>Ga0172372_10001771_pt1 | contig 33212 bp, 33 predicted proteins | sample LakKiv5m_2_FD_114544 | JGI IMG/M metagenome (GOLD analysis project Ga0172372, IMG submission 114544) | Freshwater microbial communities from Kabuno Bay, South-Kivu, Congo - kab_092012_9.5m | ecosystem: Environmental > Aquatic > Freshwater > Lake | place: Democratic Republic of the Congo... | reverse complement strand
TCGACCTTCCGTCCCGCGGAGAATCGCTTCACCTCGGACTTGTTGTTCTTTTTCATGACACCCTCTCTCTTCTGGGAAGTTTAACCCCAATCAGGTGTCCAAGGAAATCGTAGGGCGGGGGACGTGGAATTCAACCTCGGAACCATCCTCTCGGGCGCATCAGCCGCGGCCGAGCAACCCGCTGCGCAGTGACCGTAGCGCCCAAAAATCTTGAACAGGAGCACTCATATATGAAACGGAACGTATTGTGGAGTTTGGCACTCGGAGCAAGTTTGACAGTGAGCGGGGCCGCGGTCCTGCATGGCTGTGGGTCGGGGATTAGTCCGGTGGAGCTGACGACGGGGGGTGGAGCCACTGCAGACGATAGCACGGATGATACTACAGGTGACTCAGCCGCTACTTTTTCACTGGCGCAAACGACGGGAAATACTGCAGGGAACTTTACCTTACAAATCGATTCAACAACCATTTCAGATTTATCTCAAGCAACAGTAACGGTGGGTGGTTTAAACTGCCCGCTTCGGTTCGATGCAGCAGGGACAACTGTTAGCTGCCTTGCACCGGCTTTACCAGCCGGCTCACACGATGTGGTAGTGACCACGCCTTCAGGGACCTTCACTAAGTCTGCCGCAATCACTTACGAGGCGACCATTAAATTCAGTCGGGACATTAAACCTCTCTTTGAGCAACCCCTATTCCGAGAGACAGTTTCGGGTGAGACAGGAAAAAACCACTCCAACAATGTGGCCTGCATCTTCTGCCACAGCCCCATGAGCCCCGACGTGAGCAGTACTGCTGCAACTGTATACACGCGCACTCAGTGCCCGGCTAATGGCACCTGTGGCGGTAGAACCGCATTCGTGGGCCTAAAAGGTACCATCGCCACAATAGGATTTACGACCGGCACCCCGAGCGCCGCGCAGGATTTGACTCAGACGTCGGGTTCGACCAAGTTTCCTTACGGAAGCAGCATGGGAAATAAGTACTTGGACAATCGCGATGGTGTTTCGGGTACCACAGGTAAAGGCTATGCCCTTGCCAACCACTTTGACCGCGCTGCGACAGGTTATCAGTTTGACTGCGCTGCCTTAAAGTACGGCCTCTCACACGATAGTGCGGGCGCTGGGACTTCCACAGTTGGTTCTCGCGTTTATTTAAAGATCAGTGGGGATGTTTCAGCGGGCAACGTCATGCCCGCTGTAACCACCAGCGCAACCGATACGGATGCTAGGAGCAATCCTGTAGTGATGGTGAGCGCCCAGTTGAATGTCATTAAAGACTGGATGGATGTTAATATTGGAAATGGTGACTGCAATCAGTAAATCAATTCTCCTGCGTCCCGAGCGGGCATTAGTCCGCTCGGGATTTTTTTTTGAGTAAAGTAGTCGCTCCGTGATTTGATCACCTCAATGCAGCGACTTCCCAAAACAATATATTACGTATTGGCGTTATTTCTGATCCCCCTCCTCTCGCCCCCCGCCCACGCCCACCCCGTGACCTTCCCGGGCGGGACTGATATCACTCTCCTCAACACGTCGATCATGCGCTCGTGGTCGGCCAACCACACGCTGACGCGCTGGTTCTCGCTCGGAGCCAAGTTCATCAAACTCAATCACGCATTGACCTCGCAGGCCGTGATCGGCACGGTGGGACTCCTCCCATGGCGGGGCAACTTTGAGACCGCCCAAGCCAATTTCTACCTGACCGCAGGCGCAGGCGTGGAGTCCTCGCTCTACACGCAAAACGCCGTAGGATACCTCTCGCCCGAGGCGGATTGGGAGAACAGGTTTGTGCTGGTATCCGCCAAATACGAGATCCTGCCGGGCCTCAAAAACACCCCGCGCGATCTCTTGCGGCTCCGCGCAGGAGTGGCGGCCTTTGAAGGGACCGCGGACTCCATCAACGTGTGGTTCCTACTCCAAGCCGATTACCACTCGATTGATAGCAACGTGCCCTTTGCGTTTTATCACCCCTCGCAAGAGGTGCTGCGCTGGCAATGGACCCCGATGGTGCGCGTGACGTATCAAAACACCCTGGCCGAGCTTGGCATGAGCGACAACGGCGCCACCCACCTCAATTTCAAAGTGCATTTTTAGGGGAGTGATGGGGTCTACGAGACTCTATTGAGAGCTCACAAATCTAACCCGAAACGCTACTTGCGTACAAACTAAAAAGTAGTTCAAATGAACTCATTTGTAGTTCATAATAAAGAGTATGTTGAACGAAATATTCGGAAATCGAAGCGTCGAGCGCATCTACCTGCATTTGTTTCATTACGGCGAAATCCATGCCCGGGGGCTGGCTAACGACTACAAAACGTCAGCCGATCCTTTCCTCAAGCAACTCAATCGACTCGAGAATGCCGGTATTCTGGTTTCTCGAACCGTGGGGCGCACCCGTCTCTACCAATTCAATCCCAAGTCCCCGTTCGTGACCCCGATCCGAAAAATCATTGAGATAGTCTACGATTCCATGCCGCTCCCGGAAAAAGAACACGTCTTCCAGACTCGCCGTCGCCCACGAAGAAAGGGCAAACCGGTACTATGAGACACCCCGACTGGAGCTCCTGCACCGAGGAGCAGCTTTGGAAATATATAGGATTTCATCTCGCTAAAGAGAATATCGATTGCATTCTAGTCGGCGGCGCTGTGGTCGCCATCTACTCGAATGGTGCCTACCGCTCAGGGGACTTGGATTTTATCGCAGCCAGAAACGATCTCACGCGAGTGAAGGAAGTTCTCGAGGAACTCGGCTTCAAAAAGGTAAGAGGGCGACACTTTGAACACCCTGAGTGCAACCATCTGATTCTCGAGTTCCCCCCCGGTCCAATCTCAATTGGAGTTGACTATAGAATCGAACCGAGAGCGGTGGAAGTGGAAGGCCAGATCATCAAGATATTCTCACCAACCGATTGCATTCGTGATCGACTGGCTTCCTACATTCACTTCAAAGCACGCGAATGCCTGGAACAGGCTGTTCTCGTCGGGAAAAGCCAACCGTTCGATCTCGCTAAAATCCGCGCTTGGTGCAAGAGCGAGGGAGCGCAGACTGCATTTGACGAATTTATCACCCACCTGCGAGGGACGTAGGTTCCTACTCCAAGCCGATTACCACTCGATGGATAGCAATGTGCCCTTTGCGTTTTATCACCCCTCGCAAGAGGTGCTGCGCTGGCAATGGACCCCGATGGTGCGCGTGACGTATCAAGACACCCTGGCCGAGCTCGGGATGAGCGACAACGGAGCCACCCACCTCAATTTCAAAGTGCATTTTTAGAATATCACCCAGAGACGCAGGAGACGAGACGACCCCCGCCCCACTCACCCACTGGAGGTACTGGGAGAGGCGGAAGGAGACGGATCAGGCGTAGGAGTGGTGCCTGCATCCGCAGCAGGCTTTGGCCGTGGCGGGATGAACACACCGCTTGCCAAGGCGTAAGAGGCCCCGAGGCCAAGCACTAAAGCCAAAAGAGCCATCCGGCCGGACGATGCGATATAACGGTTCAAAGATGTCGACTTCATGTCGTCCCTTTCTAGGTTTCGTTCCGGATTCCGGAAGCTCCCTGATTATTGAGGAGCCACGCCCCGGGATCAAGCGGCATTTTGCCTCCGTCCCCGGGGACCCAATGATCAATTATATCACCGGATTGGGATCCGGCACGCGGACTTCGAGCACACTGCCCTTGCCCACAAACGAGCTCACCCGGCAACTGCCCCCCAACTCCTGGGCTGCGGCCCGGATGGCGTCCATCCCGATTCCGCGACCGGAGATATCGGTCACCTGGTCCTTGGTCGAGAAGCCCGCATCAAAAACGTGCTGGATGACTTCTTCGTCGCTCTCGCGATCCAGACCCTTGACGCCTTTTTGGGTGAGCTTTTCGCGGATCACGGTCGGATTGATCCCGCGCCCGTCGTCCACCACTTGGATCTTGAGCCAGGTCTTGCCGGCCTGCTGCTCGCGCTCAAGCCGGAGCTCGACCGTACCGGTCGGAGCCTTGCCGGACTCAATCCGGTCATCCGGCAACTCCAAGCCGTGGTCGACCGCGTTGCGGAAAGCATGCACAAGAGAACTGAAAAGCGGCTGGAAAGGTTCGGCCATCACCCGGATATCACCGCCCGTGATCTTCATGGAGTTGACTTCCTTGCCCTGGCGCGTGGCAACCAGCGTAATGATATCGCCATAGTGCCCGAGCAAGCTCTCGAGCGACTCGCTCAAGAACTTTTTCTCAAAGTCAGCCAGGATGGGCTTGTTATCCCGCGAGGTTTTTTCCAATTGCTTGGAAAACTCCCGCATCGCATTGAGCGGGATCTCGACCCGGGGACCATCCCCCCCGGCCGCTCCACCGATGATGCCGCGATTCTCCTCCAAGAAAGCGTCAAACTTCTTGGCGAGGGCGTCGATCTTTTCGGGCCAACCGGTGAACTCGACTTTTCCACCGTCCGCCGCCTGCTTGCGGAGCGTGACCAGCTCGCTCTCATACTCGTGCGCGGTATGGGCCACTTCTCCCATGGAGAACGAGGCCGAAGCGCTCTTGAAAGTATGCACGGTCCGGAAAACCGAATCCAAATCCGGCTGAGACTTGGCGAGCTCCTCGGAAAGCTGCGCAAAGTACGAGCGAGACTCGTTGACGAGGTTGCTGAACTGTTTCTTGTTCTTGACGAGTTTCATGATCATCGAAGCGTATTCGCGCTGTTTTTCCGCACGGATATTGGCATCGCGCTCGGCGGTGCGATCGGTCGCGATCGCGACCACCCGGCTGACAGCTCCGCTCTCGTCTTTGACGGGGAAGTACTCGAGAGTGATATACTTACCACGCGAACCCGCATGGAACTCCTTGGGTCCGAGAGCGGCCACGTCTTCAAACGGCATGACTTCTTCGAACAGGAGCGGAAACCAACCCAGGAAATCCGTCTGGGCATCACCCGATATCTTGAGTGCTTCCCACGCAAACTTGCCGGCGGGAGATCCCTCCAAGAGGTCTGCACAGGCGCGTGAGTAGATGGACAAGCATTTGCCGTCCTTGCCAAACATGAAGAACCCCTGCCCCACGCTGTCCACCATGCCCTGAATGGAGCGATTGGCGTCACTCAACTGAGCCGTGCGTTCGGCGATCTTTTTCTCGAGGTTTTGGGCGTAATCCTGGAGCTCCAACCGCTGCTTTTTGAGGTCGGACACCATCTTGTTGAACACGGTCCCGAGCGCGCCGGTTTCGTCCCGGGTGGTGACGTCCACGCTCACGTCAAAGTTACCGCCAGCAACCAAGTCCGCAACATCCGAAAGCGTGCGGATGGGGTTCGACAAGCTTTTACCGATATAAGCACCCAAAAACACCGCCACCAGCAAGCCAAAGAGCGCAGGGATCAAGATGTTGATGATCAACTGCCGGTCGGCCTGAGCGACCTCCTCGCCCGCGTTGTAGTCAAATTCAAGCACCGCAACCGTCTTGCCTTGAGAGTCCAAGATCGGCGCAAAAGCCGAGACCCAAGAGCCTTCCGAATCCTTGTGGAGCTTTTTGCGAGCAAACTTGCCGGTCGCAAGCACTTCTTTGACCTCGTCATAGATGGGCATCATGTTGCCGACATAAGGCTCTTTTGCAGTCGCCATCGCCATGAACATCATGTTGCCTTGGAGCGCCTTGCGGCCCTCCTCGTCGTATAGATCATTGAACCGCTCGGCGCTGATGAGAGTATAAACGTCAGAGGTCAGGTCATTGTTTTTCTGCACCTTTTGCATCGCAGCCTTGAGTCTGCCAAAGGCCTCGCTCTTGACTGCCGCCTCCGGACCGCCGTCCAGGAATGCCTTGACAACAGCCTCGTGATCATCGCCACTCAGCATGAGGGTGGAGGTGCGCGCGATGCTCTCAAGTCGCTGTCCCAGCAACCGCTCCAGATCGCTCTTGACCGACACAAAGAACGAAACGCTCGCAACAATGAGCGCCAGAAGAACCACCCCGATCTGCGCAAAAGTGATCTTGCGACCGATCGTGAAGAACGAGAGCTCCGACGGAGCGCCAGCGATCACCGGCTTGGGGCTGTTGGCAGACCCACCTGCTTGTTTTTTCCTGGTGGGAGAATCGACGTGCGAATCCACCACTGGAGCCGATACTTGCCCGGAACCCACGGCGCTCTCCATTTGTGTATCAAACGCCCAAGGGAGCGTTACGCCATCACCAGAGTTGCTCATATCGACTCTCCCTGCAAAACAGACTCAGTAAAAAACCGGGTACTGCAGACTGACGAACATCAACCTTTGGCCATCTTCTCGACAACGGCCTCGAGCTTTTTCTTGAGCGCCTCGGCATCCACCGGCTTGGTCACGTAATTGGAAACCCCGGCCTTGATGGCGTCCACGATCATTTGCTTTTCGCCCTCGGAAGTGACGAGCAGGAACGGGATTTTGGCAAACTTGGCGTCCGCACGGACGCGCTTCAAGAACTCCATGCCCGTGCACTCCGGCATGTTTTGGTCGGAGAGAATCAGACCAATGGGAGGATTGGCGGCATTGAGGAGTTCCCAAGCGTTGTTACCATTGGTCGCTTCGGTCACGTCATTCAGTCCGAATCCATTGAGCATTGCCTTGATGGTCAGTCGCATGCTGGAAGCATCATCGGCAATCAAGATTCGGGTAGCGGCATCAAACATGGGCATGGCATTCTCCTCGTTGTTATATAGAATCGGCGGATTCGTTTTTTACTTCAAAAGTTTGAGCGATCGGTTCTTCCATCATACCCCCTCGCCTCTCGGCATCAAGGGGTCACCTCACAAATTCACAGCCCCTCAACGGTCCCTCCCTCAACTCTTGGGCTCAAGATCATTGAGAGTCCAATCGTACTCCAAATAATCGACTCCAAGCTTGGGATCGATGATCCATTGACGCAGGTCTTTGGATACATATCTCCCCAGGTACTCGACGAGACTCCCGTCAGCTGCTTTCTGGAAATCCTCTCCATACCAACCAAAAATCATGGACAGCCGGATGACTTTCTTGTCGCGGTCAAACTGATTGCGGGACGAGTCGGCGAGGAATTTTCGGGCCTGCTCCTCCATCTGCGCGATCACGCGACGAGGCTGATACGCTTCGGGTCTGAGATTCGGGCAGGAGAGCGCCCCGCAGTTGATCGCAAAGTGCACGAGCGGCTCCTTGAGCTCTCCGAGCAGGATCTCCTTCTCGATCTGATCGAGCGTCCAAGTCTTGCCACCCCCTTGGCAAAACGGCTTCTGCCAGATGGTCCAAGCCTCGCCCTGCGGACTCTTGATGGAGATCTGATCCACTTTGGAACCCGCTTGCAGGGGGTAGCTCTCGAGAATCACGTGCAAGGTGCAGGCGTTATAGAGGTTGATCCAATAAGCGAGCTTGTCCTCCCGGGACTTGAGACTGTGCACCGGGACCGTGGCCATCTTTTTGAGGTATCCATCCAGCAGGCCGGGCTTGGCCTTGAGGCGAGCATAAGGGAGCTTGGCTTCTTTCCAGTGGGTTTTGAGCAACTGGTTCCAGTCGTGATGGAGATCGGTCGTGCGGGCTTCCAAGGTCACTCCGGCCAAACATCCGCCCAAGACCAAAAAGAGCGCTTGAAAGGCTGTTCTTCGCGTCATTGCTGCATCCTCAAGTGAAGAACCTTAATTCCAAAGCCATGGGCCCGAGATCCGACTGCATCCGCACGATGATGCCTGCGGAGTGGTCATCCATCGCAAGCATCGGCTGGAACTCGGGAGTGAACAGACTCGGAAGGGACGAAAGATTGACCTGATATCCAAGTTCATTGAGGCGCGCCTTGGCGTGCCCCGCCACGATGTTGATCAATTCGCAGGCCACGTTTCTGATATCCGAGTCCGAGACCTGACTCAGATCCCCGATCATCCGCGCCGTCACACCTTTGAGGACATCCAAATTGGCGGTGATGATCCCCATGGCCTTGATCCCGCCGCCAGCAATATCGATGGACCCCGAATAGACCGGTTCCACTTTGCCCCAGGCCCGTTTTTCCGGCCGCAAAAACGTCACATTGGTCCGAGCCTGGATCTCCATCGAGATCCGTGCGGAATTGCAAAAGATTTCGACGATCTCGGAGTTGATCGTGCCGGGTTGGACGACGCCGAGATCCTCGAGCGCGTCCTTGAGTGTATTGCAAACACTCTGACCAAAAGCATCGATGCCCTGGATGGTGGATGGATAGATCCGAAATCCCTTTTTGTGGGCTTGAAGGAAATCCCGCAGCCCCATGAGCAATACCTGCACGGATTCATTGAGCTCGCCGTCGCGCTTGACCTGAACGATCATGGGACGGGGCGAAGGCTTGAGAATCGACTCCAATTGATTCTGGAAAAATGTCCCCGCCGAATCGTGAAAACCCTTCTGGATGACCAAAAAATCATAGTGCCGCTTGCGGATGAACTCGAAAGGCAGCTCCTCTCCCACGAGCTCCGAGAGGAGATCGATGGCGTAGGAGGATTCGCCTTCTAAATTGACGGTTTCTATTGATTCACTCATAGAACCAATGTCCCCGTTCTCTCTTGATCACCCACCAAGAATGCCTGTTGGAACCCCTGCACGATCTGGCGCGAAAATCCATCATAGATCCGCGACAACTCGGTCCGCACGCTGATGGTGGGATCCGTCTGCTTGCGTTTTAAGATATAATCATATTCATCCACAATCCCGATGATCTCGGCGCAGACGTGGATGTGCGAAAAATGAGAACGATCCGGAAAACCGGAGCCATCCCGCCTGAAATGATGCTGCGCCACCGCCTGCACCACCGTGGGGTCGAATCGCTTGAGGGCGGCCAGTACCTCGGCACCCACCTTGGGATGGGTCTCATAGACTTTGCGTTCTTCCGTGGTGAGCAGCTTGGAGCGCTCCCCCATCGCCTCATCGAGGCCAAGCTTCATAAGTCCCACATCATGAAGCAGGCCGGCCATCCCGATGATATGGGCGCTTTTCTCCGAGTCGAGCTTGAGCTGGAGGGCCAGAATCCCGCACATGGCGGCCACCCGCGTGTTGTGCTCATAGCTGCTCACCTTGGAGAGAAAGTTACCCATCACGTCGTTATTGACCAGGTTGTAATCCTTGACCACTTTGCTGACGTTGAGCACAAAGTTGCCTGCATACCGCATGTTGTCCTGATTGACGCCCTGGGAGCGGATCAGATTGAACGCCTCCTGCCCCTGATTGAGGGTGCGCCCGACCTTGACGTCTTTGTCGACGTTCTTGTTGGCGATCAGGGTTGCGGCCACCTGCTCGCAATACCGGACGTAGGCTTCTTGAATGTCTTTTCTGATATAGAAAAGCTGTATTCCCTTGGAGAGGTACTTGCCCACCTGCTCGACCGAGGGGACATCGCCGGCTTTGACGATCTTGACGAATTTGCCGGCACCGAGGCGCATATACACATCAAAGAATGACTTGGTGCCCGCCATGAGCCCCTTGGCCCGGATCGACACCATGACTTTTTCGTCGGTTTCGACTTCGTCCCCGACGTTGGTCTTGTCTTTTTTGGCCGCGTCGGCCGTCAAACTCGAGTGGAACCCTTTGACGTTGGCAAGCAGCAACGCCTTGAGACTTGCAGCGTCCAAAGGCTTGGGCAACCAGCCCTTGATGCCGACCGTCTTGAGTTCGGGCGGGACTTCGGGGGCACACTCCGCGGCGGGCGCCATCACATAAAACGCACAATCGAGGCCTTTTTGACGGGCAAATCTCGGGATGGTCGTTACGCCGTCTTCTTCGAGCGTGCGGCTGATGATGATGACCCGCAAGTCGTGCTGCCCTTCCGCCAACATGAGTTGTGCAGCCTTGCGCGAGCGCACAAGCAGGATGCCAAAGCCGCTTTCCGAAAGCACGGCCCGACAGTCCGGAGCGCGGATTTGATCCTCGATGCCAGGCTGATCATCCACAAAAAGGATGGATGGCTTTTTTGGCGCTGGAGGTGCTGCGGGTTGATTGTCCGACATCAAATTAAGTCTCTATTCCTTCCTGAATCAGCTGAAAAAACGAATCTCCAAGTACCCTTCTCCCAGCTCCGTCTCGAGACGAACCACCACGGAAGTGGAAGCGTCCGCAGCGCTCAAGATATGCTGAGCCTCGGGACCATAGGTTTTGGGGATCGTGGGCGAGCGGAGCTCATAGCCTACGGAGTTGAGACTGCCGCGAGCCGCCCCCCCGATCACATTGGCAAACTCGGCGGGTCCGCTCCGAATCAACTCGTCCGGCACTTGAGGCAAACCGGTCATGCGCTTCATGAGTTCGGGAATCACGCGATCCGGGAGCGTGACCATGGCGGACACCATGACCGAGGCCCCCACGAGATCAATCGATCCTGTGTGACAAGTCTCGTGCAAGACACCGGGAACACGGACCGCCGCGCCCACAAATTTGACCGGCGTCTTGAGCTGGATATCAAAAAGCTCCCGAGTCGCACGGCAGAATGCTTCGGTCACGTCCGAGTCAATCGTGTGGGGTGGCACAATCCCCGTCAGCTTGAGAGAACTCCGGAGATCTCGGGCCAAAGCTCCGCCCAAGGATTTGAGGGATTCGTGCGCAGGATACACAACAAACGAACGCCCCAATCCCTTGAAACGCCCTTGCAGGTGGGAAAGCATGCTCACGACTGGCTCGGGCACGTTACCCCGTCCCTTGACTTGGATGACCAAGGGACGATTCAACACTCCGAGCACATCCACGCTATACGAAGACGGCCTGGGTCGGTTTTTAAGCGCATCATCCAGAGCAGCGATGAACTCGGGCAAAACGTCCTCGATGCCGTCATTGATCGAGGCAAAGTCGTAGGATTTCTTCCGGGCAATCTCGTAGGGCTTGCTCAATCCACCAAGGAGCTCGGCGAAAAGATCGATTTCGGCGCTATTAAGCGCTTTTCTGCCCGTCCACTGCCCCTCCCTAATTCCTGCCCCTGCTGCAATCGTCATGGCTGCCCCTTGCTAAGTGATATCTAAAAAATATTAGCTATAAAATCGAATCTCGAGAAAGGCCTCGCCAAACTCCGTATCGAGCTTGACCTCGACCGCTGTCGAACTGTCGGCGGCCGCGAGGAGATGCTGGGTGTCCGGACCATAACTTTTGGGCAGCGACGGTGACCGCAACGCATATCCACCGGAGTTGAGAAAGCCGCGCGCAGCACCACCCACCACGTTGGCAAACTCCGCAGGCCCATTTTTGACCATTTCCTCGGGTACTTCCGGCAGTCCACTCATGCGTTTCATCACCGTCAGGAGTGAGTTCTCAGGCAGTGTGATCAACGCATTGATGGAGACCGAGGCTCCCTCAAGTTCGATTGCGCCGGTACAGAACTTACCGTGCTGAGTCCCGGGTGCGCGGATCGATGCCCCGACAAACCGGACAGGAGTCTTGAGCTGGATTTCGAAAAGCTCGCGAGTCGCGCGACAAAAAGTTTCGGTGATTTCGGAGTCCACACCCAGGGGAGGAACGATTCCCGTGAGCTTGAGGGCGCTCCGAAGGTCGCGAGCCAGCGACCCGCCCAAGGTTGAGAGCGCTTCGTGGGCAGGATAAACAACCAGAGAGCGTCCATGCAGATTGAGGCTTTTTTGCAACTCGCTCAACATGCTGACAATCGCGGGATGTCCCGGGTTCTTGGCCTTGACTTGAACCACGACAGGGCGATTCAAACGCGTCAGATCGATTTCCGACTGGACAATAGCCCCTTTGAATTTCTCCACACTCTCGGTGACTGCTTTTACAAAATCAGCGGTGGAGTTCTCGATTCCGTCTTGCAATACCGCGTAATCGTACAGTCGCTTGGAGGTCAATTCAAACGGCTTGGACAAATCCCCGAGCAATTCGGCAAAGAGGTCGTCCTCCGCACTCATCCGAGGCGACAGGCCCAAAAAAGGGTTGATGATTTTGAAGGAACTCGATGCGATGGTCATAGTGTTTGTAAGCTCCGTTTGATCACTTCGGCAAAAACAACGAATTTAATTACAAATTAAATCAAGTTTATATAATGAACAGCAGAACCGGAGGGATGGGCTTTTATTATAAATCGCCCCCGAAAGAACGAACCCCTCGAGAAAACTCAATCAACCCTATGGCCAATTATTTGGCGGGCGACTGACTCGGTACTGGAATCGGATTCCCGCTGGCATCCACACTCGGTACTGGAATCGGATTCCCGCTGGCATCCACACTCGGACTGGGGCTCGGACTCGAGCCGGTGCCGGCACGCCGGAATGGCGATGCCGTGTAAGACCCCGAAGCTTCGGCGTCGCGGATTTCCGACACCGATTCCAGCACCCACATGCTCCCCGATATCAACAGAGCCACCCCTATCAACGCCTTATTGAGATTCATCTTCTCCATTTCCGATTTCTCCATTCGAATTCACTGTGGCGATGAGCCCTGTGCCTCCGCCTGCGTCTGAGCCTCCCGAATCTGGACGGGAGACGCCTTCCACCGATCATACACAGGCTCCCCGTTCTTGCCCACTGAACCAAACGTGAGGGTACCGGTCGGACAGACCGTGACACATGCGGAACACCGGACACACTCCGGATCTTCCATCGCATTCCCGCGCTGGGCGAATCCCATAACGTCGATTCCCTGATGGCAGTTGGTCGTGCAGGCGTTGCAGGAGATGCACTTGGATTTGTCGGCAAAAATCCGAAACTTGGAGAACCGGGCGTAGATATTCATGAGAGCGGCAAGCGGACAGAAGAACCGGCACCAGATCCGGCCACTGAAGTGAAAATAAAGCCCCATACCGAGGATCCCGGCCAGGAAATAATCCACCACCTGCGAGTAACTGAACGGAACCGGTCCGAGTTTGAACTCCACAAAAGCGATGATGAACCAGTTTTCGAGTGTGTTGGCGAGCTCGCTCCCCCGGAGGCCCCACGATATCAGTCGGAGCGCCAGCATGCCGAGCGCGATCGCGAGGATCAATTGCCCGGCCATGTTCAGGCGATTCCACTTGGGTCCGTGTGGCATCTTGCCACGGTGGGGGTCACCGAGCGTTTCGGCCATCGCCCCGCAGGAACAGATCCATCCGCAGTACACTCCCTTGCCCCATTTGCGCACCATCCACGGGATGATGACAAACGTCTGCACGAGCGATATCGCAAGCCAAAGCCCGAGCGGGTCCGGCGTGAAGATATTGGATACAAAGAGGGGCCAAGCCAGGATGAATCCCACCGAGCGCCAGTACTCGCGGACCGTTGTGTCCGGGATCACCGGAAACAACTGATCGGCGAGCCATTTGCCTGCGCCCGAATCGAACGCCCCGAATTCCTGAGCCAACGGCAGGAGGAAATACGGAAGCAGGAAAAGCGGAATGAGCTGCACGAGCATCAGCGAGAGCGTCTGACGCTTGATATAGGGGGTGGGAAACTTGACCATGCGACGCACACCAAAGGCCAGGATGATCACGGTGTACAAAAGCTCGTAATAAAACCCGGGACTCTTGACGTTGGCGGCGAGCGTCCGGGCCAAGAAATTTTGCGAGGTCCACTTTTCGGGCGTAAACCCGTAGGGGAACCAGCTGCGGGCCCGGAAAAACTCGGCCACCTCGCTGCCTTCGGACTTCCAGCGGTAGATGAACAGAATGATCCCAAAAGCAGCGATAAAACTGAGCCACCACTTCCAGTCGTAGAGCCCCTGAATTTGGATCCCAACGCGCTTGAGGAACGAATACGGCGCCTCGCGACCGGTCATCGCAAAGATGATTTCGGCCGAGAGGTCCATCTCCTGCCCCTCGCCGTCCCTCACCTTGATACGATCGTCTTGCACCTCGAGGACCTCGGTCGACAGGAGAATGCGCCCCTCCTTACGCAAGGGCTCGACCGCCTCCACCAACTCGGTTTTTGCGCGGGCAAATTCCTTCTGGCGGTAAATTAACTGAGTGTCGACCCCAGCACCATGAAGCGCAATCGCAGTCTCCAGTGCCGAGTCTCCCCCTCCGACCACAACAGCCTGTTTGCCGCGGTACTCCTCCGGATCAAACAGCCGGTGCGTGACGATATCTTTCTCATCACCCGGGACACCCAATTTGCGGTAGTTCCCGCTCTTACCGATCGCAAGCAGAATGCGCTTGGCAACCAGCGGAGGAGAGCCATCATCAAAATCCACGACCCCAAAGCTCGAGACCCGCCGGACCCTGAACACACGCCGGATCTCGATCTTGATCTTGTACTCCCCGGCTTGCTGCCTGAGTTCCTGGAGGAGTTGCTCCCGGGTCTTGCCGGCAAGCTTGACCTCCGAGCGCGGCTTCATGCTCGTCGGATAGGTAAAGATGGGCTTACCCTTGGGGAACTGCACGATGGTCGAAAACGGCTCGTACGCCTCGAACATCCGAAACTTAAGACCTTGCTTGCGCGCCTCGATCGCAGCTGAAAGCCCGGAAACCCCGCCCCCGATGATAGCGAGATCGACTGCGTTGTCCTCGACTGTGGCTTCGCCGTAGACCGGGTGATAATCCGGCTCGCGCAAAAACTCACGCACGCGCTCGGCACCGGAGTCGACGGCAAACTTGAGGAGCGGAACCCCGAGCAAGTCCCCCGCAATCCGCACACCGGGGAGCGAGGTGGTTCCGTCCGGATTGATGAGTGGATAAGGCTCAACCGTCCCCGACGGCCACTGGGTGTGCAGCCAGCGCGTGTAAGATATCAGCGGTTTGAAAAGCTTTTCCCAAAGGGGCTGCTTTTTTGGCATCCAGCGACCTCATGTCCGAGCAGCGCTCCAATCCCTGGAGCGACCGATGTTCTCTCTTGGCCTATCTCTGAATGCTAATGATAAAGGAGCGCGCTGTCAGATCAAGAATTCATGAACTCGATTTGATTTTATCTGACCAGACGCAGCTTGATATCAGACAGCAGCTGTCGATTCCTTGACGGTGATCGTCTCGGCAGCGACGTCGACCATCCCGGCAGCGGCCGCAGGTTGGGCCTGCTGCTGGATTTGGTTCCGCGTGTTCTGCTCTTCGCGCCGTGGAGGATCCATCGCGATCGCATCTTTGAAATTGCGGATCGACTTTCCGAGCGTATTGCCGAGCTCGGGGAGCCTGCGTGGCCCGAAGAACAAAAGAATGATGCCCAAAATCAGAAGGTGTTCGCCTGACATTCCAAACATAGTGATGGGAGTGTAAGGCGCGTTTTTTGGGATCGGCAAGCAGGAAAATCACGGATCGAGGTTTTTAATCCGGACTCTCGATTCGGGCCGCTCGATACTGGATTCCGCCCCCGCGGCCGCCTAATTGCAAAAATGTCGGTGACTAACATTTTTGCACATAAGTTGTCTTTTTGCGGGTGAGGCACTATTCTGCAAATAGATGGCCCACACCCGCAAAAGGCAATTGGACGAGCTTTTCAGCAAACTGATGGGATTCAGCCCCATGGTCGGAGTATTCGGGCACCGGCAGGTCGGAAAATCGACCTATTTGGCTCAAAAAATCCCTCACTACCTGACCCTGGACGACGAAGACACCTTGAAGAGCCTCCGAGCCGGACCCTCCAAATTCCTCGGGGAGCTCTCCCCATTACCGGTGGCAATTGATGAATGCCAAATCGAACCCCGGCTCTTTCCCGCCTTGAAAGAATGGATCCGCACCCACAAGAAGCCGGGACAATTCATCCTCTCGGGATCCGTCAGATTTACTAGCCGGCGCGCGATCCGGGAATCCCTCGCTGGTCGAATCACTTCCATCGAACTGCTTCCCCTTGTCTTGTCGGAACTCAACGAAACCCCGCTCCCTGATATCCTCCCCCGACTGATTGCCCACCGGGAGTTCAACGAGCAAACCCTCTCCGAACTCCCACCTCTTTCCGAGCTCCGGCAAAAGCAGCCCACTTTTGAACGGTACCTGGATCAGGGCGGACTCCCAGGACTCTGCTTTGTCCGCTCCCCCAGAATCCGAAGCGAACTCCTCAATGAGCTCCACCGCCTGATATTGGATCGCGACTTGCGCATGATCCACGAAACGCGGCTGTCGCTGGAACTGATGCAGCGGTACCTCCAAGAAATCGCGACCCTTGCCGCCCGGGATTGGGCCACCTACGACGCCACTGCAATCCGCAGGAAACTTGGCCTCGCCCCTGTCACCCAAAAAGCCCTACTCCACGCCCTCGAGTCCACCTACATGATCCGCAGGATTCCGATGCAAGGCAGGGCGGGAGAACTCATCCTGTTCGAAGACCAATTGGAAGAAAACATCCTCAACCTCTCCAAAACCGCGGCGCCATTCAAAATGCTCGGAGCCTTCTATCGGAATGCGCGCGCTCAATTTACCTACCGCTTGGGCGAATCGATCCAGGTTTTTTCTCATTGGACACGCGGTGGCGCCCGAGTGCCGTTATGCATCTCCAACCCGCGAGGCACTTTGGGCTTCATTCCCCTTGCAGCAGAACAGGACAAGCCCTCACTCTCTCAGTCCCGCTCCGCAGACAGTTTCTTGCGGCATTATCCCGAGGCAAAGGTCATTTATCTCCGTCCGGATCGGAGCACTCCCCGTGTATTCGACCCGCGCAGCCTAACTTGCTCGGTCACCGCATTGATATAACGCGGTACCCTCACCCGCCCAGCACCCGTCCAAGGCCCAGCCAACGGATGCCCGGCGCAAGCACTTGATCCTGATCCTCGGGAGTGACGATCCAGGCTTTGGCACCCGGATAGCGCTGCTGGAAGCGCTTGGCTGCCAGCACTGAGTCTGGCACCCGCGATCGATCCAGCGCCGGAAAAACCCCGAGCACCCCGTGCTCACACCTGAACCCCAGTGCCGGCACCACGCTCTTGCGGTCCCGGTAGACAAAGATCTCCCCTTGCCGCTCGGGGCGGTAGTGAAACTGCACCCGCAGGTGATGGTAGAGAAACGGCAGCAGCGTGTCTTGTTCCGAGTCGTCGAGCGACTTGCCCCGCAAGTAACGTTGCTCGCCCAGGTCCTCGAAAAAAAGGACGGGCTTGGAGTAATCCCCCTCGGAAGGCAGCAGCCGGATCAGAAACAAAGCCTCGAGCGCCGGAATCAAACGCCGGAGTGTGGGGAGTGATATCTTGGTCGCTCGCTGCAGATCCGTCAGATCAAGCGCGCCCCCGGCCTGCCGAGCCAGCGCCACGGCGAGCTCCCGCAAGGTCCGAAACCCAAGCGACGTCTCCACCAAGAGTCTGAGATCCCGCTCGATGATGGTGTTGATCTGCGTCTCAAAGCGCTGCGCCCGAATGGACGCATCCCGGACCGCGAAAACCCCGGGCAGACCACCGTGACTCAAGGCTATCTGATATGTTTTTTGCGAAAAGGCCGGATGAGGCTCGAGAGGCACGGAATCCTGCCGGGCCTTGAGTTGCCGGAAGATCGTATCCGGGAGCGCAGTCTCGTGCATTTCGGACCAATCCATGGGCAAAAGCTCCCAAGCGACCATGCGCCCCGTGAGCGATTCCCGAATTGCCTTGCGGCTCGAAAAACGAACAGACCCCGTGAGCAGAAACTGCCCGGGTGCTGGATGGATCCTCACCCACTCCTTGAGTGCAGGAAAAAGCGGGGGCGCCATCTGGCACTCGTCAATCGCAAGCGGAAGGGAGCGAGACTCCAGTCTGGAACCCAGAAAACCAGTCGGATTGGCCTGAGCCAGAGTGACGGACTCAAGCAGATCCAAAGAGACGTAATTTTGCGCGAGCTGCCCGGCCAAAGTGGTTTTGCCCACCTGCCGATGCCCGAACACACCGACAATCGGAGAGAATTTGAGGGCTTTGTGCATGAGGGGCTCGAGGTGCCTTTTTCGAGCGTGAGGCATGTGCCAAGCATAGGCTGATCGAACAAAAAGTGAAAGCCCCCTTTTCACAAAAAGTGAAAGCCCCCTTTTCAGTTTTTGTTCGGTCGGAACCCCCACGCCAGCGCCCCGATGATCCAGAGGTGCTCGATATCCCACCAGCGCTCGATCGGCAGGAACGGCGTGCGCCCGAGGAGGTAGAAAAAATCCCCGAACGCGACCGGCACCACTGCCCAGGCCAGCGCCACCGACCAGCGCGGCCTCAGGAACGGAAGCAAGATCAGACTCCAAGTCACATACCAAGTGTTGAAGACCGGACTGAGCCAAGTCGCAAAAAACAAGAGCGCGCAAGTGATCTCTTCTTGCGTGAGCGCCACCTCCTGTCCGGCTCGCAACGCACTCCTCCGGATCCATGCAAGCCAGCCAGCAATGGCAACGAATACTCCACCCATGAGGAGTCGCGAGCCTTCGCGCGCGAGATCGTAGTCGCCACTGAGCGCCATCCAAAGTTCACGCATCCAGCGCGCCGGGCCCGCATTCATTTCCCAGTGACCTGCAAAACTGCGCCAGGAGTGCGCAAATTGAATCAAAGACCCCGCCCCCTCCAGGAACGCGCCGGAGAGGATCAACCCACCCACTGCAACCCCGACGCCCAAAGCGACTTGGAGCCTCTGGCGCCAGGTCCCGGCCTGCGCCCCCTCCGGCAAGAGCAGCACTCCTGATATTACTTTAACCTGGGCCGAGATCCCGAGCCAGACCCCGCGGAGCCACGCCTGCCGCGACGCGAGACCGGCAAGCACCAAGGCCATCATCCAGGAATCGTAATGCGCAGCTTGGAGCCACTCCCGCAGGAGCAAGGGGTGATACAGCACCAGCCAGACCGCCTGCATTTCCACTCCCCGCCTCCAGGCAAGCCGGGTGCCGGCCGCCGCGACCGCGATATAGCCCCCCGCACCGAGGCAAACCAGGAACCAGAAGGGGTCCGCACGCGAGAGCAGCGCCGCAAGACCAAAGATCCACTGCGCTGCCATCGGGTAGATCGTGGCGAGTTCCGGAAAATTTATTCCGGCGCGAATTGCAGCAAACTCATCCCAAGGAAGAATCGCTGGAGGATTGAGGTAGGGACTGATCCCGCGTGAGACCTGGATGCCATCCCAGAGGTAACGGTACCAATCCGTCTCAAGCCAAGGGGCGTGACCGGCCAGTGCGACAATCGAGAGGGCAAGCGCTGCAAGTAAGCCGGGCATGGGCGACTTGCGCCTCAACCAAAGGCAGGCCCAGAGAACGGACTGCGCAACCAAGAGCGCAATCATCGCAAGCACCAGACCATCCGGCGGAAGGACACCCGGCGCAGGCCGGTAGGCATACCAATTCCCTACCACCGCCGGATGGAGTGCCAGGTTTCCAAGGAGTATGAGGAGAATCAGCCAGGCATTCATGCAGGCCCCCTCAGCGGAGCGATAGGTACAGCCGCCTGAGCCGGGGCAGCACTTGCTCGATGGGCATCAGGGGCAGCATCCTTGCGGCCCGGTAAAGAGATATCACCAAAAAATTGATACCAATCCGGCGGAGTGTCCGGTCCGGATAATACCTGCGGGCCGACACTCGGATTTGGCCCAGCACCCTGGGCCTGCCCTGGTGCTCGATGAGCGCATCGCACCAGAGAGAATCCTCCATGAACCCAAGCTCCGGGAAGGGTGATATTGCCAACGACTCCCGCCTGACCGCCATGCCGTTGGTCCAGACCGCTCGCCCCAAAGCCCGGAGTCGCAGCGTGTTCTGGATCCAACTGTACAAGTGCAAGCTCCAAGTCTCAGGCTCGTACCGCTTGGGGCAGCAAAACCACTCGATCCGCGTGACAGCAGACAATCCCTGCAAGATATCGCGCACCGACTCTTGGGAAAGCGCGCAGTCAGCCGGAACCACTTGCACCCAGTCGCCTTGGACCCGGACCGAGCGGAGCGAATGATTCAACGCGCGACCGATCGAAGGGCCGCGCGTGTTTTGCAGGTCCCGCTCGACCAGACAAGCCCCGGAACGCCCACGACACCAATCGCGTACGAGCTCGGCACTGCGATCCGAGCTGCCCGAGTCCACGAGCACCCACTCGATATCACCGGCATACCGATCGAGCAGCAGCGCCGCATGCGCAAGAAACTCCGGCAGAAGCGCTTCCTCGTTCAAAAATGGCGTGAGGATACTAAGACGCGGGGACCCCAAGCTCAAACCGTGGCGCCCCCACAACTGGAACCCGCACCCGCCGTGCAGCCATAGCAGTGCTGATCCAGCGCAATCTCACGATGATCGAGGGCCGAGCGCGAGAAGTCCCGGATGTGCCGTGTACCGACTGGAGTCACAGGGATTTCGAGCATCTGATTGAAATCGCAATCAAAGAGCAAGCCGTCCCAACCCACCGAGAGGGTGTTGCGGCACATGACTCCGAGCGCCGCCTGGGGATTGAACGCCTGCACGAGTTTTTCAAGGTAGTCCTCAAGCTTGCCGGATTTGAGGAGCGCCTCCAGAAACCGGGAGATCGGCATGTTGGTGATCGTGTAGAGACTGTTGAAATCGATATCAAACTGCGACTTGAGCTCGCGCTTGAAATCTCGCTCGAGCCCCGCTTGATCTCCGGGCAAAAATACGCCCACCGGATTGCTCACGAGATTGAGCTTGAGTCCGGGGGTGCGAGCATATCCCACCGCATTGAGAGCCCGGAGACCCGTGACCGACTTTTCAAAGACATGATCCCCGCGCTGCCGGTCGGTCCAGCTCTGCGAGTAATGAGGGAGGCTCGAGATGACTTCAACCTGGTTGCGTGCAAAAAACTCCGGCAGATCCCGGTAAGCAGGCCCCGCTGTCAGGATGGTCAGATTGCAGCGGACCATGACCTGGGCACCCAGCCGCCTGCACTCCTCCACAAACCAGCGGAAATGCGGATTCATCTCGGGGGCGCCGCCCGTGATATCCACCGTACGGACTCCGCCTGCCGCGATCGCCCGCAGGCAGTCTTCGAAAGTGGAGCGTTCCATGATCTCACGCCGAGTGGGCCCGGCGTCGACATGGCAGTGCTGGCAGGTCTGATTGCAGAGCTTTCCCACATTGACTTGGAGGATATCAACGCCCGTGGCCCGGAGCGGATGCACCCCGGCGTCCCGGAGTTTGTCCCCGAATCGCGGGAGCGCACTCAAGCGCGCACTCCCCTGATTGAGGATCCGAAGCTGCTCGGCTGCAGGCTGCACGGGCGTCCGACTCATACCGAAAGTTTTTCCGCCTGAGTCATCATCTGCACGCCGTGCACGAGACTCGCTCCACCTCGGATCGCGGTCGTGACGTGGATGGCTTCCATCATTTGTTTTTCGTCAGCGCCTTTTTCCATGCAGTCGGTGGTATAGGCATCGATACAGTAAGGGCATTGAACGGAATGTGCGACAGCGAGTGCGATCAGGGATTTTTCCCGCGCGGTCAGTGCGCCGGGCTTGAAGACCTCGCCGTAGTAATCAAAAAACTTGGCGGCGAGCTTGTCGTTATGTTTTGCGATCTCTCCAAAACGCTTGAGATCCTGAGGTTGGTAGTAACTGCGTCCGTGAGTACAAGTGCCTGCGTTGTTCATGCCCGGAGTCTACGGAGCAAAAGGAGGATCGATCAACTTGGATCTGACCCATTCCCAAAGATTTCGCTGAACGGGGAGCCATGCGGGATTCCGCGGAACCGAAAACTCGGCGACCAGGTCCTCCCACGTGTCGATATCGCCTCGATGCGGGAGCTCGGCAATCCCCCCGAGTCGGGCGATACGCTGGTGAAGCTCGTCTGCTGTCGACGAGACACTGTACGGAGTCTCAAGCCAGACCTGGGATGGCACAGCCTCACGCCCGGCAAAGAGAAAAAACCCACCATCTTTGGCGCGCCCGAGAGCAAAAGGATGGGACTCCAAAGCGCGTATCCCTGCAAGAATATCATCCGGACTCAAGAGGGGCGAATCCGCCCCGAGCAAAAGTGCCGCGCCAAAACGCGACTGCAATTGTGAATAGACGCCATCAAGCCTCGGGCCGAGCCCATCCCCGACTTGTGCAACCCTAGGGAAATCACGCCAGAACGGAGAATCCAGTGCTGCCCGCTCCGCCACCGCCCAGTGCGGGAGCAGCTGCGGTGCCTGCTTGGTCGCAGTCTCCAGGAGCTCTGCGATCGCGCGACAACTGCGCTCGTAAAACTCAAGTGCAAGCGCCTCACCGGTCCGAGCAGCAAGGCGGGTCTTGATGGGCGAGAGCCCCGGCGTTTTGACAAAGACCGCGCAGGCGATTCTCATGACTCAAGGACTTGGAGGAGCGAGCGTTTCTGCTCAGAGAGACGCTCGCGCGCTGTCAGCACTGCGCCTCTCAGCGCGTGGCGAGCGGGAACGTCCTCGCGTGGCTGATAGCGGGTGGCAAACTCGGCGAGCACTTTTTTGATCTTTTCAACGCCTTCCCGATAGAGCGGGAACACTTGCTCGACTGATACATGCCGGGCGGGATCCTCCATCCAGCAATCGTAGTCGGTGGCGATCGCAATCGTCACATAGCGGAGCTGCGCTTCGCGCGCGAGGTAGACCTCGGGAACATTGGTCATTCCGACCAACTTGCACCCGAGCGTCCTGAAAAAGTGGCTCTCCGCCTTGTTGCCCAAACGCGGACCCTCAACGCACGCATAAGTCCCGCGCGGATGCACCACGTGCCCGTGACTCCGGATCAGGGCCTCGAGCTCGTCAGCCAAAATCCGGCACGTGGGCTCTGCGGTTGAGATATGCGCCACGAGTCCGTCACCAAAAAAAGTGGAAGGCCGGGCACTGCGTGTGAAGTCCAGATACTGATCCGGCAGGATGAAATGCCCGGGCTCGATTTCTTCCGATAGGCTACCCACCGCTGAGACTCCGATCACGGTGCGAACCCCGAGTTTCTTGAGTGCGTGGATATTGGCCCGGAAATTAACCTCCCCGGGCAGGATCTCGTGAGACTCGCCGTGCCGCGGCAAGAAAGCCACCCGAGTGGAACCGATCCGCCCGAGCGTGATCGGAGCGGACGGCGCACCAAAAGGCGTCTGCACGGTCACCCGCTCCAGATCCTCGATCGCTTCCAATTGATATAACCCTGTCCCACCGATGATTGCCAGCATGGCAGTGATCGTAGGCCCGACCGCGGGCGTGCGACAAGGGGGTGGATCCCTTCCTCAAAAAAATTTAGACTGGAGTTGTGACGTTCCATCCGGATCTCGCACTGGAGTTCTTCAGGTACCGTACGGCACTCACGGGCCTCTGGGTCGTGCTCTTGCTTGGCCTAGGCGCGTGGCGGACCTTGCGTCCCGCATCCAAACTCGAGCCCACCCGCGTCCTCCGCAATTTTGCCTTGGGAGGCATCACCGAGGTTATTCAACACTGGGTCGCAGCCCCGGTGCTTGCAATCCTTGCAGGTGCACTGCTTGAGATTCGTCCGGGCCTGCTGCCGAGTGAGTGGCCTTGGGCGGTGCGCGCACTCCTGGGGCTCCTGCTCCTGGATGGCCTCCTCTATTTTTGGCACCGGCTCAACCATATCATCCCGTTTCTCTGGCGTTTCCACCGGGTGCACCACTCGGATCCGGTGATGGACGCGAGCACGGCAGTCCGCTTCCATCCGGGCGAATTCCTCCTGGCCACCGCCACGAGCACGCTCCAACTCTGGGTGGTGGGCTTTGATCCGGCCACCTACGTGCTTTATGACTTTTGCGTGATGCTGGCCGTCCCCTTTCACCATGCCAATTTGAGACTCCCGCAAGGCTGGGATCGGGCCATTCAATCCCTCTTGATCACGCCGGAGCTGCACGCCATCCACCACTCGGTGCGCGCAGAGGAAACGAACTCCAATTACGGCACGATCTTTAGTTTTTGGGACAGGATCTTTGGCACGCGCAAGCTACGCGGTCCCGCAGCCGATATCGAAATCGGGGTCTTGCCCGCGGCCCGGCAAGAAGGGATCGATCTGCTCATATCGCCCTTCAGACGGACGCCGGACGCTTCCTGAGTTCGGTCACGTCGGTGCCGAGAACAGTGATCAGCGGAGTCCCGAGAGCTTCTCCGTAGGCCGATATACTGAATCGATAAATGGGTCCGTTACCGACGAGCGGGAGCTCGAGTTGCACCAGCTGCTTATTGCCGGCCGCCACATCCTGCAGCATGCCGTGCAGCTGCATAGCCGCGTCCGCCGGGAGCAGCTCGGCAAGATTGTGATGCCGGGCCTGATCCTCGGGCACACGCAGCAGGGCCGCCAAAAGATTGTTGGAGCGGAGAATGTCACCATTCTCTCGAACCACGGCAAAAATTCCGGGGAGTTGGTCGAGCAGTCGATCCGAGAGGAATTTGGCCTTCTCGATCATCTCGATCACTTTTGCATTGGCGTGGATGACAATCCTGGAATCCAAGGCCATGACTCAGCCTCCTTGTTTGGCGAGGAGTTCAAAGAGGTCCTCATCGGGCGCATTGGGATCGTACTTGAGCAGGGGCTCAGCCAGCGCCAGATCGATGAATTCGATGAAAGCGCTCAAGATCATTTTGCCCCCGCCCTGCCAATTCAGCCACCAGGAGTCCTGATATTGAATTGGAGTCGAGGGTCGCCCGAAAAACAGCTCATCAAAGCCGCGAGTGGAGATCGGAATGCTGAGCCTGCTCTCCAGATTGACTTTGGAAAACTCCGACTGAATCACACCCGCCAGAATATTCATGTATTCGCGGACACAGTCCCGGATCCTGAGCTCGTCCAATTGCGCTTCTTCGAGCCCGCAGACCTTGGCACAGACTTCACGCAGAGGCCCGAGATCCGCGTGAGCCTTGAGTGTCAGCCGGAATCCCTCGCCCTGGATGATGATGGCGACAACCATATGTCCGAGCACGGCGCCGCCGTCTCCGGGAAGGCTCCCGGACTGTTGCGCCGGGGCCGAAAAAAAACTCTCAAAACTCCGGGTGGATTGGGCGCGACTGACCTGCCAGACCACGTCTGCAATGGAGCGACTGAACTCCGCATTCGAAATTCGACGATCTGTATTTGACATCAGTAGATACTCTTAGAATTTCATCCCGCGCATGGCCAGGCCAGTTCTGCTTTTAGAAGATTGCATCAAGGTCGGGGTGGCTCCGTCCAAAAGCTGACGCTCGGCATGGGTCCGCGAAAAAATACTCCCGGGCTCCGAATCTCAAGTTGAGTTTCCCGCCACCCGTGTCAATATCAGATACATATGTCTCAATCCCTTCGCATCCTGATCGTCGATGACACCCTCGCCATGAGAACCACGGTCAAATCCATGCTCACCAATATCGGCTACACGGACTTGATCGAAGCCGTAGATGGTTTGGACGCGTGGAACAAACTCAGCACCACGGAACCTCCCGTAGGTCTGATTCTCTGCGACCAGAACATGCCGGAGTGCACGGGGATCGAGTTTTTGAAGAAACTCCGGGCGGACCCACGGTTTGCCAAGACTCCCTACTTGATGGTCACTTCGGAAGGCGATCGGGCATTCCTGCTCGAAGTCCTGAGGGCCGGAGCTCATGATATCGCCATCAAACCCGTCACGGTCGATATCCTCCGCACCAAGATCGAAAACGTGCTCAAAAAGGCTCAGAGCTGAGTCGCGGATTACGGAGGCTGTGATCCATGGCTGAATCCAAACTCACTTTGGACGACCTGAACAGCCTCCCCTCCCTCGTGCTCGAGTTGAACCGGGAAAGCCGGATCGCGTCCGTGCACGGAGCCCCTGCGCTGCAGAATACGCTTGGCAAGAGCCTGATCGATTCCAAACCTGCAGATACCGTTTTTCTCGACGATTGGGCGTCGCTCACGCAACTCCAGCGCGAAATGATATTAGACCTCGGCAAGAGCATCGGCGATCCCGTCCTCGTGGGTGAACTGCTCGCAGCCCAGCTCCCCGCCACTGCCATTCGCAAATCAGGAGGCGATGGCAAGGTAGTTCGATTCCAGCTCAGTTACGGATTCCCGGAGGAGTCCGGCGCCATCAAGGCGATCTTGCTCCAACTCACCCCCTTCCCCGCAACCGCCCTGGGAGACTCCACAAACAGAACGCATTCCGCCATCGCAGTCCATTCGGAGCGCGAACGCCGGGATGCCGAACTCCTGCTCGAACTCCACCGTTGCGATCGGACCGTACTTGCCATCGTCGAAAAGGAAGTGTCCAGCAACCTGCAGTCTCTTGCGTCCATGATATCGGCAGGAAACGGCACCTCCCTCGACGAATACCGCAAGCTCTTCCACTCCATGAAGGGGGCCACGCGGCAATTGGGCCTCTTGCATTTCTCCAAAGTCGCACTCGAAGCCGAACATGGAATGAAAGATGCCATTCAGAGCGGCAAACTCGCCGGCGGACTCGCCCCCCTCCAAGAATGGAAAGCCCTGCTCGAAAACGAATGGAAACGCATCCTGCTTTTCAAAGGGTGCACGGACTGACACGGATGCGCCCGGCACGACACAGGTTGCCGGAATATCACTTTCGAGTTAAACTGAATCAGGTGACACCAGAGGGGTCACCTCAACGATCCTCGGGGGAGGGGTTACAAAATGAATCACACAATCGTGTTTTCCGGGACGCTGCGGAAGGTGGCCGCGCTACTGGCGCTTGCCGCTTCGGCAACCCTGACATCGCAGTCCGCTCGTGCGGACAAGTTCACCAATGCCTTCATCGAGTTCGAAAAACCCGCCAATTGGAATTGCATCCTGGAGGGGGCCGAGTTTGTCTGCCAAAGCAATGATCCCGCCAAAAAGAAAGAGGCGATCATTGTCTTTGCCGCCAAACTCAAAGGAGTGCAGGACAGCGCGAAGCAGTACCTGGACTACCTTGGGGCGGCCAAGCAGTACACAAGTGGCACCGGCCGCAACCTCACGTCCGTGGTCAAATACGCCAAGACCACCAACCTTCGCGAACATCCATGGGTGGACTCCCTCCACTTTGAGTCCGAAATCCCCGGGTATTACACCCGCTACCTCGCTACCATCTACAAAGAAGAGATTGGCGTCCTCGTGACTTACTCGGTCTCCAAAGACAAGTACCCGGAGTACACACGACTCCTTGAGCCCATGGTCAACTCGCTCACCGTCTTCCGAAAAGGCAACGATGGACTCAACAGCCAGGCCGGACCAGGAGGCCTCCCGCAGGTCAACATCCCCCGCGCGATGGATGGTGGACTCTTCCCGAAAAACCCGGTGACGGGTGGCGGAGCGCCTGAAAAATCCAAATCCGACGGTTCGGAAGGCGCCGCTGGCGGAGGCGCCCTGCTTCTGCTGCTCTTGGCAGGAGCCGGAGTCTTCCTGTTCCTGAAGAAGAAAAAAGGCTGAGCGATATCTATAAAGATATCGGCAACACAAGCCACGGGCCCCGGAGGCACCACCCTCCGGGGCCTTTTCCTTTTTGTTATGCAGTGAGTTAACCAACTGCGTAAATTTCTTTTTCAAATCAGTAGGTTGACAACTCGACGGCTGGACGGTTACCCGTGAGCCATCGTTCTCAAATATATGTCGGAGATTTGGTCCGGCGTTTCTACCAGGCACCTACAGGCCTGACTATTTGGAGGTTCTCTTGCTCAAGCTCCTCGCGATCGTCCTCTCGGCTTCATTCAGCCTTTCCACCCAAGCAGCTCCTTCTGACCGCCGCGCTTCTCCGGCTCAAAAAGCTTTTCCGACCTCCCCCGCTCCGCACCTCACTCCAGGCACACTCTGCGACCGTCCCAGTTCCAAGCGCTATGCCGAAGGCATCCCCTACTGCGAGCGGGACGTGCACTCCGACCTCAAGCGCGAAGTGATGGAGACCTACGACCGGGAACTCGGCTATCAGGTCACCAAAATGGCACGCGGCCTGTTCAAGATCGACCATTTCATTCCGCTCTGCATGGGCGGCAGCAATCAAGCCCAGAACCTCTGGCCCCAGCACGAGTCCGTGTATGTCATCACCGATGATATCGAACATCTGAGCTGCGAGCTCATGTCCAAAGGCCGACTCCGTCAAGCAGAGGCGGTCGCAGGTATCCGCGAAGCCAAACTCGATCTGTCCCGCGCTCCAGCCGTGCTGGCCCGCCTCAAGTCGATTCGATCCCGCTAAGCCACTTGCGGATTTTGGCGGAGGGCTTGGGCCCCATCATCAGCACGGCTTGGGACTTCTCGTCTCGGAACAGTTTGCGCGCCACCTGACGGACATCCTCGGGCTTGACGCGATCCACTTCGCGAATCACATCGGCGACCGGAACATAGCGACCAAAAACCAAGTGATTGCGAGCGAGGCTCGTCATGCGGGACTCCATCGAATCCGCCGAAAGCAGAATCGAGCTCTTGAGGTTGTCCCGAATCATATCACACTCGTCTCGAGTCAGAAGGTCGCGGGTGAGCTTGCGCGCGTTGGCGCGGATGAGCTCAAGACAAAGCGGCACCTGCTCCATACCGGTCGCAGCGTAGACACTGAACACGCCCGCGTCTTGGAACGGCGAGAGGGTTGAATAGACGGTGTAAGCGAGACCGTTTTTTTCGCGAATTTCCTGAAAGAGCGAAGAACTCATCCCGCCCCCCAAGTGCACATTAAGCAAAAACGCCGCAAACCGATCCCGCCCATCATTGACTGGCCCCGGCACTCCCCAAACCAGATGCACTTGTTCGGCGCTCGGGCGCGTCTCCCACCAAACCCCGGAGTGCCAGCGGGGGCGCTTCAAGCTTACTTCGCGTGCAAGACGGCCCGCACGCCCCGGCCAGAACCCCGCACGCCCGAGGGGTGCAAGCGCCTTGCACGCCTGTTCATGCGAGATATCTCCGGCAACCGTGACCACCATGTTCTCGGGCCGGTAATGCCGATTGAAATACCCGAGCACCGTATCGCGCTTGAGCTTCCGAATCCCCTGCTCCGTCCCCAGGATCGTGCGACCGAGCGGATGCGCGGCAAAAACCTTTTCAAAATACAGGTCGTGAACGAGTTCCTCGGGAGACTCGTCGATCATGGCAATCTCCTGCAGGATCACGCGCCGCTCGCGCTCGAACTCCCCCTCGGCAAAGGCCGAGTCCAACACCACGTCGCTCAGGATATCACCCGCAAGCGCATGGTCGCGATTGAGGAGCGTGATATGGAAACAAGTCTGATCGCGGGAAGTGAAGGCATTGAACTCGCCGCCCACCCGATCCACGGCGCGCGCGATATCAATGGCACTGCGGGTGCGGGTGCCCTTGAAAAGCATGTGTTCCAGAAAATGGGAGACCCCGTGCTCGTGCGCCTGCTCGTGCCGGCTCCCCCGATCCACCCAGGCACCGATGCTCAGGGTCTGAAACCCCGAGTGACTCTCGGTCAAGAGCGTCAGGCCGTTCGGGAATACGGTTTTTTTGTGAGTGGATTTCGGGGTGCGGGATCGGGGTGATTTCATGGGTGCAGGCTCCTCGGGGCGCGCGCCAAACGGCTTGCGCCCCTTGAGCGTACAGGGGATCAAGGAGCAAAAAAAACGTTTTAATTTGTGTACTTAAGCCCGGGCAGACCGCCAGCTTGACCATACCCAATAAATGGCGGACGATTATTGGGTATGTTCAAGCGACTTCTCACCCCATCCCTCAAGCGCAGCTTCTTTCTTTTTGGCCCTCGCGCGACCGGAAAGTCCACCCTTCTGCGCAAACTCCTCCCAGCGTCGGATGCGATCTGGATCGACCTCCTCGATCCCGAGACGGAAGCCGCTCTTGCCCGCAGCCCATCGCAGCTTACGGCCATGCTCAAGAAGGAACACGACTTCAAAAGACCGAGAAAGTGGGTAGTCATCGACGAAGTTCAAAAAATCCCGGAGCTGCTCTCCATCGCTCAGCAATTCATCCAGCGAAAAGAGTTTCTCTTCGCACTGACAGGCTCCAGTGCTCGAAAACTCAAGCGGGGAGGTGCAAATCTCCTGGGTGGCCGCGCATCCTGGTTCGAACTCTCGTCCCTCACTCATCTGGAGCTCGAGAGGAGTTTCGATCTCGATGAGGTGCTGCGCTGGGGCACCTTGCCCGAGGTATTCGAACTCGATGCCTCGGAGAAAGTCCGCATGCTTCGTGCTTATGGAACCCTCTACCTGAAAGAAGAAGTGGTGGCAGAGCAACTGGTGCGCAAGGTCCAGCCCTTCCGAAGCTTTCTCGAGCTCGTGGCACTCCAGAATTCGCAGATCGTGAACTACGCCAAATTCGCCCGCGACTGCCATGTCGATATCACCACCATCCAGGGCTATTTCGAAATTCTGGCGGACACCTTGATCGGATTCGAACTCCCTCCCTTTGATCGCTCGATCCGGAAGCGCCAACGCCGGAATCCCAAATTCTTTCTCTTCGACACCGGGGTCGCCCGAGCGCTGGCCGGAACTCTGGAGCAACCCCTGGTCTCACGGACCCAGGCCTCCGGAAGGGCATTCGAGCAGTTCGTGATCACGGAGTTTCGACGCTTGATCCTGGCTTTCGAAAAGGACTGGAGAATGTCCTACCTCACCACCCGGGATGGTGCCGAAATCGATCTCGTCATCGACGCCGGCCCTGAACGCTGGGCGATCGAGATCAAGTCGTCGGAAGATATCGATCTGGTCGAGGTTCGGAAATTCGAGACCCTCGCGGGCGATCTGGCGGACGCGCGCCTGCTTTTCATATCCCGCTGCCCACGCGCGCAAAAGCACGGCCGTGTCGAGTGCCTTCCTTGGGAAAGCGCCTTTCAGGAGGTTTTTCAGCTCGGGAATCCTTCCTGAGAAAAGCGCGGATCGGAATATCAATCCGACAGGAGAGCAGCCCCTTTTTCTGCCAGATAGAGGGGAAAAGTGAACAATTCAAACTGAACTCCTTTTCCCAGAGGCGTGCGCAACCGAAGCGCCTGGCGTGACGGAGGATTCAGGTCAAACCGGATCGCCCGCGCCGCTCCAACAACGTCCGCGAATTGCACCAAGGATTTATGAGTGCCTCGCACCCCGGACTTGCATTCAACCGGAATAACTTCCGCTCCCGATTGCAGGACAAAGTCCACTTCCGCATTCTGAGTCTTGCCCTCGCGCAACCAATAGTGAATCCGTGGCACACCCACATTGAGGGTCGCGACAAAATGCTGCCCCACGAACTGCTCAGCAAGGCTCCCGAGTACGGCAGGACTGATGCGGCTCCGATCCCGGAAGTCCGCTGCGCGCAACCCAAGGGACGCCCCCATGAGTCCCACATCGAGAAACAGCAGTTTTGAAACTTTTTCGTCGCGGGTCGCTTCCAAGGGAATGCGGGTGGCATTGCTGTGGCAGATCCGGGTGATGACTCTCGCTTTCTCCAAGAGTTCAAGCGCAGGCTTAATATCACGCGACTGATCTTCCCGGGATATATCTGAATACTTCACCTTGCGGCCCACGTTTCGAGCGGCGTAATCAAATACCTTCTCAAGCCGGAGCTGAGGAATTCGTTTCCGATACTTTCCGAAGTCCGACTGATAAGTCTCCAGAATTTCGATTTGAAGCTCACGCGCCCGGGTCGGTTCACGGTCCTCGATCCAACGGGCTATCACTTCCGGCATCCCTCCGAGGTAGAGGTAGTTCCAATACTCATCCAAGGCGGCTTCATGGACTGGTCTCGATATCTCTTTCGTCCCTCCGCTTCCAAACCTCGCGAGCTCGCCCGCGAGCATTTCCTTCCCGTTTGCGCGTAAAAACTCGAAAAAAGTCATGGGCCCGAGACTTAGGAATTGCAGACGCCCGACGGGCATTGGGATTTCGGCGTCGTCCAACATGACCTCGAGCAAACTTCCGGCAGCGACGACTCGAAGTTCCGGCAGGTCCTCATGGAAGTACCTGAGCGCGGCATAGGCTTCAGGAATGGCCTGAATCTCATCCAGGAACAGAAGGTCACTTTTGGGATCGACTCTCCGCTCGAGGAGAAATCCGATCTGCTGGAGGATTTTTTGAACGTCTCTGGAGCGGAAGGACTCCAAAAGCGAGGCGTGCTTTTCCAGATTCAATTCGGCCAACCGGAGTCCGGCCGATTGTGCAAACTGGCGAACCAGAGTCGACTTCCCGACCTGCCGGGCCCCGCGAATCACAAGTGGCTTTCGATGGGGGTCCACGGACCAGGAATCCAAGTGAGCTTGAGCAAAACGCCACATAACCCAAATTTATCTTCAAAAATGAAGAAATTAAAGGGTTAATAACTTCAATTTTGCCACTAAGTGGCCTTATTCAAACTAGCCCCTCTTGCCACGCTTGCCGGCCACTTTGGCCCGCTTGCGCGGACGGACGGAGCGCTCGACCCGAGCGAGGGTCTTCTTGAGGCGCGCGATATGCACCACTCCCGCACCGGGGATGGTGAGCGGCGCACGACTGATCCCGAGCACGATGCCCGTGAGCGGCGAGTGCAACTCGGTGACCGTGCGACCAAAGGGGTTGAGGATCTCGCCGATGATATCGTCCTGATACACCACATCGCCGGGCCGGATGCCGAGGTCGAGGATCCCGCCCTTTTCGGTGCGGATCCATTCGCTCTGCTGGACGATCACTTGGAACGGCGGCTTGCGGCGCCCTTTCTCGGAGACTTTCCACATGCCCATCGCTTCGAGTACCGAGAGCACTCCGCGCAGGCCGGCCAGCGACACGCTCCGCGAGAACTTGCCCGTCTCCCCCGCTTCAAAAAGAATCGTGGGCACGCCCGAGTCCGTGGCCGAACGCCTGAGCGAACCCTCGAGCCCTGCAGAATTGACGATGACCGTGCTCCCAAACGCGCGAGAGAGCTCCCGCACGCGTGCCTTGCCGAGATCGCCGCGGATGTGGGGCAGATTCAACCGCCCGTGAGAGGCCGTGTGCAGATCAATCCCAAAATCACACTTCTGGATGATCTCAGAGAACACCTTGTGGGCGATGCGGTCGGCATTGTTGCCCTTCTTCTTGCCCGGAAAAAACCGGTTCAGATCCCGATGGTAGGGCAGATAACGGGACTGCTCGAGAAACCCCGGAATATTGACCACCGGCACTGCAATCAACGTCCCCTTGAGGAGCAATGGGTCGAGCTCAAGGATCAGGCGCCGGACAATGTCCGTCCCGTTGATCTCGTCCCCATGCACGGCTGCGGTCACAAACCCCACGGGCCCGGGCTCGGCGCCGTGCACGACCGTCACGGGGATAGCCTGCGAGGTCGAGAGAAAAGTCTCAGCCACTTTGAGGTAGATTTCGCGTTTTTCCCCCGGCGGGACGAGTGTCCCCGCGAACTTGAACCCGGTGAGCTTCCTGCTGCCAGTTGTTGAGTCCATCTTGAATTGAGTATACTCATGCTTCCAATGAAGCGGAAACGTTCGGTTTCGACCTCCTCCTCCGAGGAGCCCAAAACGAAACGTCAAAAAACCAAGACCCCGATCGTGCTCCCCAAGGACAGTGCGCCGTTGGCGCGCGACGAGGACGCGGTCGATGAGGATTCTGCCATCGAAGAGGACCCGGACTCGGAGATCGAGGCCGAGATTGAGTCGTCGTCCGATTCAGCGGTCGTCCCCAGT
>Ga0172372_10001768_pt1 | contig 33236 bp, 29 predicted proteins | sample LakKiv5m_2_FD_114544 | JGI IMG/M metagenome (GOLD analysis project Ga0172372, IMG submission 114544) | Freshwater microbial communities from Kabuno Bay, South-Kivu, Congo - kab_092012_9.5m | ecosystem: Environmental > Aquatic > Freshwater > Lake | place: Democratic Republic of the Congo... | reverse complement strand
TTCAATCTGGTCAACGTGGTCCAAAGTATTCACCACTGATTTCGGAGAAATCAGCGACTCTTTCGGAGAAATCAGCGACTCTGAAAAAGCAATCAGGTTCGGCTCTCAACGTAGATGATTTCTCCGAAATCATCTGATAACGCATTAGGCGTGGTTCAATCTGGTCAACGTGGTCCAAAGTATTCACCACTGATTTCGGAGAAATCAGCGACTCTTTCGGAGAAATCAGCGACTCTGAAAAAGCAATCAGGTTCGGCTCTCAACGTAGATGATTTATCCGAAATCATCTGTTAACCCATTAGGCGTGGTTCAATCTGGTCAACGTGGTCCAAAGCGCTTGCCACTGATTTCGGAGAAATCAGCGACTCTTTCGGAGAAATCAGCGACTCTGAGAAAGATGCCGCATCGATACTGTTCATCTTCCCAGTCGTTCGTCGAAGTATTGCGCAACTTGTTGGGCCGCACCGTCCCACGTGTAGGGATGCACCGACTTGGAGATTGATTCGGAGTCCCAAGGATGCTCCCAGGATTGTTCAATGGCTTTGTATAGCAACTCAGGCGATTCGTGCGGAACGATGAATCCATTGAGCCCATCGGATACAAATTTCGTGTTATCTCCGGCAGGTGTTGTTATCACGGGCACCCCAGTCGATAAGGCTTCAAGCACCGCATTGCAACATCCCTCTCTTCGAGTTGGCAAGACGAACAGATCGGCAGCACGCAACCACTGAACAACAACATCCGGTTCCGCTTGCCCAAAAAAACAAACTTGATCTTTCATGCCCAACTGCTGGATCGATGCATCCAAGCTAGCCTTGGTAGCCGGTTCATTCACCCCCCCGAGGATCACACAGCGGAACTTTGAATCCTTGCGATAAGGAGCGATGGCCTCGATGAGTTGATCATAACCTTTTCGCCTCTGGATGTTTCCCAAGGAAACGACCAGCTTGGTATCTGGGGACAGCCCAAGTTGCTTGCGACTTGTGTCTCGATTCCCTGGGCAATAGATATCCGAATCAACTCCATTACTAATCACTCGAATCTTCGTACCATCGACTCCGTTTTGGATCAGCATGTCCTTGAGCGACTGACTGACCGAGATGATTCCGGTGCAATAATCAAAAGCCTCCAGCATCTGCTTCTTGATCGTTGGAACACCCATCAGTTCGGTTTCCAACCCGCGCACCGTGATGAAAAGGGGCAATCCCCTTTTTTTGGCTACCCGATAACATCCTACGCCTTCGGGATATCCAAAATGAGCATCCAGGATCGTGTTTTTAGGATCCAAATCGGACATCCCTGAAATCCATGTCGAGACGACCCGTTCGAGCCATCCCCCATCCCAATGCTTGGCCACACCAGGCAGATTAAACATTCGCTGAATGGAAACAGGAAATAGGGTGCCCGGGAGCGGTTGATCCTGAGGCCTAGGCTTGACCAGCGGAAAGTAACTTTGAGGGACCAACATCTTCAATTCAGCGAGTTTCGATAACTGACTGAGTCTACGAAAGACAAAAAGCCCCAAAGTCGGACGAGTCCTTGTCGGAAAATTGGTGCAAACACTAAGGACTTTCAATTTGCACACTGACACGTCTGAGTCAAACACTTTAGGATTCATTGTTTGCGGAATTCTTAACCCTACCAACAAGCGACAGGATTTCTGATGCATTGCGTAACCAATTGCGTCGCTGGATCACCTCGGACCTTGCAGCCTGCGATAACTTGCTGCGCAACTCCTGGTCTTTTGCCAAACCTATGATCGACCCAACGAAGGATGAGGCCTCGCGCGGCCGAAATACCAACCCCGTCTTGCCCTCCTCGATGATCTCGCGTATCGGTGGATAATCCGGCGCGATAGGGACCGCACCCAAGGCCATGTACTCAAGAAGCTTCATCGGTGAAGCATAAGGAGGCGTATCGGGCGACAAACCCACATCCATCGCGGAAATCAAAGGGTAAACATCATCGTGGCGAACCGCTCCGGTGATCGTTACATGCGAGCCCAAGCCCTGTTGGTCTACGATTTGTCGTAACTCTTCTTCCATCTCCCCCGTACCGACCAAGAGAAAGTGGGTGTCGGAATGCTGCGCCAAAATTTGAGGAATGCATTCGGCTAAAAAATCCAATCCATGCCATCGCCGCATGGAACCTACAAACCCAACCACATACCCTTGCTCGATCCCATACTTTTCTCGGATCCGTTGCCGCTCCTTGATCGGATCGAGTTGGCTGAGTTTTTTTAAATTGATCGCATTAGGAGTAATCGCAATCTTTCTAGGATCCACAACTCGATCCTGGACGCACTCACGCAGTGGACCACTGACCACCACGATTCCGTTTGCCCATCGAAACACACTTTTCTCGGACCACTTGGCCACTCCCGGATAAGCCATCTCGATGTCGCAACCCAATCGACCCGCATAGGTCGCGTTGACTTCTAGTATCAGCGGAGTTCCTGAATGTTTGGCGGCCAATACGCCACCGAAATTCAATGGTGTATAACGTTCATAAATGAAGTCGGGGCGAAACTTTCTTATGCCCCACCACGCCCTCGAGTAACTTACCGCGTTGTACACCAATTCGGCAGATTGCTTAACAAGAGTACGAAACTTTCGTCCCGAATGCACCTTCTTGGCATGCGAGGCCTCCAACCCAGCCTCTCTGCGTGCGGCCCGCGGACAGATCACCATGACCTCATGCCCCAACTCCCTAAAGGCATTGACGATCTCGGTGATGTGGATCCCTTCGGCTCCATCGCCCATGGTTCGATGATGGTAAAGTATCCTCATCACGCTAGAGCCAACGATCGCACCAGAGTTGAAACATCAGCAGGTTCCAAACCGAGACGTCCGTTTTTTTATCCCCACCTAAAAATCGCTGTTTTGTCTCGAAAACCTGCTTGTGACTGAGTATCCCATGCCTCTTGATCGAAGACTCGCTGAGGTTTTCTTCGAGCAACTCTCGCATGCCACCTCGAAGCCACTGTGCACAGGGGACGCTAAAGCCCTTCTTGGGTCGATCTAGCAAATTCCTAGGAACCAACCTTTCGGTTGCGTCCGCAAGAATCCTCTTGCGCTTCGCCCCATGTATCTTCCAATCCATCGGCATTTGAAACGCCAGTTCTGCCAGCCGATAATCCAGCAACGGCTCTCGGCCTTCGAGCGACACACTCATCGTCGCTCGATCCACTTTGGTCAATATATCGCCAGGTAGATAATGCAGATAATCCATTTGCATCATTTGCCGTACTCCGTCCCCCCCGGAGTCAAACTCAGGCAATCCGCAATTGGTTGAAAGATCCAACCATGGATCATGGTTTTTACCGAGCAACCCACGAACGTACTGCTCCGAACCGACTTGAACCAATCGAGCGACTTTGGTTGCTAAGCTTGTTTGCGAATCATAGTAATTCTTCACGAACTCCACAGTTCGAGCGCCGGGAATCTTGCGAGCCCAGGAACTCCCGACCCAACTCGATGGCACCATTTGGCTCATTGCACCTGGTATTCGTCGTGCCGTTTCCTCCAAGTCTCTCCAAAAGGCATAGCGATTATAGCCCCCGAAAAGCTCATCGCCCCCGTCGGCACTGAGCGCAACCTTGACATGCTCCCGAGCCAAACGACTCACGAGTATCGTCGGAATGGCAGACGAGTCCCCAAAAGGTTCGTCAAAAATCTCTGGCAATTGAGGAATGATCTGCTGAGCAGCCTTTTCGTCGCAAAGGAATTCCCGGTGGTTGCTGCCAATGTGCCGAGCAATCGCCTTGGCGTACTGAGATTCGTCATAGGCTGCGTTTTGAAACCCAATGGTAAATGTCTGGAGCGAGCGTCCCGGTTTGCTTTGCAAGAGTGCCGCAACGGCCGTGCTGTCGTAGCCTCCGCTGAGAAAAACCCCCACTTCCACGTCGCTGACCATCCGATATTCAAATGCCGTTCGCATCCCCTCGGTCAGTAGCTCGATGCCTTGGTCGAAATCGATCGCAAGCTTGTCCGACGCAAACAACTCTTCAGGGTGCCAATAGCGATCCGAGACTTCATGTCCGTTGGTTAGATCCAACTCCAAAATCTCGGATGGAGCAATCTGCCTGGCGTTTTGGTAAATGCAATGACTCGGTGGAACATATCCAAATCGAAAGTAGTTCGCAGTGGCCCTCGGGCAAAGATCCTTCGAAAACGCTGGATGCTCATGGAACGCTTTGAGCTCCGAAGCAAACAGTAGGATCGATCCACTTCGATACACATACAGCGGTTTTACCCCGACCCGATCCCTCACCAAATACAGTTTCTTGGCCGCCGTGTCCACCAGCGCGATCGCAAACATGCCGTTGAACTTTTTAACAGCGTGCCTGATGCCCCACTGCTGGACACTCGCAAGGATAACCTCGGTGTCGCTATGACTCTTGAACACATGACCTAGTGCTGACAACTCCTTGGCGATTTCAGCAAAGTTGTAAACCTCCCCGTTGAATACAATCGACAGGTTTCCTCGGCTCATCGGTTGCCGACCAGCATCGGAAAGGTCCAAAATCGAAAGACGCCGGTGGCCAAGCCCTACTAGAGATTCTGCAAATCGAAACTCCTGCTCCCCCCGGGCATCGGGCCCCCGATGAACCAAGGCATCGGTCATCGCCGAAAGAACCCTGGGTGATGTCTGGCTCTGAAAGTCTATGAAACCTGCTATACCGCACATGCTTGAACTGTCCCTTGCGGGCCTAACTGCGGGTTTCCATCGGAACTACAGTGGCATGAGGACTCTCCCAATGGTCGTCCTCATCCTCAAATTCATCTTCTCGATCGAGATTCGCCCATATTTCTTGGGACTCTTCCTGTTCTTCTGCAATCCGCTCACGTTCAACGGTCTCGAAGGTCGCATAGACCAGCCCGTAGATCGAAAGCCAAACAAACCATTCCCCATCGTAATAGTCGCCGAACATCGCCGTTGTCGCTTGGCCAAAAAAAGCCGCTAGGATCGCCGCCCCCAGAAAGACCATTTTCTCGTTTCCTAACTGCTGAAAATACTTGACCGCCAGCCAAGTTCTTCCCATCGCGATGAGGAACGCCGTAGTCACAAGCAGGAAGCCTTGCACCCCCCATCCAGCCGCGACGCTGATATAGCCGTTATGCACCGAACGGTATTCGTTGTATCCAAGGTGCCCGATGTACTGGTTGCCCCGGGGGCTGATGAATGCCGAGCGTCCACCGGAACCCAACGGGTGGTCGGCGATCATCTTGAACCCGGCCTTCCACGACTCGATACGGTGCTCGGCAGACGCATCCCGCTCTTCTTGGCTGGCCCCAATCGAAAAGAATCGCTCCCATATCTTGGGGTCTTGCGCCTGGTACAGGAACGCCAGCACTCCGAAAAATACGGCGATCAAGGCATCTCGACGGGATTTGCCTCTTGCCATCAAGATGAGCATCACCCCAGAGATCCCCATCCCGAGAAATGTCCCGCGGCTGTTGAAACGGAGCACCGAATCCAAAATCAACGGAGCGCACAAGCATCCTAGGATTCTCGAGTACTTGAAGGGCTTACAAATCACAAGGTAGGCGATAAAGGGAAACACCATCGACATGATGGCCGCCGCCCCATTGGATCCAGAAGCCCCCGGAAAATCAATTCCCTCGAGCCTACTTTTAATCGATTTCCCTGCGTCATTGACGACGATCTCATAACCGATGTAACCGCAAGCGAGGACGCTCGTGGCCATAATCCAGTTCAAGTCCTCAATATTGTGGATCGCCAATCGAAATAGGATCGCAACCAGCATCGTTTTCCAAAGCAGATCCCACTCTCCGAAACTGATGATCGTATAGTTCGCAAGAAAAAAATGGACCAAAGTGCAGTTGATGGTGTACAACGCCAGGAGGAAAAGGACGAAACGGTCAGCCCCCAACAACGACCTGGCTTTTGGTGCATTGAAGACAATCCCCACAATCAAGACGATCCCGGTATAAAGACTCCAGCGGTTGGTCGTCGCCAGAGGCCCATCCTTGCCCCACCACCACAGATTCGGTGCGAGGTAAAAGGTAAGGACATAGGCGCAAACGATCAATCCGGGCCGACCCAATCCCTTGAGAACAAGACCTAGATACGACAAAATCCAAAGAACCGCGGTACTGCTCATCTTTTTCCGATCGAACCTGTGCGTGATGGTTCGCTGGAATTCACCAGCCCGATGAACAAGCTACCAAATCGCTCGAGCATCGATTGCAAACTGTAATTGTCCTGAAACCTTTCGTAAGCCTGCTTACCGATCGCTCTCTGTGGCTCGACGCTTGCCGATAAGGCTTTGAGTTGGTCCCTCAAGGCTTCGGCAGTCGGTTGGCTCAATGTTTTTCCGCAACGATCCGAATCGAGCATCCGACGAGCGTCCCCGACATCCGTGGCGATGATCGCTTTGCCGCAAGCCATCGCTTCAAGGATCGATTGGCTCATCCCTTCGCTGTGACTGGTACTCATGAAAATATCCATCGCAGCATAATACGGCCAAGCGTCCTTTTTTTCTCCCTCAAATCGGACCGAATCTTGAATCCCCAGTTCCAAAGCGAGATCTTCCAACGCTTTGCGACTAGGACCATCCCCCACGAGAACCAAACTTGCCCGCCCCGATGGCGAGTCCGACAAAAGGGGGCGGGCTGGTGGACTAGATTTTAAAAACAAGGCGAATCCGCGCAATGCCAACTCGAAATTCTTCACTGGAGAAAGCCGCCCAACAACCCCAGCCAGTATATCTCCAGGACCGATCCCAAGCGAATCTCGAGTTGTTTGACGCATGCGTTCCCATTTGGGATCCGACAAAGGATTCTCAGAATACGGATGGACCAATCCATTGGGGATCACGGTGATGGGGAGCTCTCTTAGCCCGGTGACCAAGCGGACTTTTTCGCTCGTCGCGTAAGAATTGCTCATCACCACATCGACACGCCCGAGTGCGTGACGCATCAGCCGAGCTTTCAGCCACGTTTTGAATCGACTCTTGGAAGGCGGACCTAGCACCGTCCCGCGTTCGGCGTGGATGTGCCGGGCGGTTTTGGCTCGATTGGCCCAAACGCTCTCGAATAAGGTCCCCCAGTTGTGAGATTGCAAGATATCGATTTTCTCGTCCCGAATGACCTGCGAGAGCCGGCGGATGGCGCGGAAATCCCAGCCCGGTTTTTTGTGCAATTCGACGACCTGGACATCCTGGTTTTCTACCCACTCCATCGCCTTGCCAGAGCGATCCAAACAAATGACCGTGCAACAGAAACGATCCGTTGGGAGTCCATCGAGCAATCGGGTGATCGACCGCTCGACGCCTCCGACATCCATCCGCAGGACGACAAATCCAATGTGGATCGGGGGGGTCACTGGATCGCCCGATCAAATCGATTTGCAAGTTGCGAAGTGAGCGTTTTGGCATCGTAGGTTTGTCGGGCTTGGGTTCTCAAAGCTTTCAGATGCGGGCTGCCAAGCATTCCGAGGACTTTCTTGATGGCAGCGGCGATGGCATCAACATCCCGGCTTGCGGCGCAGGCTCCACCGGAGCTTTCAACAATCGACTCGGTGCAAGGGCTGTCGCTGACCGAGAGGATCGGTTGATCGAAGGCCATCATTTCGAAGACTTTGGCGGGAACCATGAACGGAGCATCGGGTTGGATGATCACCAGTGCATCGGAGTCCCGCATCGCTTGGAGAACTTGTTGATGGGGCATTGGGGGTTCGATCGAGACCAAGGCTTGTAAACCCAGGTCCTTGACCAGTTCATCGGCCTTGTAATGAGGATCGATCGAACCGATCTGTCGAAACTGAACTTCAACTCCTTGGTCTTTGAGTTTCGCGATCGCCTTGATCATTGGAACTGGATCGCGATGTCCGTAAAGGTTCCCTGGATGGATAAAAACCGGGTGGGCACTCAGGCCAGGGCTTTTCTGCAACGCATCGACTTGCTCGAACAGATGGGAGTCAAGTCCGTTGGGGATGCAAGAGAATTTTTTCAATTGGTTTGGATAGTGTTTGCGGAAATCTTCAAGGCATGTGTCGGTATTGAGGATCACTTGGCTCGCGTGCCGCAGGACCTTGCTTTCGTACCAAGGTAGAACGTAATCGCGAAGAGGGTTGTCGTGATTTCTCCAAGGCTTTCGGCCCCAGGGGTCACGAAAGTCGACGATCAAGGGTATTTTGGTTTGTTTTGAAACAGCCAGAGCGGCCAGATGGGTTGAGTGGGGAGGTCCGCTGGAAAAGACAACTTGGGCATGGTGCTCGAGGGCAAGTTTCGCACCTTGAATAGCTGCCTTTTTGGCCCAAGCGTAGTGTTTATCGGGGGTTTCTCTGATCAAGCGAACGATGGGGCGAAGCGAACTTTTGATCCGTGAAAGAATGCCAGTTGTGGAGGGTTCTTTGGATGGCGAAGATGGACTAATTGCGTTGGTGGACGTGGCCTTATTTCCGGATGGAGGGCCTTCGGGGAATCGATCCAGGACGATCGAGTCGGGGAGGGAGGCCATGAGCTCGGGGGTGTTGTGCGAGGGATCGCCTGTGGTCAAGACGATCGGGTTCCAGCCAAACTCGCGCAGGTGTCGGCAGAACCGGAGCGATCGATGCACTCCGGGGGTGATCTTCGGCGGAAACTCCGTCAGGATTAAAAGGCAGTTGCGCAAGTTTTGGCTCCTTCGAACTAATCCAGGAAGTGTCTCTGAGGAATCAACAGTTGCTTATCTTGTTCCTGTAACAGATGTCTCTCTTTCCAGGACCCTAACGTCATGAATTCCTTCTGAAAGAAACCATTCTTTGACCTCGCTAGAAGTATGCGAGTAGGCGTAGACCGGTGAATAATTATCGAAGTCGCTCATCACTCGCTGCCAAAAAGTCTGTCCACTCTTGGGAATAGCACCAGGTACGATGTACGAAAATCGCCAACCTCCAGGCAATGCGCGAATCCAAGAAAACAAAGTCTGGTTGGCTATGCAAAGACCATAAAGCAAACTTTGAGGGATACGAGTCGTTATCACTCGATAATAATCCGTGACTTTCTTCATTCCTGGAGGGTAAACCCAGACCGAAACCTTACCACCGACCTTCGCGTATGGAACAATCGCGCGGAACGAATCGCGAGTATTGGGGGTATGATGAAGCACACACCATGAAAATACCCTCTCAAATGTCGCTTCTCGAAAAGGCAAACGAAACAGGTCTGCTTGAACCAAATCGATGTTTGGTCTGTTACCCACAAAATCACCGGCGAGTTCGATCGAGTGTGTACTTAAATCCACACCAACTGCCCGGCCACCCATTCGGTCAATGGTATCCATGAACCTCCCGTAGCCACAACCGACCTCTAATGTCAGGCCAGATTGAAGCTCGGCTTTTGTAAATCCTGTCGAAGGCTCCAAAATACGGTCGCCGGAACGATCGTTCTGATAATCCTTGAAGTGCCTCCTAACATACAATCGCTGTTTGCTGAAGGTGTCAGCATACGCATCGGAATTTACAAATCGAGGAATGGACTTTCGGATGTGGTATTCGCACCCACCCTGTCTGCATACCAGTTTCCCCGTAACTACGCGCTCATCATGTTCCTCAGTGGCTTTTAAGTCTAGCTCGCACTTGTGTTCTGGGCACACAAGAATCCTCATCAAGTCATGTCGCATTTTTTTGGCTCTTCAGGAATTATTGTGTCTAAGAAGGTAAGTTAGGGTCCATTTGAGTACCTGTAATTGCGACGGTACTCCAAAGGACCCGCTTGAATTGAATCGATCTAGGCCAAGCAGCGAATTTGCTGTTGATTTGAAAAAGCGACGTTGTCGATTCGATTCAACCGTGTCGAGTACGCCTTTGAGTACGAATTCTGCGAAGCTGATGAGAAAAAAGGCCTAAATTAATGAATCAAATAGCTCGCATCGCCTTGAAGTTGTTCGCACAAGAATTCACGAAAATCCATTCCGCGTATCGCTTGAATCGTGCTTCGGCCCACTGGTACCGACGAAAGAATCCCTAAATCCTTCAATTTGGAGTTCATCGGCTTTAAATTCCTTGGGATTCCCGCTTGATGCAAAGCAATCGATTTCTGGATCTGGTTACCTTGTTGGTCGATCAATTCGAAAACAACTCTCTCCTTCTGGAGCAAATATGAAACCCCAACAATGCCTTCACAGCAGTGGTACGAAGTATTGGTTTCTAGGGGCGCTCCAAAAAACAGGATGGTTGCATCCATCGCTAGCAAACGCTCGTAAGGACTTCCTGGCCCGCAGGGGGTTTGGGCGTCTTCGTGATTTTTGGTGATCGTTTCAGCTACTGGACCTAAAGCACCCACCGAGTGCGTCGGATGAAGGCTACGTATCACACCTGGTTGGTGCCGAAACCACTCGGTTACGGCACCAACACAACTAGGTGTCGACCTAGTATCAAAAGTGCGTAATCCACGCCCTACTAAATTCCATGAATGGGTTGGAAAAACAATTGTGGCATCGGGATGCAGGTAGTTTCGGAGTGCATCGAGCAGTGCCTGCGGCCCTCCTACGGCGAATCCAAAAGCACTGAGCGAACTGTGCACGAGCACCGGTTTGTCCCTTGGTATCCTCAGTGCTTCAAGTCCTCGTTGGAAATCCGACGACCGAACCTTGGGCGCAAACCAAGCCCGCAACGCACCTTTGATTGTTTTCTTAATTTTGGATTTCAACGAAGACATTCAAATTGGCCGAAGTGTTGCTCGATCCCGTCCAATCGAATTTGATCGTTCGGAAAATGGAAATTCTGCATGGGTCCAAATCCCCACTCTCATCTAGCGACGCGTAGAGTGTGGGTAAATCTGGTCCATGTGGTTAAAAACGTTGAGCACTGATTTCGGAGAAATCAACGAGTCCGGAGCGATTTGACAACCCTCTGGATTCCAGAAGCCACTTGATCGATCGTTTTATCGGGAATGTTTGGGGCCCAACCGATCAAGATCGAGTCTCTCAAGAAAGAAATCGTTCCGGGGTAATCCTCAGGTTTCGGATCCACGTATCCGTACGTGGTAAGTGGATATCCCGATTGCCCATAGGTTTGCCGGTCTACCAATACCGTTTCTTGGAACATAGGACGCGGCAAGTATCCGTTCTTGCATTTGATCCCCTCGCTACTAAAAAGCCCACAAACCGTTTCTGTATTCATCAGATACTTAGATGCTTGGAAGAGGAGGTGGAAAATCCACCACGACGACCTCGATGCTCCGACTTCACTCGGTAGGGTAATTCCGTCGATTCCTTTGAGTTTAGCCATCAAGGCGTCGGCGGTTCTTCGGCGTCCTTCGATCAAACCAGGCAGTCTTTCGAGTTGCACGTTGGCAACGGCTCCTTGCATTTCGGTCATCCGGTAGTTCATCCCAAAGAACAGGTGCGCGCGACCTCCGCCGGTTCGATCCCATCCTTTGTCGATGAACAATTGAGCCCGCTTCAGTAGCTCTGGTCGGTTGATCAATGTGATACCACCATCGCCGCAGGTGATCTGTTTGGATTGCTGGAAGCTAAAGCAGCCAAAGTCCCCGACAGAGCCGATTTTGCCTCCAGGTACATCGGCATAATGGGCTTGGGAGCAATCCTCGATCAAGGCGATATTCCGATCTTTGAGCAGTGCTTTGATTCCGTGCACATCGGCAGGGCGGCCGAACAGATGCACCAGGATTACGGCCCGGGTCTTATCGGTAATTTTCGATGCGATCGTTTCAGCCGTCATATTTCCGGAGATTGGATCGATGTCGGCAAAAACAGGAATGCAGTTGCAGGCCAGGATCGGAATGATGCTCCCCATATCGGTGATAGGGGTGGTGATGATCTCGCTACCGGGGTCTGGGTTCCAGGTGGCCAGTGCCACGTGCAGGGCCGAGGTTCCCGAAGTCGATGCGACCGCACCGGGTACTTGGTACATCTTGGCCATCGATTTTTCGAGTTTTTTGACTTCGGTTCCTGCTGTCGAGGAGAGTTGCCCGGTGGCGACCACTTTGGCAACTCGATCCGCTTCCTTCTTTCCAATCGTTGGCTTAACCGTGAACCAACCATCGACGCTCTTTCGTTGGCCGTCGACAGCCAACGCCCGTTCGGTGAGCGGTTTTAGGCCATCGAGGATCGTGGTGGGCTTTGTCGATGCGGACATCGCTGGAGCGGTTGATCCGATCGGATAAAGTTCTTTGATCACATCGCCATGGTTTGTAAGTGGCAGGTCGATCCATTGGTCGTGTTTTGCGGCTTCATAGTGAGCCAGCATCGCTTCGACGCTCAAGAACGATTGGTCAGCGTTGGCCGCGAATTGATCGCGTTTGCCTAGCACCCACTCAACAAACTCTTTGAACATCCTCGGATGCGCATGCTTGGGGTTCGGATTAGGTTTGGGTAAGGGGATATTCGATTCGATCCCTTTGGGGGAGAAGGAAACGGAACCTCTATCCGATTGGATTTCGATTTTGAAAAAATCCCACGCGGCATCCCCCATATCCAGATGAACAGGGATATCTCCGTCGAACAATAGATCGCTTGAGGAGGAATCTTCCGCAGGATAACCTCGGTTGTCCTCCATTCTTTTGCGTTCCATTTTGCATTGGATGCGTTTAAGTGGTCGGTCCCCTAGGACGAATCGGATCGCATCGATTAGGTGGGGACCGTTGTTGGCGACGGTGCTTTGGATACAGCCTCGAACGGATTTTATCGTACCGAGTTGTCCTGATAGGATTGCTTGACGAAGGATCTTGAATGGGTCGCTGAAGCGATATTGGTGAGCACCGGCGAGTTTGACTTGTTTGGATTGGCAATATTCCTTCATTGCGATGGCTTTATCGAGTCGCAGAGTCAGAGGTTTTTCGCAGAGGACACCGCGAGCACCGGCGTCGACGGCTTGGCGGACGACATCCAGGTGGGCTTGGGGCCAGGTGCAGACGCTAACGATTTGGGGTTTGATTTTCTGGAACATCAACGCAGGGTCGATGAACCCGCAGACCATCGAGTAGCGTCCGGTAAGATCTCCTAGGGGTGCGGGATTAGGATCAAACACGGCGATGGGATGGCAATACCCTGAATCAAAAAAGCCATCGACATGGGTTGGGGAGATACGGCCTGCACCGGCGATTGCCGTGGGAACAGTCGATCGAAAATTGGCAGTTTTGGCCAATGCGATCCGGCGAACTTTTGCAGTCGCGCGCTTCATAAAATCGCTCAAGGGATACTCCTGTTAAACTCGCTGTAGTTGTCTGATTCTTAGGATAAAGATTCGTTTAGAGTGATACTACTAAACAGGTTTCGCAGACTTATAGACGCGCCGCAAAATGTACTCTAACTCAGGTTTCGTAAATAAGATCGGAGAGGCAATAATGAGTACTGAAATCGTAGGAATCGCGCCGAACCAAATCAATTTCATCCACGTGGAGGGGGTTGCAACGCTTATCGACCACCCGTAGAGGATCGCAGCGCTGAGGATGTTATAGGCTATCGGTCGCAGAAAAACGTGTCGCATGTTGGTTGCATTTGGTACTTCGATCAGTCTGGAAAACATCGGTATGCAGATCCAAAAGGTCGAAAACGCGATCGCGATTAGGTTCCCTAAAACCAACCCAAGAACGCCAAATACAAACGCCAAAATCAAGGAAAGCACGACCGCTATTGCTGATTCGAGTAGCATCGTTTTTCCAATGAATTCAACCTTATCCTTCCCCATGACCAGTTGCCATCCGATACTGCGAATTGAATTCAGCACATTGATTAAACCAAACACGACAAACAATGTCTTGGACGAAGCGATGACACTATCCTTGTCTTTGATCGAGTTCAGCCACAAACTCATGAATGGTTCGAACCAAAGCAGACCAGTCATTATTGCAGTCAGGGAAACCGCAAGACTTATTCTAGAAGAGACCTGGAATAGTGCATGAGTTTGCGTCGATGTTCCCCTGTGGGAAAGGTGAGAAAACGCCGGGAATAAAACCCGAGCGGCGATCGTCGTGATTTTACCAGAGTGTTCAGCAAGTGATCCTGCCAGGCTAAAGGGGACTAGATTGGACACGGAGAACATGTAGGCAGCAACGAGCGTATTGAATCGTTGTAGCAATTGTTGGCTGATGTTCACAGCAAAATTCCATCCCCCCACTCGATACAACTCACGGAGTTCGGATCGATTATTCTTCGGGCGGATTTGAGACAAAGATGGAATCAACCGATACGCGATCACGCATCTGGCAAATTGGTCAAAAACATTTACCCCTAATAGGACTGTTGAGAGGTAAAATAGACTATTTGTTTGATTCAAAACAAAAAGCGTCGCGACTAATGAAATCAATCGGCTGAATACCGCGATCCCTTCGGCGATATCGTATCTTTGCATCCCAACCAAAACAGACGCAAAGGGAAAACTAACAAGAGTGATGCCGATGCCCAAAGCTTGCAGTACAACCATCGGGAACAAGCTTGGACGGATAGAAGGAGCAACCTGCAGAGTATTCGAAAGTAGGTATCCAACGGCAATACCAGCAATCACAACGAACATCGATGCTTTGGCTAGCATCGGAAGCGTCCCGCTTATGTAACCGACAAGACTAGACATATCCCCTGACGCTATCCTCTTAGTAACGGTTTGCGTTACGCCAGCTCTCAGGCCCATGTCGATCAGACCGTAATAACCTGTGAAGCTCTGAATAAGGATCCAAACACCGTAGCCTTCTGCACCGAGTTTCGCGATGAGAATGGGTGTAAGATAAAGAGTGACGGCAAGTTGGATTAAGAAGCCCAACCAAACCGAGCCAATATTTCTAAATATGACCGAAGGAGTTATCAAGGGAATGATTTGCTATCAGCAAGTGTGTTTCTTCAGGAATTATTGCGAGTGAAACGAAAGTTCGTGCATCGCATCGGATTTCATCGTGCTCGTACTAAGCCAAGCGTGGATCAAACGAAAGATGTTTCTGACCCACGTCGCATACCGATGATCTTCGCTGGCACGCCCGCCGCAATAGATTCAGACGGAACAGATTTGGTAACCACCGCCCCGGCAGCGATGACACAGCCTTTTCCAAGGGTGACTCCAGGGAGAATCACGCAGGATGCTGCAATCCAAACCCCGTCTTCAATCACCACCGGTTTGTAATCGTATCCTTGTTCGCGGATACTAAGGATGGTCGACTCGTAACGGTGATTTTGACTCCATATGATACAATTCGGTCCAATGAGAACGTCTCTTCCTATGTGAACTCCACCCGCAGCGTTGATCTGAGTTCCAGACGAAATACCAGAGTTGTCATCAATCACGAACTTATTTGGGTGATAGATGTACACGCCGCGTAGAATGCGAACACCTTTACCACACTTATAGCCGTATAGCCTGTTCCTGAGAAACTCACCGGTGTTTCCGGGGACGCTTTCAAGAAGGGCTATAACCCAGCGACAAAACTCTTTTTTTAGTGATCTAAACACTCTCAAAAATGGGCTCTTCAGGAATTATAGTAGCTACTGGTGGCTCCACACGCGATTAAAAGCGGTACGGCGCGAGCCGTCCGGTAAGTCTAAGTATACAACGGTTTCCCGAGTGTTCGAGCATGGAACACGACACTTGACCCTTCACCGGAGGGCTTGCGCCCAACCGCTACCATAGAGTGAACCTACAACAATTCCCGAAGACCCAAAAAATGATCCAACCGTGGTTCATGAAAGCCCCCTTGGAAAAGAATCGGCTGTATTTGACGATTTACAGATGAATGCTATCCTGGAGATCTTGTGAAGCCCAATCAAATCGCACGCAAGGATACTGCTGTAGATGACCCTGACCAACGAACATTGTCCCGTTTGCCACTCCACCACAACTCGCGTCCTGTACGATGTGCAAAACCCAAAAGCACACTCCAATGGCCTCCACGGTATCATCAAAAAATGCTCGCAATGCCACCTTGTCTTCAAAACGTTCAACGGACAAGCAACCCAAGTCTACGACGAACAATACGCCGAAGGCTTTTTCAACAATACCGATTACTCTGGGGATGCCGCCATTGCACTCTATTCCAACATTCTCAAACCAACTTATGAGCGGGTCGGTAAGCACCAACCGAAACCCGAACTGCTCGATATCGGGTCGGGGTTCGGGATGATGCTCCAAACCGCCCAAGCAATGGGATTTCACGCCACTGGGGTCGAATTCTGTAAACCGCTGGCCGATCGTGCACGTCAACACGGGTTCGAGGTCTACAACTGCGACGTCGCCGAAATGAAATCTGAATTGATGTTCGATGCCATTACCATGATGGATATCATCGAACACCTGGTCGATCCCATCGCGGTTCTTCAATCGCTCCGCCAACGCCTGAAACCGACCGGAGAACTGGTCCTCTACACGCCTGACCACAGCTCGATGATCGTGTCGGTCGCTTCCTGGTTGTACGCGATCGGGAAAACGTCGGCAATCGACAACATCTTTGCCTGCTCCCACACCTGCTTCTTCACGTCCGATACCCTTCGCATGACCGTCGAAAAAGCCGGTTTCGAAGTGATCGACGTCCGAACACTCCCCTACGATACCTCTCGAACCGGTCAGCCTGTCTCGACCGCTTCGAAATGGATCATCAATGCCATCGAAGGAACCGGAAAAATACTTGGTTACAACGGGTTCCGTGTGATTTTGGTCGCCAAACCCAAATAAGTTCGACGTCTTTGGATAAAGAAGCTGCACGTCGGTCACTTGGCAACTCCTCTCGGCTGCATCCCCATTTGCTTGCCGACGATTCCAACGATGTGTTTGCCGATCGCAAGACTGGCCGTGGCCCCTGGACTTGGGGCGTTGATCACGTGCACCGCATTGGGTCGCTCGAGCAATTCAAAATCTTGAACCAAACTCCCATCGGTTCCCATGGCTTGGGCTCGAACTCCCGCACCACCGGGTTCCAAATCTTCGATTTGAACCTCTGGCACCAGCTCCTGCAACGACCGACAAAACAGCCTCTTGCTATGGGATCGAACCAGTTCGTCCCAGCACATTTTTTTGTGCTTGAGCGCAAAGCGCCAAAGCCCTGAAAAGGTGATTGCATCCCACGCATCAGCGATTCGAAAGGATCCTTTGCGATAGCCTTCGCGTGCCAGCGCAAGAACAGCGTTCGGGCCGGCTTCTACCCCTCCGTGAATCAACCGAGTGAAGTGAACACCCAGGAAAGGGTACGTTGGATCGGGCACCGGATAAATCAAATGCTTAACTAGGTGCTCCCGTTGTTTTCTCAGTTGGTAGTATTCGCCGCGAAACGGGACGATACGTGTGGTTCTCTTTTCGCCAGCAAGCTGAGCGATTCGGTCGCAGTGGAGTCCCGCACAATTGATGATAAAATCGGACTCGGCTTGGCTAGTCGAGTTAGCGATTTGCCATTGGTTGTGGGCCCAGGCGATCGATTCGACAGGACTACCGAGCCTAACGTCGACACCGCGTGATTTAAGGGCCTGGGTCATCCGCATAACGACCGCCGCATAATCAACGATCCCCTCTTCGGGAACCTCTACGGCGGCGACACCTACGGCATGCGGTTCGCGATCTTTGAGTTGCTTTTCATCGAGCCAGCGCAGATCGCGAAGTCCGTTTTTCTGACCGCGATCCAGCAGGGTTTTCAGGCGATCGATTTGGGAGTGGTTGGTCGCGACGACCAGTTTGCCGCATATCTCGTGAGGGACGTTGTTCTCTTGGCAAAAGGACACCATTTGGCGGATTCCTTCGACGGCCATTTTCGCTTTGAGCGAACCAGGCTTGTAGTAGAGACCTGCGTGCAGGACTCCGCTGTTGTGGGTCGATTGGTGGGCACCGGTGGAGGATTCCTTTTCCCAAAGGACGATTGCTGCATCGGGAAAGGATTCCCGAAGCCTATAGGCCGTGGCAAGTCCCACAAGGCCTCCGCCGATGACTGAAAAACGTCGAGGGGTCACGGACTGATCTGTGTTGCTATCAAGGCTGGATTGCGCGGAGGAATTTGGCGGGGTTGCCCGCATAGATTCCGGGTTTGGTGATGTCTTTGGTGACAACCGAGCCGGCACCGATCACGGCATGATCGCAGATACGTACAGGGAGGATGGTGGCGTTTGAGCCGATCGAAACGTGGTTTCCGATCTGTGTGGATTTCCAGGACGTTGGATCTGGGTCGGGACGGCCGTTGGAGAACAGATCGTTGATGAACATGACACCATGACCGATGAAGCAATCGGATCCGATGGTAACGAGTTCGCAGACGAAGGTGTGGGATTGGATACGGGTGCGTGGTCCGATGTGGACCCCTTTTTGGATTTCGACAAAGGGGCCGACGAAGGCGTTGTCACCTAAATGGCATTCGTAGAGATTCACCGGTTGGACGATGGTGACTCCCTGTCCAAATTGCACATCGCGCACTTTGGCTTGGTATTCCTTCGTTGGTTCGCTATTCATAGTTTGATTACGTTTTTAAGAGGCTCTTCAAGAATTATTGTGGCTAAAACATATCGAGTTCAAGCCAATGATGGCACACTCGTTCTCAGTAAAGCGGTGCTCGTAATCGAAAGTCTCATGTGGCAAACGAATTGCGATTTTGATCCATGCTGAGTTTCAATGCTCTGTTCGAACAAACTTCGTTGGACAGTATTACGCACACGTACGAACACGAACCCGAGCACGAATAAAACCAGTATCCTATGCTCTAACCCAAAAGAATTCCGGAGGAGCCCCCCTAGCTACAATGATTCGCTAAGAGCTCTTCAAGAGCTAACTACACAGTTCTCGGGCTATAACGTGATTCGTCCACCTTGGGCTTTGATGCTGTGCTGTGCGGCTTCGAGGATGCGGACAATCCTTAGTCCTGACTCACCATCGCTGACTGGAGTCGAACCTGTCTGGATGCAGTGGACGAAATGGCGAACCATCTCCTGAAGGGCCTCTCCACCTGGCAAATGGGGTGCCCAAACATCGCCCGTTCTGTAGCCGATTAGGATGCCACGGCGAGATTCGATCGACTCTTCGACCGTGATACCACGATCGTAGATTCTGATTTTTTCAGACGGTTCCAAATCGTTAAAAACAATGCTCTTTTTGCTACCGCCGACGATGAAGTGGCGAACTTTCACTGGGCTCAGCCAGTTAACATGAAAGGATGCCAGCAATCGATCGCCGAAATCAAGATTCAGGTAAGCAACGTCTTCAATGCTTGACGAGGGCGTATGGCTGGTTCCGAATGCGGAAAGGCTTTTGGGGAGCGTTCCGAGCAGATAGTCCATGATCGATAGATCGTGAGGAGCTAGATCCCAAACAACGTTGACATCGTGTTGAAACAATCCTAGGTTGATTCGAACGCTATCGACAAAGTAAATTTCTCCGAGCTCACCCGAATCAACCAACTCTTTCATCTTTCGCACTGGGCTACCAAAGAGGAAGGTGTGGTCGACCATCAATATTCGACCAGCGCGGCGAGCCGCATCGACCATCGCTTGTGCGTCACGAACATTTGCAGCCAAAGGCTTTTCGACCAGAACATGCTTGCCTGCCTCGAAGGCGGCAAGGGCAAGTGGGGCATGGGTGCTAACGGGCGTTGCGATGGCAACAGCGTCCACATCGTCACGCTTGAATAGTTCCGCACTATCCGCGATGGCTTCGACACCAGGGTAATTCGCAAGGACTTTGCCAAGTCGTGCAGCATCCTTGTCGCAGACCGCGACGAGTTTCGCCGTTGGGCAAGCGGAAAAGTTACGAATCAGGTTTGGGCCCCAGTAGCCTGCACCAATGACAGCGACTCGACAAGTATTCATTCGTAATTCAACCGGCCAATCTAAGCTAAGGAATAAAATCTATTGGATTAACGGGTCCGAAAATATCCCACGAAATTTCAGGTAAAAAGCAATTCTTGGATTCAAGCGACTATTGCGCATGCTTGTTGTATTTTCAGGTACTGAATACCAAGATCGCGCTCTCAGGCAACAAATCCTTTTTGCTCATTTTCCGAAAACGAGCATATACGCGCTTAAGCTCAAATACGACAACGTCCAAATGGCACATCCTCTATTAAAACAATCGCTATAAATCCGAGGAAAACCAGGGTAAATTAGCACGGGCGATTCAAAAACGATTGAGTGTAGGGAAGCGAGGCATATGAAACAAAACCATTTTTAGCAACAAAAAGTCCGGACAAAAAAACCATGTAACATATCTCATTTTACAGCAGATCATCGCGTGTCGGGGCTATATCCTAAACAAAATCCGAAGATATTGAAATTACGATTAAAGTGAGACGAGCGAACTACTTTTTTGGCTCAACCAAATAAAATATTGAAGCCGCGAGCTCAATAGGTAAATCGAGCCCAAGCTTAAATAAACCATCTAGTTGCGAATCAGATAATTTTGTCAAGTAACGATTCGGCAATGGCTTACAAAACAACCCCGCTCTTTCTAGTATGCGCAGCCCGCTCAGGGACAATAGTCGCTCTATATCCAGAAAACTAAAGCAATGAAAATGATCCAAAACCTTATCAGTATCCCCCAATTCCGAAAGATAGCCAATCATACCCATCGTTTGAGCAAGTCGCCTGTGAATACTCATCGAATGCGGTACCACAATCACCATCTTACCATTAGCTGCCAACCAACTCTCGACGATGCGTATCAGCAGGGTTTGTGGATGTTCAACGTGTTCGAGAACATATGTGCAAAAAATCAGGTCGAATTTCTCCTCCGGGACATACTCTTCAAATAGAGAACAAACCCCCCTCCATCGTGGATTATCCGTAAGCTGGCTTTGCATTGCAGTAAGAAGCGTTTGCGATCCGTCAATCGTTGTCACGTTAGAGTACGAATTCAACAAAATGGGTGTCATAATCTGGTCGCCCACACCCATCTCAAGAACATTAGTCCCGCTAGCGTGTGCCACGCAGTACTCGCAAACCCTACGCATCATTTTCTGGTCAAACGCGCGATCGTCAGTTGGTTCCAGATACACGGCAAAATTTGAATCCAATCTCTCTAGATTCTGACTCATAACTTTAAAACACTTTGAAAAAGAATCTTTAAAAACAAAAACACTAGGTGTGGCTAATCGTCGATTCAAGCATAGTTCAACCTCGATCTCGACTATCAAGTGAGCCATGCCTGACCACTTCGTCAACAATGAATCTTGGCCGTCCCCTAGACTCGTCAAATGCTCGCCATAGGTATTCGCCAAGAATACCAAGCATTAACAAAATGCTTCCTTGACCAACCAGGAGAACCGTCATCGTTGCGGCAAAACCTGTACCCGTGATAACCCAACCTGCCAACCGAGAAACGAATACGAACATCGCGTATAAAAATCCAGCAAATGCAAGAAGCAATCCAAAAGCAGACATCAATCTTATGGGTACATAGCTAAACGACACAACTGAATCGATGAAAAGCTTGATTTTTTTCGAGAAAGTCCATTTGCTCGCTCCCGCATGCCGAGCCTGTTTCACGTAATAGATCATGGATTGCTTAAATCCCATCCACAAAATCATGGCAAGAACGCTAGTATGCTTCTCTGGGTGCTTGTTAACCGCGTCAATAACCTTGCGACCAATCAACAGAAAATCGGCACCTTTCGGTGGCATGTTGGGCAAACCCATTCGCTTCATGGTCTGATAATAAATGGTTGAGGATAGCTTCGTGTAAAGGGATTCACCAGGCCGATGGCTACGGCACGCCCAAACCACGTCATTCCCTTTCTTAAATTCCTCGACCAATTCAGGAATCGTTTCGGGAGGATCTTGCAAGTCGGCGGCCATAATAACAGCACAGTCCCCCTTGCAATACTGGAGGCCCGCAACTACTGCGGCATGACTACCGAAATTCCGCGAAAGCCGGATCAACGTTACGTTATTCTCAAGACTCACCCACTCTTTGATCAAATCGGTACTACCGTCTGTCGAACCATCGTCAACGAGAATGATCTCAAATCGACATCCCGTTGAGTTTCGTGTGACGCTAGTGAGACGGTTTCTAAGAATCAGAAGATTCTCTTTTTCATTGAGAAAACATACAACGACATTAACCAACATGTTTAACCGTTCCACCATTACCTTCTCGAGGCTACATAGATCTTTTGCTAAAGTTCACGCCGAGATTTTTCTTAGAACCCCAATAAGGCTATCGACACCTGTAATCTCTCCGAACGCATCCGGGGGAAACTCGACACCAAATTCCTGTTCAATTGCAAGAACAATATTCAGATTCTGCATTGAGTCCCAGGAAGGAAAGTCTGCTTTTTTGGATCCAACATCGATCTCCTCTTTTTGGAGGTTTAGGATTTCAGCAACAATTGAAATAACTCGAGTTTCAAATTCTTGTGTCATTGCAATCTCAGTTCTCTTCTATTTTAATCCAGCTAGGCACCTTGCAAACGTATCTGTTCATTTCCAGTAGGTTTCTAGTCCCGCTTGCAGACTCCCCAGCCTTATGAAACCCATGCAGCTCGTAAAAATCTTTACAAGGATCGTTCTTGGCAGTCGGTAAAAACCACCCCTCGACGCGCTTGCAGCCTCTTGTCGATAGGCGGTTCATAGCGACAGCTAACATTGCGGTTTCGACTTTTCTTCCGATGACACGGCAACTCATCAGAAACGTGTCGATCTCCCAATCTTCCTCCGTTATCGGCTTGAGAATGACCACACCAACGATTCCATTGTCTCCAAAGCTATCCGTGACTTGGATTCCCAGTACATCCCAATTCGATTGCTCGATTCCCGTTAGGATTTCCGTTTCGGAATAACGTCTAGTGGTGAGGTTGAACTGGTTTGTTTTTTGCGTTAACTGAGCGATACGAGGCAGTGTCAAAGGACCAGTTGATACCACTCTAACGACCTGGTTTAGTGAGTGATAGAAAGCATCTATGCTTTCGGCGGACTTTACCGCATCGTCGCGATTCTTTCGTTCAATATACAATTGATTTCGCTGTTTGTCCTCTCCGGAGATAATCACCTTTGCAAAACGAGGATTATCTCTGATCGTTGATGCGTAGTGATTGGGGTCCCTTGGCAACTCAAGAACATCCACATCTGGAAGGAACTTCCTAATAGCGTCGCGCTCGACCGGATTGTCGTCAATAAAAACAAAAGAATCAAGTCCAAGATTTAGTTCCTCTGATATACTTCTGAGGTTTTGATGCTTCTCTTCCCAATTGATCCGCATCGCGGCAAAATCTGTCTTTTTAAGAATCATTCCAGGATGCTCATCGAAAACTTTGAGCGCATCGCGCTCGTTGTTCTTACTTGTAATTGCGAGCAGGCCTCCATCGCTTTTGAATTCCTTTAAACATCGTTGCACCGCCTGAAAGGCATATCCGGGATACTCGGGGTCTATTTTGATACCTTCAAGACCATCCTCACCTATGACACCTCCCCAAAGGGTGTTGTCCAAATCCGTTACAATCACCTTGCATGCAGCAGGGGTCGTTGCGCACAATATCTTCATCCATTCATTAGCTATCTTTGGAATGTAGGTCGACGAGGTCGCTGTTCGAGCCAGAACCCATTTAGGAGTATCACACCAATTATCGTAACCGACCGATCGAGCGACGCGATCGATATCAAGGAAATAAGTATTGGATTGGCTTCGTACAAACCCCCGTATCGAAGCGTTGACGCCTTCAAAGGCATCCCTCAAACTAAAATCCCGTCTGGAATCTTGCAGTCCAACCGTTTCCCAATGCGGAACCTCCAATCCGTGAACGATTAGATGAGCATCTGTGCGATTGCGAAATGTTTGTATCAATTGAATAAGCCGGTCACTAATAGAGCTGACTCGATCTCGAAGGGTTGATTCGTCTAGCGTTGAACCGTCGAACCACACATCCTGTGCAATTCCACGAGAGTCCAGTGCGAGAATACAATAGTCCGGTGAGCTTGAATACAGAAGGCTACTGGGATCTAACACCTCCTGCTGGTAAGTATTGAAATCGCCAACCGTCACGTCCAACTCAAACCCAAGCAAATATCCAGATGCACGGAAAAGTGGAATAATCGGTTCGATCGTACTCGATCGGAGAACAAAAACCTTCTTTTTCGAAAACAACTCTTGCTTTTGCTGTCCAAGCTCTGCATTAACAAACGACGCTACCTGAAGGTTTGGCGATACCGACCAAAACTGTTTCAAGCGTGCTATAGCCGACTTAAGCTCACCGCCCTTCAAACTTTCACGAATAGCGTCTCGATGAGATAGGAAATCGGATGCTAAAATTTTACTCATTCCTCAAGCAGCTCCATCAGATGCTTTGTTTTCGTATAAACCCACGCAATTTTCCTTCCTCCGAAGGCCACTGCAGGAACTGGATTCGCCAGGACAAGGCCGCCTGACTTACGGATGTCTTCGATCGCCGTCTCGATGTCGCTAACGGAAACACAGATATGGTACGCACTGCTACGACTGCCGTTACTTAGCAATTTCGCAACGGGTGAATCCTGTGTCAGTGGCTCGATCAATTCAATTTCAACATTAGAAAAGTTCGTACTGGAATAGAACGCAACTCTCACGCGTTGGATTGGATCGTCGTACGGCCCCCCCACCAAGCTCAATCCGAGAAATCCGACGTAAAACGATTGAGCTCGTTCTATTGAGTCCACCGCCACCCCAATATGCCTTAATTTCATCCGCTCCGCTCGTATTCTTAGTCCACTGATCGTTCAGTGCAATAACGCTTTAAGATACTGTCCCTATGATCCTTGCGGGATTTCCAGCCACCCTACAGTGGTCTTTCACAGACGAGGTAACAACCGAACCTAAAACGATGTAACTTTTTTCCCCGACCGTTATTCCAGACGAAAGCACAGCACCCGGGCCAACCCAAACGTTATCTAGCAAAACAGACGACCCTGCAATCGATACATTCGCGGCTATTTTGCAATTTTGACCAATCGAGACGTTATGAGATATATTCACCAAGGCATCAATTTTAGTTCCATACCCAATTCTAGTGTCTGTTCTGAAAACTGATTTTGCGACATTCGAATTTGCTAGGATGTCGACGTTTTCCTCAATCATCACCCCACCGCCATGCCTGATTATTTGCGCACGACCAAAGACATTCTTAGGTTCATAGCCCTCGAATCCGATGACGGTATTTGGGCCTATCGAAACGTTAGCCTTAATTGTTGAATTGCTATGGATTTGCGCTCCTCGATGTATTGTTGTACCAGGCCCAATTCGTACATTAAATGGAGCAATGAATGCACCGCTGTCTATTGAGCATGATGGATCTATTTCTGACTCCCAAGTCCCGCCGTAAAAATCCGTGTCAGTTCTTAGGTGTTCATGAACGAGGTAAAATATATCTGATGGATTGTCGGATACTATAACGCCTAAATGATCCGGGATGCTATCGACCAGGGTATTGGATGTTACTACCGCAGAGACGCAAGGATTACTAAGGAGAGCCTTTTCATAGTTCGCGTCATAATAACATACCAGCAGCCTAGGCGAATCGTGATTGAGCAAACCTAAATTCGAGAATTCGCCATCTCGAAGAATACGGATCCCGAGATGCTCCAAATCGCTTAGTCGCATCATCCAACCATCCTTTCGGAATACCGCTCCGATTGAGGAGCCGAATCGCCTTCAATGATCTCCTGTGCCGCACGCAGTCCACCGGCCTGTAATCGTACGACGGCGTCAGGTCCGATGTCGTTAAGTAATACCCCCATGTGTCCCCGTTTTGGTTGCAACGTTGGATAGAAACGGAACTCTCCGAGTGTATCGCGATCGACATCACCCCAAATCTGAACTAGGGATCTTGCGTTACCTAATTGAGAGTTACAGTATCTGGATTCCCCTGCTTTACCTATGGAATCCATGTGCGTGGGAGTTATCGCCAAAACCACCGCGTCAAAACCCGCGTTATCTGTGACTTGGGAAGCCAACTCAATGCCACTGGTTCCTGCGATCGGACTATCGTCCATGACAAATACTTGAGCACCTACCGACCGCAACACATTCGATATCGGCAATGCAAATAGGTTATCCGAGAGTAATAAAACTCGGCAGAACAACACAGGTATACCCAACTCAAAAAGGCCCTTTAAAGCCAGCACTCCGAGATAATCGAAAACCTTTAACTTGGAATGATGCTCATTGGTGCCCACCACGCGAACACCGAACTCTTGGCATGATTTTAAATCGATGTCTGTTTCGCGAAACTCCCACGCTTCGTACATCAAAGGGATGACCGTACCCGAACGCAACGCTGAAATTTTTGAGCTATCAAGGGGTCGTAAATGACCCGAATTTGTTACGATGTCGGACTTCGCCAAATCTTCCTGTTCCAAGGATGCAACGAATTCTATTCGATCAATGACCCCTAACTGATTAGCGACATATTCGGTTTGCCCCTGCGCATCCGAAAAACGACCGTATCGAGTGTCTTTCCCATAGGCAATTACTCTTGCACCGGCATAGGCCGCAAGTACTGCTGTCGAACAATACGCACCGGTTGCACACTCCGTTAAAACGGAACGACCTTGTAAGTTCAACCCAATCGATCGAACGATTGAACCACAAGCAATCGCTGTGCGATCAAGGATCGATTGCTCGATTCCAAACACGAATTCTGATTCCGATTTCATTCAGCTTTTTATGGATGAGATTTTAGGTCTCAGTTGAGGGATTTGACCCTATCCAACTTCGGCAACCTTCAACCCCGCGAGCGACTCGAGGATCCATTCCTGTTCGGCTAGGGTAAGCCCAGGGTACAAAGGCAACAGAATCGAACAGTCACTGGCTTGCTCAGATACTGGTAAATGCTTGCCCGATGGATTCGCATGAAATGGCTTCTCGCGATGCGCAAGCATGATCCCCCGACGCGTCGCAATCCCACGATCTAACAACTTTTGCATCAAATCGTTCCGACTCACAGGAGCATCCTTGGTCAACTGCACGGCATAACTCTGAAAGTTGCTCTCGGCCCAATCGGGCTCAACAGGAGCTCGCAACCATGAATGTCCCTCAAGCGCCTTGGTGTACTGCTCCGCAAGCCGTCGTCGCTCGCTAACTATCCCGTCGAGTCTCTTGACCTGCTCGATTCCAATTGCAGCCTGAACGTCGGTCATCCGATAGTTGTATCCGACCTCGTTGTACTCCTCGATGATCACTTTATTGGCCCCATGGCGAACCGTGTCCGGCACACTCATGGCATGCTGCCGTAAAACTTTAAGCCTCGCGGCGTACCCTCCATCGTTGGTCGTGATCACCCCCCCGTCTCCGGTCGTTATGATCTTGCGCGGATGCAAACTAAAACAAGCCATCTTGGAATGACCTCCAATCCGCTTGCCCTTGTATCGACTGCCGATCGCACAGGCTGCGTCCTCGAAGATCGCTACACCATACTTTTCACCTAGCGCCAGGAATCGATCCATGTCGGCAGGCATTCCGATTTGATGCACCGGCGTGATCGCCTTGGTGCGCTGAGTAATCGCTGCCTCCGCCGATTCTGGGTCGAGATTATAGGTCTCCGGATCGACTTCGGCGAACACCGGCGTCGCTCCCGCATGAACGATCGCATTGGCCGTCGCGATGTACGACATCGAAGGACAAATCACTTCATCCCCTGGGCCGACCCCTAGGACGATCAATGCCATGTGCAAGGCTGTCGTGCAGTTCGAAACAGCCACCGCATGTTCGGTACCACAGTAGGCTGCAAAAGCTTTCTCAAACTCCGCTACCTTAGGCCCCTGAGTCAACCATCCACTCCGCACCACCGCCGCTGCAGCGGTCGCCTCTTCTTCGCCAACGATCGGTTTGGTTATCGGAATCACTACCTTAGCTCCTTTGCAAGATCTTTTACGTAAGCGTCCATGGTCCCGGTGCTCATCGCGTTTCGCCTCCAATCCACCAGCTTTCTGAGTCCTTCTTCAAGCCCCACGCTGGCTACGAACCCAATTTTTTCTCGAGCGCTGTTCGTGCACGAAAGCCTCCGTGGAACCGGGTTGACCGAACGCTCAGGCAGATACTCTGGCTCCACCTCGGTATGTCCGGTGACTTTCAACAAACACTCGAGCAATTCAAATAGGCTGGTCTCTATCCCAGAACCCACATTAAAAACATCGTCGGTAATACTGCTTTGCATCGCAAGTAAATTCGCTCTGGCGACGTCTTCACTGAATATGAAATCCATCGTCTGCTTGCCATCCCCGAAGATCTTGGGCCGTTCGCCACGATCCAAGCAATCGAGCCATCGGATGAGCACCTCGGTGTATTTGCCAAAGATGTCCATCCTGGGTCCATAGACATTGAAATAGCGAAGTGCCACGTAAGGCAATCCGTACATGTCGTTGAAACTTCTCAAGAACCCCTCTCCAACCACCTTGGCCGCACCATAAATCGTTCGATTGTTGTACGGATGATGCTCTTCGGTCGTCGGAAATGTATCAGCCATGCCATAGACCGAAGCCGAGGAAGCCGACACGATCTTTTGAACTTTTGCCTCGACGCAGGCTTGGAGAACATTAAATGTCCCATCGACGAGAACTTCCAAGCATTCCCGAGGCTCTTGAGCACAGCGCGTAATCCGAATTGCCGCTTGATGAAAAACCGCATCGATGCCATCGAACAGCGGCCTGATGTTTCTGAAATGCCGAATATCCTCTTTGACCAATTGAACCCTCGGATCGTTGCTCACACCAGCTAAGTTATGCAGCGTGCCACGGGTCATGTCATCGACGATGAGAACACGTTTGGGCGAGCATCCTTGAAGGAGCTGATCGACGATCGTCGAGCCGATCAAGCCGGCTCCGCCGGTAACGAGGATCGATTTACCGTTGAGGTCCAAGGGTTCTATTTCCTGTAAAAAAATTCTAGAGGGTATCAGTGGAAGCTTGGGTTCGCCCCACTAAGAAAAGTACTTCTTGATCACATCGACGACCCGGCTTCGTTGCTCGATTGTCAATTCCGGGAACATCGGCAAAGAGACACAGTGATCCATCACGTATTCACTGTGAGGGAAGTCGCCGACCTGATGCCCTAGATTGGCAAAGGCGGGTTGATAGGGGATGGGGGTCGGATAATGGACACCGGTAGCGACCCCATCTTTCTCCAAAGCATCGCGGAAGTGGTCTCGGTTTTCCACCAGGATCACAAACAGATGCCAGACATGCGAGTTCGGTGCCACTTCGACCGGTAGTTCCAAACCGGGGATTCCGCGAAGTTGTTCCAAGTAGTATTGAGCGTGTTGACGGCGCTTCTCGGTCCACTCGGGGAGGTGTTTTAGTTTTCTTTCAAGCACCAAACCTTGAACACCTTCCAAGCGGGTATTGAATCCAATTTCGACGTGGTTGTGGCGACCTTTTTGAGCATGGTCTCTCAGGCATCGAACGCGTTCTGCGATCGAATCGGAATTGGTCGTGATGCATCCACCTTCGCCAAAGGCTCCGAGGTTCTTGCCTGGGTAGAAGCTGAACGAGCCGACATCGCCGAGGCTGCCGGTAACGCCTCCTTGCCATTGAGCGCCGTGGGCTTGCGCGGAGTCTTCGAGAAGCCCGATTCCTTTTCGAGAGCAGATGTCTCGAAGCGCCCCCATATCGGCGCATTGTCCATAAAGGTGTACCGGCAGGACGGCTTTGGTTTTAGGAGTGATGGCGTCTTGGACTAAATTCGGGTCGATGTTGTAGGAATCGCGTTGGATGTCGACAAAGACAGGTTTTGCGCCTGTGTAAGCGATTCCCCAACTGGTGCTGATCCAGCTATGGGGGGTCGTGATCACTTCGTCGCCTGGACCTACGCCTAGGGCGATGAGGGCCATTTGCAAGGAAGTGGTTCCATTGTTCAGGCCGACGCAGTGCTTTGCACCGCAATAGGCTGCAAACGCGTTTTCGAAGGATTGAACAGCAGGCCCGAGGATGAACTGGGCGTTTCGAGCCAGATTCTGCAGATCGGGTTGGATTTCGTCCCAGATCGCCGAGTTCTGTTGTTTGAGATCCAAGAAGGGAACGGAGCTATTCATTTTCGAGGAAGTTTTGAATAAATAATTGAATGAGCAAATAATGAAAGGAAGCGTTCGCGGCGTTAGATATGCGAACAACAACGGGATCAAATCAACAACAACACGACCCCTATGATCACCAAAAACAAACCAAACAATCCAACTGTGGAAAGCGATTCAGACAGCAGGAAATAAGCAATAACGGCGTTCCAGCACAAGACCAAGCCTACTTGGACCGGGTAGGCGACCGCAACCTTTGTCGATCCCAACACCAACATCCACAAAAGGTTTGCCAGCACAAAGATCGCCACTGCTGCGATAAAGACAGGCTCGGTCAGCAAGTGGAATACATCTTTAACAAACGTCCAGATGCTGCCTTTCCACGCGAATCGGTCCTTGAGGGCGTAGCGAAGAACTGCCGTCGAAGCAGCCGATACCAACGAACTCGAAAGCATCAGGGCAATCTGGCTAGTTTTCATCTAGTCTTTTGTTGAGCATCGCTCAAAATATAACTGCTTAGCGATAAAAAATCAAACTAAAAAACCGAATGACTCCAGCCTGCTAGAGCCCGAATACATTTTTTTGTCTATAAAAAAGTGCGGTGCTCCATTTAACAACGCGACTAGGTCCCATCCCCCAAAAATCCAAACGTTTGAAGCCTTGATCGATCAAGAAATTATAGCCCTTTTGATACTCGGCTCGCTCGGCATTGTCCCAAAGAATCACGCCGTCGTCTCTCAAAGCACCAACGCCTTGCAATGCACAATTGACACGATCTCTACCGTCAATCATGATCAAGTCGAATCGTTTACCCAAGCGCAACGGAGTCCTACAATACTCGCCGTCCTCTTTTAATTCAACCAGGTGCAAAGCAACGTTCTTTGGAACTTTGGGATTTAAATCTTCATACCATTTCGGAATGTGCTCGACGGAATCGACGCTCGCAGTCCGATCGGCCCACCAAAAGGTAGACCCTCCACAACCATATTCAAAGACCGACATGTCGGGTCGGAGTCGCTGTTCAAGAAAATCGATAGCGGGATAAGTAATCCATGGTAATGGTTTTCCACCCGGACCAATCGACTTGTTTTGATTGAAGCTATCGAACCAATTCCACTCGCGTAGATAACCCCATCTCCAAACAAAATAGATTGGATGAATTCCTAAGGATCGCATACACCATCGAACACCAGACTTCAGACCTGAAAAAGCCATCTTCAGACTACTCTCATCAAGAATGCGAACGAAATCGTTACTCTATGCTTTCACCACGGTCGCAATGGATTCAGAACCCTTCATCGCATTCCGAGTGTCTACGATCAATGGCGCCCACTGACCGAGTTGCTGATAATTGACATTCTGGTGGGCTGTGGCAATCAGCACCGCGTCAAAACTAGACACCGTCTGCTGATCCCAAGAAACGCACTTAGTCCCAGCCCAATGGCCATGCTCGCGGCTTGGACGTATCACCGGGATGTACGGATCATAATAAGACACTTGGCAACCCTTGGCCTTCATCTTGTCTAACAACACATAGCCTGGGGACTCGCGATCGTCATCGACGTTGGCTTTGTAGGCCAACCCCACCAGCAGAACCTTGCTCCCTCGAAGTGGTTTGCCGACGTCGTTTAGCGCGTCGGCCAGTCGGTGGATCACCCAGTCCGGCATCGCAGTATTGACTTCGCCAGCCAATTCGATGAACCGAGTCGACATTCCGAACTCGCGAGCTTTCCAAGTCAAGTAGAACGGATCGATCGGAATGCAATGGCCGCCCAAACCAGGTCCTGGATAAAACGCCATGAACCCAAATGGCTTGGTCTTGGCCGCCTCGATCACTTCCCAAACATCGATTCCCATCGCGTCGTAAACGACCTTCAATTCGTTTACCAAAGCAATGTTGACGCCTCGAAAGATGTTTTCAAGGAGTTTCGTGGCTTCGGCAGCTCGGCAGCTCGAAACCGGCACAACGGTATTCAGGGCCGAACTGTAAAGTTCGCTGGCTCGCTTGAGGCATTCGGGAGTCAGTCCACCGACGACTTTGGGGATCTTAGCTACCACGCTGTCTGGATTGCCTGGATCTTCGCGTTCGGGAGAAAATGCCAGATGAAAATCAGACCCGGCCTTGAGCCCCGAACCCGCTTCGAGCACCTGCAGCAGGTCTTCGTCGGTCGTGCCCGGATAAGTGGTCGACTCAAGGACGACAAGCATCCCTTTTCGCAGGTGCGGCGCGATGGCTTTACCTGTGGCGATGATGTAGGAGATATCTGGTTCGCGGTTTTTATTCAGGGGTGTTGGAACGCAGATGACCACCGCGCGACAGGAACTGACTTTGGAAAAATCCGTGCTGGCCAAAAACCTACCGGCCGATACCTCGGTAGCAACGGTTTCCGAAGGGATATGATGGATGAAGCTTTCCCCACGATTGAGCTTCTCGACCTTGGCTTGGTCGATGTCCAACCCTACGACATGGTTCCCTTTTCGACAAAATTGTAGGCTCAAGGGGAGCCCAACGTAACCTAGACCAACGATAGCAATTGGATTTTGCATGGGTGAAAGCGATCCTGCAGACCGCCCGAAAAATCAAAGGACAAATAACGGATACAATTCGACCAAGGTGAGTTGGCAAAGCAACATGTCACGCTGTGAGTTGCCTCAGCACACCGCGCAGCTTCGCCATCGTGGGTGACGCCAGATATCGAACTACCAAATCATAAATGCAGGTTATCAGCAACCAGCACGCTGCCGACTGACCTGGCATTAGGGTTGCAAATACAAGTGATCGGAACGTCGTTGGGCGAGCGGATGTCCACCACGGGCATCCAGTTTACATCCGCATGTTGCAGTGGGAAGGTGAAAAAGAGTAAATTCCGGTTCCCAGGGCGAAGACAAATGCCAACCATAGTGGGGGACGTTGAGAATATGCCACGTTGGCGGAATTTGCGGGTCCGATTTGGCTCAGGGCGATCGCCAAGTCGATGATTTCGTACGACAGAAATGGTATTCAACTCTATTGGTTCTTCAGGGAATGATGTGTTTTAATCATGCGGTATTCAGCCCAGCGATTCCGCACCCGTGCGTAGGGGAACCGAGCTCGTAATCGAAAAACTCTTGTGGAGAAAGAATTGGACTTGGATCGACGCAGAATTTCAATACCCTGGTCGATCAAACCCCGCTGGACGGAATCACGAACAATCACGATCATGATCGGTTCTAAGAGAATTTTGAAGGTCCATCCGGGATTACTGTGGGTAAAGATCTAGTCCGCCACAGTAGAAAAAGATCGCTTTTTTGAAGTTTTCGATATTGCGATAGCCACCTGCGCGACGTTTGATTGACATGATCTTGCTGT
>Ga0172372_10001767_pt1 | contig 33239 bp, 26 predicted proteins | sample LakKiv5m_2_FD_114544 | JGI IMG/M metagenome (GOLD analysis project Ga0172372, IMG submission 114544) | Freshwater microbial communities from Kabuno Bay, South-Kivu, Congo - kab_092012_9.5m | ecosystem: Environmental > Aquatic > Freshwater > Lake | place: Democratic Republic of the Congo... | reverse complement strand
TCTACGCTTCGCGATGGTTGTTGCCTTCCACCCCGCAAGACTCGGTACGCCGCCCCGGTCTCCCGGGCTACGGTGACGGGTTCTTCCCCCGCAAGCTGATTCAAACTTTTCCCAACGCACATGTTCATCAGGATCACGCTCCCGGTGACGAATTTCAACTAGGGTATTTTCCGACAGATTTTTGACTCCTAAGGCGAATGGACAATTAAGCCGACAGAGAGAGTCGAGATGCGACGAGTCCTTAATTTCACTCTGACGGCATTTCTGCTTTTGCTGGCTCCTGACTGGGCAGCCGTGAGTTCTGCTATAGCGGCGGATTCAGAACCAAAAATAGAGATTCTTCAAATTCAGGGGAGTGAAGTGGATCTTCGGTGGCTCGAGACTACAGCCAGTGAGATCGTCAATGTTTGTTGCGATCAGCCAGCCGGAACTGTTCATCCCGCCGATCGATCCAGTTGCCGGAGCCCTGCGACCCAAGCTGCGGGGAGCTGTTTTGCTGATTTCAATGCGCAGTGCCTCAAAAACGCTGCCGGTGCCTATGGGGAGTATCTTGAGCGCGCGGGGCCCGAGTTGCGGGGGCTCATTGTAACGGAGTGCAAACCTGGGGCTCCTCGCCAGGAGTGGTATCAGCTAGCGCAATGCGCGGCCCGGGTCAGCAACGACCTCGCAAAGCGGAAGCCCGGGCTCAGGCCCGATCCCGGAATCGCCGCCCAAGCGGCCAATCGTTGGAGTACGCTTGAGTTGCTGGCCTCTTTTTCGCGCGCCCAATGTCTGGGGCTTCTCGAAGCGAGGGCCTATGCCGCACCGGTGGACGAAGCCCGGCGCATGGGATGTCTTACCGATTTCCCGAAACCCTCGGGTGTGGCCTACAACCCTCAGGCCCCAGCTCTTGAGTCCGTTTCCGGGGATGCGGCGATTGGGACGCCGGCGGAGTCCCGCGCCCGGCGTGAGCGCTCCCGGGAGCAGGCTCTCTATACATTCAAGTCGGGAATATCAGGCGGCTCGGCGCCCATCGAATGTCCGGATTTCATCCCGCGGTGGGACTGCAATACTGGAACCCGATTCGACTGGGCTCGGTATGATCGAGACGGGCAGTTCTCGACCGGGAGCAATTTTCGGTCCACACTCGGTGGCGAGCAACTCGTCGAGCAATTGAATTCGGTATATGATATCACTCGAGGCGACTTCGAGCTTTCCCTGGTCAGGCACCTGTCGCTGCAGGCTTCCGGGAAAATGCTCCTTCGTGCCAGGCAAATCCTCGGCGATCAGTCCGGGGCGATGCAGGACAGGATCATCCAGGAGCTCTCGCGAGCAGGGGCTTGTCACCGGGAGCCGGGATTGGAGGAGCAGCTCCGGGGAGTCGCGCTGCCACTTGCCAAAGCTACGGGAGGCGCTGGTCTGCAGGAACAATACGAACGCGGGCTGGTACACGCTGCTCACTGTACAGATGGGATCCAAAAGCGGCTCAAGGAGCTGGCCTATGAGATGGGCCGTGATGTGGAGTATGCTGCGCCCCTGCTCAAGCAATCCGAGATTGAGTCGCTCCCTCCGGTGGTGCGCGAGGTTTTTGATGGGATTACCGCGCTGCCCATCGCACGCCAGTTCACGCGCGAGTTTGAGTGGCCAACTGGAATGCAGGAGGCCGAGAGCCGCAATTGCGGATATATCCGACAGCAGGTGGATCCCTCGATCACCCTTTCAGGGACTCAGCCCCCGGTGAGTCTCCCTCGAAGCACTTACTGTCGGAATATCTACTCCGAATATGCCCTCTTGATCTCTGAACTCAATGACCTCCAGGTTTCCTTCCCAGCCTTGCACGAGCAGGATGTGACTCAAGATCCCACTGCAAAGAATCCTCGGTTTGGTTGGGAGAAAATCATACAGGCGACTCCGGGGGGGCTGAACCCGGATGCCGCGTCCTACAATTTGGATTTCAACCGCGCGCGGCCGGGTTCCTTGAGTGCGGCGGATGGCAAGCAGCTCCAATCCTGCGTGGGGCGGTTTCAGAAAGAAGATGGCAGCTTGCTCCCGCCGAGTGAAAAAGCTCTTGCTACCGCGCGTGCGCAGGCAGCGGGCTCGCTCGAAAAAGAGCTTGCATCCATGGTTGCCACACTCAGGCAAGCGTGTTCCGATCCGGAGACTTTTGCGCGCGAAATGGTAGGAGTCCCCGCGCTGATGCAAAGCTATTTCGACTGCGAGAATCCACTATCGAGGCCTTTCTGTGCCGATCGGCGGGACTCCACCTGGATGGCTTGCCGGCTGTATCGAGACCACGCGGAGTCGGATCGGGTGAAGGGAGTTCTCGGCCAGCTTTTGCAGGTCGGGATGGACGGGCTCTTCATTGCGGCCCCGGGTATATCGGGGTTCGCACCGTCACTCGGACGGGTGGCCACGAGTGCGGCCACCGGTGGAATCGTCGGGGGCGGGCTCGGCGCTCTGCTTGCCGATTCCAACGCCCGGCTGACGAGCGAGGAGGAGTTTCTCAGGGCCGGATATTATTTGGGATATCAGCCCGAGCAAGGGACCGAAAAGCTTGCCCGCGCCCGCCGGATCGCCGAGATGGAGACAGTAACTGGCAACAGCCGCTTCCGGGCCGGCATGAAAGGGGCGGTCCAAGGGGCCTTTTTTGGTGCATTAGGCAGCCGGGGCACCGGGACATCGACGCTGGGTGCTTTGGACGAGGGGTCGAGTGTTCCATCGGCCGGCAAGACAGCGGCTGGGGAATCGAGTGCGCGAGCTCCGAGGAGTAGACGCACTCCTTCCAAAACTCCTCCTACCACGTCCGCTGCACCCCCGCGGGACGTGACACGGGCCGAGGTCGTGGCTTATGTCGATGCGCGTGAAATGGCGGCCCGGCAACGATTAGCAAGCCGCACGCCTTCAGAAACCGCTGACGCCTTTCTTGCCGAAAATGGTTGGACTCGGGAAACTCGTGTCTACCGCTGGGTGGATCCAGAGTATATCAACTTGGATGCGAAAACGATTGAGGGAAATCCGAATTCCGTGGCCCAGGTGGAGGATATTTATTCGAGCAACTTCAGGAGAAATTTTCTAGCAGAGCATGTGCTTGATATGCCCGCCGATTCTCCCGCGCTGGGTGAGGCTCTGGAATTCCTGGAAAAAAAGCGGGATGAAGCCTTATTTCGTCCTCCCCGCGCCGAGTCTTCGAGAATAGGGGCTGGCCTGAATTGCAGTGTGCAGAGGGCAGACTCGTATGGCGGAGCGGGCAAAGTCCTGATCAGTATGCGAATGGGAGATTTCCTGGAGGCGGGCGGTCTGGTGTATCCCGATGTGGGAGCTCTTGCATCCGGTGTGCAGCCGCTTTATCTGACTGTTCCTCAGGGAAAATCGATTCCGTTCCGAGTCGAGCAGATGCCTTGAGTTGTTTGGCTCAGCGCTCGAGTTCCAGTCGAATATCACTTGTCCAAGAGGCCGGGATGTCCGCTTCGTCATTGAGCGTGGCGCGGACTCCGAGCCGGGGCTCCGAGTGGCGGGTGAATTCGAATGTTCCGGAAGGCCACCCTGCCTGCGTGTACCGTCCGGGGAAGAAAACAGCGCGCACTCTTGTTTCTTCGCTGCTGTGACCGGAAAGCAGGTCCTCGCGTGTCTCGTGGATCTGCATCTCGAGCGGTGCCGATCCGAGCACGAGGGTCACCTCGCCGGAAGGAGCCAAATTCGCGGATTCGGCGAGTTCATGGAGCTGCATCTCTTTTTCAAAAGAACCGCGGCCAGCAATCCGCGTCCGCAGGAATTTTCTTTCGGCCTGGAGGTGCAGGTTTTCCAATTGTTCCTTTCGGACTTGATATTGACCACGAGTCGCGACGCTTGAATCAGGGTCGAGTTGCCAACGGAGTCCTGACTCCCGAGGGACGGGAACGATTTGTCCGGAAATTTCGGCATCGAGATGGATGAAAGAATTTTCTTCGTAGTCGAGACTCCACTCCTGAGGGCTTTCGGGATCCAGAAAAGCTGCGAGACTGATCCGGGTCTTTGGAACCTGGACTGCATGCCGGATGGAAAGGGTGGCGCGGTAGGGGCAAGGAATCCCGATGGTAGTGTGGAACGGGGTGGTGGCGAGGACCGGAGTTTGATGGGCATCAAGTGCTTCCGGATCGAGAAAGTCCAGGGGGGCGATCCCCGTCCATGGTGTCGTCGGGTCGTTTTTTTTGATATATTTAATATCAAGAAGTCCCTTGATGTCCGCCGGGAGCTTGAAGCTACGGAGTGAGTCCGGGGCGGTGGGCGTGAGCGTGGTGCCCATGCGGGCCGCGAGATCAAGCGAGACTTCGCCGCAGGAGACGGGATTGATATCTGTGAATTCTTGCAGGTCGCTTGCATCTGGCTCGGGAATGGGCTCGTAAATGAACTCGGTACCATCCGAGGTGCGAATCGCTTCGAGAGCGGGGGTGGATTCGGCATCTGCTCGGAAGCGATAGACGAGGGCATCGGCGCCGGACGGGTCTGTAAGACTCAATTCGACTTCGCTTTGACTCTCGTCCGCTCGGCTCGGGACGGGAGCGCACTCGAGCGTGTAGGATCTTGGGCGCTCTTCCGGATCCGAGGTCACCGTTTGCACGAGAGTGGCCTTGCAGTCCCCGCCCAAGGTAGCCGAGACTTGGAATTCGTCTTGGACTTGGATCAGTGCCCGATCACTCGGTCGATAGGTGCTGATTTTGCGTGAAAACCTGAGCTCCAAGGGGGCCCCCGTTCCGGGGACGTTGCAGCCGGAAACAAGCGAGTGAGCGAGCAGGAGGATCGCAAGCCAGTGTCGGGCGCGGATCATGGAGACCGCCTTTCGGGGACGGTCTTACCGGTGCTGAAGGCGCCCGACGATTGAATATCATCTTGCGGAATTCAGCTCAGAAACTGACTCCGAGTCCCCCTTGGAGAAGCAGATCGTAAGGGGAGTCCGTCAACGGACGGGCAAAGTACTCGTAGGTGCCGCCCATGCTGATATAGGCTTTGGCGCCATTGGCAAACCTGGCCACGTTGACCTTGAGATTGAGCTGCAGCGCCACGCGGTAGTCGGACACATCAAGCACGCGGGCCGACTCTACCGAATTGGCCGGGGAGTAGAGGATGTGCTGAAACCAGAGGGCGGCCATCAATTCGACTGCGTCCTTGAAAAACTTTTCCTCGTACTTGATCCGATAGGAAGCGACAGCGCTGTTGTTGCTGAATCCCTGATCGTTTCCGTCCAATGCAAGCGCGCCCTCGATCGTTTCTTCGTAACGATGACCGACAGCGGCTGATACCTTGAGTTGGTGCGGACTCTCGCGGCCAAAAATATTGTAGATCGCACCCGTGTACTCGTTGGCCGTAAAGGCCAGTGCCTTTTTGGTGTCTCGCCCGACGGACGCATAAGCAAAAACCGACCAATGGTCGGTCAGGAATATTTCTTCAACGCCGGATACGAGAAAAGCATGGTAGGTGCTGCCGTCTTCTTCAAGGAGCCAAGTGCCGGTGGCGATGACTTCCAATTCATGCTTTTTCCAAGTCTTTTTGACGGACCCCGTGCCCGTGATGGTCCCTGCGTTGACGTTGCCCATGGTGCCGGAACCCGTGGCATCCAGTGTGAATACGGGATCCTTGGCGGCTTGGGGTGTGACCAGGACGATTTCCGACGGGCCGGTCTTGCAAGCAGAGCGGATGGCCTCTTGAATCTTGGGGTCGTTGGAGGGGTCGAGCCCTTGCTTCTTGAAGCTCTCGCTCAGAGATGATTCGCAGTTTTGCGGATTGAGACCCTGGATCACGCCCACTTGGATATCTTGAGCGTGAGCACTCAGGACTACCAGGGTACTGGTGGCCACCCAAGTAATACCGATTACCAATGATTTTTGACTCAAAACGTTCCACATGAAAAACCTCGAAAGGCACCGATGGGTTGATATCGAGGTGTTTAGGTGAATTGCGCAATCTGAGTCAATCGGCACCAGAAATTATCAATTCGAGAGATATGCCGCTCCATCCTCACTTCCTGGGGGCGAGCACACCCTGCCAATGAATCAATCTTCCTGCGACCATCACGGGATGGGGGCTACCCCGGGAGCTTTTCTTTTGGAGTGAGGTCAGAGGAGCGAGGGCGATCCGGAAATCCTCCCCGATCGCCGGATGGAGGGTTCTGAGCTCGGCGAGGTCGAGATCCTGAATCTCGCACCCCTTGGCGAGGGCAAGCCTGACTGCGCGGGCGGCGATTTCGTGAGCCTCGCGGAAGGGGATTCCCAAGTTTACGATATAATCCGCAAAATCGGTGGCATTCAAGTGCCCGGTCGAGGCGGCCTTGAGCATCCGTTCGGGATCGAGAGTGATATGAGAGAGGAAGATTTCCATCGCTCTGACGCAGGATCGGAACGTGTCCAGCGCACGGAACGTGGCCTCTTTGTCTTCCTGATAGTCCTTGTTGTAGGCAAGGGGAGTGCCTTTCATCATGGAGAGCAGGCTTTGCAAGGCTCCCTGCGCCACTCCAGCCTTGCCTCGGACGAGTTCCGGGACATCCGGGTTTTTCTCCTGAGGCATGAGGCTCGAGCCGGTTGAGACACGGTCGCTCAGTCGGATGAATCCGAATTCCTGACTGGTGTAGAGAATCATATCCTCGGCCAGGCGAGAGAGGTGCACCATCCCGATCGCGGCAAAGGCTGCGATATCCATGCAAAAATCCCGATCCGAAACCGCATCAAGGCTGTTCTCGCAGACACCATCAAAGCCGAGTTCGGCAGCAACAGCGAGGCGATCGATCGGGTAGGGGGATCCTGCCAGCGCGGCTGATCCCAGCGGGAGCTGGTTCAAGCGGGGGCGGAGGTCCGTGGCGCGGCTGTGATCGCGTTCGAGCATCTCGATATAGGCTAGACAGTAGTGCGCGAACAGGATGGGTTGGGCGCGCTGCAAGTGGGTGTAGCCAGGCAGGATGGCATCCGAGTGGTCGGTGGCGATCTTGAGCAGGGTAGTCTGGAGGCTGCGGATCTCCGAAAGCGTCCAGTCCAGCTCCGCCCGCAGAGTGAGGCGGAATGCCGTGGCGACTTGATCGTTGCGGCTGCGTCCGGTGTGGACACGCTTTCCTGCTGTTCCAACCTCGCGGCAGAGTTCGGACTCGATCAAGGAGTGGATGTCCTCGAACTCGTGCCATGCGTTGCTTTGGAGCGCGGGTAACGAGCCCTTTTCGAGCCAATTTAGAATGCGGCTCTCGAGCGCGCTGAAGTCTTCACGAGTCAGGATATTCAGACTTTGCAGTTGGCGCGCATGAGCCAGGGTACCCTGCAGGTCCGCGCGCCAGAGTCGGCGGTCCACTTGGATGGACTGGTTGAACTCCACCAGAGCGGGGTGGAGGGCTTCTTCGAAGCGGCCCGCCCAAAGCGGGGTACCGGCTGTTTTTTCGTTTGTGTTCTGCATGCGGACGTGTTTATGCAGTTATGCAAATTTTATTCAAGAAAAATGCAGTCACATCGGGTGGAATTTTGAATGTCTTCGGCAAAAAGAAAAAGAAAGGGTCTGATCCTCAACCTGATCCGCGAGCGTGAGATCGCCACCCAGAGCGAGTTGGTGGAGATGCTCCTGGAAAAGGGAGTGGACGCGACCCAAGCCTCCGTCTCGCGTGATCTCGAGGAGCTCGAGGTCCGCAAGGAGGGCGGAGTCTACCGCGTGCCCTTGGCGGACGAAGCTCCGCGCGTGAGCGCGGCCCGTGAGCCCTGGCTCAAGACTCCCATCCTGCGCACAGTGCGTTCGGGAGCGACTTTGCTGGTTCTACACACCCCTCCGGGGCTTGCACCCTCGGTCGGACTCATCCTGGATCGTGGAGGCATCGACGGTGTGGCGGGCACGATTGCCGGAGATGACACGCTCTTTGTCGCTGTCACTCGGGCTTCGCGCATGGGACCGGTCGAGAAAAAGATTCGGGAACTTTTCAATTCCAAAAACTAATATCAGAAAGGAAATCTATCAAATGAAGAAAGTGGTTCTGGCCTACTCGGGGGGGCTCGATACGTCGGTGATGCTCCAGTGGATCAAAGAAAAATACGACTGCGAAGTCGTCTGCTTCTGCGCGGATCTGGGGCAAGGTGAGGAGTTGGATGGGCTGGATGCCAAGGCCAAGGCCACGGGCGCCTCCAAACTGTACGTGCGGGATTTGCGCGAAGAGTTCGTGAAGGACTTTGTGTGGACCGCACTCAAGGCCAACGCGGTCTACGAAAGCGTCTACCTGCTCGGTACCTCGCTCGCCCGCCCGATCATCGCCAAGCATCAGATTGAAATCGCACGCCTCGAGGGTGCGGACGCCGTCGCTCACGGCGCGACAGGCAAGGGTAATGATCAAGTGCGATTCGAGCTCACGTTCTCGGCGCTCGCTCCTGATCTCAAGATCGTGGCACCTTGGCGCGACTGGGAGTTTGGTGGGCGCTCCGATCTGATTCAGTATGCGGCGGAAAGAAAAATCCCGGTGACCGCCACGGCCGAAAAGCCTTACTCAACAGACCGCAATCTGGTTCACGTGTCCTATGAGGGAGGAATTCTCGAGGATCCATGGGCCGAGGCGCCGGAAGAGATTTTCCGTCTGACCCGCTCGCCCAAAAATGCGGAAGAAAAGGCTTCGGTCCATATCATCGGATTCAAAGAGGGGATTCCGGTCTCGCTCGATGGTCGCGAGTATGGTGCGGTTGAAATGCTCGAGAAGCTGAACACGCTCGGCGGCGCGCATGGCGTGGGCCGCGTGGATCTCGTCGAGAACCGATTTGTCGGCATGAAGTCACGCGGCGTGTACGAGACTCCGGGGCTCACGATCCTCATGAATGCGCATCGTGCTCTTGAGTCGATCACGATGGATCGCGAAATGCTGAGGCTCCGGGATCAGTGGGGAGTCAAGATCGCCGAGTGCATCTACAATGGCTTCTGGTACTCACCGGAGTTTTCGCTTTTGAGAAAAATGGTGGATGAGACTCAGAGACACGTGACCGGAGAAGTACGTTTGGAGCTGTATCGTGGAAATATCACGATCCTCGGTCGTCGCTCGCCGGTTTCTCTTTATCAGTCCAAGCTTGCCAGCTTTGAGGCCGAGACTGTGTATCGCCAGAAGGATGCGGAAGGGTTCATCCGGCTGCAGGGGCTGCGCCTTCGCAGTTACGCTCAGGTCCACGAAGGTGAGTTTCTCAAAGGCTGAGCGGACTTTGAGGTTTCCGGAATAATAGGGCCGGTTTACGCTTTTCTCATGAAGAGGCAAATTGCCTGGAGGAGCGTGAACCGGCCTATTTTTTTGTTGATCGCCACTTGCATGGCGGTTGGCAACGGGGCCGCGCTTGCTCATCCGACCATCCATGAGGACGGAGCGTCACTCGGTTTTTATTCCAAGCCCACTTTCCGAGAGTGGGTGGCCTCTTACTCTCTCAAGCGTTGGCTCTCGGTTGGAGCCCGTTACTTTGAGCTCAACCATCAGAAGAACTCTCAGATTGGTGTTGCGACCGCGGGGTTGCTGCTTTGGCGGGGCAATTTCGAAGACTCCCAGAGCAATCTCTGGGTCACCGGCGGCGTGGGCGGCGAGAATTCGGTCTCCTCCTCGTCCCTGACGGGCTTTTTCTCCCCCGAGTGGGATTGGGAGAGTCGTACCTGGATGGCGGCTGCCAAGTACGAGCTCTTGCCCGGGATCAGTAATGCACCCAATAACCTCCTGCGGCTCCGTGGCGGGCACGCAGCTTTTCGAGGAGAGGCCGAGCAGCTGAATATCTGGCTGCTCTTGCAGGTCGATTATCACCCGATAGGTGATATTAACTTGCCGGTGACTTTCCATCCGGCGCAGAATCTGGTGGAGCTGCAGTGGACGCCAGTTCTCAGGCTGACCTACAAGAACGCAAATCTGGAGCTTGGAGCCAGTAACAACGGGGCAGGTCATCTCAACTTCGAGGTGCATTATTGATATGATAAGGCTCAATCGTGTCTGGATCGTTTGTGCTGGAGTTTTGGCCCTCGCGGGGACTCAGCGAGTCAGGGCCGCCGATGGTGTTCTTGAATTCAAAGTCAAAGGAGTTGTCTGCGCCATGTGCGTGCAGAGTATCCGCAAGCGCGTGGAGACTCTCCCGGAAGTGCACGGCGTTGAGATTGATCTTCAGCGCGGTACGGTCCGGGTGACGCCCCTGCCTGACAAGGTTCTGGATCGCGAGGCCGTGGTGCAGGAAATCGAAAAGTCCGGTTATGATATTTCGGAAGAGCTCGAGCTCAGGCGGAGCAAAGATAATAAAGGGCAGGAGCAGTAATCCGCTCCTGCCGAGGTGTTTATCCGTGTGATCTCAGTGCTCCACCACCCAAAGCGGCTGGGGCGGGTAGAAGGTCGATGAGTTGCTGTATTGGATCAGGCGGTCCGGAGCCGAGTACTCCTTGATGCTGGTGTCCGAGATATTATTCCACACTTTGACGGCGTTGCGCGAGTCACCAGGAGTACCCGGGTTGCCGGACTGGGTCGAACTCGGACTGCCGGACCCGGTGTAGCCGGCCGACACATAGAGGCGGTCCTGTGACGCCAGGTAGAAGAGGCCGTAGAGGCTCCAGGAATACTGATCTGCGCCGGAAGTGTCCTCATTGATATAAACAACACGTGGCACAAGCGAGGTGAGATCGGCTGTGCTTCCGGCAGCGATGGTCAGGTTGACCGAGCTCAGGTCAAAGATCAGGATCTCGTTGGTGTGGTGGCCGAAGAACATGAGCTTTTTAGCGTGATCGTACCAGACGTTGTGGCCGGTCTTGTTGTTGCCGAGTGTGATCCGGGTCGTATCGCCGGTGATCCGGTAAAGAGGTGCAGGAGGGGGAGGTCCCACATTGAGGGTCGAAGCATCGCGGTAGATCAGAACCGAAGCCGTGTCTCCCACGCCCGGCTGCATGGGGGCGCAGGCGACAAAAAGCAGGTCTTCGTTAGGTTCGACAAACGCATAAATCGGCGCGCAGTAGCCGGGCATCGGGATCCGCCGGTTGGGGGCGACGTCGCCATCCACGGTGGATGCGTCATTGAACACCAGGATATCGCCTCCCGACACAAAGGTCATGCCGCTACCAGTGTCCGAGTAGCCCGAAAAGGTGCTTGTCACATAAAGTTGGTCGAGAACGGTATCGACCCAAACGCCATGGGGCTGTTTGATGAGGGTGCTTGCTCCGACCAAGTGGCGCGCCTGAGTGCTGGCGGAGTCGATTGATGATGCACTAGAGAACATGGCGATCGATCCACAGCGCGAATTGGTGCCCCCCGGGCCAAGACCCGTGGGGCTTTCGGCGCACTGGTGGCCGGTTGAGGACTGGCGCGTGAAGATCATGGCCATGTAGAGCTCATCGCGCGAGTCACGATGGAATATCCCGTGTCCAAAATTGAGGTGATATCCCGAAGTCACATCCGTGAGCGCTTTGGTGTTGAGGGTTTCATCCGGGGTGAGGGTATCGGTGCCGCTCACGCCAGAGATATCCTCGAACCGCAGGAGGCCGTGCCAGTCCGTGGCCGCACTGTACTCTCCGGTGCCGAGGAACAGGCGCTCTTTTGAGGAGGGGCTGGAACCGCCGCTTCCGTCATCCAGAGGTGCGCAGCCTGTGGAAAGAGCGCCATTCACGAGCGATGCGAATCCCGCAAGAATAAGTGAGTTGATCCATCGAGGTGCTGATCTGGAATCCATGAGCAAGTTCTCCGGGATTGGTGTTTTTGAAATTATTATGAAGAAACTCGCTCATTTCAAGCGCGAGACCTGCCCGAAGAGAGCGCTCCATGGTTTAGAGCGACGTTAAGTTGGCGGTTAGCTCGGCCGATAGGACGCTACTCTTGATATTGGAATCATCCGGGGAGGTATCTACCAGCTCGGAGCGGAGTCGGATCGTCCGAATGAGGTCCGGGATTGTCGCACTTAGGCGCGGATCCTCTGTGAATCCCACCGAATTGGCCGTGCCCAGATTGAGGGCAAAAGACCACGAGTGGGATAGGAGCGAATCTCGCGCGATGGAGACTGCGGAAGTGGATGACAGATCGAGCGGGAGAAGGGCGGTCTGTCCGGTACTGGTCAAAACGGCATCGATGAGAGGTTGATATTGCCATGCATCGGCCGGGCGCGTGGCGTTCCGGCAGCCGCTATCGTTGCACCACTTGAACAAAGCATCGAGGGTGTCTTTCCAAAGCAGATCCCCTTTGGAGTAGCCGAGCTCGGGCACCTCGCCCAGTGCAATCCTGAATTTGTGCGAGCCCACGAGCGCGTCCTGGATTTCGCCGGACAGGAAGTCGAGCTGAATTTCGATATAACCCAGGCGCCACTCGATCCCCGTCACGGTGGCTTCGGAGTCGGATGGGTAGTCGATGCTGCTACAGCAAGAAAAAGAATCGCCCTCGTGCAGCGTCTGAGCGGCAAGATCGAACTCGATCAGCTCGTCCGATCCATCCAGAATGGGGATACTCAGGGGATCCGGGCCTTCTCCGATGCGGAGCGAGAGGGAGCGCGTGCCACCCGTGATATTGAGCGGTGTCACGCAATAGGGGTAAGCATCATCCGGGCACTCGTTGGTGATCGTGAGCGGCGAGCGCTCGGGGAGGGTGAGCCAGCGGTGCGGGTGGATGGCCGAATCTCCTGTTGCGAGCGTCGTGCTTGCGAGCAGAATCTTGAGCGGGACTTGGACTTGTTTTTCGCCGCAGCCGCAGGCAATCAGCGCGATCCAGACAAAGGCCGGGCTCCAGGATCCTCGCATCCCCGAATCCGCTCAGTTGTTGAGCGCGCCGGCCGTGATCCAGTCTTTGATCGAGGTCTTTTCCGCTGCGGAGAGGTTTTGATCTTCCAAGTGAGTGGCGTAAGGCACGCAATCCGTGTCTCCGGCAATTCCGCTGGTGGTCGCGTATTCCGAGAGGAGGACGGCAGCGAAGTAACTATCAGCCGGAGTGTTGGCGGTGATCAGTTTGACTCCGGCGCAATTCCCAACCGCCAATGGGCCTGAGACGGTTCCTTGTAGCGACTCATAAGCTTTGGTCTTGGTTGAGAAGTCCAGGGTGCCGTATTCAGCGGAGTTGGATCCGACGTGGCATTGGAGGCAGTCGCTGAGCACATTGCTGTAGACATGAGAAAAGGTACCGGATTGCGCCGTGGTTGAATCCACTAGATCGCTCACCTGGCCGCAACCTGAAAAAACCAGGCCCAGCGAAAGAATCAGGCCAGTTGCCGCGTTCGAGAAATAGCTCGAAATCAGATTCACCTTGTTGGTTGATGTTTTCATGGTCGTTTCCTCTCGTTATTGACTCAAAGTTTTCGCCAGAGCGGTCAAGGCCTGAGCCCGTTCCGGAAGTTGTTCTTCGATCCTCTTCCACCCCTTGGACTCCTTGAGGTGGGTCAGCGCTTTTTCAAGATCAGCGCTGGGTGCTTTTCCGCGGACTTTGGACTGATAGGCCGTCCAGAGGAGTTCGAGCTCGCCGCTCACGACGTCAAGCTCCGCTTGCGGGAAGAGCAGCTTGGAAATCAGCGTCTGCACTTCGGTGATCGGAGCCCGTACTTGTGCGAGGTCCACTCCCTTGTGCTCGGCAGAGAGTGTGACTCCATCCACGAGGAAAAGCTTGAGGGCTTGGGTCACCGCTGGATCAGGAGCTTTGAGGCTGCCGAGGAGCGCCTGGGTGTTGTTGAGGAGCTCAAGCCAGAGCGCTGTACCGCGAGCTGGACTTGCGCCTCCATCGCGGGCAAGCGTGGCCGCCTGAGCCTGTGCCCGCACCTGATTGGTGAGGGATTCATCCAGGAAGCCTGCCGAGTCCTTGAGGAGTGATATACGGCGTTCGAGGGCTTCGAGCTTCTGTTTGGAATTGCCCACTTGCCCGAGGAATCCCAAGGTCATGAGCTGCAGCCTGCGAGGCTCGTACCCCGTGAAGCGTTCGGTCTTCGGAGTCTTGTCCGCAATTGCCGCAAGTTTGTCCGAAAACTCCAGAGCCTTCGCAAGCTCCACTCGAGCCGGATCCGATTTGCCCTGCTTGAGGAGCACGCGGCCCAAGTTCAAGTGCGCTTTGGCGAGGTTTTCGTCGCCCGCGATCGCTTTTTTGTCGAGCAGGGTGCGATAGCCTTTTTCAGCAGCTTCGTGTTTGCCGACCAGCGCCTGCAAGAAGGCCAAACGCTCCTCAAATGGCGCCTTTTGTGACGGCGCGAGCGTTTTACCATTCGGGGATATCAGGAACTTCTCGAGGGCCGCGATCGCGTCGTTTTCCTGATAGCTCCGCAGCAGGGATCGGGTCTGGAGCCAGCGGAAGTCGGCTTCTTCTTGTGGATTCAGGAATCCCGCTTCAGCGCGCTTTTCGAAGAAGCGCGAAGCCAAGCCGTGGTTCTGAAGCCGGGCGTGCAGGATGCCGAGATTCATGAGAGCCGAGGCCGTGACCCGCGCGTTGTCGCGGGCCAGATCCAGCGCCAGCATGAAGTGGCGGTGGGACTCTTCGAACAGCTTGCGATCCACTTCGTAGCCCGAGCTCAAGCGCTCGAGCTTTTCGAGTTTGCAGTAACCCATGAGCAGGTGCCTGACATCCGAGTCACGGTCCTGGGTCATGCGCTCGAGCCTTTCCAGGGCAGCGTCAAGGGGTGCGATATTCTTCGGATCCGCCTCGAGCACGGTCGTGGCGTCCATCAGGCCCAACAGTGCGTCGACAAAGAGGCGATTGTCCGTCAAAAACTGCCGTTCTTCGAGATTCTTGTAGCGTTCATCGATCACCGGACGCTGGCCACGCTGGATCATGGAGCGTATATAACCGGAATGGGACTCCAGATCGTCGGTCAGGCTGAGGGATCCGTAGAAGAAATTGGAAGCCAGATCCGGATTTTTCTTTCCGAGTGAGTCATAGGCCCGATCCAGCTGGGATTGCGAAACCGTCTCGCGCGCCGGAGCAAACTCGGTGTCGGCGCGGGTGGAGTAGCGTAGCCAATTTCCAGCCACGAAATTGACGAACTGATATTCAGACGCCTGATCAAAGACCTGGATGGCGCGGGTGAGGAGCGAGCGTTTGAGAAAGTAATCCTCGCGGTTCTTGCTCAGGATCGAGTCCATCTCCCGCCAGGAGGCCATCTTGGCATTGGTATCGGTTCCCAGCGTGAGTTGCTGCGCGAGTTTCTCGGACTGGAGCAGAGTGTTGGCGTCTTTGGGGAGTTTGCCGAGCCACTTGTCCAGCGAGACGATGCGGCTCTTTGCGTCCTTGTTTCGCGCTTCGATTACTCGAACGAGTCTGAAAGTGAACTGGATCTGATTTTCGTGCGAGAGCTCACCGACCTGAATCATGTCGGCGATATGGGCGAGAAGCTCATTTGTGCGAGTGGCGGGCGAGTAGATCAATTCACCGAGGTCAAACCAGGTCTGCCGCACGAGCGGGTGCACCCCGGCTGCAGGGAGTTTGAGCCGCTTGAACAGGGCCTCGGCCTCCGCTGGCCGGCGGATCAGGAATTTGAAAGTGCCCCGGATGATATCGCGAAACATCGGGTGCGGGGTGAGTTTGGCGACCTGCGCATCGAGCTTGAGCATCCCCTGCTCGAAGTCGCGGGTGACATCGTCGTTTTCCTGCAGACCCTTGAGTTCGAGTCCGGCGAGCAGGAGTTCCGCGAGCTCGTAGAGGCTTGCTTTTTCTCCACTGGAGGCTTTCTGGAGTTTCTTGGCGTAGTATCGGGCTGCAGAAGAATCGCCAGCCAGCATGTGATCCGAGAGCAGGCGCTCGTCGATGGCGGTCTCCGAGAGCTGGTTGGGGAATCGGTACTTGAGGGCACTCAAGAGCAGGATGCGCTCCGCATAGGTGCGGGCGGTCCGATGCGCGTTCCAGATTTTGGCGGCATCCCAGTGAGCTGGCACCACTCCCGTTGCGGGGAGTTCAAAAAGATCCAGGGTGCCGCCCGAAGCACAGGTGGCAAGCAGATTGTCTCCCGAAATGCGCGGGTAACTGCAGTTACTCTCCGCCAAAGTCAGCTGTTCCGGGAAAACCGTGCCATGATCCGGGATTTTGGTAACCGGCAGGCGGAACAGCACACTGTTGTCGTTGCCGTCGATGATCCCATCCTGGTTGGTGTCGTTGAGGTAATGGCTGAAGTAGATATATTGCTCGTCCTTGGAGAGCGTCGGGAAACCCGAGGTCCCGGGCAAAGCGACGTGGATGAGCTTGCGTGGGCCGGCTTTTTCTTCGCTACTCACCGGGCGGATCGAAAGCACGCGCTCACTGTGACCGTCTTCCGTGATCGCTTCGTTAGTAACGAGGGTTTTTCCCCCTGGATGCATGAAGGGCGACCAAACCGAGCCTTCGGCCAAGGTGGACCGTGTTCCCGTCTTGATATTCTGCACGAGAACTTTGTTGTTCTCGGATCGTGGATTGCGCACGAGGAATCCAAGCTCCGTCGAAGAGCGCCAGAACGGAGAAGCGCGCTCGCCGTCGGTGGTCTCGACGCATTCGATGCCCGAATCGTCTCCGAGCTTGGAGTCGAGCGGCCGATGGCAGATATCGCCGGCCGCGCTTTTGCGGAAATACACGAACGCCACGCGATCCGAACCGTTCAGCGAGGCTTCCTGCGAGTCCGAGCTCATCGAGATGAAGGGCTCGGCGAGCCCCGTCTTTTGATCCTGCACGCAGAGGTGCGGGACGAGGTCCGACTTGCGGGTGAATATCAGTCTTGAACCATCGGGGGTGGCGATTCCTTGATACTGGTCATCGGGCCCGACCGTCATTTTACGCAAGGGTATCAGGCGCTCGAGGGATTGGACCCGCTGCTGCACGATGGTCTGCGCGCCGGTGTCCTCGGCTGCAATGGCTTGCGCGGTCTGGAGCGCCCAAGTGCAGGTCATAAACACCCAAGGCAGTCCGGTGATAAGTAGGGAATAAGGACGAATTTGTTTTTTCATGGAGCGAATCCTTCCGGTCCTGTCGAGAGCGATGCGGCAAGCGGGCGAGCCGGCTTTACTGTTTTGCGGTTTTCTCGGAGGGCTGCAATTCGGTCGTCGCTTCGCCATTCAGCACCGAGTAGCGACGCTTCTTGGCGGCGGATTGCTCGACGGCTGGGAACGGCGTCGCTCCCGAGACTTTGGTTTGCTTCTTGAGTCGGGATTCCATGTCCGGCCACTCGCCTGCAGCTTCTTCTTCGAGCACGGTCTGGCGGTCGAGCATATAGACTTTGGCGGCACAGCCCCCCAAGGTCAGGGTGGCGCAGAGAGCAAAAGCCGCTGCAAACTTTTCAAGGTTCCTGGTGGTCGTCATGAAGTGAATCTCCCGATCTGGTTCACCCCATTGAAGCATGAAAAATCCCGGAGGAAAATCCTTCTCCTTCAGGGATTGGTGTTTGCGGCCTGAGTGTACCCGGACTTCTCGATCATGGCCTTCATGGGAGCAAAAGACGAGGCGATGGAACCGGCGATCGGGATCCCGCGGAGGTTCATGGAGGGGGCCGGCAGGCTCATATCGATGTTCATATCCATCAGCCCGCTGTTGAAGCTCATGCCCACGAATGTCGGGTAGGCAAGGCCCAGCGCCGCGCAGGCTCGGTTGACTTTCTCGTCTTTTCCTTTGGGATCGAGCGCACGCATCATCGTGATCAATTGCGAGCCCCCGATTTCGGTGATGTCCATGCGGCCTTCGACCGTGCTTTTCGTCAAATTGATGACCATTCCGCCGCGGCCCGAGATTTTCTTGCTCCCCTGGGTCGTATTCTTGAGGAGACGGGAGGGGAGAATCTCACCGAGATCGAGTTCCGTGAGTCGTGACAGGAATCCCATCCGGAGCTGCGCGGGGTTGGCATCGATGAAGAATTCGCCGTAGGCGCGTCCATCCTTGCCGAGCTTCATGTTGAACTGATTCACGGCCATGAGGTTCTGGTAGATCGAGAAGTAGCCGAAGAAGGGTCCGATTTTGCGGTCCTCGTAGGAGATCTCGAGGATCTGGGTTTTTTCGGATTCCTGCAGGTAGGGCTGAATCCGCTCGAAATCGACCCGTTCAAAGGCGTTGGGGTTTTCGATTCGGGCGAAGGTGACGGCGTTGCCTCGGCGCTCAAGTGCCTCGATGACGGAAACCTTGCCGCTCAGGCCCGAGAACCCATATTTGCCATTGGACCAAGCCATATCATTGAACTGCAGGGTGCCGTTGACGAGGATCTCCTTGCCTCCCCGCACTTGCACCGTCCACGGCATTTCCATGCCGCCCGACAGGCGGTTGCCTGCGATGACCGGAAATTTTTTCGGCACCTTCATCGAGGCTTTTCCGACGATCTCGGCTTTGCCGGTGCGTTCGTTGCCTGTGATATCCATCTGGACCTTGAACAGGTCCTGGTGGATCGAGAAGAGCATGTTTTTCCCGATCATCGTGCCCTGTTCGTTGATCGTGAACTCCCCGCTGCTTTTTGCGCCCTGGAGCGGGATCGGAGCATTGGTGGACGGATCGCGCACGGTGAGCGTCTTCTGCGAGACGTTCCAGTTCATCTTCATGACGGGATGAGCTTGGCCCGTCATGCTGAATGCGAGGTCGCCTCTTGTATCGCGGGCGTCGACTTCTTTCTTCCAGACCAGGTGGGGGATCATGCCCCCGAAAGTGCCCGATAGTTCCTTGGCACCTGCTTTGGGCGCGATTTGTTTGAAAGAATGCGTGAAGGACATCGGCTCGGAAAACTCGGTATCGGATATCACACCGAGGCCCGAAAAGCGGGAAGAGCCTTCCCAGGTCATTTCGGTGCGCTCTCCGCTCACGGTCTGGGAGGCGGTGAAATCGGTGTCGAGGGTGGCCGGCAGGAGTGCCTTTTCCGCTTGGACCAGGATCGGTTTCTCCTGTGCTTTCCAGAGACCGGCTTTCTTGAGGAAAGTAAAGACCGCTTCCGGCAGCTTGAATCGGATCGAGCCCCGGGTCTGAGCGCCCTCGGCACCCGAGGAGACAGTCATTTTCCCCGAGAAGTATTCCTGGCCCTGAAAGGTGCTCGATAATTTTTTGATATCAATCTTGCGGCTTTCGCCGGCTTTCGTCGCCGGCATGGCGAACTCGCCCTCGAACCCGATATTCATTTCCGGGTAAGGCTTGAGTGCCGGGGAGAGTGCGGCGAGGCGCGCGTCGGTGTGGAGGACTCCCGAGAGCGCCAGGCTTGCATCGCCTGAATTCAGCCCGCCGTTGCCGCTCACTTTCAGGAGCTTGACTTGATTGAGGCTCAGTTCGCTCTCGAAATCAAAAGCCTTGAGGTCCGGCGAAGTTCCAAATTGGGCTGAAAAATCCGGCTGAATCGCAGGAAATTCTTTTTCCATCCGGACCAGAATCGGGCTCCCCTTGTGATCGAGACTCAGGCTCACACGTGCGGGTGTGGCGTGGACTTTGGCTTCGATCGCTTGCTCGTTGAATCGGATTTTCCAAGGAGCAAGCTTGGCATCTCCAAATACCCGGTCCATCACAAAGCGTGCGAGTTTGAAGCTGCTCTTGTCGCCTTTGAGGTCAAAGCGCCAGCCTGAGTTGGCATCCTGCGGGGTGGCCAGTTCAAAGCCGCCCGCAAACTCGGCGGTCGGCGAGAAGCTGATTTCATCGGTATGAGCGGGAGCCCCTTCCGTCTTTGCGACGGAGAGTTTCAGGCGGATGAGATTTTCAGGACTCGCTAGCTTGAGGAAACTCGAGCCCTCGGCTTTACCTGCAACCAGCTTTGCTTTGAATTCGGCGTCCGCCTCCGGGAAAACAACTCTGCCTTCCATCGGAGCTGCGCCCTTTTTGCTGAACTTGAGGTCGATCGAGGCCTTTTCCAGGCGGATGGACTTAAGCTCGGCCGTCGCCTGCGGGTGATCGAGCATCTGCTGCAGGCTCGCCCAGTCCGTGGCTTTTTGCTCTTCGGGCTGAGAGGTCTCGGACGTCTCCGGGAGTTCCATGGAGCCCGCGAGTTTGAAGCCCGTGACCGAGAGTTTTTCGAGGAGCAGCGAGCGGCCGAGGATCGAGAAGCTGTACTTGGCCTCGAATTCCGGAAGGTCGACGCTGAGGTTCATCCCCTCGCGCTTGACGCCGACTTTGAGTCCTTTCAAAAAGACTCGCGAAAAAGGCTCGATTTTTCCATGTTCAAAATTGAACGAAATCCCGGGCTGCGCTTCGGCCGATGCCTTGACTTTGCCCAGAATCCACCGGGAGCCCGACTCCGACTGCAGCCATGCAAATGCCGCAAGGCCTGCGATCACCGATCCCGCGAAGAGGCCGGCCAAGATTTTGAGAAGTGTCATGAGGGGAGAGGATTTCATGACTCCAGTGTAGAGGAGGAGCGCCTCGCCGAGAAGGGATTCTTGACCGAATCGCCCGGCGCCCGGTACTTGGTGGGGCATGTCTCATCCAGCCAAGATCACCGTCAAGCAACCGCCACGTGTTCGTATTGCTCCGAGCCCGACGGGAGACCCGCATATCGGGACCGCCTATATGGGGCTATTCAATCTGGTCTTCGCGAAAAAGCACGGAGGCACTTTCATTCTCCGGATCGAAGACACGGATCAGACCCGCTATCGCAAGATGAGTGAGGAGATGATCATGAAGGCCCTGCGCTGGGCCGGCATCGAGTGGTCGGAAGGACCGGATGTGGGCGGGCCTTATGGTCCCTACAAGCAAAGCGAGCGACTGCCCCTGTACCGCGAGCACGCCGCGCTTTTGGTCAAAGCCGGCAAGGCTTATCCTTGCTTCTGCTCGTCCGAGCGGCTCGACGAGGTCCGCAAGCAGCAGATGGAGAAGAAGGAAAATCCGGGCTACGACCGCCACTGCCGGGAGCTTCCCGCGGACCAAGTTGCCGCTCAATTGGCAGCAGGCAAGCCTCATGTGATCCGGCTCAAGGTTCCGACCAGCGGCGCGACATCGGTCACCGATGGGTTGCGCGGTGATATTTCTTTTGAAAATACCCAGCAGGATGACCTGGTCCTGCTCAAAACGGATGGTTTTCCGACCTACCATCTGGCGAGTGTCGTCGACGACCACCACATGAAGATCACCCACGTGATCCGGGGTGAAGAGTGGCTGCCCTCGACGTCCAAGCACGTCCTGCTTTATGCGGCTTTTGGCTGGGAAGCACCGCAGTTCCTTCATATGCCGCTGCTGCGGAATCCGGATCGCTCCAAGATCTCCAAGCGCAAGAATCCCACTTCGATCCTGTATTATCAGCGCAAAGGCATCTTGCCCGAAGCATTCCGCAACTACCTCGGACTCATGGGGTGGTCCATGCCCGAGGACAAGGAGAAGTTCTCGACCGCTGAAATGATCGAGCACTTCACCTGGGATCGGATGTCGCTCGGGGGCCCGGTTTTTGATATCGCAAAACTCACCTGGCTCAATGGCAAGTACCTGCATGAGCTGGACACCGAAACCTACCTCAAGCACCTCAAGTCGCAGATCCTGAGCGACGATTACCTTCGCGCTCTCATTCCGCTCGTCAAAGAGCGCGTCGAATCCCTCGAGCAGTTCATCGATTGGACACAGCCCTTTTTCTCGGGTGATATTAACTATGAAGGGCGGCCGCTTCCGGCCAAGGGGGTGGATCCGGCGGTGGCCTCGCAATTCCTGCTTCAGATCCTCGACAAGCTCGAAACTCTGGAAGCTTGGGATGCCCACGCCATCCATACGGCTCTCAACGAGTTCGTCAAGGCGAGCGGCCTCAAGACCAAGGATGTTTTCATGACCTTGCGGGTGGCGGTGACCGGCACGCTTCAGTCGCCCGACCTCTCGGGCTCCATGGCCGTCCTCGGCAAGGAGATGGTGCGGCGTCGACTCAGGCTCGCAGCCGACTTCCTCGAGAAGCCGGTCGCCACGACCTGATTGCAATCCCTGTCACGCTTCTTCTCGTTCTGCTTCCAGTTCGCCGAACTCGACTTCGTCGGCGAGCTGGTCGCAGGTATCGGCCAAGTGCCGGATTTTTTCCGCGCAGTCGAGAAGCAGGGAGATATCGGGATTGGCGCTTCGTTCTTCCTGTTCCTCGTAGCGGCTTTCGATTTCGTCGGCCACGTCATCACAGACCTCGGCGCACATGGAGGCGATCAAAAGTCCGGACGGGGAGTTGCGGAGCAGGAACTCCGCGGTCCATTTGGCGCACTCGGCCGCGTCCCAGAGGAGCGCAATATCATTACTGCGGCTGCCCTCGCGTCCGGATTCGCGCACGCGGTGGCGCCCCAAGCGGGTTGCCGACGCGACCGCCAGCCGATAGGTCTCCCAGCAGGTTTCGATCGCTCCTGATATCGCAGTTTCTGTCGGCGACTCGGAGGCACGCGGCCTGAGCTCCACGACATTCCGGGGTTGTGACTCGGTGGACTCTTGAATCGGAACTTTGCGATTGGATTTGGTCATGGCTTGGGCTCCTCGGGGAGGAGCCCAAGCAAGTTGGATGCCGACGGGACGAGGTCAGTTGGCGCTGCCGGCCATCTCGATGGCAAACGCCGCACCGAGTTTGGCAAAGTGCAGTCCGTGCTCCATGTCGAGCAGTCCGATCAAGTCACGCTCGGTGTGGATGGCCTGATTGCTGCCATTGAAAGACGCTTCGAACGGAAAGACAGCTGGATATCCGAGTTTGCTCCAGCTTGCATGGTCGCTGCACGCATAGCCGCACTGAGTCTCGCGCCACGGTGCCTTGACGTAATGCTCGACGAGCTGGATCGAAAAGCGGGTGAGGTCGGTACTCACGTGGTCGGTCACAAAAGTGATCGCCCGCTCGGTGCCCGGGAACATGGTCATATCAAGTTGCAGCACACCGCGGACCGCCTTGTTTTGGTTGCGCCAGGTGCGTGATATGTCTTGGCTGCCCAGGAGTCCCCGTTCCTCGCCGGCGTAGGCCATGAACACCAGCGTACGGTTGGGGCGGAAGCCGGTCTCGATCACGCTGCGAAACGCTTCCAGAAGGGTAGCGACTCCACTGGCATCGTCATCGGCGCCCGGCGCGCGTCCGCCCGCGCTCGGGAATCCGAATTGCGCCTGAATCGAGTCGAGGTGGGCCCCCAGGATGATATGCTCGGCTGCGTCCGGACCCGAGCCTTGCAGAGTGGCGATCACCGAAGGCTGGCGGAAGTTGGCGTGCCGGAAGAATTCGATCTTGAGGTCGGAGCGCCGGAGGCCTGCCGCGTCGAATTGTTCCTTGATCCATTGCGCCGCCTGTTCGCCGGTCTGCGACTGGTAGTAGCGGTTATGAAAGCTCGAGAGTTTTTCAACGTCCGACCGCATCCGCGAGGAGTCGAGCACGCTCAACGCGGCTTGCACGGCGGGTTCTTCGCGAATCGCAAGTGTTTCAAGTCCCTCGATCGGAGCGAGGTGCAGGACCGGCAGATCCGGGAATTCAGTGATATCCATGTAGCCGCCGCAGCGGCCCGCAGCATGGCTCTCGGTCGCAAGGCGCGCGATATCGTTTTCCGTCATCCAGTGGCGCTGGCCGTCGGCCACCTCGACCAGACGCAAAGGAGAGGTCGGGCCGGCCGCGAGTGCGTTGGCGGTGGGGAGCAGGGAGGCGGCGAGTAGAGCAAGTAGGGTCTTCTTCATGAAGAGGGTGTCCTTCCGTTGGAGTTTGCTGGAATTATTCGGGGATGGCCGGGCGAGTTCAAGTGTTTTCAAGGGGATGGCCTCCGGGGCGGCCATTTGACTGGTTTAGCTAAAATAGCTAAAATGAGATTTATGTCATGGACTCTGAGCGATCTCGAAAAAACCCTTTTGATCGGCTCGACGCTGGTTGAGGGGTCGACCCTGACCGAGAAAGAGGCCCGTGCGGTGCTGGCGGGCCGCACGATTTCCGGGCACCCCATTGGTGAGATTCGGGAGCTCCTTAACTATCGGGGGGCCGTCGCGTGGTTGATGGAGGAAGTGGCTCGATCCCCGTGGCTTTCGGTCGATCTCATTCTCGTGTTCCATCAGCGGCTTTTTCATGGTTTTCCTGTAAAAAGCGGGTGTTGGAAGGTGCAGCCCAATCACACCCTGCTCACGGACGGCACTCGCCATGATTTCCTGAAGCCGGCTTTGGTGCCCAAGGCTATGCTCGAATGGACCGATCGGTTCAACGAGAGTGATATGCAAGAGCGGAAGTGGAGTCGATCCGAGCGGGTGACGAAGGCGGTCGCTCTCTATTATGCTTTTCAGGAGATTCATCCTTTCGAAGATGGCAATGGTCGAATCGGCCGAATCCTGATAGCCTATTGGCTTCACTGGCGGGGTGGGCTCTCGTTCCGTTTTGAACTCAAGGACAAGATTCCCCATTTACGGGCGTTGGAGCTGGCCAATCGGGGTGACTTGGCGAGCCTGGAGGCTTTTTTCCGGCAGCGGTTGACTCCCGAAAAAACCAAGCCCGAAACGAATTCTCAAAGGGGGAAGGCGAAGTGAAACAGGCTCCCTTGGACACTTTATTGACCTCGGAAGTTGCGCGCGAGCTGAAGCGGGAAATCTCGCAGGATCGTTTTCCCGGTCTTACGTTCAGGGACGCGATGGAGTTTTTGCTCTCGGGAGGGGTTCTGCCCCGCTCCGGACTCCCGGCTCGCTCGTTCTTGCTCCTGGAAGACTGGATCCGCGCCAGGGAGCTGAATGCACCCAAGGTCTTCACTGCGACTCAACTCAAGAATAAGACAGGCGAAATTCTCGAAGAAGTGCTCCGTGGGCGGACGGTAAGGTTGGAGCGGCATGGTCGAATCATCGCTGAAATCAGGCCCATCGAGGGTTGAGAGGACCCCCTTGAAATTGCACCCTTAAACGTATAAGCACGCGTTTATATGTCGCAGGCTGCACCTTCACTCAATCGACTGCCCTCCAATAGAATGGATGAGGCGCTCAAATCCCATCAGACTTTCTCCCTGCTCGCGGATACTTTTCAGGCGCTCGGGGATGCTTCGCGGATCCGGATCGTCTGGGTCCTCTCCAAGGGTGAGCGCAGCGTCGGGGATCTGGCCGCGCTGCTTGATATGAGTCAACCTGCCGTGAGTCACCATTTGCGCACATTGCGCAACATGCGCCTGGTCCGGGTCCGCAAGGACGGGCGCACCAGCTTCTACTCGCTCGATGATCTGCATATCAACAAGCTCCTGCACGAGGGGATCGAGCACGTGGAGGATCTGCTGCCATGAACCTCTCGCAATTCATCAAAGGGCAGGCGGGAATGATTGCCGCGGTCACGGGTTCGGATTCGGATCCGATCACGCTGCGGTTGATGGAGCTCGGGCTCGTGCAGGGCAGTCGCGTTGAACTCGTCCACGAGGCGCCCTACGGGGGCGACCCGATCGCAGTGCGGGTGCGGGGCACGCTCATCGCGCTCCGCCGCTCGGAAGCGGCGCGGGTTGAAATCGAAGCGGCTTCCACGGAGGTGAGGGCATGAACACCGAAATGCGTCCCGGCAGTGCTGATATCAAAAAAGTGATTGCGCTCGCCGGCAATCCCAACTGCGGTAAAACCGCGCTTTTCAATGCTCTGACGGGCGGACGCCAAAAAGTGGGCAATTACGCGGGTGTGACGGTCGAGCGCAAGGAGGGCGGACTCGTCACCCCCTCGGGACTCAAGTTGAGTCTGCTGGACCTGCCCGGGACCTACAGTCTGGATGCCAGGACACCGGACGAGGCGATCACCCGGGATGTGCTGCTCGGACGCGTGCACGGAGAGAGTCGTCCGGGCGCCCTGGTGGCCGTCGCCGATGCCACCAATCTCGAGCGGAGTCTCGGGCTTGTTCTCGAGCTCAAGCGTCTGGGCACTCCGGTGGTGCTTGCGCTCAATATGATGGATCTCGCCCGCGGCCGCGGACTCGAGCTTGATATCGAAGTGCTATCGCGGGAGCTGGGCGTCCGCGTGGTGCCCACCGTGGCCGTGAGCGGAGAGGGTCTTGATGCATTGCTCGACGAAGTGGATCGCCTTCTCGGCATGGAGCCGGGATCCGCGCAACCGGCGGACCCCGTGGGTACGGGGGCTGCCGGTTGCGCGGAGGGCTTGGCCGTGCGCGGACGTTTCAAAGAGGTGGACCGGATCTTGAATTTTTCCGTCCGGAAAGCGATCGCCCCCACTCTATGGACCGATCGGATCGATGCTCTGGTGCTGCACCCGTTCTGGGGCGCACTCACTCTCGCGGTTTTGCTCGGAGTGATGTTCCAGGCCATCTTCTCCTGGGCGTCCGTGCCTGCGGACTGGATCGAGGCCTCGCTTTCCTCGTCCGGCGCCTGGCTGGGATCGCAGCTCCCCGAGGGGCCCTTGCAGAGCCTGCTGGTGGACGGGATTTTCGCGGGCGTAGGCTCGGTATTGGTTTTCCTGCCGCAGATTCTTTTGTTGTTCTTCTTCATTCTGCTGCTCGAGGACTCGGGCTACATGGCACGCGCCGCCTTCCTCATGGATCGCATCATGGGGCGGGTGGGTCTCCATGGTCGGGCATTCATCCCGCTGCTCTCTGGATATGCATGCGCGATTCCCGCGGTCATGGCCACCCGGACCATCGATCGGCCCAGGGATCGGCTCGTGACGATTCTGATCGCTCCGCTCATGACGTGTTCGGCGCGCTTGCCGGTCTATACGCTTTTGATATCGGCATTCATCCCGCGCAAGGCCGTTCTGGGCGGCCTGCTCAATCTGCAGGGTTTGGTCATGTTCGCGCTCTATGCCTCGGGAATCGGCATCGCGCTCGTCGTCGCGTGGATTCTCAATCGGACGGCATTCAAGGGCGATAAATCGCCGCTGCTGCTCGAGCTTCCGACCTACAAATGGCCGAATCTCAAGAATCTCGCGATCGGACTTCTGGATCGCTCCAAGATCTTTGTCCGGCGCGCAGGCACCGTGATTCTTTCGCTTTCCGTCCTGCTCTGGTTCGTGTCGAGTTACCCGAAAGCCCCCGAGGGCGCGGCCGAACCTGCGATTCATTATTCGTACGCTGGAAAACTCGGGCGCGCGATCGAGCCCGTGCTTGAACCGCTGGGGTTTGATTGGCGGGTGGGTGTCGCGCTCGTACCGAGCTTTGCCGCACGCGAGGTCATGGTGAGTGCGCTTGCCACCGTTTACGCGGTGGAAGGCGGCGAAGAAGAGGCGCAGACCCAGGCGCTCGCGGGAGTGCTTGCCGCAAACTGGTCGCTTGCGACTGCGCTTGCGCTCCTGGTCTGGTACGTGCTGGCTCCACAATGCATATCGACACTCGCCGTGGTGAGACGCGAAACCAACTCCTGGAAGTGGCCGCTCGTGGTGCTGTTCTACCTGACCGCTTTGGCCTACTTGGGTGCCTGGGCGACCTATCGGGCGGCAGTGGCATTGGGGCTGGGTTGAGAATCATGCCAAATTCGTCTCAGCTTGAAGAGTGGCTCGCATTGGCCGTGGTCGGGATCGTGGCCTGGCGGGTGCTGGTCAGGCCCGTGGCGTTCCGGGCGGCGCATCCTCTCTCCCGTTGGTTGCTCAAGCAGGGACGCGTGAAATGGGCCATGCGCGTGCGCCGGTACGCCTTGCAGGGCGGGGTTCGGTGATATCATGAAGATTCGCAAGGCGCGCATCCGTTTTCTCGACGGAGGGGTCCCCTTTTCCGATGAGTTCGGGGACGTGTACTTCTCGCCCGAGGGCGGCCTTGCCGAGACTGAACACGTTTTTCTGGCGGGCAATGAGTTACCTGCGCGTTGGCGCGGAGTTGGATCTTTTGGGATCGGAGAGCTTGGCTTCGGCACCGGGCTTAATTTTCTGACGGCGGTTCATCATTGGCATCGGACTCGCGACGAGCATCCGGCAGGTTGGTTGCATTTTCACTCGTGCGAGCTCTTTCCGTTGGGCCGGGAGGATCATGCCCGGGCGCTCGAGTTCTGGCCCGAGCTCAGGGTGATATCTGACCTGCTGATCCGGAGGCTTCCGCTTCCGGTGCATGGGCTCCATGTTATCGACTTTCCGGAGTTCCGGGTCACGCTGCATCTTTACTTGGGGCCGGTCGAACAGTTCCTTGCGGACAATCCATTCCAGGCGGATGCTTGGTTTTTGGACGGGTTTGCGCCCTCCAAGAATCAAGCGATGTGGGGGGAGTCGATCGCGAGTTTGCTGGCCCTGCGTTCGCGCCCGGGAGGGACTGCTGCGACTTTTTCGGTTGCCGCGCCGGTCAAGCAGGGGTTGCGAGCGGCCGGATTTGATATCTCAAAACGCAAGGGCTTCGGGCGCAAGCGTGAGATGCTGGTGGCCGTCCATCGTTCAGGTGGCGCCGAGTGCGGGGTTGAACCCGATTTTTTTCCGCGCGCCCGTGCGGTTGCTCCGACTGCGGCAGTCCCCGGTCGGGTGGCTGTCATTGGTGCCGGCCTTGCCGGCGCCTGGATGGCGCATGAGCTTTCCAAGCGGGGTTGCGAGGTCACGATCTTTGACCGCAATCGTGAAGTCGCCTCCGAGGCCTCGGGAAATCCGGGCGGCATCTACATGCCCTACCTCTCGGCGGGTGAGAGCGAGACTTCGGAGTATGCACTGCTGTCGTTGTCCTATTTGATATCAGCGCTGGACCGGGTGTCCGCGGACTCGGGATTCAAGGGCGCTCGCACCGGCGTGACCGAGGTTCTGGTTTCGGAGGACGATCGGGCGCGACACTTGCGGGCCGTCGAGCGCCTGGGGCTCGATGCCGATTTTTCGGAGCTGATGGAATCGGGGGGAATTGACGTCGATTTCGGCCCGCCTCTCTCGAAAAACGTGGCGCTCCACAAGCAGGCGGGCTGGTTGAGTCCTCGGGACCTGGTGGGGGCGCTCCTCGGCGCGCTTTCGCCTGGCGTGCGCCTGCGTCTCGGAGTGAATGTGGAACGCTTGGAGCCTGTTTCCGAGGGTTGGAGCGTGGCGGGAGAAATTTTTGGTCAGGTGGTGCTCGCGTCTTCCAATCATTCCGTATCTTTCGAGCAGGCCTCCTTTTTGCCGCTGACGCCGTTGCGGGGGCAAATCGCCGAGCTTGCGGAGCATTCCTTGGCGGGCGGCATCTTGAGACGTCCCCTCGTCGCGCAGGAGTACTTGTGTCCGACTGGCACCGAGATGCTCGTGCTGGGTGCGACGTTTGACCTCAAGGATGAATCGATCGGACTTGATCCCGAGAAAAACCTCCGAACTCTCGAGCGACTGCGTGCTGACGTGGGGGACGGAGTGTTCGCTTCTCTGAACGGATTCGACCCTGCGCGCGGGCGGGTGGCGTTCCGGTGCACGACAAGCGACAAACTCCCGATCGTGGGAGAGTTGCCCGATGCTCAATTTTATATCACCGAATACGCGCGTTTTTTCCGGGGCAAAGCCAAGCCGGGCGACATTCCCGCTCCGCCTCGCGTGCATGGTGGACTTTTTGTGCTGACGGGGTTTGGTTCCCGCGGAATCACCTATGCACCCCTGGCCGCTCGGGCATTGGCGGCCGAGATGTTGGGCGAACCCGCGGTCCTGAGCGAGACACTCCGGAAAAAACTCCATCCTGCGCGGTTTCTGATCCGTGCGCTCAAACGGGGAAAGGTTTCTGCGGTTCAATCCTCGTGAATGGGCTCGGTCGCTGGGCGAAATTGTGGGGATAAACTCCAAAATGCGGAACTTGGGGCTTGCTGTAGGAGCGCAGGGAGGCGAAAATCGCCCCCGATGTCTCAAGAAAATAAAGTGAATCCCGAAGCTGAAGCCCCGGTTGCAACGATAGGGGATGAGTCCCAGACTGTTCCGCCAGCGGAGAAGGTGGAGGCTGCAGCAGCTGCGGAAGCCGGAGAAGCAGCGCCTCAGACGAGTGTGAAGGAAGAAGTCCCTGCGGCGACCACTTGGGATGAGCTCGGCCTTTCGGAGGACGTATTGGCGCTCGTCAAGTCTCAGGCCTATGAGCGCCCGACTCCCGTTCAAGCGCGCTCGATCCCTATCGCGCTGGATTTTTACGATCTGATCGCTTCGGCTCAGACCGGTACCGGCAAGACTGCAAGCTTTGTGCTCCCGATGGTCGAGCGCTTCAAGGGCAAGGAAGGGACGCATGGCCTGGTGCTTGCGCCCACGCGCGAGATCGCGCAGCAGATCGAAGAGACCATCAAGCTTTTCGGGGGCCCGCTCGGAGTCCGCTCGGCCGTCCTGATCGGCGGAGTTGATATGCGCTATGATACTCAGGCGCTTGCGACCTACCCGCAGATCATCGTCGCAACTCCCGGTCGTCTCTGCGATCACCTCGAGCGCGGCAATATCTGGCTCGAGTTCATCGACACGGTCGTGCTCGACGAAGCCGATCGCATGCTCGACATGGGCTTCTCGGCCCAGATCAATCGGATTTTTGAAGTGATACCGGCTGCGCGCCAGACGATGCTGTTTTCGGCGACGTTTCCGCCTGCGGTTGAAAAGCTCGCGCGCAAGATCCTGCACGAACCCGAGCGGGTCATGGTGGGTCGCGCCAACTCGAGCGCCACCACGGTCGAACAACGAATGGTGGAGGTGCGTGAAGACTCCAAGAGCTCTGCGCTTCGCAGGCTGCTCTCGCAGGTCGAAGGCAGCACCATCATTTTCACGCGCTCCAAGGATCTGGCCAAGAAGGTTTTCCTGAATGTCCATCGCATGGGATTCCATCATGTGACTTATATCAGTTCGGATCGTGCGCAATCGCAGCGCGAAGAAGCGCTCGCCGATTTCAAAAAAGGGGTGCATCGCATCCTGGTGGCAACCGATGTGGCCGCCCGGGGACTGCATATCGAGGGCGTCGCTCACGTCATCAACTACGATCTGCCGATGGTGGCCGAGGACTATGTGCATCGGATCGGCCGCACCGGCCGCGCGGGTGCATCGGGCCTCGCAACGTCTTTGGTCACGCAGAATCGTAGGGACCGGGAGACCCTCAAAGAGATCGAGCGGCTCATCAAGCGCAAGGTGCCTTTCATCCAGCTCGACGGAGAATCCGAACCCGTCGCGGAGGCTGCGTCCGAGCGCGAGCCGGTCGAGGCTCGCGAACAACCGCAGAAGAAAGCGCTTCCTCTGCCCAAAGTAATCTCACCCCAGGCCGCTCCAGCACCCCGGCCGTCGGAGCCCGTGGTGCCTCAGATGACGGAGATTCAGAAAAAGGTTGCGGCAGAACTTGCGGCCTTGGGCCCCCGGCGCGGATCTCGGCATACGATTTTCCCGGTGGATTAATTTTAAAAAGTCCTTTGATTTCATGTTTTTATAAATTTTAAAACCCTCCTTATAAAAATACTTGATCAAATGTGTCAAGTAAGACACACTGAATCTCGTGGAGTGATCCGTCTTGGCGGGATGCCGTAGACGGAAGGTTCCATAAAAAGACCCGCAAGGGCTGAGGTGATGGAAGGTTGCCGGGGTGGTCCCGGGCCGGCCTCGGCTCCGCAGGGCAAAACAGGAGAGTGGAGAAAATGAAAACACTGAAGGACTCGGGGATGATGTCCCTGATTGCACGAATGCCGATGCGCTCGGCCATGAGCGTCGCACTGGTTGCGGCTCTGATGGGCGGGAGTTTTGGCGGGATGACCGTGGCGCAGGCCGCTGAGAAGAGCGATGTCAAGCGCCTCAAGAACAAGATCGAGAAGCTTGAAGGTGATATCGATGATGATGAAGAGGTTCTGGAGGATCTCCAGGATCGGCAGGAAGACCTCGAGGACGATGAAGAAGATATCGCCGAGCTGAGTGGCAAGTCCGAGTGTAATTCGGATTGCCTTCCGAAAGAAGGATCCTCTTGCACGACTGAAGATTGGCAAGGAATTTCCCGCAAGGGCAGCGATGCTTGCGAAACGCTCGCGGACTCCAAAAAGGAGCTGTCTGCGGCATGCGTTGAAGAAGTCAATCAGTGCGGGATCGTGACTTGGAAGAGGGACTCTGCCTTCGTCAAGGCTGAGATCCGCAAGCTTGAACGTGCCATTGAGCGCAAGCAGGACGACCTCGCCGAGCTCAAGGGAGAGTTGCTCATCGCCCGGCGCGAGTGCGTGGACTGCGGTTTGCTCAATGTCGGCGGCGGTCTGCAAGTCGGTGGTGGAATCTGGGCTGGTGCAGGTGGACTCAACGCTGCGGCCGGACTCGCAAGTGGTGGATACTGGGGACCGGACGGCTTTGTGATGCCTAACGCAGGTCTTGGCCTCAATGGCGGCGTGGGACTCTACGGTCCTGGCTTCTACGCCCCCTTTGTGGGCGCAGGGATGTACGGGCCTGGGTTTACTCCGGCAATTAATTTGGGTCTGAACGCAGGTTTCGGCCCGGGATATATGCCCGGGATGATGCCTGGGATGATGCCTCCGATGCTGCCTCCGATGATGCCTGGGATGATGCCTGGGATGATGCCTGGGATGATGCCTGGGATGTCCACAGGATTCATTCCGGGAGCGATGCCTCCGATGGGACCGATCCCCGGAGTGGCCTCGATGCCGATGCAGTTCCCGGGCGGAATGCCGGGAATGATGCCTGGAATGTCTTCGATGCCGGGAATGATGCCTGGCGCTTATCCTGGTGCGATGCCCGGAATGATGCCTGGATATAACTCGGGATATGCTTCTCTCCAGATGCAGTCCTCGATGATCGGTCGGTCGCTTGATATGAGTCGGCTCCAGCTCGCTCAGCGCAACATGATGCTTGCGCAGAGTGCTGCGGGTGGTGGTGGTGGTTACTCGATGTCGTCCGGATACGCTCCGACGATGTACACCGGTTACTATCCACCGATGATGCCGAGTTATGGCTACCTGCCCGGAATGGGCATGGGGTTGAACGCCGGTCTCAACTTCGGGATCGGCTTCCGACTCTGAGTCTGCCCAAAGCTCGCGAACTTGTCTGAGCTTCTGATCGCGACCACCTTGTCGGCCGGATGTCTCCTCCAGGAGGGGGGAGCAGCTGGAAAAGCGGGGAGCTTCCGTTCATAAGCAAGACTGCATCAAAGCCCGGGGGATCTGGCGAGGACTACTCTCCTCTTCGTCAGATCCTCCGGGTTGCATTTTTATTGCCGCCGGGTTTTCTCGAAAAAATTGAGTGCATTTCAAGCGCTTTGGAGCGATGTCTGCGGTTGATCCCGATCACCAATCAGACCATTCTTGAGTGACAAGAGTTTCACCTTTGGAGGGCGCTTCATGGCTTACGAAATCAAGACCATCAACACCGTGCGCGAGCGGTTCAAGTGCAATCCCAGGCCTGCAATCTGGACGGAAACTCCGGACAAGGACTGGAATAATTGGGTGTGGCAGCAGCAAAAGCGCATCAAGTCCATGGACCAGCTCGAGAAAGTCATCAACGTCACGCAGGAAGAACGCGATGCTTTTGCTCAGTCCCATGAGCAATTCAACATGGGAATCACGCCTTACTATGCGTCCTTGATCGACCCCAACGACCCCAATTGCCCGATTCGGCTGCAGTCGGTGCCGAAATCCGGCGAGCTCAAGATCCTGCCGATGGATCTTGAGGACCCTCTGGCGGAGGAGCGTGA
>Ga0172372_10001763_pt1 | contig 33258 bp, 40 predicted proteins | sample LakKiv5m_2_FD_114544 | JGI IMG/M metagenome (GOLD analysis project Ga0172372, IMG submission 114544) | Freshwater microbial communities from Kabuno Bay, South-Kivu, Congo - kab_092012_9.5m | ecosystem: Environmental > Aquatic > Freshwater > Lake | place: Democratic Republic of the Congo... | reverse complement strand
TTCGCGTTTTGTTGCATCATCAAGATAGTCGAAACCAGCTTTCTTAAATACCCCAAGATTACCTGAGTTAATAAAGATAGATTTAGGTTCCAAGTCAGTACCTTCAATGTTTGCTGCGGCATCAATAACAGTATCAATGTTAAAGTTAGCTTTAGGAACGGAGATTGATGGATTGTAAGGGTTATTAACCGATGCTTTCGCAAAAATACCGAAAATAGCTTGATCTTCTTTTGCAGTGATTTGTTGTTTAACCCTTTCTTTAACACGAGTTGGAAGATCATAAGTACAATCTTTAATATCCAATACAGTCATGTCTAAGTTAGATGTTAAATGTATTTGTGGAACCATTACCTTTTTAGACTTATAAACATCTACTTGGTAATTAGCTATGTCTGTTACAACATAGGATTCTACAGCCACATCATAGGTCAACAAAGCTTGTTGAGAATTTTCTACTGGTGCATACGCTAAAGCTTCACGACCAACTGATTTAACATCAGGAGTCATATTAACCATTCTCGTAAACATAGCAGCTAATTTTCTTCTACCTTGTGAACTAGGGAGCATTTTAGCAATTGCGCGCAATGCTTGAGTTTGCTCATCTCTTGAAATTTTCATTTGTCCTTTCATATAGTTATCAAATAATTAAACGGTTAAAATTTCAAGATTCAACTGAGTAGCAGAAGCTGCATTTACTGCAATTCCTATTACTTTAGCTGTTGCATTTGGAGCAGTTTTTGTAACTTTACCAACATTTGCAGCAGTTCCAGCATACAACTTATCTCCTGGAGCAAAAACTTCAGTAGATACAATTTGATCAGTTATGTATCTAGCAGTTCCAAAAAGAACAGATAGACCACCATCACCAAATGTGTTATTAGAACCAAGATCGTTTTCAACAAACCCTCTAGCAAGAGGATAAATTGCAACGTCAGCAGCACCGTCAGCTAATTTAACAAAGCCGTCAGAACCAATAGAAACAAGAGCACCCTCAACTAAGCTTCTTAAATAAGCCGTTGCTTGTGAATTGTTGGGATCGAAGAAGCCATTAAAGCCTGCAACGTCTTTTACTGGCAATCCTGTTCGGAAAGCAGCATGTTTTATCGTAATAGACATACAATTCAATAATAAAATTAAAATTTACATTTACTGAGGATTTATTAAATCTTAAGGCTTCAGTTGCCTATCTTTCAAATTAAAAATAATTTACCTAATTGCTTAGGTTAAATAACTTAGCTCATTAAGAACTTCATTACTGCATTATCTTCTCTTTGATTAGATTTCGCTGATTCAGAACTGCAAAACTTTTTAACGTTTGCGGCTCTTTTCATATTCGTTTTTACTGCAGAAGCAGATTTCACTGATGTGAATTCTTGATCCAAATCCTCATCTGAAATATCTGTTTCATCAAGATCGTCGCCAGTTGGCTCATCACCAAAATCCTCTAATCCATCAAGAACAGAATCATCATCTAATTCAGGATCCATATCATCTTCTCCTTCAGCTTGAAAATCTTCTTGAGGAAGATCATCAGATTTCTTTTTCTTTTTAGCATCTTTATCTTCTTCAGGTTTTTCTTCAGAATCATCTTCTTCAGAATCTTCACCATCTTCAGCTGCAAAAGTATCATCCAATTGATCCATAGCTTCTTTATCTTCTTCAGAATCACCACATTCTTCAGCAGTCATATTAGATTCGTCTTCTTCTGATTCACCTTCGGCAGTTTTATCTTCTTCTCCTTCTTCAGCAAAAGTTTGATTAAATTCGTCTAATTGATCAACAGGAGTTGCAGGTTCTTCTATATATCCGTTTTCGTCAACTTCAAGAAATTGATCATCAGAAATGTCATTACCCAATTCATCAACTTCAGCAGCAACTTTTTTAGATAAAAGAATAAATGCTACTTTAGCTGCATTCAATTCTTCAAATTGTTCAGAAAGTCCGCTAACTAATTTCTTTGAAACAGAATTTCCCTTTTCATTAAAAGAAGCTGATTTAACTTGACAAATTAATGAAACATCAATTTTGTCTGAAGCAATCTTGATAGCATTGTTAATTTCTTTAAGAGTTGTAGCAATCTTAGAACTAATGTTTTTAAGATTTTCAATTGTATATTTTGCAGATTTTTTATCTGATAGAATTCCTTCAATAAGTGTTGCTCTTTTTGAAAAAAGTTCAAGACTTTTTTTATTGGATTCAAATGAATCATGAGAAGCTTTAACTAATTTTCCCAATTTAGCTGTTTTCTTTTTATTTAAGATTTCAGCAGCAGTTTTACTAGCAGCACCACTATCTTTAGAAGCTACTGTTTTTTTAAAAGTTTTAAAACTCATATAGTTATAATAATAAATTTAATATTTCAATTTAAATATTAAATAGAGTAAACTTCTATTTAATGATTCCAGTTAATACCATTTATAACATATTTACAAGTCAGAGTGTAATTTATTGTAGTTGAAAAAGTTATGAAACTTTGTTAAGAAAAGTAGGCTTTATTATTTTTCAAAAAAAGATTCTGAAAAATTGAAATTTACTTATTCGTTGTTCTGTTTTTTTGAACAAATTTTTTCTGAAGAAATTTGTTTGCAGCAACTTTATTTGAAGAAATTTTCCCATCTTCTAGTATATATTTTTGAACAGCCCCTTTATCTAAAGCCCATGCCGGAAGAGACACCTCTATAATGTCAGAAGTTTGTGTAATAGGAAAAATTCGAGATACTGCAGCCCCAGAAAATGCCGGTCTAGAAGTTAATAAACTAGCTTCGACAAATTCAACTGAATCTTTTTCAAATCCCAATAATTCAGCCACTATTCTTTCTGTTCCATATTTATCTAAATACCGTTTTCCTTTAGAATACTTTAAATGATCACATTCGCTTGCACTAGAACTTGTGTAATCTATTTTATGTCCGCATTTAGAACAAAATGAATACGCAACATTACATCCCATAGACATATACTCAATAGATCCGTCCAAAACCATTCTTGCTAGTTTTCCGCCTAATGCCTTTTTATCTAAAGCCACCAAAATGTCAACGTAATAAATAAAAGTGCCATCTTCTTTGCAAAGAAATTTTGGACGTAATGCGGCGTCTAAAATAACGCCTACATTATCTTGATGTGGTTCATCTGGATGATCAACACAAGCATAGGCCCCAATAAAAGTTTTATAATTATTGACCATACTTTGATTAGACCAACATTCCCCATTATTGTTTACGTATTTAATAGAATCATTTGCAATTGTATAATTTGAAGATTTTTCAAGTCTAACTGAAGCAACAATAGATGATTGGAAAATAACAAATTTGTCTGCATGAAATGATACTTTAACATTTCCATTTTCATCAATACTTTGTTGATTAGTGGGTTGTTTTTTTAAGTAATCCCATACGCTATTTTGTATTTGAGAATTCATATACTACAGTAAATTATCTTTATTATTTATTAATGCCATCATAAAAATTATTTTAAAGAATCCGTAGGAGATTTTATCTTATGCTTTTCTTCAACTACTTTTTTTAAAGTTTTTGGATCTATATTTTTCTTCAAATCTGGACGCAAAAATTTAGGTTGTTTATCCTCTAAATCTTTTTTTTCATTTATCTTTGGAGAAGCTTTTTTACTAAATTTAAGATCTCCTAATTTATCTTGTTCAGAATTTTCTTCATTTTGCAAATCTTCAACAGCTGATTCAGGCGCTTCAGATTTAAGCCCCATCATTTCTTTCAATCTTTTATATATTTCTGGGTTTTGACCTATCTCAGCCGTAGCATTAGATAATACAGAATTGAAAAATTCTCCAAAATATGGATTTTTAAGTGAAAATAATTCATTTTTAAGTTCTTTAGAGACTGATTCAGAATCTATATTTAATAGCTCGTAAATAATACTAGAAGGTAAACTTCCTTTAGAATACATTGAAAATAATACATCATATTGAGATTCAGATCTTAATGAAGTTCTTGAGAATGAAATAGATGGATAAATTAATTCCACATCTCCCCATTCATTAGATCTATAAAATCCTTTACGTATTGCAATTGGTTTTAAAATATAGTCTTCAATAACCTTAGTTATTAGATTTTTAAAATTCAAATATTCGTTATTCATTATTTCAAGACGAATAACTTCGCCACTAAATTGACTATCACCGCCTATTAATGAAAGAGGAACTCCAATACCCATTGAAATTTCTTCTTTCAACCTGTCATAATCACTAATTAATTCCTTTAAATCATCCTTTACATTGGTGTTGTATTCTTGAATACTTACATCAAAATTTACAATTAACTCTGCGTCTGGATTTTGCCCCATCATAGCAAATTCAGCCTGTAGTGCTTGTAATTGATCTTCTCCAATTCCAGCCGCTGTTATAACTCTTCCAACTTTTCCAACCAACAATATTTTAGTTCTTATAGCAGATTTCAATGCTTCCCATTCAAAAGCTTGATCTATAACTCTATGTATAATAGAAGTTTGAGTTTTTCCGTATCCTAAATCAAATATGTATGAAGAATTTCCGGCTATTTTATAAGCATTATTATCTACCAAAATATTTGGAGCGGCATCAGCTTCAATTATAAGATCATAAAATGATTTAGTGATGCCTAATTCTCTTAAATCATCATCGTCCATTTCATTTATATTTTCTCTAATTTTAGAATCCACTTTAATTTTAATAGCTTTATATTCGCTAGAATAATTTTTATGATATTCATCAATCTTATAAAAGTCGACCACAGAAACCCTATCTATTCCCTTATATTCTTTATTGAAATATGGAAATATAGTAGACACATATTGATTACGATCCACAAGTGAAACTGATTTTGGATCATTAGCATATTTAATTTCAGTATCTAATAAGAATTTTTGGTCGTCTGGATTTAAAACAACAGTTTTATCGGCATAGATTTCTGATAATTTTTCAGGAGATACTAGCTCCAATGAATCAGATAAAGAACCATAACTATCTTCAACAAATCCAAAAGCTTCTCCATAAATTCTATAATGCAAAATAAAGTCTCTTAAAAATGCAAATAGATCAATGCGCTCAAATACAGTATTATAAAAGTATGAAACGTAATCTTTGGCTAATTCTGACGGTACATTCTTAGGTGGAACTAATCTTACCTTAGATAATGGCAAATCGACGTGTAAATCTATTGAACGACCTAATAAAGGATTTGTTTTATAGAAATATCTATATACGTTCATTTTTTCAAACTTATCAAAAGCAGCAAAAGCTCTATAAGAATCCTCGAGAACTTTACTAATTGAAATAGATGCTTGAGTATCTAATTGTTTTTCAAGATCAGATAAATCGTTTGTTAAAGTATTATTAAATTCTATGTCTTCTCCAACAACCGCACTAGTCATTGCATCCATATTTTTTGCAGCTTCTTTTAATGCTTTTTTTTCGTCAAATATTATGTATTTATATGCAGCTCTTTTTTCAGATGAATTAACTTCATTAGATTCTTTGCCTACTTGAGCTTCATTAAATTTTTGAGCATCTGTTTTAGGTTTATTGCTATTCATATCTCAGTATAAATTTATTTCTTTAAAATACGCCATAATAAAACTTTTTAATTAGGGACGACCGCTAGGAGTAGGAGCTAAGCTTCTTCTATGATACATATTTTTAATCATTTGACTTTGTCCTGTATTAGAGTTATTAGATTTTTTAGAAAAGAAACTTCCATTAGAAGAAATAATTCCACTCAAAGCTTCAGGTTTTGTTTTATAGTTGTATGCAATATATAATGAACGAATAATTGCATCGAATATATCATCATGGCCCTTAACAGCTTCAACTGATATTATATCATTAGGTTTATTTTCTACTTTTAAATTTAAAAGTTCTTTAATTAATGGTAAATGATTTGGAAATACAATTTTTTTAGTGTGTAGCAATTGACTAAAATTTTTATATTGAGAATCGTTTATTGTTTGAGTGTGAGTAATCATTTCAATTTTTTTGCTCAATCCTCTTTTTTCCATATTTTGTGAAATTATAGTTCCACTCCACTGATCATAAATTCCATAATGAATAGGAAATTTTTTAAAAATAAATTCTATTCCATCCAAAATAATATCAATATCCAAAACATTAGCTTTTTCAAATGGAGGTTGACCACATTTATATATTTGAAGATAATCTATAACGTATACATCTTGAATATCTATAAAATCAGAATCATTTTGAAGTTGCTCTTTAAGCTCTTCATTGTATGAAAATGATTCTTTTAAAAATTGTGATTTTAGTTTTCTATAAACAGGCTCATAATGACAAACAGCAGCAACAGTCGCATCTCGTGATAAACCAAAGTCTAAGCCCATAAAGTGTGGTTTAGCCAAATCCATACAAATATCATTTGTATGTTCTTTTTGTGCGTCAACACAAAAATACAGTGCATCTAAATCTTTTATCCAGTTTAACCCACCTTCTAGAAATTCAGCAGCATATTCTTGATCATACGTTGATCGAGATTTATTAAATGTACTCTTTAAGAAAGCTGAATCTACATTAAAATTAATTTCCCATGTTGGAGCTCTCATTGCTAGAGTATACGTATCGTATATTGGTTTTTCAAATGAAACTTCAAAATCTTTAAAAAATTGATTATTTTTTCCATTTGGAGAACTAATCATAAATACACGACCAAATGGATTGCCTTGTGGATCTCTATAAGCTGATACAGACGGAGCTAAAGCTTCATAAATAAATTTATCCATTGGATTATCTTTTGTAGAATGAGCTGAAGCAGCAAAGTGAGCAAACTCATCAAATACTACAATTATGTTATTTGCTCCACGAACACCAGATGTAATTGGAACAGCAGATACTTCAAAACTATATGCAGCTTTTACACCAGCGTTACCTTTTTCAATTGTTTCCAAATCTTTTAATGACCAAAATCTTAATTCATGTTTAGCGGGATCTATTTTAATATGTTTCTTAAAAAAAATAGAATCCTTTATGACTCCCAAAAATGTGTCATAAAGCTGGCTAGAACTATCTTGTGATAGACCAACAAAGGTAATACCCATTTTAGAAGATGCGGGTACTCCTAAGTATTCTTGTGGACATTTATGCAATAGCAATTCATAAAGTCTGTATGCCACATAAACTGAAATCATAAGAGACTTAGAAGCTCTTCGCCCCATACATAACATGTAATTTAAAACTCTATGATGATTATCCCTTAGTTCATTATAAGAGCAAGATAATCTACCATCTAATAAGAGATATTTATAATATTCTAATTCAGTGAATTCGTCAACTATATTTTCTCCAAATTTATCTTTAATTTTGATTGATTTTATAGTATTGTCTAATTCAAGATTTGTAAATAATTTTAAAAAAAATTTTTGTGCCCCATATAATTTAAGACCGCATCCATATTTAGATTCGGCAAATTCAATTATATTTAATTTTTCCCCAGTAAAGGCAAAATTATTAGCATATTCTGATAAAGAGGATTTCATATTAAAAATACATTATATGTTTTCTGATTAATATATAATCTATTCCCCTTTAAGTAATGGATTTTCAAAAGATTCCTTAGAAGCTTGAATAGCTTTCATAGTTAATTTTCCTATTTTTTTGTTAACCTTTTCTTCCCAACCAATTATTTTAGCGGCAAAATTTTCAAAAAATATTTTTTTATCCATTTGAACTTCATCTAATGATTCGGCTATTAAATCCAAAAGCCATGAAAAAGCTAATTGAATTTTAGGATTAGACATATCAACTTCTTCCTTAATTTCAAATTCTCTAAGTTTAATAGTTGAAGCAAGCATATCTCCAATTATAGAACTAAATTGATTTAAAATTCTAGATTTAAATAAATTATACGCAGGATTTTTTAATTCAGCTAGTAACGTGGGTAAAACCAATTTTTGAATACGAACAAATGTTTTAATAGTTTCTTCTGTACTTTGAGTAGACTCATTTGACTCTAATTCTTTAGTAACTTCTAAAACTAGAGTATCGATTACTTTAGCCATTCTAGCTTTTTCTTCATCTGTATTGTAATAATTCTGCATACACTAAAAATTAAAATTCAATTTTACTTATATCGACTGTTATAGAAGCCCTTTTGACTATTTGTTTATTACTTGCAGATTGCTTTGCAGCTGCATGTTTTTGAAATGCTTTAAGAACTTCAGTCTTATGCCTTTCAGGAAAAGAAGCATTAGTTAATAATGATCTAGCTTTTTCAAATGAATAATTTCTATTTACCATTTTTTGAGCTAATGAATCTTTATTATGAGTTAATAAAGCTTGTCTTTTTCTTGCCATTTTTATAGAAGCTCCACCCAACTCATCCATGTCATCTATATACATTTCAGATGTTGTATTAGCGTCTTCAAGACATTCAGATTCAAATTCAATATTATTTGATAAATGAGCTTTACTGAATTTTCTGTTAAAATCATTATTAATTTTTTTATTTATAAAAGCAGCTGTTTTTTTCTCGAATTTTAATCTAATATTATAGACTAAATTTACAATATATGATTCTGTTCTTAACTGAAAATTAACCCTTTCTAATTGATCACTGACTTTAGTGGTATACTCATCATAAGAAATTTTTAATTCAATATTACCTTCTTTAGTTACTTTAAATCTATCTTTTCCGAATGTTTCAATAAAATACGGATACAATTTAAGAGCATCATTATAATTTAAGCAAGCTGTATTATATTGATTTCTAAATTCCGATAAATCGAATTCTTCTAAATCCTCAACTTCAATATTAGAATTTCCAGTCATTACTAAAACTTCGTCATATTTTTGATTTTTAAGATAAAATACAATTCTATCTTCTACGTAAGCAGCTATTTCTGAAGGATCTCTAGCAAATGTAGGAGTACTAAATCCCATGAGTCTATCAAGATCTTCTTCTGATAAATCTGTGCTCGCCGTATATTCAACAGTTTGATTAAATTTATATGAAGTATCTTTAAGTTTTGCAGTTAAATCCAAATTTATATCATTTGAGAACATTTGATTTTTCATATTATTTTGCATAAATTCTTTTAATAATAACTACAGATCCTTTATTATCCATTACCCAAATAGGAACTTTAGGCTTAAAGATTAACTCTTCGTCTTCATCCATATTTATAAGATCCTCGTCTAAACAAAGATTTAGCATTGGATTAGCAACTTTAAGCATAGATGCAATTTTATGTGGAATTCCGCATGCTATTTTTCTAGCTGGATTAATGTAAATATAAAATGTATCGGGATCTTTTTGAACTATTTTTTTAACAAATGCAGACTTTTTTACTGAGCTTAATTCAAGAGTTTCAGTGCTTCTGTAGCGTAAAATTTTATCTTGGTGTTCTTTCAATGACTTTATTTTAAAGATGTCATTATTTCTCGAAAACTCTATATTCATATACTATAAAAGCAATTATTTATTATTAGCTATAATAAAAACAAATTAAAAATTAAATTATAGATTTGCCTTCAATTAGCTTTTGATTCTTTTTATAATCATTTCTAAAAAATGTATTCATAGTATTTGATTTTTTAGAAATGACTTGAAAGAAATTATTGTACGTATTAGCCAAAAATTTAAGATCGTCGTCTTTAGAATTTTTTATGATATTTTCCAAATGTTTTAAAACAACTTTCAGTTTGAATGCAGCACCACACTGAGTAATATTTAAAAAATATTTTGTTCTTGACTGAGTATGATTGAAATAAAAGAAAAATGCAATTTCAAATAAATGAGGTGGAAACATTTTTTCAAAATCTTCTCTAACATCGATGTAGTTTAGCTTAGGACAACAGTCTAAAAGAAATTTTATTTTTTCAAATGCCCTTTTAATTCTAACAGAAACTCCTACCTGAGAAATATCCAAAAATTTAGATATAGAAGTCTGAGACATCCTATACATATAAGACAACATTAAAAATGTTGAATCTATTATAGATAGATGCTTTAAATATCTAAATAAAAGATCTTTATTTTCTATATTATTAAAATCATCTTTTGTTGATGAATATTCCATATATTCTTGCTCAGCAGCAATTTTAGAATAATAATCAATGTTTGTGTCGTCTAGACTGTATGTATATCTGCCCATATTATATATGTGAAATTAAAGTAGGAAACGTAAGTTCAATTATAGAAGCTTCTCTATAAAATGAATTTTTACATAAATGATTGTAAACTCTTTGTTTATTTGGAGCTTTATGTATTTTATGAAAATCTGGAATTAACCAATTAGTATTTATTTTAAAAAGTTCTAAATTTTTAACTAAATCATTTTCAATAAATGCCCTAATTGTTGAATTAGTCTTAGAGTCATTTAAAGCTGTCAATAAGTCTGATTTATAACTCAAATCTTTTATATACTTAAATAAATTTTGTTTTATGCTAGTAGCTCCAGGGATGTCATCCCCAGTTAATGCTCTAACGTAATCAATGTATGAAATATCTTTTATTTCATACTCAGCGCAAATATCGTTAACTGTGTTAATGTAATCGAATCCGTTTATTGAAATTTTATTGAGATAAAATGAAATGTTGCTAGCTGCAAATTTAAATAAATTTGAATCACGTGAATAAATAATAATTTCTGGATTCATTCGAAGCTTAGTAGCGTATGTTGCAATCATTTCTCTAGTAGAAATATGAGTTGAATCATAAATGACGTAGCCTAATTGATTGCATAGTTCAAGACACCATTCTAAATTATCTTTTATAATAGGCAGTAATTCCGGTTTGTTAGTAAAATTATAACTTTTAAATTCTTTCATTTTAAGATAGTAATCTGAAATATCAGATTCTTTTCCAAAAAAGCAAATAAACTTATAGTCTGGAAACCTTTGTTTTAATTTTAGAAGAGTAAAATAAAATCCATAACAAATACCAACATATTTGTTAAGATCAACAGAGAACAAGTTAGGATGATTTTGGATAGACCAGATTGCCATATATGTGCAATCTAGAAGAAAAAACTTATTGCTATTTTCGAGTACATTCTCTCTAACAAAATTTTGGCTAAATCTAAATATGGCTGGATCCACATCTGATTTTTCAAGATATTTAGATTCTATTTGAATTGGAAAATCTTTATTATAAAGAAAAGCATTGCAATTAGATTTAGTTGGACTATATTTTTTAAGTTCTACAATTAAATTTTCGTATTCTCCTTGAGTTACTCTGTACAATTGGTCTTCTTCTTTATCTTCGATTAAATTTTTTTTTATGTTTTCTTGAATCCTATCAAACATTGATTGCAGCTTTATGCCTTTTTCATACCCAATAAATGATGGATATGTGTAACTAAATTGCTTTTTAAGTTCTTTAAAAGCTTTCTCGTGTAAAGTTTTTTCTATAAACAAATATGAACTTATAAAAGAATCTTGACTACGACCATAAAAACTAAAATATCCGATGTCTGATATACGCTTAAGTTCATTGTTTTGTAATTTGTGTAAACCCCTTCCTAATTCCACTAAAGAATAGTCTTTTTCTACGTCTATATTAACTTTAAATTCAAATTGTTGTACGTCCATATTTCTATAATAAAATAAATTCTGATATATGTTTTACAGTTTTAAAACCATATTTATATAATTCATGTGCATACACAGGTTTTGGCGCATTAGGATCTGGTTCTTCTTTTGGAATATCCGTAATCTTTTGTTTTTCTATTTCTAGTTGTTTCAATTCTTCTTGTTCTTTTTTAATTTCTGCTCTTTCTCTATCTAATTCTCTTACTGATTTTAACGGATTGTTTATAGCTTTAATTGGAGTAGGCTTAGTACTTTGTACAGATAAATCTATTTCTTTAGATACTGTTTCAGAAGAAATCGGTTGTGGTGTATTTGGCTTAAATATATTTTCAGGATCTTTAAGTATCTCAGAGGATGCAGCCCCATACTTACTTCGACGTTTAGGAATTGAAGACTTTTCTTCTTTTTTAAGAGAACTACCAAGTTGATTTTTTTCTATATTTAATTTTTCAAAACACAGATAAATAAAGCATTTAAATCCTATTATTGAGTCTATTCTGCTTTTTTGAATGGCGTCATCTAATCTTTCAAAAAATTTTATTTCGTTTATTAATGCTCCTTTAGAAAAATTTATAATGTCTTGTTGTAATTGATATATTTCTGCATCTTCATAAAGTGTATGAACAGCTAATGAAGTCATATTTACTTGATGTAGCATACACCCTTTTAAGTATAGGGTTAGTTCTAAAAAGATTTCAAATTCTTTTTTGAAATCAAAAATTTTAGAAAAAACGCCATTTATATTAAATGCAAAATTATCTGATAATAAACATCTGTATAAATTTAAAATTGTTTCATATTTTTTACCGAATAACAAATTTCGACAATTAGCTTCTGTTATATCTCCATAATAACTTAATTGCTCTAAATTTTTAAGTATGTCTCTAGAATGTCCATTAGAAAATGTTGCTAAAATGTTTACAGCTCTTTTTGAAATATTTAGATTTTCTAATTGAGCCACTGTTTCAATTAATTCTTTTGATTGTTCATGCTCTAATTTGCATAATTCCAAAATCAAACATCTTGATAAGATGGCTGGACGAATTTTATCTGGATAATTAGTACAAAATAAAATAATTTGGAATTCTTTAGGCTCTTCTATTGTTTTAAGAAGTACGTCCCAAGCTTTTGGAGACATTGAGTGAGCTTCATCAATAACCCATATTTTCTTTTTAGAAAAAATAGGAGGAGAATTAAAAGTATCAAGTAAACTTCTTATATTGTCAATTGATCCTTTTGAAGCAGCGTCGAATTCTAAATAGTCTTTATTAGATTGCTCATCGTATAATTTGCACGATTCACATTTTCCACAAGAATCTATTCCATCAACTTTATCTAAACACAGCATAGTCTTTGCATAGATTCTAGCTGAAGTTGTTTTTCCGGTTCCGTATTCTCCTTTAAAAATAATATTCCTTGAAATATTATTTTTAATCAAATGAGATAAAAAAATTACAGTGTCAGTTTGTCCTCTTAAGTCTTTTAAAAATTTTGGTCTATATTTATTTGCTAAAGATTCCATAATAACGAAATAAGATTACTAATCTATGTATTTATAGATATATAATCTTTATTATGACACTTTTAATGTAAACTTAGCTTCTTTAACAACTAATGAAACTTTGATTTTTTTATTAAATAGAAAAATTGTAAATGTATCCAAATCTTTGTATAAAGGAATTTTAGACTGCATTAACCAAGTGTCTATATCATTGAATAGTTTGTACTTTAATTCTTCGTTTCCGGCTGATTTTACTACGCCAACAACCAATTCCCCTTTTATAGATAAATTTCCTTGATTAATAGACGGCTTTCCATATTCACTTTGGCCTTCTCTTAAAAATGAATCAATAATAAATCCTTGCTTAATTATTGAAAATACTATCTTTTTTGCTTTTTCTTTATTGAAATTATCTGGCATATATTAATAAACTATTTAAATATTTTTGTAGACCCACTAATGGACAATCTATAATTTCTTTATAATGATTGTTTAATTCTATAATGACTTTTAATAAAGTAACATTAGCCATTGAATCAAATTTCACTATTTGTTTATTGAAATATGTATCTTGAGAAATATTGAAATATTTTGTTTTCATAAAAATGTCTATAACTTTATAGATTGAATCTATAATTTCCTCACCAGATTCTAGTTTTAGTAAATGATTATACAATTTATAATATTCAACTTCTTTTTTTCTACTGAAAAGAAAATAATAGAATAATTCGCTTAGTTCTAATGTCGCGGTGTATCCTTTTATATGTAAAGGAATATTAGATGCATACTGACTATTTACTATAATAGTTGGAAGATACGTTAAAGCTTCTTCTAAATATTCTGACTTAAAATATTTTCTATACATAGAGTAGATTTCTTCATAATTTTCAATTGAATTTAGTTGAAGTTGAGAAATAATCAAATTAACGTATTCTTTAAACGTTTCTTTGTTTAAAGAAATTTTGCCATAATATGAAACCAATTCTTTATCTATGTATTGATCATTTTCTATTGATCCAAAAATTATTAAATACGAATTTGAATTGTGTAATGAATTTATAGCGTATCCTAAATTTTCAAGATTTGAATTTTCATAAATGTATAATCTATCTTCAAAAAAATTATTAGAAACTTTTGAAAGATCATTTACGGAGTATTCTTTTAATGTGTTAAATACTTTTTTGCATTCATAAAATCTAATAGAATCTAAGCTAGACTTAGAACTATTTATAATGATCGTATTGTGATTTTTATTAAATTCAAATATAGACATATTATGTATATGATACTTCTAATCCTAAACAAGACTGATGAATTACTAAACATGAGTCAATAAATAATTCTAAATTTCTATATTCAGTATAATTCATTTTATTATATTTTGCAATCAATCTACTGAAAATGGAATTATACACTGTATTAGTGCTATATTTTGTGTGCATGAGATAAATCATAAAGTGAGCGCAGACGTCTATTTTATACCAAACTGGAAATTTGTCTAATTTATATAGAGCACCTATAATCTGGTATTTATATTTATTATAATCTTCATTGAAATTGATTAAATTAAAAAAGTCGGATTTGACTTGATACCAGATTTCTAATTGAGATAAAGAATATATCGGAACATTTTTATAATAATCCTTATATGTAGCTTTAAGAGATTCAGATAAATTTTCAAAAGAAAACAAAGAGTCAATTTGAGAAATAGTTAATCTAGATAGTAAAGCTTTAGAAACTATTTTCTCTAATGAATAGGCTGTAAAATAAAACAGTATATTTGAATCTTCTATATATTTCAAGTACAATTCCTGTACTGTTTCAGATTCAAAATCAATGTTTTCAACTATGCAATATTTTTTATTTAGGTGAATAGGCTGTGAAAATGCAAATACTGAAAGTTTATTTTCTATTTCTAAAGCATCACTCGTGGTTAAATGTAAAAAATCTGGAGAATATTTTAATTTATTAATTTCAATATTTTCTTTTTTTGAAATACTCAATACAATATTTGTGTACCTCCCTGAACCAGGATAACCAAGTATTAATGAGCTCTGTTCCATATTCTAAATAAATCTATTTATTAATTTAATGTCGTCTAAACAATGTTCTTTTATAAGACTTGTGTATACTTTTTCCATAGAATCCATATTTATAGAAAGAATATTTTTGTCTAACACTGAATCCTTCATAGATGATATAATTTGAAACGAATTTTTTGATATAGCAAAAACAGATTTATTATTTATATTAATTTCTTTTTGTTTTAAAAATGCATAATTTGCAAAAATATTTCTAAATAAATCCAAATCATTATCAAATTGTCTATAAGAAGTGTATGGCTTTTGTAATTTTTTAGAAATGTGTTTACACGGTATAATTTCTATATAATAAGATTCTTGCATGAAATAATTAGAAATGTTAATAGTCTCTAACTATATCATTTATTAAGGGTCAATATACTATACTGATTTTTTAGTTAAATATGATTCAAAGGCTATTTGAGCGGCCTTTTTTATTTCTGGTTTTTCAGTTTCATAACCATCTGGCGTAAAGAAAAGATCAGCTTCATCTGATCTCCTTTTTACTAAGCCTGGAAGTTTTTGACCAGCAGAAAAAACAAATTTATTAAATGACGGCCTTATCATTTCAAATCTCCCTGCATTTAAATGCTTAAATAAACTTGAACCCAAAAATCCCCTTGTGCCACCAATCCTCCCTATACCAATATTATACGCCAATGAAACACAAGCTGAAAATTGATTATCTGTTAAAGGAATATTAACAAATTTATCTACACCGTTACAAAAACGCCTCAAGTCTTGAGATAAGATAAACTCAATTTCTTCATTTGTAATTCTATATTCAGAATCCCACCCTTTTCCTATTTTTACAAAAAAAGCTTTTTTAGATCCATCATGTAGAATATTAGTGATTTTAATATTTTTTCCAGTTGAAATTCCGTAAGCCGTCAATTCTTTAACAGATTTTCCTTTAAGAAAATACTCCCCATCAATGCATAAATGGCCTATTCCTATTGTTAAAAAGTTTGTTGGATCTAAATATAAATAAGGAACTGATCCCTCATGATTAAAAACAAATTCAATTCCAGATTTAACGAGTTGGCGTGTAAACATAGTATTTCATAAATAGTTATATGTAATAACAATGAAAATATTACCTTTTCTTACTTAAGGTACGACTACCAAAATAATACATGATTATATTTTCTATAAACTGAAGACCATACATAACAAAATCAGTCTTAACTAAAGCTTCAAATTTCGTAATGTCTTGAGTCATTTGAGATACAGCACTAAACATGTAGTAACCGAATACTACTACAAATATAGTACTCAATACCATTGCAATATATGGTCTTACAAATGCCGATAAATAATCAACCCATTTAGCATTCTCTGGTAAATATGTTGTATTAAATCTGACTTTATCTACTTCAGCATTAGCTTTGAATACTTCCAAATCTGCATTAGTTGCTGCAATTGAAGAATCAAAAGCTCTTTGCTTTTCATTTTCGATAGATTGTAATTGATTAAGTTCTTTTGTAGATTGTAAGTTAAGCGCATGCATTTCTTTTTGATGCTCATTATCGCTCTTAGCCATTTCATACTCAAGACGCTTTTGCTCAAGTTCCTTATCTTTCATTTTAAGATCAGTAACAGACTTAGCAACAGAAGCAACTACACTTCCAACTAAACCTATTCCTCCATTTACTAGTGAATCAAGACCAAACATATATTATCGAATAATTTTTATTATTTGATAATAACGAAAATAAAAATAAGTTATAAAGACTCTCTAATTATTTTTAAAATTTCAAGTGGATATTCTCCATTAACTTTAAGAGTTGAATTGTTTTTATACACTGTGGTATAACCCTTTGGATGATACTCATCTAAATATCTAACGTAATCGCAACACACGTCTTCTAAATCCATAGGAAAACCATTTGTATCATTAACAATTGTAGCCATGGCCTCATGATGTTGAGATGATTTTAAAGATGCAAAAATTCTATTAAATGTTTTTATACAATTTGCACCATGATAGCAATCTGAATTAATGTCTACCAATTCAGGAAAATAATCGGCTGTATCCATAACAAAGGCAGTAATTACGAATTTCCAACGTTTAAATCCTTTATTGCTATGCCAGTCTAAACAAAAATCAACTGCTTCTGTAATAGTTCTTTGTTTTTTACAAATAAAATTACAATAATCTGTTATAAACAAATGCGCATGAGTGTCAAAATAATACTGAATAGCTAATCTATATTTTTCAGGTTCTTTATTTTTAATAGATGGAGGTTGATTTCCAATAGATATTACCATAGGATTATTGTAAGAACAAATATAGCTTGCGGCAGCCTTAAAACTATTTGTTTGACTTAATATATTTGCTAAATCCCCAACTATAGAATTACAATACCCGTGTTCTTTGGGGTTTAATTGACCATTTATATATCGCGGTTGAAAACTAGCCCCAGATCCAGTAAATCTATGAAATAAATACAAATAATGAAATTGCTCTAAAGTGAGATTATAAGACTTTAATCTTGGAGTTCCTATTTCTCTCATGCCATGAATATCTTGCAAAACCTTAGAAAATCCAGCATATCGCCTTTGTATTGTATCATAAATTGAAATATTGTCCATTAAAGGATCATCAACAGAAGCCTCTGGATTAATTCCTTTATTTTTATTTTGTAATACCTTAGCTTTATTATAATAGGCAATAAAATCACTATAGAAATCTGTTTTAACTAACATATTTATCCCATGAAACATTTGAATTTATATTTTTTTGAATTTCTTTTAAATCCCCATTTAGTTGAGGCTCTTTTCCAACATTCCATATAAGTATTTTTTTATCAGGATTTTCTTCAGAATATTTTTTGGCATACTTAAATATTTTTGCATCATAAGTATTTACACTAGGGTATGGAGGTAAATTTTCTATTGATTCAAATTGTTGAAAAGCTTTTGGTTCACTAATTATTTTCGCTCTTCCTATTTCCCCATCTTTCATATTACGCGCTACAGCGACACCTATTATTTCAGAAGAGTCAAATCCCAATTGAAGGCCACGAATCAAAACTCCAGTAGATACGGCAATAAATACTGTATCGGGCTTAAACTTAAGAATATTATTTTGAATGTTTTTTGCGATTTTATAACCCATAGCAACGACTAATTCGTGTTTTAGTCCAAATGGCAAAAAACAAGCTCCATTAGACTCAGCGTATTCTTTAGCGTATTTATTTAAGTTTGGCATTGCTGCAATTCTCCTAAAAATAGGATTTGCTCCTCTTTCAATGCAACAAGCTTGATGATAGCTTATTTCTTTACAAGCTGGCATAAATAAGGTTAATCTTTTTTTGTACTTTGCGCATAAATCTAAAATTGAAACCCCGGCTAATCCAACTCTTGGTTGCACATAAACTAATTCGTCTTCTTTTATTTTAGAAATTAACAACTCCGCTAATCTAGCTTTAGTTCCTACTATTATGTCATCTCTCACTATATACATATTTTCGATTTGTTGAATATATGGATCTTGATAAGAGCTTATAAAATTTTTAGTTTCGTTTTCAAAAAAATCAATACCAAATTTATCTAACTCAATATGACTGTTTGAAGTTGTGTGATTATTATGAGGCATACTACCAATTAAATTTATTTTCTAAAAAATTCCATTTATAAAATCTTGGAGAAATATGAATTGAATGTGGTTTTTCCATAACCTCAAATTTCAATTCTCCTTTTTCATTAAAAAAGTCCATAGGGTATTTTTCAACAGTTACTTTATTTAATTCAGAAATAATCTCAATAAATCTTTTACGAAGAACATTTCTTTGATCCCATGTACCAAAGTACGGCTCACCTTTATAATAAGCAGTTTGAGGCATTTTACGACTTTCATGTTCTATTCCCATAGGTTCATGCCAAACTATTTTAGGTAAATATTGAATTGCTCTATGAAAATCGCGTATAGCTTTTTCAATAAATACGCCTGGTTCCAATGTTCTAAAAGCATGATGTCTAATATCTATATTTCCAATTTGAATTTTAATTTCTTGCAAATTTATTCCAGACTCTTTAAAGTCATTTAAAACATTAGTAACTGGATACTTTTTAAAAGAATTCATTAAAGTTCTTCCATCTTTGCGTTCATACATGTATGATGGATCCCAAATTGCGGCTCCATGAGAATCTGAATAAAGCAATTTATCTGTTTTATATGTATACTTAAAACATCTAGCATCGTCAACTTTTTTATACAACTTATTAAAGCTAGTATTTTTAAATCCCTCAAATAAACCAGCATGATTAGATGAAATTGCTTTGTCTATTTTAGGTTGAAATATAACAGGCTTAATTTTCCAAAAAATAATTTCACCTAAAAAGTTTTGTAACTGCAAGAAGTGATTATAATATTTTTCATGAATACCTCCAAAATAATTTGTGTGTCGATGATACTCTGCACCTAAATCAATTATTATTAAATCATATTTAGAGTAATCATCTTTAACTGTTTTAATTATTTCTGCAGTATATCCTAAAATACTTAATTCAGTTTGAAGTATTTTAGAATGACCAAATTTATGCGAATCTATCTTTGTTGAAATAATATCGTGAATATTACAAATACCAATAGTTTTGGATTTATCTATTTTAAAGTCTTCAAAAAAAGTAATCATACTAGATTTTTAATAATTGTTTCATTGCCTCTATCCCATCCTTAACCATTTGGTCTGGATTCATTTTTAATTGTTTATACATTGATGGATGAATTAAAGCTTCACGACCATGTATTATAGCTTGTCCGAGAGTTTCATTTTTTTTAAAAGCTATTTTTCCAAGAATTTTTAAAGCCTCTAATTCTTTTCCTTCTTGAATTAGTTTTATGGCTACATCGCGTTTTGTTGGTTGCATAAATTATAAAATAATTGAAGTTCCTTCTGTGTAATACAATGTCAATTTATCGTCTTCTATTTTATAATAAGTTAGAGCAATTAATTGCTTGCAATTTTTCTCTTTAAAATGCTTTCTAACATACCTTGGCGCATTAATTAACTTGACTTCATATTTTCTACCATCTGTGAAATTAGCATATACAGAATCTTGTGATATTCTATCGTATGTAATTTTATCTTTATTAAGAGTCTTTTTTAATTCTGCTCTTTTAGCTTTACATGCTTTTTGAGCAGCCGCATGTTTTTCTTTATTTTCAGAAATCCATTTACGAGATCTTGCGCGTAATTCTTCTCTGTGTTCAAACGTCCAATTTTGAGCCTTATCTTTTGGACGAACCCAAGTTGATTTTTTAGTGTTATTAGTTTCCATATACAAAAATAATTATTGTTTTCCAGTAAAAAATTCTTTTAGAGTCATACAAGAACCATCTGTAGAACTCCATGATTCACATTGCCAATTGCAGATACAAAACAATATTAGTATAGCAAAAAGAACTGTGAAACATCCCCCTATAAATATACTTTTAAATTTATTTAACATATAGTGTAGAAATTTTAAATTATTTTATATTGAACATATAATAGATATTTTAGAAAATTTTAAATTATTTTCTTTTTTTATTGGAGTAGAAATTTTTTGCATACTGTATATTTGATTGGATTATTGGATTTTTCAAAACCGATTCTTTTACTTTGATGGGGCAATATTCTATCATATCGCATATTTGAATAAACCAAGTACTATCAAAAAAATTTAGCGCATCAGTAAAATTATGAACTTTTGTTGGCAAATGAGTTGATGTTTTTTTGTATTTACTCAAATCTTTAGTTAAGTCATCTATCGCTTGAAGAATTATAGCGCACAATAATTGCTTATATGAATCGCCTTCTACTGTAGAATTAGACACATCGCATGAAGGATCTATATCACAATAGAAAATATAAAAATATGTATCAATTAGTGAATCCATTATACAAAAAATCTACCTCTCTTTTACTTAATGCTTTTGAATGCTGTGCTTCTTGACATTTAAGTTTAAACTTTTCTATATCAAGACATTCTTTAATAATATCAAATTCTGTTTTTGATAAATTTTTAGCATTTAAAATGTATTCTTCAAATGCTCTTATTGCTATAGGATGAGTTTCTTTAATCATATTAAAAATTGCCCATGCATATTCTCTAATTTCAAATTGAGCGTGGCTATCCATGCGTAAACTTAAGAAATTAAATAAAGCTCTTAAATTAATTGACCACACGAATGATGTATAATTATTTTGAGAAATTCCAATTCTAGTTAATTCTCTAGCTATTCCATCTGGATTATCAGTTTCATCAAATACAAAATTATGATAATCATTTACGTCAGAAATTGCTTTTGATTCTAAATAATCTATAAATTCTTTTGATTTACTAGAAATTTCATTTGAAGACCCCTGTTTATTATCCTTAGACTGAGTAGTTACTCTTTCTGGAGATGGCACATAAAATTCGTCTGATATTTCGCTATACCTATAACTAGAAACATTATAAGAAGACATTCTATGACGAACCCATTGAGCAAATACGAATAAAGGTAATTTTACTTCAAATTTAAATTGCACCATTTCTAATGGGGTTTCATGTCTATGCTTAATTAAATATCTTATTAAAGCCTCGTCATTGTTAACCTTTTTAGTACCTTTTTGGTATGAAACTCTAGCTGCATCAGCTATGCAGGTATCTTGACCCATGTAATCTACAAGCATGACATATCCTTTATCGAGTACGCTTGAATACTTTGTTTTTTCTGACATAAATGTATTATAAATTATTTTTTTAAATCAATTATACTCATATTATATAATGGTAGAATGTCAATTATATGATCTCCTTTATTGATGTGAATATAGCTGTTTGAATGATTGCAAATGTGAACTTCTATTTCTTCTTTATTGGAGTTGTTAATTATAATAGGAACTATTACTAAATTCTTTTTTAAAAGTTTTGAAGATGTAAATACTTCCAAAATAATAGATTTTTCTTCAATTATTGGAATATTAAAAGTAATTCCTAATTTTAACTTAACAGAATTAAAATTAGGAATTACTAAATCCTGAGGAGAATTCAAACGAAGAACGGATGTAGTTTTATCGAAGACCAATTGATTGTTATGAACTTCAGCGCTTTCTTGAGATTTAAAAGAATATTTTATATTTTCAATCATAATAGATAAATAACTTAATTATATTATATATTGAATATATAATATTTTAAAAACACATAAGTATTTTAGACAATACTGCAACAAAATAATTGATATTCAGAAATTCTTCTTTGTAAAATATATGGTTGCCAACCAGAAGTCCAATGTTTTTTAATTATGTCCATACTTTGTTTATATATTGGCTTTCCTAATTCTTTAGCTAAATTAGTTTTTAGAAATCCTCCAGTCCCTAAATTGTAGGCTGCAGATAAAATTGCTATTTGTTCATGTTCTCTTAAAGTGTACCCAGCTGCAATTAAATCGGCATTTATTTTTTTAAGTTTTAATTTAAGTTCTAAAAAAGCTTGAGATTTTGTAACAACAGTTAATCTTTTATGTAATTCATGATCCCCGTATCCTATAGCGAATCCACCTCTATCTTGATATTTTGTTGAACGAAAGCCTTCTTTTTCTGCTATAAAATTGGCTGCCTTAGTATAAAAATAATCTGAATATAGATCTTTTGGCGTTTCTATAGAAGACGCTTGAACAGAAAAAGTGCAAATAGCAAATAGAAAAGTAGACAATAGTATTGATAAAGATAAAATAATTCTCATGATGATAACTAATTAATTGATGAAGACGCCTTAGAGTGCCACATTTCTAAGTATTTTCCAGTATCTATCTGAATTTAAATAGCCTAAACTGGTATATTGATCTAACTCTGGAAATTCATTAATGTCTTTTTTAGAATTTAATAAAGAGTACTTAAATGCTAGACTATTAGCTGCGACAATTTTAAAAACATTGTTTAAAAAGATCTCAAATTCCAATGATTCAACTTCAAGTTCTTCATTATTAAATATGATTTTAGAAATTGATTTTTTATTAAAAGCTTTACTGTAATTTAATTGTTTAGAGTCGTCTTGTATTCTGTACAATTCTTTTATAGCCTCAACTTCTTGATACGTTTTTAACAAATCTTGACGTTTTTTCTCATCTGATATTTTTAAAGCTTCAAGAAACACGTAAATAGATCTAAACTTATAATTTTGAAATTCAATTAAATCTTGAAAAATAAAAAATGGTGATATTTGAATATTTTCAACTGATTGATTTTGTATGTAATTTATAATAGCCATAAGTTTAATAAAAATTAATTGTTATTGCCTTTAGTATATTCTATAAACAATAAAACATAAGAAGGAACAGTTGTAGAAATTACTAGATCATGCACAATATTAACGACTTGAACTGGTTTGGGCATATCTGCAATTTTTAGATATTCACCTTCTCTAGGCAAAAATTGAATTTTTGATTTAAGAATAAACGGCTTAGAATCATAATCGTATTCTCCAAGTAGTTTTACTTTTCCTTCAATTATTCCAATATGCCTATTAGTAGCATAATCCACTAATGCTACTCTGTATGCACTTGGAGTATATGGACTTGCTGGATGCTTATCTTTTCCAGGTTTAAAATTATTCATATCTACTAAATTAATATTGTTATTCATAGTGTATATAACTTATTGTTTCCACTAATAATTAAGTTTTGTTAAAGTTTCTAATATTTTTAAAAGAGTTTCTCTAGGCATAGCCTTAAGATCATTTAATAATTTATCATATTCAAATTCCTCTGAAATAGATATAACCCAATCATGCGGAATTTCTTTTGGTAAATTATTAAGAAACAAATTTAAATCTTTTTCAACAATTTGTCTTATTCTAATGAAAACGTCGCTAACCATTGAAGCTCTTTTTGTAGACTTCAAATATATAGAATACAAATTTATCAATGGTGCAACGTTGCCTAATTCAGTTACTTTTATATACAACTTTGCTGCTTCTGATCCTTGAGTAGAATCTAAAAAATCAATAAGATTAGTTTTAACAGAATTAAATCCAAACTCATTTGTTAAAATATCACAGATATTTTTAAATACTTTTTTAATCTGACCAGTTTCAAATGAATCTTCTAAAATTTTAAAAAATCCTAATGTGTAAGACTTAAGAATAAACTCTATATCATTATAATTGAAAACCAATTGATCTGAAGCCTTTTTATATTTAATAAGCATATCTATTTAACCAAATTAATATTTATATAGAATAGCTTAAAAAACATTTATTTCTTTGCAAAAGTTTCTTGAATTAGATTTCTATTTTCTTCATTGAAATATTTATGAATGTATTCAATGTATTTTGCTATGCTTAAACAAGAAGAAAAATATTTGTCAAATTTAAATTGTTTAGCAAAAGTCAATAATATATTAGTAAATTCATTAGCTGTAGTAAATCCGCCCAATTCCAATTGTTGAGCTATAGCTTGTTGCAACAAAACAAGATCTATTTTGTAATACATTGTAGCTATTAATACCAACTCAGAAATAAATTTATCTTGGCCCAATTCATTTACTTTATGTGTATAATCATAATTTAAAATAGATGTTAATGATTCAACAAATTTTTCTCTGTGAATATTTCCTAAAATAAAATTACCATTAAGCTCATTGAATAGTAAATTATAACAAACATGACGACTAGTGTAATAATCCATATCTATCAATTTAACCCAAGAATATACGCTGTTTCCTATATTAGTAGATTTAATACTTTTATCTTTTAAAAATAAGTATCTTTTATTTGAGCCAGATGAAGATTCTGAATTATAGAAATGATCTAAAGAATAGTTAGTCTCATTTTTATTTATTTCGTCAAATAATTTATCGTATGCTACGGACTCTAAATCTTTATAAGATTTTTCGTCTGGGCTAAAGACGTATATTATTTCTCCAAATCTAACTAATACACTAAGAGTTAATTCAGCTTTTCTATTTTTAAAATTTTCAGGCTTTAAAGAATATTCAATAATTTCTTGATTTAAATCAGACTTGTTAGACCTATAAAAAGATCCATACGGAATCTTAAGTAGTTTCACAAATGAAACCAATGCAACATTATCTGGTTTAGTAGAAATTTTAAAGTCGTTAATTCTAACGTAGTCATCTTCGAACTGAATTTTTAAATCAGAAACCAATTTAATCGATTCAATTTTACAATCATTTAAAAATGATTTCAAATGAGTTATGTTTTCTTCAGAACCTGGTAATTTTTTATTCTCAGCTAAATTATAAATTACTTTATTTATGCTTTGAATAAAAATTGGATTTGAAAAATCTTGAGTAGCATTATATGCGTACTGTTCTGGATTTTTGACAATTATACTTTTTGCAATTTTAGTAGGTTGAGAATCGTTCATATACTATGAATTAATATTGTTAATTAAAGATTATATAATAACTAAGAATGACTTTTATAAAAAGCTTCAAAATCGCTTATCATCTTTTCGTCTATAGCGATTAATGAGCTTGATTTATTTTTTGCAACAACAGCAATAAAATTATCACTTGACGGATAAAATTGGCCTAAGAAAATTTTATTCCCGTCTATTGTTTCCAATACTTGAAAATTAGATTTGTTTTTAGAAACGAATCTATCCACATTTGGTATTCCTAAAGTATAACAAACTTTTTTAATTCCCAATTCTTTGGAAATAAATTCAAATTCTTCTGAATCATGATTTCCTCCTTTTACTTCCACAGAATCCCATGTGAACATTGAAGCTGTTTTATATTTTATTAAACTTGATGATATTTCGTTATTCACACCCATATTAGATTTCTTAAATTTAATTAGCATATAATCTTATTTATAAATTTATTCTTTAAAAAGAAGACGTCTATAAAGTATTTATTACTCTATAACGGTTGTTTTTTAAATATCTTAGAATTAACTCCTAAAAATTCTTTTGATAAGTATCTAGGATCGTCTATACGAACTCTATGAGTAATAAATGTTTTAGGATCTTTTACCATTATCCATCCTTTTAACTTATCTTTAACTATGTCTGAAACTTCTCTGCCTAAATTCTTATTCCGTATTGCATTTCTTTTTTCTACAGAACATATTTTGCCCTTTAGAGCATTTTTGTGTTCTTCAGATAACGGTTTTCCTTTTTTTGCATTAGAGATTTTTTGTTTTATTTCTTCAGATCTTTTTTTGCCTTTTAATGCATTAGACAATTTTAATTTAGTTTCTTCAGATATGATTCGTCCTTTTTTAGATTCAGTAAATTTGTCATTTCTTTCTTTAGACAATTTGCGTCCTTTTTGAGCTTTAGAAATTTTTAAATAAACCTCTGGAGTATGCAGTTTAGAGAGCAATTCAGGAGATACTCCTCTATTTTTAGATGACATAGACATTTTTTCTTTTGTTAATGCATGATGTTTGCCTCCTTGATTCCCACCATTTAAAAGATTATATCCATTTGGAATCAAAGAATTTAGTTCTTCTATATATTGTGTTTCCAATCTGTTTAGCTCGATTTGAGATTCAGCGTCTGTTAATTTATGCTCTACATAGCAAATTAATTCAGAAGAAAAATTTTCTTTTCCATATTTTATAAATGCTAATTTTAAAGCATCGCCAGATCCTTTGTATTTTCCTTTTTCCCATCTTGTAATATTTGTAGTTTGACCAACATAAATCATTCCATTGATAAGATTTGTTGTTAAGAAAATGAGACCGTAATACATATATGTAAAATAATTAAGCTATCTTGTATACAGCAAAATTATAAACTAAATATTAAAGAGCTTTAAAATCTATAGACTCTAAATATTTATCTAAATAGTATGTTATTCGTTTTGAAATACTTTCTGTAACTGGGCGGAACACAGGACGGCTAGGAATTAATGTTTTTCCAGTTTTATCTTTTGTTCCGAATTCTAATGCGGCGGCTACTTTATACGTGGGGAATGACTTGGACTCTGGATTAGCAACAGTTTTTTGAAATCCAATATTGTATACACCTTTATATTTCCAGGAAGTTACATGCTGCACTAAAAAATCAGTGCTTCTCCAAAAACCTAATTCAAGCTTATTCCTTTTTTTGTAGTCTAAATATTTTGGAGTTAGCGGTTTATATCCTACAGCATATTTTTGACTTAATATTGCTTTTTTAACTTGATCAGCGATTTCTCTTGCCAAATACTTTGCAAATCCGTCTAATAAAGTATCTCTTTGTTTTTTAGTAAGAGTATTTATTATTTGAATAAATTTAGCTGATCGAGATAAAGGAGAATATTCAATTGTATCTATTATGCGCAATAATACAAATACATTTTTTTGAGTTGATCCACTAGTTGTCATATATTTCATTATAAAGTCTATCAAGAGCCTTAAATAAATGATCTTGGCCCATTATTTTATATGCATCATTTATATCTTTAGACAAATAAGTTAGAAAATGAATATTATTTATATTTTCCAATTCCATCCAATTTCTAATTCGACTTATTGCTTTCTGTCCAGCTTCATCATTATCATAAACAATAACAAGATGTGAATATGAGCATAATAAACACTTAAAATAATTAAAATTAGTTAGGCACGTTAATGGCGAAATATGAGAATAACTTTTAAATTGATTTTGTGTTTGTAGACAAAAATCTAATGTCTCTAAATCTATAACGCCTTCATAAACAAATAGGACCTCTTTAGATTCAAATAGAGATTTAGAATTATAATTAAATAAAGAACTATTCTCTACTTTAAATTTATAATACCTGGTCCTTTCTGGATCATTTCCTGTATAGCGAACATCAAATCCAATAAGTTTATTATCTTCAATTGAAGTTATTGGAAAATACAAACTATCAGACAACCAATCTTTAGAAAAAACACTAGAATTTACAGATACGAATTTTGATAAATTTCCAGTTAAAAACGGAACGTATTTAAAATTCGCTGAATTTAATTTTCGTTTTTCTCCAATATATGATATTGCTCTTTCTTTATTTTCAGTTGTGCATATTTTAGATGAACACAGTTTAAGTAAATCTTGAGAAAGAGCATACGCCATAGTTTATTCACAAGAAATAAAGAAAGTTGAATAAGAAACGCCTAAATGAGTTTCAGTTATTCGTATTCCATTGCTATTGTTTGATAAAACGATAACCTCAAAATCCACTAATTCTCTATTAATAAAAAATTTAAGATTTTTAAGAATATTGTCAAACTTAAGATTAACTACTTTTTCAGGACCAGAATAGATTATTGTAAATGTATCGAATGATTCTTTATTAGTAACTTGATCTATTACGGATACCTTAAGAGTATTGTTATTGAAAGTAAACTTAACTAAATCGTCTTGAAGATCTTTTAATAGTATAGATAAAGCTGTCAATGACTGTATTAAAGTTTTTCTATTCACAGAAACTTTAGATATTGCATCCATCTCAAATGAAACCTTATTTATTTTAGTTTTAAGCTCTTTATTTGAATTAACAGGAATTGGAGTTCCAAATAGAATATTAGAATCTTTGAAAACAATAAATTTATCAGTCTTAAAGATTTTAGAATCAGATTCTTTAAATAAAGAAAGCATTTGAGAAAATACCTTTATTAGTCCATGATTAATCACATAATCTATTTCACCAAAATTTTCAAATTTTACACCAGAAGATCCGACTTGAGTTGTTAATGCAAATACCAATTCTTTTGATAGATTTATTTCTTTTAATTTATTAGTTTCCTCAGCTTTAGAAAAAATTAAATTAGAAAAATCAATTGCATTTTTAATTTTATCAGTTGAAAAAATATTAGAGCATAATTCAGGTTTTTCCAATAGAGATTCGTAGTCTAAAAATTCACTAGGAGCTTTTAATTGAAGATTAATTAATAAAGTTTGAAACTTCAATACTAATGTTTGTGATGAATAATCTATTGAAAAATTAAGCTCACCCTCGTTTATTACTGATATGAATTTGATAAATAAATCAGATGCTATAACAAAAGAAAAATATTCATTTTCTTTTATTTCTTCAATAGGATTTTGAAGTTTAAATAAAACATCAGCAAACATTGTAGTGTGTAGAGCCGAAACTTTTATTACATTTCTAAACAAATCAAATTTAACTAAAGTTTCATTTGATGAAAAAGATTCAAGAATTTTAACTGCTTGTAATGCTTTTTGATTTAAATGAGAAATAGGCAAAGTAAAATCAAGAGATTTTAAAGAAGATTTAGTATAATCTTTTTTAGTATTGTATGTAAAATTTACAGCATTATTTTCAAGCAATAAATTATCTAAATTTTGTAAAGAATTTTCTATAGTCATATATTTTATAAAAATTAAAGTGATGAAGCAATTTGTTGAATTTCATTTTCAATTTGAGACTGAGCCTCTTCAATTGAAATTTCATTTATATTTGGAATATGCTGCTTTATAATTTCAGATATTTGAGATATGTCATTATTTATTGATTCAAGCTTTGTTTCGCACTTAACTTTTTCTGATTGAAGTTCTTTTTCATACCCACCAGCTTGAGTTATTAGTCCTTGAATTTGCTCAGAAGATGCATTTTTGTAATCAAATGATTTTATTTGATCAAAGAAAAGTTCAAATTTATTTTTTTCCATAGTCATATTTATAATAATTTACTTAATATATAATAATTATTTCTTACCGCTGTAAGCATTAGAACAAAATAATTTACTAGAACAAAATCTACAATTAAGATATGTAGAATTTGTCTTAAATATCTTATTTAATTCCTTTAATGTAATATAATCAGATTTTACATCTTTTAATAAAGTTAATATGGTGGGAATTCTATTTTCGTATTCAATTAGATGTTCTTCTAATTTTTTAAAGTCTTCTAATGAAACAGATACTTCATTGAATTCAGAATCTTTCCATCCGCAAAATCCAGCTTTATATGGTATTGTATTATGATTTTTATAGATAATATATGAGTAATAAATCAATTGCCTAATATCGGCATATTGGTTTAAATTAAATTTACCATCAAATACAAAATAATTTTCAGATGTATAATCGCGTTCAATAAAATCTACTCTACCAGATAATATTAGACCTTTTTCAGTTTGATACTTTATGTAAATTTCAGAGACTGTTTTTTGCAAATCTAATTTAAGATTAGAACATATTGTTTTAGTATTTTCTATTATAATGTTTGCTACTGTATATTTTAAATTCTCTATTGAAGTATAGTCTTTTATTAACTCTAATTCTGAAACATAATTTGGAGCTATGTCTGATGTAATTGTAAATAGAGGATATTTTATTTGTGCTCGTCGTAATTCAGATATGCCTTTAGGAGTAGTAAAATAATGTTGATTATTTATTTCCTTATTATGTTGAGATGATATTGGAAAAGCAATGCAGTCATATAATCCTTTAACATTTTGAAGTATCCATTCATTAAATTGAGAAACTTTTGAATATTTTGTATATATTTTTTCGTTTATAATTTCCTGAAATATTCTTTGAATGATTGTACCAGTTATAGCATATCTTTGATTTATCTCAGTTTCATCTGATTCTATATAGTTATCCACAAACCAAGAAAATTCACAATCTTGCCATCTTTTAAATTTTGAATAAGAAAGCTTATGGCTAGATTTCTCAAATCTGTTAATAAGATCTTTTATATTTATTCCATTTTCCATATACTATGCCAAATACTTAGATAAAACTTCTCTAACTTCTTTGTCTATAGAAATCTTAGCAAACAATTCGTCTGGATTTTCCAATGAAAATGAATCATTAACTGTGCCAAAAGTTTGTTGGATTTGTGCAATAAAGGAAGAAAACTTATTAGATCTTTCTTTAATTAATTCTAATTCTTTAAAATCTATAAAATCTGAAGCAGGATAAACTGTAATTCTTTTTGTTTCAGCTGATTGAATATCTCCATTTGTGTCAATTTCTATTAAAGTATAACTTGGATATGATTCTTCAATTTGTTTCTTTGATAAATACTCTTTAGTCATACGTGAAAAAGCATGAGGTTTACTAAACCATGTTTTTCTGGAATGTTCTATATTGTATGGAGAAGTTTCTTTATGAATATGACCCATAAGAACAGCGTCTAAATTTGGATTAAGCTCAATAACCTCTTTATGTGTAATATAGTTTTCTAAATACCAATCTACTTCTGAAGAATCTTTAAATATATCTGAATGTAGCATCATAATATTTGTTTTTGATTTATCTAATTGAAATTTAGATAAACGCTCTCTTATTTCATTTGTAGCATAGTAAGGAATGCCGGAAATAGAAATCCTATCAGAATATTCATAATTTATATTAGACACATCTATCATTCCTTTAGTTGCTTTTACTAATAAATTGTAAGCTGACTCATGAAATAAATCCATAGAGGATTTTGTTAGATCATGATTTCCAGGAATAGAAAATATTGGTATATTTCTAAAAGTTGATTCCAATATAGAAGCGTAATATTCTATATTTTTTGGAGTATAATATGATTGTTGTTTAAGATTAAAAATATCTCCAGAAATACATACAACAACGTTTTCATATTCAGTTTTATATTTTTCTATTTCAAGACCTAAAGCTTCAAATTCTCCTTTTACTATATTATGATAATTTTCTTTGCATGATTGTGGAATTTTCCCCAATGGATTTAAATGAATATCAGTTAAATGGATTATAGCGGTTTTATTTTTCATACGACAATTTTATAAATGACTGGAACAGATTTGATTACATGAAGAGCAAACTCTATTATTTTGCCTTAATTCTTTATTAATATAACTAGAATAGTCTATTTCAATTGGAAGAAGTACTGAATTTTTGGAAATATTTAGCTTCTTTATTAAAATTATTTGCTTTAAAATACCCAATTTTTCGTTAACAGAGTTATACGCTTTTTCTATACTTGTGTATTGTACAATATTTTCTTTAATCAATTTAATGAATTTAGATTGCTCCAAATATTTCTTATACGAATATAGTTTTTTTAATTTGTCTATATTCAGTTTGGTAAGGTATAAAGTAGCTAATCCAGATAAGTAAGTTTGAGATTGTTGAGATTCTTGTAATAACTTAAATGATTTTATGCTATTATAAATTTCTAGTTTATTAGAAATTTTATGAATGTTACCAAAAGTATTCAAATCTTGTATTATTTTGGACTTCAACTGAATTTCAGAAGATCTTAAAAATGTATATTTTTTAATGTTTGCATAATTAAAAAATGCTTTTGAAATTGAAGTTATTTTACAATACTGAGCATTAAAAGAAGATAATTGAAGTGCTAAATTATCCTTGTCAATCTTCAAATTTTTAAGCTCAATTAATTTAGATTGAAGCAATAATAATTTATCTGCTTGAATTTTTAAAGCTTCTGCTTTTTCCAGTTTAGCTTTTGATTCTATTTTATCCTGTTCGGCTAAAGTAAATTGTGTTTCAAATATAGAAATTTCCTTTTGTGCCTTATTATAGTCTTTAGTGAAATTCAAAATATCCTTATTGCAATCCCTTAAAGCATTTTCGTATTTATCAACATTGAAAATTTTATTAAAAAAAGATGAAAGTTCAACTTCAGATGAATTAAATAAGAATAACCCCTCTAATTGACTTTGAAAATTCATATTTATTTTTTGAGAAGTTCTCTCTAACTCTAAATATTTATATCCTAGAATTTTAATAATGTCTGGCGTATCAGTTCCAACTTTATCAAAAGTTTCTATGTTTCCATTAGTATAATGTACCTTGTACTCATTTATGTTTTTAGAATACGAACGCGTAAATTCTATTTGATTTATTCCTATATCATTTTCAACTAAAAAAGTTAAAGTCAATTTACAAGTGTCTTCTCCCACTCGAATAAATGATTTATCAAAATCATTATAGAGAATTGCCCTTAATGCTCTATTTACAGCTGATTTTCCAAGATTAGAAGTTCCAATAAGAATAGTGAATTTTGATATTTCTAAAGTCTGATCTTCTATACTTTGAAAATTTGTAATGCGTAATTTTATCATAAGCCAAAAATTAATCGATTATTCTTTATTATGGAATATATAATAAATATCGACTAATTTAGATGAGGATTTGATAATTTTAAGAATGCCTTATATTTTTCTATAGTTTTAGAATACCTGTTTAAAGGATCAGATCCAATCAAATA
>Ga0172372_10001762_pt1 | contig 33259 bp, 26 predicted proteins | sample LakKiv5m_2_FD_114544 | JGI IMG/M metagenome (GOLD analysis project Ga0172372, IMG submission 114544) | Freshwater microbial communities from Kabuno Bay, South-Kivu, Congo - kab_092012_9.5m | ecosystem: Environmental > Aquatic > Freshwater > Lake | place: Democratic Republic of the Congo... | reverse complement strand
TAGCCGCCGAAGCCGCCGAGGTCCGTCCGGATGTCGTGGCCGCGCCGCTTCAGCTCGGCCCGCGTCGCCCACGGCACCCCGCTCTCGAGGAACACGTGGCCGCCGGTGGTCATCCGCGGCTCATTGTAGTCGGTCGAACCCTCGTGCTGCCAGCGCGCGGCATCGCCCGCCTCCTGCAGGTTCATCCCGTGATCGATCAGGTTGACCAGAATCTGGACGTGCCCCTGCGGCTGCATCGCGCCGCCCATCACGCCGAAGCTCAGCCACGGCCGGCCCTCCTTGGTCACCATCGCGGGGATGATGGTGTGGAACGGCCGCTTGGCCGGGGCGTAATCGTTGGCGTGTCCCTCCTGCAGGGTAAACATCTCCCCGCGGTTCTGGAACCCGAAGCCGAGGCCCGGCACGACCACGCCCGCCCCCATCCCCCGGTAATTGCTCTGGATCAGCGAGACCAGGTTCCCCTCGGCGTCCGCCGTGGTGAGGTAAATGGTGTCCCCGTCCTGCAGCGCCGGGTTGCCCGCGTCATAGGTCCGCGCCGCCTTGTCTGGGCGGATCAGCGCGCGCCGCTGGGCCGCGTACTCCTTCGAGAGGAGGCCGCGCAGCGGGATGCGGGAGAAGGCGGGGTCCGCGTAGAACTTCGCCCGGTCCTCGAAGGCCAGCTTCTTGGCCTCGATCATCACGTGCAGGGCCTCCGCCGAATTGAAGCCCATCGCCTTCAGGTCGTAGCCCTCGAGGATGTTCAACATCTGCAGCGCCGCGATGCCCTGGCCGTTCGGCGGCAGCTCGTGGACGTCGTAGCCGCGGTAATTGACCGAGACGGGATCGACCCAGTCCGAGGTGTGCGCCGCCAGGTCCTCCTTCCGCAGCCAGCCGCTCTGGGCCCGGAAGAAGGCGTCGATGCGGTCCGCGATCGCGCCCCGGTAGAAGGCATCGCGCCCGCCGGTGGCGATCGCCGCGAGGGTGTCGGCGAGGTCCGGGTTGCGGAAAACCTCGCCCTTGGCCGGCGCGCGTCCGCCCGGGGCGAAGGTGGCCGCGAAGGCCCCCGGTTCCGGCGACAGCAGCGGCACGCTCCGCGCCCAGCCGTCGGCGATGACCTCGGTCACGGGAAAGCCCTCGCGGGCGTAGCGGATGGTCGGCGCCAGCACCTCCGCCCACGGCAGGCGGCCGAAGCGCCCGTGCAGGGCGGCCCAGCCGTCGACGCAACCCGGGACCGAGACGGGCAGGAGGCCGCGCGGGGGGATGGTGGTGCGGCCAAGGCGCTGCAGCTCGGCCAGCAGTTGCTCCTTGCTGAGCCCGCGGGGCGAGCGGCCGGAGGCGTTCAGGCCGTGCAGCCGCCCGGTCTTCGCCTCGTAGACGATCGCGAACAGGTCCCCGCCGATCCCGCACCCGGTGGGCTCCATCAGCCCGAGCGCGGCGTTGGCGGCGATCGCGGCATCGACCGCGGAACCGCCGCGGCGGAGGACATCGAGGCCGATCTGGGTCGCCAGCGGCTGGCTGGTGCAGACCATCCCGTTACGGGCGATGACCTCGGAACGGGTGGCGAAGGGGCGTCCGGTGATGCGGTCCACTTGGGCGGGCAGGCTGGGGGCAAGGGCGAGGAGGAGCGCGGCCGCGGCGGGGACGCGCAGGGCGGGGGGCATGGGCGGACCGTGCGGGTTCCGCGGCCCGGGGTCAAACCGCGGCGTGCGCGGCCGAATGCCTTTGCGGTCCCGCACCGCCTGTGCCTCCGTGCGGCCCCCGATGCCCAACGCCCTCGCCGACGAAAAATCCCCGTACCTCCTCCAGCACGCCGACCAGCCGGTCGAGTGGCTGCCGTGGGGCGAGGCCGCCTTCGCCCGCGCCCGCGCCGAGGACCGCCCGATCTTCCTCAGCATCGGCTATTCCACCTGCCACTGGTGCCACGTGATGGCGCACGAGTCGTTCGACGACCCGGAGATCGCCGCCGCCCTCAACGCGGGCTTCATCCCGGTAAAGGTGGATCGCGAGGAGCGCCCGGATGTGGACAAGGTCTATATGACCTACGTGCAGGCGGTGACGGGCCGCGGGGGCTGGCCGCTCAGCGTGTGGCTCACGCCGGACCTGAAGCCGTTCTACGGCGGTACCTACTTCCCGCCCAAGGACCTGCCGGCGCGACCGGGTTTCCCGCGCGTGCTCGCGGCGCTCAGCAAAGGGTGGCGGGAGGACCGCGCCAAGTTGCTGGCCGAGGGCGATCGGGCGCTGGAGGCGATCCGCGGCCAGATTGTCGCGGAGGCGTCTCCGCCCGAAGGCGAGGACAAGCCCTTGTTCGAACGGGCCGGCACGGCGTTCGACGCGGCCTTCCGCCACGCGGTCGAGACCTTCGATCCCGAGCACGGTGGCTTCGGGGGCGCCCCCAAGTTCCCGCGCCCCGCGCAGCTCGCGTTCCTCCTCCGCGCGGCCGCCCTCCAGGGCCCCGCCAGCGAGGCCGGCGCCGAGGCGATCCGCCTGGTGACCGCCACGCTGCAGGCGATGGCCCGTGGCGGCATCCACGACCACGTCGGGGGCGGCTTTCATCGCTACGCGGTCGATGGCGGCTGGTTCGTCCCCCATTTCGAGAAGATGCTCTATGACCAGGCCCAGATCGCCGTGGTCTGCCTGGAGGCCCGCCGCGCCACCGGGGACGAGCGCTACGCTTGGATGGCCCGCGACATTCTCGGCTATGTCGAACGCGACCTCACTAGCCCGGGCGGGGCCTGCTTCACGGCCGAGGACGCCGATTCCGCGGATGCCCAGGGCCACCTGACCGAAGGCGCGTTCTACCTCTGGAGCGCCGCGCAGCTCCGCGGGCTCCTCGGGACCGATTTCCCGCTGCTCGCGGCGCATTTCGGCGTGCAGGACGACGGTAACGTCCCCACCGAGCTCGACCCGCAGGGGGAATTTCGCGGCGGCAACATTCTCGCGCAGGTCCGACCCCTCGCCGCGACCGCTGCCCAGCTCCAGCTGGATCCTGCCTCGGCGAACGACCGGCTGGTGCTGCTGCTCGAGCGCCTGCGGGAGGCCCGCCGCGCCCGGCCCCGGCCCCATCTGGACGACAAGATCCTCGCCGGGCCCAACGGCCTGATGCTCTCCGCCCTCGCCTTGGCCCACCGCACGCTGGGCGACGGGGGCCGGTACCTCGCGGCCGCCACGCGCATCGCCGAATTCATTGGGCGGGAGATGCACGACGAGGCCACCGCCACCCTCTACCGGGTCTGGCGCGCGCCCGCGCCGGCCGACCCATGCGGCGGCCGGGGCTCCACTCCCGCCTTCGCCGAGGACTACGCCGCGGTCATCCAGGGCCTGCTCGACCTCTACGAGGCCGGGTTCGAGATCCGCTGGCTCCAGTGGGCCGAACGCTTGCAAGCGCGGATGGACGCCCGGTTCTGGGACGAGGCCGCGGGAGGCTACTTCAACTCGGCCGCAGACGATCCCTCGCTGGTCCTGCGCCTCAAGGAGGACTATGACGGCGCGGAACCGGCGCCGAGCAGCCTCGCCGCCCTCAATTTGCTCCGGCTGGGCGCCCTTTTGGGCAAGGACGCCGGGTTCCGGGAGCGCGGCGTCCGCACGATCGAGGCGTTTCGCGGCCGCTGGGAACGGGCCCCGCACGCCGTGCCACAGCTCCTATGCGCGTTCGAACTGGGCCTGGAGTCCCCGCGCCTCGTGGTGCTGGCCGGCGATCCGGCGGACCCCGCTTTCCAATCCCTCGCAGCGGTGGTCGCGGAAAGTTTCGGCCCGCGCCGGAACGTCCTGGCCGCGGATGGCCGCGAGGGCCAGCGCTGGCTCGCGGAACGCTCTCCATGGCTCGCCGAGCTCCGGCCCCCGGGCGGCCGGCCGGCGGCCTTCGTCTGTGAGGACGAGCATTGTCTGCCGCCCGTCGCGGATCCGGCTGCCCTGCGGGAGTTGCTGGCGGTGCCGGCCGGGAGGAGCGAGGCGCCATGAGCGAGGACCGCCTGCTGCGCCTCGAAGAGAAGATCGCGTACCTGGAGCGGCACGTCACCGCCCAGGATCGCGCGATGCTGGAGCTGACCGAGGAACTGGACGCCCTCCGCCGCGAGCTGGGGCGGGTGCGCGAGGCGAGGGCCGACGCGGGTGCGGCGCCGGAGGCCGCGGACGAGCGGCCGCCGCATTACTAATGCCGGAGCGACCGGCGCCCGAGCTCTTAGCTCAGAACGAGGCGGTGACTTCCTGGAGGTAGCCGGGATCGAGCACCTGTTCGCCCAAGGCGGAACACTCGAGCTCGTCGTTCTTGTACAAGCGAAAGCGGATCGGCCCGCCGGCCTCGGCCGTTTCCCAACGCCACTTTCCGATCGAGATGAACTGCAGCGGGACGCCGCGTTCCCAACTCAGGCCCGGCCCCTCCCCCCGAATGAACAACCGGTTGCCGATGCCGATGTAGGCGGTGGCGAGCAACCGCGTCGCGCCGTCTGAAGTGAGGGTGCGTTCAACCGAAGCTGGCGCCCCCGGGGGGATGTCCTCGAAACCGAGCTCCAGCGTCGGCTCGGGCTCCGACCGGCGGGCGCTCCGCTTGCGCGGCAGAGCCGCTGGGGGGATTCCCTCCGGTTCGTCCGCTGCGACCACTGGGCTGGGTGCGGGTGCCGGCTGCTCCGGCTCCGTGGTCTTCACCGGTTCGGACGGAGTCGCGGCGACCACGGGGCGCTCTTCTGGCGCGGGCGCTAGCGGCTCCGGCACGTCCGGGGAGGGTACGGGCGCGGGCGCGACGGGGGCCGTCTCGGCGGCCATGGCTGCTGGCTCCTGCGCGACGGCGGGGGGAACCACGGGAGCAGCCTCCGCTGGCTCGGCCTCGGCGGTTTCTGCGCGGCGTGGTCGGCGCGGTTTGCGCGGGGTAGGGGGCGCGGCCTCCGGCGGCACCGAGCCCGCAGGCGGAGCCTCGAGGACGGATGTTTGCGCTGCAGGCGGTGCAGCCGACCCGAGCGGTTCGGGGCCCGAATCGGGGACCTCTGGCGATTTTCGGTCCGCTTCGCGCGCGGGAACTTCGCCTTCCGCAGCTGGGGCGGATCGGCTCGCGTGGACCTCGCGCGCGGTCCCGGCGGCTTCGCGGGCGGCAGCGAGCAGTCGTTCCAGCTGGGCCGCGCGGTCGGCGGCCTCGCGTTGCAGGGCCGCCACCTGTTTGGCTGCGGCGGTCTCCAGTCGGGTGAGCTCCGTGGCGGTCCGCGCCAGCTGGTTCAGGGCGGCTTCGATCCGCCCGAGCTCGCTGGTCCGCAACGCCGCGAGCTCTGCCTCCAAGGCGGCCCGGGCGCCGTCCTCTGCCTCGGCCAGCTGGCCTTGGAACGCCGACGCCCGTTCCTGCAGTCTTTCCGGTAACTGCTCGGCCTCGCGCAGCGTGCGCCGCGCTAATTCCGCGATCCCGTTCAGACTGCCCGTCGCGATGCTCACTTGTTGCGCGGATTCCCGCACGGTCTCGGCCAACGCCTCCAGGGCCCGCTGCCGCTGGTCGAGGGCCTCGTTCTTCTGCCGCTCCAGTCGCGCCACCAGCGGGACTAAGCCCACCAAGACGCCCAGCAGCACGCAGCCCACGATCGCCACCAGCGCGCCGGTGGATAAGGGCAGGGGACTCGCCCACGCCACAAGTGCCGCGGTGCCGAGCAACGCTAGGTCCGTGAGGATGAAGAGCCAGGTGGGCAGGCCGGGGGGCGGAGAAGACTTCATTTGAGGGCCCGGGACGACGTCATCCGGTTCGATGGCGGTCGAACCGGCCGCGCCTCGCCGGCGGGTGGGGAGGGTTTGCGCCCGCCTCACCCCCGGCTCAAGGGCAAAACGGCGTTTGCCTCGTACCCGGCCCCGCGCACGCTCCGCGCATGGACTCCTCGGCCTTTGTCCGGATCGAGCGGGAAGCCCCCGGCGGGGTCCGCCATTACGTCGTCCACGCCCACGACCCGCAGTTCAGCCTCGAGCTGAGCCCGGACGATACGGCCCCCGACCGGCGGGGGCGCGGGGTGCTGCGGCGGCTGTCCGTCCCGAATTCCTGGGCGGGCGACTACACCCGCTACGCGCGGCTGGTTTCGGCCGCGCAGGAGTTCTTCGCCCAATCGCTCGAGGAGCCCGCCCCCAAGGCCGAGTCGCGCCGCTGGGTCCGCTGAAGCGTCCCGGCTTAAAGGCGTCGCCAGGCGAGCGCCCCGAGGGAGAGTAACAGTCCCACGCGAATCGCTCCCTCGAAAGTAAGCAGGCGCAAGGTCCAGAGCCGTTCCGCCCCGCGCCGTAGGGAAAATCCGATCATCGTCACCAACAGCAGCCCGAGCGCGTGCAGCCGCGCCACGGGCAGGAACAGCAGCCCGACCATCCCTAGCCAGTAGGCTAGCAGAGCCAGGCTCCAGCGGCGGGCCCGGCGTTCATCGGGGCCGGGGGACGTCGCCGCCGCGGGGACCGGGCGCCGGCCCAACAGCTTCTCGGCGTGCACCAGCTGCCAGATTTCCAGCGCGACGCCGCCCGCACAGCCCACGAGGAGAAAGAAGCTGGTCATTGGGGCACGTTCCGGGACCGCCCGCACGTTCCCGGGCGCGGCGCCGCGGAGGGGGCCAGCAAGGGTCGGCGGGTCGTCATGGGCGCAGCGCAACGCCTCCGTTCCCGCGCCGCAAGCCCGCCTCGAGTGGCTCAGCGGAAGCCGAACAGCGGCGGGAACACCACCGCCACTAACCCCGCCCAAACCGCGTAAACCGGCAGGTAGGCGGTCTGCCAGCGCTCCAGCGCCGCGAAGGGCCCCCGGCCCCGTAGGAATCGCGCGTACAAGACCGCGGACCATCCTAGGTTCACTAAGAGCACCCCGTTCAGGCCCAGGCCCGCCAGCCGGTTGGGCGTGAAACCGAACTCCTGGATCCGCACCGCGATCGCCCACAGGGCCACGCCATCCGCAAGGAGGGCCCCGGCCACCAGCACCAGTTGCAGGACATCGAACGTTCCCGGCGGCGCCTGCGGGTCGCGCGCCGAGACCGCATAGAGCAGCAGCCCCAGGACAATGATCAGCAGCACATCGAACCCGATCAGCACCTCGCGCGCCTGGTCCACCCCGCGGCCCGTCGCCACCAGGGTCACCAGAAAGGATAGCAGCACGCAGGCGAAGAGCGGGGTGAACACGCGCGTCAGCACCGGCGCCATATTCTCGACCACACTCTGCTTGGCCTCCACCAGCCACGAGGCCACCACGACCGCCCCGGCCGCCCCGCAGGGCACGAGCCAGTGGCCGATGAAGGGCCCGGCGTCCAAACCGATCGCCTTAAAGGTCATCGCGGTACTCCCGATTAGCACGCCCCCTCCCAGCGCGATCAAAACATAGTAGATGAAGAACTCCCCGGAGAAGCGGATGAAGTCCATCCGCGCGTTCCCCTGCGCCCAGCGGCCGCCCGCATAGGCGACGCCGACCCCCAGCCAGAGGGCGATCGGGAGGTGCATCGCGAACAGTCCCAGCGTGTCCCCCGTCGTCCGGAACGGATAGAGGTTCGCCAGCAGGGCCGCCGCGCTGCCCGCGACCGCCGGCCACACTAGGGCGGCCGGCGCGAGGCGCCGTTTCCACGCGAAGAACAGCACCAAGAACGGGAGCACGAACAGCGCCGCGTTCCGCGCGTAAAACGCCGCGTTCTCGTCGCCCAGCGCGAGGCCGAAAAGCGCCGGCACCTTCACCGCCACGCCAGCGCCCACCGCCAGGCCCAGCGCCACCGCCGCCTCCTTCCGCCCGCGGGTCTGGTCCCCGCCGGCCGCTTCCGCGTCCGTCAGGAGCAGCTGCTTCCACAGGCGATCTGAGTGTTCGCGCGCGAATTCCCGCGACAACGCATCCACGCCCCCGAGGCGGCGCACGCCGACCAAAAATGCTTCTTCCGCCGAAAGCCCCCCGGCACGCAGCCCCGCGATTGATTCGCGCAGGTGATCCTCCAGTTCGGCCACATCGACCGGCAGCAGGGCTTGCCGGCGCCGCAGGTAGCTCCGCCAGCGGGCGATCTGTTCTTCCAGGGCGGCTTCCGGATCCAGGGTGCTCATCGTTCAGGCTCCCGCCTCCTGGGGTGGGGTGGTCTTCGGGAAAGGCGCCGGTGCCGCCACTGCGCGCCAGAGACTCCGCAGGGTGGCGTCCACTGCCTGCCATTGCCGGCGCTCCTCCTCCAATTGCTGCCGTCCCTGCGCGGTGATCCGGTAATACTTCCGCCGCCGGCCCGTCGCGGCCGTCTCCCAGCGCGCCTCAATGTGACCCAGCCGCTCCAGCCGGTGCAGCACCGGGTATAGCATCCCGTCTGTCCACTCCATCCGCCCCCCGGAAGACTCCCGCACCCGCAACAGGATCGCGTACCCGTAACTGTCCCCTTCGGCCAGCAGCGCCAACACGATGGGTGTAGAGGACGCGGCGATCAGGTCTTTGCCGAGGTCCATCGGGCTTCAGCGCGGGCTGCCGGAGCGGACGTTCAGGCAATGCATCGTGCTGAGATGCATTGTAGATCAAGGTATGTCAAGAGGGCCCTTCCTGGGTGCGGAGCGCACCAATCGCATGGGGTCAGCCTGTTGCATGTTGCAGTCCGGCTGCTGCGCCGGAGGGCGAGCAAACAAAGTTTGGCGTCTGCAACATGCAACAGGCTGACCCCGTGTGGATCCCGGATCAGCAGGAGTCATCGCGCCCGGGGCGGATTTCCTCCCCGGGACACGCCCCGAGAATAGCGTAGGCGATTGATGAAGGGGAGCCGGAGACTCCGCATCGGCTCGGGGTGTCGTTTGAGGGAAGCCCGATCCAGATGGGCTTTGCCCCAGTGGAACGGGATTTGGCGGAACGGTAGGGTAGGGTTCATCGACCCTCCTCCCGGGTAATGGCGGTGACCTTGCCGTCGTGGAATTCGACCCGAAAGCGGTCTCGGACCGTGCGGGCCGGATAATCGAGGTAGTAGGGGTAAGACACGCCCCAGCCCCAGCCTCCGCCGCGGTAGCCGCGGTGGAAATGGCCGGTAAAGAGGACCTGGCCGCCCGCCTCGTAGGTGAGGAAGTGCCAGACGATGGTTTCCCCGCGGGCGTCGGTGCGGACGGTGGTGCGGTCCGGGTCGCCAAGGGCGAGGTGGACGGCCTCGGTGGAGAACCCCAGGGCGATCTGGCCGGCGCGGACGAGGGACTGTTGGTTCGGGGTGAGCCGGGCGAAGGCCTCGGGGTTGGCCTCGATGCGGGAGGCGGGCGTGGAACAGCCGGCCACGAACAGCAGGACGCTGGCGAGGCCGAGGAGCGAAAGGAGGTTTTTCATGGCGGAAGAGGCCGCCAAGATCGCACGTCCCGCCCCCTCCGCGCGGCACCCCTTGCCGAGGGCCGCGCGTCCTTTGCGGCCGCCTGGGATGGAGTTCAGCCGAAGGCTGCTCCACTCAGGCCGCCGCTCCGGTCACTTGATCGCCAGCTGGGGCCGGCCGGCCTCCGGCCAGTCGATGTGGAAGAACTCGCCGCGGGGGCGGTCCGTCCGCTCGTAGGTGTGCGCCCCGAAGTAATCGCGCTGCGCCTGCAGCAGGTTCGCGGGCAGGCGGGCCGAGCGGTAACCGTCGTAGTACGACAACGCCGAGCTGAAGGTCGGCACGGGCACGCCGCACTCCACCGCCAGCGCCACGACCTTCCGCCAGTTCTCCTGCGCCTGCCGCACGGTCTTGTTGAAATACGGGTCGAGCAGCAGGTTCGCCAGGTCCGGCTTGCGCGCGTAAGCCTCGGTGATCTTCTGCAAAAACACGGCGCGGATGATGCACCCGCCCCGCCAGATTTGCGCGATCTCGCCGAAGTTGAGCTTCCATGTGTACTCCTTCTGCGCTTCCCGCATCAGCTGGAAGCCCTGCGCGTACGAACAGATCTTCGAGCAATACAGCGCATCGTGGATTGCCGCCACCAGCGCCTTGCGCGAACCCTTGTACTTGCGCGCCGGCCCTTTCAGCACCTTCGCCGCCGCCACCCGCTCCTCCTTGATCGCGCTCAGGCACCGCGCGAACACCGACTCCGCGATGGTCGGCGCCGGCACGCCCATATCGAGCGCGTTCACCGACGTCCACTTGCCCGTGCCCTTCTGGCCCGCCGTGTCCAAAATCACGTCCACGATCGGCTTCCGGGTCACCGGATCCTTCTGCTTCAGGATGTCCGCGGTGATCTCGATCAGGAAGCTGCCCAGCATCCCGCGGTTCCACTCGGCGAAGATCTCGCCCATCTCCGGGGCCTTCAGGCCCAGCAGGCCCTTCATCACGGCGTAGGCCTCGCAGATCATCTGCATATCGCCGTACTCGATGCCGTTGTGGACCATCTTCACGTAATGGCCCGCGCCATTCTCACCGATGTAGGTCGCGCACGGCACGCCCCCCTGGATCGGCTGGCCCGGCGCCGCCCCGGTCAGGGGCCGGCCTGTCTTCGCGTCCACCTTGGCCGCGATCGCATTCCAGATCGGCTCCAGCTCCTGGTAAGCCGCCGGATCACCGCCCGGCATCAGCGCCGGACCGAACCGCGCGCCCTCTTCACCGCCGGAAACGCCCGAACCAATGAAGCGCAGCCCCTTCGCGCGCAGGGCCTGCTCCCGCCGGATGGTGTCCGTCCACAGCGCATTGCCCCCGTCGATCACAATGTCGTTTTTGTCCAGTAGCGGCACCAGGCTGTCGATCACCGCGTCCGTGCCCTTGCCGGCCTGGACAAGGATCACGATCTTGCGCGGGCGCGACAGGGACTGGACGAACTCCTCTAGGGTCTTGGCCCCGTGCAGGCCGCCCGGCGTGGCCGGGTTCTCGGCGACGAACTTCTCCGTCTTCTCGGTGGTCCGATTGTAGACGGAGATCCGGAAGCCGTGATCAGCGATGTTGAGGGCAAGGTTCTGACCCATCACGGCGAGGCCGATGAGTCCGATGTCCGAGTGTGTCTTGGCCATGGCGAGGAAAGTAAAGGGGGCTGAGTCTGGCCCGTCCCCCGCCGAAAACCAACCTGATTCTGGCAGACTTGACTTAGACCACTGGGGGCGCGGGGGTCCGCTCCTCCCAGACCCGGGCGAGGTGGATGAGCATCTGGGTGGCGCGGCTCATATCCTGCAGGGAAACCCGCTCCCGCTGGCTGTGCACCTGATGCATCCCGCAAAAGAGGTTCGGGGTCAGCAGGCCGCGGGCGGTCAGCTGCGAGCCATCGGTGCCGCCGCGGATGCGATGGCGAAATGGCGTGAGGCCCGTCCGGCCGATCGCCTCCAGTGCGTAGTCCACCGGCCGCGGATCGCGGTCCAGCCAGTAGCGCATATTGCGGTACTGCTCGTGGAACACCACCTCGACCACAGAGCCGGGTTCCGCCGCCTGGACCGCCGCCGCCGCCTGTTGCACCAGGCGCCGCAGCTCGGCCAGACCCTCCAGTTCAAAGTCCCTCAGGATCAGACGCACGGTTGCCCGCTCACTGTTGCCCCGGATCTCGTTGGGATGGATGAACCCCTCCCGGTCCGCCGTGCGCTCCGGGGAACGCGACAGGGGCAGCGCTGCCGTGAAGCGGGCCGCCAGCCGCAGCGCGTTCACCATCACATCCTTTGCCCAGCCCGGATGCGCCGCCACGCCGCGGATCTCCACGATCGCCGCGTCCGCCGAAAAGGTCTCGTCGTCCAATTCTCCCCGCGCCTCGCTGTCCAAGGTGTAGCCGAAGTCCGCGCCCAGTTGCTTGAGGTCCAACGTGCGTAGGCCGTGGCCGATCTCCTCGTCCGGATTGAAACACACCCGGATCCGCCCGTGGGGAATCTCCGGGTGCCGCAACAGGTGGCGGGTGGCCGCCACAATCGCCGCCACCCCCGCCTTGTCGTCCGCCCCCAGCAACGTCGTCCCGCTCGCCGTGATGATGTCCTCGCCGATCGACTCCCGCAGGTGCGGGATGGTCTCCACGGTCAGCACCTGCGTCGGATCGTCCGGCAACACGATCGGCCGTCCATCGTAGGCGCGGTGCACGATCGGTTTCGCCCCGCCGGGGAGTTCCGTCGCAGTGTCCACGTGCGCCAACCATGCTAGGGTCGGCACGCCTGCCCGGTGGGTCGTCGCCGGGATGGTCGCGAGCACATACCCGCCTGGCGTCAGCTCGACATTCTCCGCGCCCAGCGTCCGCAATTCCGCCTCCAGCAACCGCAGGAGGTCCCATTGGCCCGCTGAGCTCGGGGTCATCCCCGCGTGGGGATCGCTGCGCGTGTCGAACCGGACATAGCGGCAGAAACGCTCCAACAGGTCCTCGGTGTCGATTTGCATCCTCGCGAGGAAAGTCCGGCCCTCCCCGCTGGCGAACGCAAACGCGCCAGCCCGCGCCGGGATTTGTCCGCCGGGGCCGCCTCCCGGCTTGTCGCGGCCGCCACCCGGCCTACAGTCACGCCGCGGGTGTTTCCCCGCGACCCGCCCGCCCTTCCCCTTACCCAATGCCCTCGCTCCCGCGCCGCTCCTTCCTCCGGCAGTCCGCCCTCGCTGCCGGGGCCGCCCTCACCGCCGGCCTCCGCCCCTCCGTCTACGCCGCCGCCCCCGGCGCCAACTCCGCGATCCGCCTCGGCGTGATCGGCCTCAATGGCAAGGGCTCCGCCCACCTCAAGAACCTCGTCAAGATGCCCGGGGTGCGCATCGCCGGGCTCTGCGACGTCGATCCCCAGGTGCTCGCCCGCGTCGCCCGCAACCTGCCCGAGGGCACGCCCGCCCCCTTCCAGACGACGGACGCCCGCGAACTGATCGGCCGGGCGGACATCGATGCGGTGATGATCGTCACCAGCAATCACTGGCACGCCCTGCTCACGGTCTGGGCCTGCCAGGCGGGCAAGGACGTCTACGTCGAGAAACCGATGTCCCGCACGGTCTGGGAGGGCCGCAAGATGATCGAGGCCACCGCCAAGTACGGCCGCATCGTCCAGGTCGGCACCCATTACCGTTCCGAGACCGGCCTCGCCCAAGCGATCCAGTACCTGCATTCGGGCGAGCTCGGCAAGGTGCAGCACATCCGCGCCATCGTCTACAATCTCCGCCAGTCGATCGGCAAACGCCTCCCCTGGTACCCCGAAGGGATCAATTACGATCTCTTCTGCGGGCCCACCCCGATGGTGCCGCTCACCCGCGGCAAGCTGCACTACGACTGGCACTGGTCCTGGGACACCGGCAATGGCGAGCTCGGCAACAACGGGGTCCACGTCCTCGACATCGCCCTCCGCATCGCCCGCCACAATGGCCCGCCGCGCCGCATCGTCAGCTTCGGCAACCGCTATTCGATCCAGGATGCGGCCGAGACCCCGAACACGCACGTCGCGGTCTATGACTACGCCCAGATCCCGCTGATCTTCGAGCATCGGGCGCTGCCGGCCAAGCCGGGGGTCAATTACCTCGACCAGGTCGGCGGCCTCCGCACCGGGGTCATCGCCACCTGCGAGGGCGGGACGGTCGCCGGGCTGGTGGGCGCCACCGCCTTCGACAAGGCGGGCAAGCAGATCCGCAAGTTCGCGGGCGACGGCGGCGCCACCCACGTCCAGAACTTCTTCGATGCCGTCCGCTCCCGCCGGAGCCAGGACCTCGCCGCCCCGGTTGAGACGGGCCACCTGTCCGCCTCGCTCTGCCATTTCGGCAACATCTCCTATCGGACCGGCGAGGCCGCTCCGACGGCCGCGATCGACGCCACGCTCGGGGACTTCCCCGCCGCCGGGGCGATCCACCGGGAGCTGCAGACGCACCTGCAGGTGCACGGGATCGACCTCGCCCGCCAGCCCTTCCGACTCGGCCCCTGGCTCTCGCTCGATGCGATCGGCGACGGCATCACGGCGGTCTCCGGCCAGCAGGAAGGCGCGCTCGAATACGCCCGCTTCCTGCTCAAGGAGACGCAGCGCCCGCCCTACGCCATCCCGGAGAAGGTCTGAACCGCGCCCGCCGGCGGGCCGCGTCGGATCAGGTGGCGCCGGCGCCCGGGCTTCCGCCCCGCAGCGCCGCCAGCACCGCCGCGTGCAGCGCCGGGGTGGCCGCGGCCACGGTGGAACTGGCCGGATAGGCCGGTCCCCCCTGCCAGTCCGTGATCACCCCGCCCGCGCCCCGCAGGATCGGCACCAGCGCCGCGATGTCCCAAGGGTTCATCACCGGATCGAGCATCACGTCCGCCCAGCCCCCGGCCACCAGCAGGTAGCCGTAACCGTCGCCCCAGGTGCGGACCAGCCGCGCCTGGCGGATCAGCGGCTCATAGCCGGAACCCGGCTGGTAACGCTCCGGATTGAGCGGGTCGCTGGTCAGCACCGTGGCCGCCTCCAGCCCCGCCACCGCCCGGCAGCGCACGGGACGATCATTGAGGGTCGTGGTGTGCCCGTCCCCCAGCATCAGTTGGCCAAGAATGGGCTGGTGGATGCAGCCGAGCACCGGCCGGCCCTCGTGGAGCAGGGCGATCAGCGTGCCCCAGAGCGGGACGCCGGTGATGAACGATTTGGTGCCATCGATCGGATCGAGCACCCAGGTGAAGTCCGCCCCGGCGTTCTCCGGCCCGAATTCCTCCCCCAGAATGCCGTGTCCGGGGAACACCTGCGCGATCCGCGCGCGCATCAGCTGCTCCGCCCCGCGGTCGGCCGCGGTCACGGGGGAGGCGTCCGCTTTGGTCTCCACCGCGAGTCCCGGCTGGCCCCAATGGCCGCGCAGGAACTCGCCGCTGGTCGCGGCCAGCTCGCGCAACAGGGCCCGGTACGGGGTCAGATCCATCGGGCCCTTCAAACGCCGAACGCGCGCGATGGCACGCCTAATCCCCCGTTCTGAACGAAACGGGGTCAGCCTGTTGCAGGTTGCAGGCCTTCTGCCGCGCCGGAGGGCGAGCAAGGGGGATGGGGCCTCTGCAACGTGCAACAGGCTGACCCCGTCGGGGCCCGGGTCCGGGCAAAAAAAGAGCCGGGCCCGCAGGCCCGGCTCGAAAGGTCGGGCGCTGGCCGTTGGCCGCGCCCGCCGGATCAGAACTTGTACTTGATCGAGCCGTAGACGTAGCGGCCGATCGGGTCGTAGGTGCTGATGTCGTGGGACTGGTTGCCCTCGGAGCGGATGAGCGGCGGGAACTTGTTGAACACGTTGTTCACGCCGATCGTCGCCTGCAGGCCCTTCAGCCAGCGGTTCGAGGAACCGGAGAACGAGTGGCCCACGCGCAGGTCAAACGTGTGGTAGCTCTTCACGCGGTACTCGGTCGACCAGGCCAGGTCGTCCACCTCGGGCACCCAAGTGTGGCCGATAGTCGCGTTCCAGCGGTTGTTCGCGGAAACCCAGTCCAGGTTCGAGCGGGTCCGGTAGCGGGGATAAACCGCCGAGCCGGAGAAGCCGTCCTGGTAGCGGGCGACGGCGCCGTTCGGGAGGCTCTGCACCGCGTACTCGCGGATGTAGGTGCCGGCCAGCGAGGCGTTGAAGTTACCCAGGCCCTGCTGGGTCCACTTGTAGCTCGCCGCGAGGTCCATGCCGTCCTGCCAGTAGCCGGCGACATTGACGATCGAGTTGGAGATCCAGACCTCGTCGGAGGGCCGGTTGGTCATCTGGCCGGGCGAGGTGATCGCCGCGCCCGTGCCGAAGTAGGTCTCGCCCGCGAGGCTGGTGCCGAGGCGGACTAGGCTGGCGTACGGCGAGGCCGGACCCTTCTGCTCGACGTCCGACACGATCAGGCTCGAGCTGATCGAGGAGATCAGGTCGCGCTCGTCGATGTTGAACCAGTCAGCCGAGACCGAGAGGCCCTTGATGGCCTTCGGGGACCAGACGACACCGGCGGACCAGTTACGGGACTCCGAGGGGTTCAGGCCCGGGTTCGAGCCGGACTGCGAGCGGTACTGGCGGGATCCGGAGGCCACGCCAAGGGAGGTCCCGCTGGTGTTGTAGCGGGTGGTGTTGATCGAGGACGTGAAGCCCACGGAGACCGGCCCGAACAGGTCAAACAGGGTCGGGGCGCTGAAGGACTCCGAGTACGAGCCGCGGATCGCGAACTCGTCGTTAAAGGGCAGCCAGCGCAGGGAGTACTTCGGGACCGTCGGGTCGGAGGTCTTGCTGTAGATGTCGTGGCGGACGGCCGCGGACAGCTCCAGCACGTGGAAGCCGGGCATCGAGTTGCCGCCGCCGAAGACCGGCACGCGGACCTCGGTGAAGAAGCCGTCGGTGGTCGAACGGGCCGAGAACGGCTGGCGCGGGGTCGCCTGCAGCCACTGGCCGGTCTGGTCGAAGCGGTCGTTCACGAAGCTGAGGGACTCCCAGCGGGTCTCGGCGCCGACGCCGATCTGGACGTCGCCGGCGGGCAGCCGGAAGACGCTGCCATTGAGGCGGAAGTCGAAGCTGTTCAGCTGGCTGTCGTAGTTGCGGAACTGCACGCCGACCATGCTCTCGATCACGCCCGGGTTCTGCCGGATCGCGAACGGGTTGTAGGCGCCGGAGTTCACCAGCTCGGTGTACTTCACGCCGTCGATCAGGTTCCGGTTGCGGTAGGCGTGATCGGTGCGGTTGAAGTTGCCGGCCAGCTCATAGCGCCAGTTGTTGGTGATCTGGCCCTTGATGCCCACCACGCCGCGGATGCTCGTGGACTGGTTGGCGTAGATGCGGGGGAAGTTCACGAACCGGTTGCGGGCCGTGACCGTCACGTTGAACGGATTGTTCGGATTGGTGCCGACCACGTTGCCGGAGACCGGCTGGGCGTTCAGGACGGACTCGGTCTCGTTCAGCGAGTAGATGAAGTCGCCGAAGATGGAGGTCGTGTCGTTGAGCTTGTGCTCGAGGGCCGCCGTGAAGCTGCGGCGCTGGGCGCGGAGCAGCATCGTCGGATAGTTGGCCAGATCGAAGAACTGCGCCACCTGGTCCTGCGTCAGCGGGCCCTGGTAGATGCCCTGCGCGACGGCCTGCGCCGGCGTCAGGTCAAGGTTCTGCGGGGGAGCGTTCCGGTTGCCGCCCAGGAAGTAGAAGTCCGTGGTGCCGGCGAGGTTGATCGAACCCGCGAAGGACGGGGTGCGGAACTGGCCCTTGGCGAAGTCGCGCTCCTTCTGGATGAGCGGGTCGCTGCGCTTCCACTCGGTGGTGATGGTCAGGCTGGTCGGGCCGAAGCTCGCGCCGGCCACCCCGTAGTAGCTGCGGGTCGCCCACTTGCCGTCATTGGGGCTCCAGCCGTAGGTGCCGCCGATTTCCGTGCCGGCGTAGTTGGTCTTCAGGATGACGTTCACCACGCCCGAGACCGCGTCCGAACCGTAGGTCGCCGAGGCGCCGTCCGAGAGGACCTCGATGCGCTCGACGGCCGAGATCGGGATCACGCTCACGTCGACGAAGCTCGCGCCACCGCTGGCCAGCACCGGCGAGATGTTCGCCCGGCGGCCGTTGATCAGCACCAGCGTCGCGCGGTTGCGCAGCGAGACCTGCGAGCCACCGTTGGTGGAGCCCGAGGAGATGTTGCCGTTCTCGGAACCAATGTTGTTCGAGCCGAAGAACGCCGGCTGGGCCTTCTTCAGGACGTCGAGGAGGTCGGTGCTCACGCCCGTCTTCTCGATTTCCGGCGCGCCGAGGACGGTCACGGGAATAGCGGGGGAGCCGGCCGCGATCGGGATCAGGGACCCGGTCACGACGAACTTCTCCATCTTCTGGACGTCGTTGGTCGAGACCGTGGGCTGGGCGGCGAAGGCGACGCCCGCGACCACGGCGGTGGCAAGGCCGAACCGCCCCAGAGAGGCGACGGCGAGGTGCTGCGGTTTGTTCATATGCTGGTTTGGTGCTTTAACCGGGTTCGCCCGGAAGGGCGCAGGCCCAAGTCAAACCGTCAGAAAAGTCACATCGACGTAACTTTGCAACTCTTGAACCTGATAAGAGAGTCAGGCGCCAGGCCCCCCCACCGCCGCTTCCCGCGCTCCGCGATTGCCTCCCCCGGATCAACCGGCTAGGGTGTTTCCGCTATGATCGACTCCCTCAAAAAAACCCTGCTGGCCGGAGTCGGCGCAGCAGTCGTGTCCAAGGAAAAGGTCGAGGCCGTGTTGGGCGACCTCGTGCGTCAGGGCAAGGTGAGCTCCGCGGAGGCCCGGGAAGTGGCCGAAAAGCTGGTCGCGGAGGGCCGCCGGGAGGCAGAGACGCTCAGCCAGGAACTGGGCGAGAAGCTAAAGGGCGCCTTCGCCGGCATCGACCCGCGCGCGCAGCAACGCCTGGACGCCCTCGAGGCCCGCGTCGCCGCCCTCGAACAGGCCGCCGCCACCGCCACCGTGCAGGCGGCGGATACGGTCACGCCGCCGACCCGGGACTAAGCGGTGTTTGACGTCCTCCAGCACGCCGTCCGCGCCAAGGAGATCCTCACGGTCCTGGCGCGCCACGGCTTTGCGGACCTGTTGAGCAAGCTGGAGCTTCCCTCAGGCCTCTGGCAGCGCCTCCTGCCCCATCCCGGCCCGACCCGCACGCCGGGGGAGCGGCTCCGGCTCGCCGCGGAGGAACTAGGGCCGACGTTCGTCAAACTCGGCCAGTTGCTCTCGATGCGGCCGGATGTGGTGCCGCACGATATCCTCCTAGAATTGAGGAAGTTGCAGGACCGGGTGCAGCCGGTGCCGGCGGCCGAGATGCTCCCGGTGCTGACGCACGCCCTCGGGCGACCTCCGGCGGAGGTGTTCCCCGGCTGGCAGGATACCCCCGTCGCCACCGCGTCGCTCGCCCAAGTCTACCGCGCGCAGCTCCCCACGGGTGAGACGGTGGCGGTCAAGGTGCGCAAACCCCACCTGCAGCACCGCCTAACGATCGATTTTGAGCTGGCGCTCTGGCTGGCGGGCAAGCTACAGCTTCACGTGCCGGCCCTGCGCCACTTGGATCTGCCCGGGGTGGTGGCGGAGGCGCGGGATGGCGTGCTGAGGGAGTTGGATTTCCGCCACGAGGCCCGCCACCAGCGGTACTTCAACTCGTTAAACCCCAATCCCACGGAGGTTTACGCGCCCAAGGTCCACGACGCCTTCTCCAGCGAGTCGGTCCTCGTGATGGAATGGGTTGACGGGACCCCTGTCGGGCAGCTCCGCGGGGATGAACCTGCCGACCAGCGGCGCCGGTGGGCGCGGCGCGGGGCGGAGTCCTTGGTCCGCCAGGTCTTTCTGGCGGGTTTCTTCCACGCGGACCCGCACGCCGGCAACCTGTATATTGCCAAGGATGGTCGGCTTTGCTTTTTGGATTGGGGTTTGGCCGGGCATTTGACGCGCCGCCTGCGGCACGCCTTGGCGGATTTCTGGGTCGCGGCGGTGGAGCAGGACAGCGAGCGGATTGTGCAGATCGCGGCCGATTTGGCGCCGGTGGACGCGCGGCCGGACCTGCGGGCCTTGGAGAAGGAGATCACCCTCGCCCTGCGGGAGGAGTTGAACTTCGCGGTCGGCCGGCAGGCCTTGGGGCGGGCGATGCTGCGGCTCTTGTTCCTGTTCGGGCAGCAGGGCATCCCCCTCTCGCGGGATTATGCGCTGATGGCCAAGGCGGTGCTTTCGATCGAGGAGGTGGGGCGGATGCTGGATCCCGAGTTCGATTTCCGGGCGGCGACGGCACCGGTGCTGCGGGAACTGCACCGGGAGCGGGCGAGTCCGGGGGTGCTGGTCCGGCGCTCCCGGGAAATGCTGCGGCACACCGTGCTCGGCCTGCAGGAGTTGCCCTTCGAGCTGCGCCGCCTGCTGCGGCGGCTGGAGCACGACAGCCTGGCGATCAACCTGCACCATCGGGGGCTGGAGGAGCACGACGACGCGGTGAAGATCGCCGCGAACCGCATCACCCTGGGGGTGATCATCGGGGCGCTGATCATTGGGTCTTCGCTGATTGTGACGACGGGCATCCAGCCGCACCTGTTCGGTTACCCGGCGCTGGGGATCGTCGGCTACCTGCTCTCGGCGGTGCTGGGCCTGTACGTGGTCTGGGACATCATCCGCCACGGCCGCCACCGGTGAGGGCGGCTGGCCCTTTTTTCCGGGTAGCCTCCTCGCTTGACCCGGAAGGGCGGCGAGGAAAATGGTCAGCAATGCAGGTGACCGTCCGCGAATTCACGCGCAGTTTCCCGAGCTACCGGCGTGCCGCGCTGGCCGGCAAGAAGGTGCGCGTGCGGGATCGGGCCGGCAACGGGTTCGTGTTTCTGGCCGTGAAGGACGGGAAACCGAGCCTCGCGGAGGCGATGGGGGACCTGTTGGGCTCCGTGCGCAGTGGTCGCCGGAGCAAGTCGATGGCTGGCTACGGTCGTGATTGAGGCTATCTTGGACACGGGTCCGCTGGTAGGCGCAATCGACCGGGACGATCAGTGGCACCCTTGGGCGGCGGCGCAATTCGCCCGCCTGCGTCCGCCCGCTGGCGGCTGGGTGTAGATGACATGAAGCCGGGGCGTCGCTCTGGTCGGGCGAACGGCCCCCGTGTTCAGCTCGCCGCGGCCCGCCCGACCTTTGGCCTGCCTCCAGCCTGCCTCCAGTGTGCCTCCAATCCTGCCGCAGTCCCGCCCGGCGCCGGGTCGCCGCTACCGTCCGCTCGGCTCTCCTTCGATTCTCCTTCGATTCTGGTTCGATTCTTCCTCGATCCTCCTGCGGTCGGCCGCCGCGCCCCCGTTCCCCCCTGAAGATCCAGCCCGAGCTCGACGGGCTGCGCCGGACCCGCGAGCGTCTCCGGATGAGCCTCGTCGCCGCCGCCCGGCGTGAACTTCGCCCCACCGTCACCCTGGCGGTGCCGATCATCGTCGGGCAGGTCAGCCAGGTGCTGATGGGCGTGACGGACAGCGCGATGATCGGCCACGCCGGCACGGTGCCGCTCGCCGCTTCCGCCTTCGCGAGCAACATCTTCAATATATTCTACGTCATGGGGATCGGCCTGATGCTGCCGGTCGCGGTCTTCGTCGCCCGCGCGCGCGGCGCCGGCTCCCCCCGAGAGGCCAGCGAATACCTCCGCCACGGGTGCCTGCTCGCGGTCGGCTTCGGTTTGGCGGAACTGCTGCTGATGGGCTTGCTCGCCACGCAACTGCACCGCTTCGGCCAGCCCCCCGAGGTCGTCGCGGCCGTCGGACCGTACTTCCTGCTCTGTGCCGCCTCCATTGTGCCGGTCCTGCTGCAACTGACGCTGCGGCAGTTCGCTGAGGCGATGGGCCACCCCTGGGTGCCGATGCTCATCACGCTCGGCGCGGTCGCGCTCAACGCCCTGCTGAACTGGATCCTCATCTACGGCCACTGGGGCGCCCCGGCCTGGGGACTCACCGGCGCGGGCGTGGCTACCCTGATCGCCCGGATCTGCGCCCCGGCGGCCCTCTGGCTCTGGATCCGGCGCGACCCTCGCTTAGGCGTCGCCCGGTCCAAGGCGGCCGCGGTGGACGGCGCCGCCCCGAGCGCACTGAGTTGGTCGCCCAGCCGGCTCCGCGAGATGCTCGGGGTCGGGTTCCCTGCCGCCGGGATGCTCCTGTTCGAGGCCACCGCCTTCTCGGTCTCGGGCCTGATGGTCGGCTGGCTTGGGGCCGTTCCCCTTGCCGCGCACCAGATCGCCATCACCTGCGCTTCCCTGACCTTTATGGTGCCCTTGGGCCTGTCGATGGCCGCCGGGATGCGGCTGAGCCACGCGGTCGGCGCCGGCGAGCGGGATCGCTTCCGCCCGCTCGGGCTCAGCGCCTTGGGAGCCGGCCTGAGCTGTATGATGGCGTTTATGCTGGTGTTCTGGCTCGCCGGCCGCCCCCTCGCCGCCGCGTTTTCCGCCGATCCCGCGGTCATCGGGCTGGCCACCGGCCTCCTGGCCGTCGCCGCCGTGTTCCAACTCGCGGATGGGGTGCAGGTGATCTCGGCCGCGCTGCTGCGCAGCCTCCTGGACGTCCGCGTGCCGGTCGTGATCACCCTGGTGGCCTATTGGGGGCTGGCGCTGCCGCTGGGTTACGGGCTGGGCATTTTCGGGCCGTGGGGCGCGGCGGGCATCTGGGCGGGCATCGCGGGCGGCCTCGGCTTCGCCGCGGTCTTCCTGCCGCTGCGGTTCCTGCGTTTGACGCGCTCCCGGTAAGCCGGTCGCGGGGCGGTTAACCCTCCGCCGAAACCGTCCTCCGCCAGTTGCCCGGCCGTTCGCTCTGGCTTATATCCCTGTCAACTGAATGACCTCCGCCCCCTCCCGCCTCCCCTCCGCCCTCGACCGTCACCTCGCGACCCCGGCTGCCGGGGAAATCATCGGGATTCCGAGCTATGTGGAGAAGGGAGGGGAATTGGTTACCCCGCAGGCGATCAAGGGGTTGCTGGGCCTGTGGGCGTCCCTGCAGCGGAAGCTTGCGCGGGTGGAAGAAGGCTCGCGCCTGCGCCGGCGGCTCGACGTGCTGGCCCGCTTCGTGGAGGAGGCGCAGGAAGGTCCGGGCGCCTCCGGTCCGGCGCTCCGGGCGGCCACCTTCGCGCTGCTCTACTTCCTGAAAGGGGCGGATCGCATCCCGGACGCGGTGCCCGAAGTCGGCCTCGTCGATGATGCGATGGTGGTGCAGGCGGTCTTGGACAACCATTCCGCCGCACTGCGGGCGCATTGGACCCGCCACCAGCGCGTCTGGCCCGAGGAACTCTGAAGTTGGACGCGGGCGGATGACGCCGGCGGTAATCTCCCTGTGCGCGGGGCTTATTCCCACAGGCGCCGTCGGCTCCGTTTCCTAGGTCGCGAGGGCAACGTCGCCGATAATTCTTCCGCGATCGCCTCGTGGATCGATCGCGCGCGCGCCACGTCATTCCGCGGCACTTCGGCGGCGGCCGCGAATTCCGGCCAACGTGCGATCGCGGCCGCAACCTCCGCGTCAATCTGGTTGAATTCGATGCCCGAAACGCCGGCGTCGGCTGCCACCGCGCGTAGTGCTTCGAGCCGGGGCGAGCGGCCAAAGCTTGCCGGTGACAAACCCGAGAAGGTCTGTTCGTCCGCGTTTAGCGTCACGTCGTAAGCCGGCGAAAGCCGCCACTGGAGGCGCTCGTCGACGATGAAGGCGTGGTTCTTCCCGTGGTCGTCCTGATTGGACGCGCGTACGTTGAAAATCATCCTCCGCGTGGCTTCGAGCACCTCGGCGTGGTCCTGCGTCAACTGGCGGGCCACCAGGAGCAGGTCGCGGTAGTGCAGCTCATAGCGATGCAACAGTCCGGCCAGCGTGACCACGTGAAGCCGCTTGTCCGCGGTCGCATCGAACCGCTCCACGAAAAGATGGTGCAGGGCGCCCCCCCGGTTGTCATCTCGCAGCACCTCGGTCCTGGCCGTCCGGACGCCGGCGGCGGCGCACATCCGCATATAGGCGTGTTCGAGTCGCCCATCGGATACTCGGGTCACGTCCCGCCCCTCCACGTGGATCTTAACCAGCCCTAGCCGTGAGCCCGGACGCTGGATGGCCTCCGCCGCGACGTCGCCCCCGATCAGGATGGCGCCATCCGGAAGCAGCGCGACGCAGGCTTTCGGTAGCGCCCCGCCCGCGGTGCCGCCGCGCCGCAACCGCGCGAACGCCTCCGGCGGCCGCGCCTGCAACACGGCCTCGGCCTCCCGCACCAGGAGAGACGCGGACACCGCTTCCCAGGATCGAACGCTCGCACCCTCGTCGAACGTCGGTTCAAAACTGAGCGCGCCCAGACCGCGTCGGCCCACCCACGCCAGCATGCGCAGTGGCGTCATCGTTTCGCCTCTCGAGCTGAACTCCTGGAGCATCAGCCGGCGCCCCCATTGGTCCGGAAGGCAGTCCGACAGAAATCCCGGCAGCCCGTCAAAGTCGCGGGCCCGCTGTCGGTAAGCTGACCCGGTGAAGGGCACCGATAGCGGCGAAAGCGAAAAGCCGTTGGCCAGCCATTCCGGGGCATAGGCGAAGTAGGTCGCACCAGGGCTGATCACCCGGCCAACCAACCGTCCATCAGGCCATCGGACGTTGAGTGCTGGATGCTTCATCCGCGCGGCTGGCGTCCCGCGCGCTGTCGCGTCGGCTGCAGGAGCTCTTCGATTTTCGGTTCCGGACTCGGCAAGGGAACGAGCTCCGCCAACTCGCCACTCACCCCCAGCACGCCCAAAAGCTTCACCAGGTTCGTCAGCGTGAGATTGCCGTAGCCGGTCTCGAAATCCTGATAGGCCCGCCGGGAAAGCCCGATCCGCCGAGCGAACTCCGCTTGCGACCAGTTCCGGGCCAGACGCTGCAGACGGACCCGCTCAACCAGGGAACGGATAACGTCCCGGTCACCTTGGAGAAAGGAGTGGTTCACGCCCGCTAAACTGCGCTTAAAAGCCAAATTTGCCAGTCTAAAGCACAGTTTAATACGCTAAAGTGCACGAGATGGGTCAGGCCGTGAATCGCAAGCAGGGCACGGTAGCCCGGAGTTAGTGCTGGGCGAAGACCAGCGATTCACGGCCTGGCCCTGTACCAGCGCCCGCCCCAGCTACACCAATCCGATTAGTTTCCTGCTAGGCAGGCCAATCCACCTCGGGCTCGGTGTAGCCGGGGAATCCTTCCCCGGTAAGGCGATCGCGCAGGCTACCTGTCAGGGGTCTGGATCCCTCTCGTCCGAGCGCTCCCCGCATCATTGTCGCGGCGTCTATGGACGCCTCTGGCAACGTGGTCCGCGTCCCAGAGCCCCTTGAGTCTTTTGTGGCCCCTGCCTCGGCTCCGCTAATTTCAACGATAGCCCCAAAAAGGTTCGCCATTGATCCAGCGGCATCCGCGCCGGCGGACGCCGGCATTGCCATCGCGCGACGCGCCCGCTCCGCTCCGCGCGTGCACCCCGCCTCCGCCCTCCGCTCCGTCACGGTTCGCGCCCTCGATATCCCCCTCTTCGAACCCTTTGGCATCTCCGGCGGAGCCCAGGCCAGCGCCGCCAATGTCCTCGTCCGCGTGGAACTCGCCGATGGCACAGTCGGCCACGGCGAAGGCGCCCCGCTCCCGCCCTACAACGGCGAGACGCAGGCCGACGCGCTCCAGGCCTTGCGCTCCGCCGCCCCCTGGCTGCAAGGCCGCGACGCCGCCGCGTGGCCGGAACTGGGCCGCGCCTTCCAGACCCGCGCCCGGCCCCGCTCCGGCTCCGCCCGCTGCGCCCTCGAAACCGCCCTCGTCGATGCCTTGGCCCGGCAGGCCGGGGTCAGCCTGACCACTTTCCTGGCCGCCGAAGCCCCCGCCGCCGCCCGCCGCCCGGCCGTCCGCCTGGAGACGGATATGACCGTCACCACGGGCACCCCCGCGGCCGCGACGGCGGCGGTGCGCCGGATCCAGCGCCGGGGCATCCGCGTGATCAAGGTGAAGATCGGCGGCCCCGGCGGCCCCGCCCACGACCTGGGGCGCCTCCTCGCCATCCGCGCCGCCGCGCCGCGCGCCCCCCTCGTGCTGGACGGCAACGCCGGGCTCAGCCGCGCGGATGCCTTTTTGCTCGTGCGCCTGCTGCAGGCCGCCCGCATCACCCCCGCGGTGCTCGAACAGTGGCTGCCCAAGGACGACCTCGCCGGGATGCGCCGCCTGCGCCGCGAATCGGGCTGGCTGGTCGCGGCCGACGAGGCCGTCACCTCCGCCGAGGACGCCCGCCGGGTGGTCCGCTCCCGCGCGGCTGACGTGATCAACATCAAGCTGATGAAGGCGGGCTTGGGCGAGGCCCTGGAGATCGCCCGCATCGCGCGCGCCGGGGGCCTCGGCCTGATGATCGGCGGCAATGTTGAGTCGGTGCTGGCGATGACCGTTTCGGCCTGCTTCGCCACGGCCCTCGGTGGGTTCCGCTTCGCGGACTTGGACACGCCCTTCTTTATGTCGGAAAACCCGTTCCGGGGCGGTTACCGCATCCGGGCCGGGCAGATCTCGGTCGCGCACCTCCGCCGCGGGCACGGCGTCGTCCCGCGCGCGGCAGCCTGACGGGTTTGAGAGCCAAGACCTCTTGGATCGGTGTAGCCGGGGCATCCTGCCCCGGTTCTCGTCTGCAGCCACGGCGGCGAAGCAATCCCCTCTTCGAGGGAGGCATACGCTTCCGGCCGCGCTGACCGGGGCGGCGCGCCCCAGCTACAAGGATCCGCACGCGCCTCCTTTCGCCACCGCCCTTACGCTGCGGCTTCAGCCCTCCAGTTCCGTCCAGCGGGCGTAGACGGCGGCGATTTCCGCCTCCAACTCGGGCAGGCGCGCCGCGGCCCGGGCGACCTCGGGCCCGCCTCCCTTAAAGAAAGCCGGGTCCGCCATCCGCGTGGTCAGCTCCGTCTGCTCCTTCTCCAAGGCCTCCAAGCGCGCCGGCAGGGCCTCCAATTCCGCCCGCTCCCGATTGTTCAGCTTTCGGCTCTTGGCCGCCGGCGCCGCGCTCGCGGGCCCACCCGGGGCGTTTCCTGTGCCCTTGCCGGGATTCGCCGCCGCTTTGGCGGCGGCCGCGGCCCGGGCGGCCTGCGCCGCCTGCCAGTCATCGTAGCCCCCGATGTGCTCGCTCAGTACTCCGTCACCTTCGAACACCAGCAGGCTCGTGCAGACCTCGTTCAGGAAGGCGCGGTCGTGGCTCACCAGCAGCACCGTCCCGCCGAATTCGACCAGGAGATCCTCCAGCAGCTCCAAGGTCTCTGCATCGAGGTCGTTGGTCGGTTCGTCGAGCACCAGCACGTTCGCGGGCTTGGTGAACAGGCGCGCCAACAGCAGCCGGTTACGCTCACCGCCCGAGAGCGCGCGCACCGGGGTCCGGGCCCGCGTGGGCTCAAAGAGGAAGTCCTCCAGGTACGAGATCACGTGGCGCGTGCGGCCATTGATCGTGACGGTCGTATTGCCGTCGGCCACGGCGTCCTGCACCCGCATCGATTCGTCCAGTTGGGCCCGCAACTGGTCGAAGTAGACGACCTCAAGCCGCGTGCCGGCCTCGACGGTCCCGGCCTGTGGGGCCAGTTGCCCGAGGAGCAGGCGGAGGAGGGTGGTCTTGCCGGCGCCGTTAGGGCCGACGATCCCGATCTTGTCGCCCCGCTCGATGCGCAGGTCCAGGTCGCGGACGATCCAGCGCTCCCCGTAGCGGAAGCGCAGGCCGGTGCAGGTGACCACCTTGAAGCCGGAGCGGTCGGCCTCCTGCGCGGAGATCCGGGCGGTGCCCTGGCGTTCCCGCCGGGCGGCGCGTTCCGCCCGCATCGCCTGCAGGGCGTGGATGCGGTTCTGCGCCCGCGAACGCTGGGCCTTCACCCCGCGCCGGATCCAGACCTCCTCCTGCGCGAGTTTCTTGTCGAACTGGGCCCGCTGCACCTCCTCGGCCTCCAGCACGGCCTGCTTGCGGGTCAAAAAGGTGTCGTAGTCGCACGACCAGCCGATCAGGCGGCCCCGGTCGACCTCGACGATGCGGGTCGCCAGCCGCCGCAGGAAGGCGCGGTCGTGGGTCACGAAGAGAAGCGCGCCGCCCCATTCGAGCAGGAAGTCCTCCAGACCCCGGATGGATTCGAGGTCCAGGTGATTGGTGGGCTCATCGAGCAGCAGCAGCGAAGGACCCGTGGCCAGACCCCGCGCCAGCAGCACGCGCCGCTTCTGGCCGGCGGACAGGGAGGTGAATTCGGCTTCGGCCGGGAGGGCCAGACGCTCGAGCAGGCGCTCGACGCGGTCGTGCTGTTCCCAGTCGTTGTGTTCCTCGTAGCTGCCCCCCGGCCCCTCGACCACCGCGCGGACCGTCCCGACCAGCCCGGCGGGCACGTCCTGGGGCAGGGTCGCGATCACGGCATCGGGCGGCGAACGGAAGATCTGCCCCTCGTCGGGCACGAGTTCCCCCGCGATCACCTTCATCAGGGTGGATTTGCCGGCCCCGTTGCGCCCCACGAGGCACACGCGCTCACCGCGTTCCAGCTGCAGGTTGACGCGGTCCAGCAGGGGGGCACCGCCGAAGCTGAGGCTGACATCGAGGAGGCTGACGAGGGCCATAAACGGCCGAGCGTCGCGGGCACGCCGGCGGGAAGCAAGGTTCCCGCGGGGAAATCCCCGGCCTACTCGGGAAACAGTTCCCGCTGCTGGAGCGCCGCGCGCCGGCCCGGGTCGAGGGTGCTGAGGCTCAGGAGCTGCAGCAGCGTGAGCGCGCCGATCTGAGGGTCCTCGGCGAGCTTGGCGAGAAGCAGGGCCCCGGCCAGCGCGTCGTACAGGGCCGCGTGGTAGCGACGGCGATCCGGCGGGCAATGTTCGAGCGCGAGGGCGTCCAGCCGCGCCTGCAGGCCCAGCGCGGCAATCAGGGTTTCCAAGCGTCCGGAATCCAGGTGCGGGAGCAGTTGCTCCACCAGCCGGGCGGTGTCCACCCAGGGGCCCCAATCGACGATCCTTGCCCCCGGGCGGGTGAAGTCGGGGACGTTCCGCGGGTAGGGCCAGACGGCCTTCAGCAGGCTGTTTTCGACGCCCGCGTAATGCGCCGCCAGGGGGCCCAGCTCCCGCAGGCTCAGGAAGTAGCTCCATTCCTCGGCAAAGGGCGCCTGCCCGGCCAGCGCGGCCGGCTCCAGCCCGTGCACGGCCTGGTCCTCGGCGCGGATCCCGCCGGTGGGCCGGCACTTACGGGTGCGCGTCGAGACGACCGTGCCCCGGTGCACTTCGGCGACCCCGAATTCAAGGATGCCCGAGCTCAGGCTGCCTTCAAAATCGACAAAAAAGATGGGTTGCTGCGTCCACGACACGGCGGGAGCGAGAACGGAAATCGCGCCGGTTCCAAACCCGCAGTGCGGGAATCGGCGGAGGCTTGTGCCCGCCCCGGCGCCGGGGCAGGGTTCTCCTTGGCCCCCGCCACCCGATGAAGCTCCCCGTGATCCACGGCCAGCCCTCCTGGCCCCTGCGTTCCAGCCACGTCCACGCCCACCTGACCCGCCTCGGCGGCCACCTGGGGCCGGTGCAGTTCCGGCTGGGCCGGCGCACCGTCGCCCCGCTTTCCGTCGCGCCGTGGGCCGAGGAGACGCTGCCCCGGGGGATGCCCGCGCTCCTGCAGGCCTTGCGCGGGGATTTCTTCTGCGCGCCCTTCGGGGGCAACGGGACCCCTTGGCGCGGCGAGCGGCATCCGCCCCACGGCGAGACCGCCAACGCCGTCTGGCGCCTCGAGGAGCTCGCGCCCGGAGACACCGCGGTGACCCTGCGGGCGCGCCTCGACCTGAAGGTACGCGCCGGGCGCGTGACCAAGACCATCGTGCTGCCCGCAGGCAGCCCGGTGGTGGCCCAAAGCCACGAGATCTCCGGCGCCCGCGGCCCCTTGAGCGTCGGCCACCACGCGATGCTGCGCTTTCCCGAGGAACCTGGTTCCGGCCTGATCGGCACGAGCCCCTTTGTCCGCGGCCAGGTGTTGCCGACCCCGTTCGAGGACCCGGCCCAGCGGGGCTATTCCAGCCTCCGGCCGGGCGCGGAGTTCACCTCCTTGGCCGAGGTCCCCTTGGCGACGGGGGGAACCACCGACCTTTCCGTGTACCCGGCCCGGCGCGGCTTCGACGACCTCGTGATGATCACGGCCGCCCCCGACCTGCCCTTCGCGTGGAATGCGGTGACGTTCCCGGCCCAGCGGTACGTGTGGTTCGCGCTGCGGGATCCCCGGGTGCTGCGCCACACGATCCTCTGGATCTCCAATGGGGGCCGCCACTACGCGCCGTGGAACGGCCGGCACACGGGGGTCTTGGGCCTGGAGGACACCACCAGCTACTTCCATTACGGCCAGGCGGAATCGGCGGGGGCCAACCCGCTCCGCCGCCTCGGCCTGCCGACCACGCTCACCCTAGATCCGCGGCGGCCCACGACCGTCCGGACGCTGATGGGCGTCGCCGAGGTCCCGGCCCGATTCGGGCGCGTGGCGCGGATTGAACCTGCCCCGCGTGGCATGGTCCTCGTCTCGGCCGAGGGCAAGCGCGTGCCGGCGGCGGTGGACCTTGGCTTTTTGGGCTGCTGAGCGGTCGGCGGGGCCGGAGCCCGGTTAAGCGCCAAGTCGTCCCAGTTCGGGCCGGCGGCCGGCGCATCGTGTCGCGGTTTGCCCCGGCGGGGCGGGACTTTGCCTCGGCAGGGTGCTGCGCCGAACTGGCGCGGTCTATGCGAGGGTGGGGGATATGGATTCCGCCAAGCTTACCCAAATGTCCCGCCAAGCCGTCACCGATGCCCAGGCCCTGGCCCGGCGTCGCGGGCACTCCGAGGTCGACACCTGGCACCTGCTGGCCGCCCTGCTGGGGCAGGAGAACGGCCTGGTGCCCGGCCTGCTGGGCAAACTCAACGTGGAGCCAGCGACGGTGACCGCGGCGGTGGAGCGCGAATTGGAGCGCCTGCCGCGCGTCTCCGGGTCGGTCGACACCTCCAAGGTGTACGTCACCCCCGCCGTCCAGGAGGTCCTGACCCGCGCGGAGGACGAGGCCGCGCAGCTGCGGGATGAGTTCGTGTCCGTGGAGCACCTGTTCCTGGCGCTGCTCGAGATCGCCCGGCCGGAGGGCCTGCGGAAGCTGCTGCGCGGCCTGGGGCTGGAGCGTGGCCGGGTGCTGGAGGCCCTGCGGCAGGTGCGCGGGGCGCAGCGGGTGACGTCCGACAACCCGGAGGCCACCTATGCGGCCCTGGAGAAGTACGGCGTGGACCTGGTGGCGCAGGCGAGGAAGGGGAAGATGGATCCCGTGATCGGCCGCGACGAGGAGATCCGGCGGACCATCCGGATCCTTTCCCGCAAGACCAAGAACAACCCCGTGCTCATCGGCGAGCCCGGGGTGGGCAAGACGGCGATCGTCGAGGGTCTGGCGCAGCGGATCCTGCGCGGGGATGTGCCGGAGGGCCTGCGGGACCGGACCATCTTCTCGTTGGATCTGGGCGCGCTGGTGGCCGGGGCCAAGTACCGGGGCGAGTTCGAGGAGCGCCTGAAGGCGGTCTTGGCGGAGGTGAAGCAGGCCGAAGGCCGGATCATCCTCTTCATTGACGAGCTGCACCTGATCGTGGGTGCGGGCAAGACGGAGGGCGCGATGGATGCGGGCAACCTGCTCAAGCCGATGCTGGCGCGCGGGGAGCTGCACTGCATCGGCGCGACGACCTTGGACGAGTACCGCCGGCACGTGGAGAAGGACGCGGCGTTGGAGCGGCGCTTTCAGCCCGTGGTGGTCGATCAGCCCTCGGTGGAGGATGCCATTTCCATTTTGCGCGGCCTGAAGGAGCGCTTCGAGCTCCATCACGGCGTGCGGATCCAGGATAATGCTCTGGTCAGCGCCGCGGTCCTTTCGAGCCGTTACATCAGCGACCGCTTCCTGCCGGACAAGGCCATCGACCTCGTGGACGAGGCCTGCGCCCTGATCCGGACCGAGATGGATTCTTTGCCCCAGGAGCTGGATGAGCTGACCCGGAAGGTGCTGCGCCTGGAGATCGAAGAGACGGCCTTGGCCAAGGAGAAGGACGAGGCTTCCGCGCGGCGGCTGGAGGTCTTGCGCCGGGAGTTGGCGGAGGCGCGCGAGCGGGCCCGGGGCCTGCGGCTGGTCTGGGACAAGGAGAAGGCCGCCGTCGACCGCACCCGCCGCTTGCGCGAGGAGATCGAGGGGCTGCGCCGCGAGATGGAGCGGGCGGAGCGCGCCTATGACCTGAGCAAGGTGGCCGAGCTCCGGCACGGGCGGTTGCCCCAATTGGAGGCCGAGCTCCGGCGTCTGGAGGGCAAGGGTCGGGCGGAGACCACGCTGTTCCGGGAGGAGGTTTCCAGCGAGGAGATCGCGGCCGTCGTCTCCCAGTGGAGCGGCGTGCCCGTGACGCGGCTCGTCGAGGGCGAAAAGGAGAAGCTGCTGCGCCTGGCGGACGTCCTGCACCGGCGGGTCGTGGGCCAGGATGAGGCGGTGGAGCTCGTGACCGAGGCGATCCTGCGGGCGCGCAGCGGCATCAAGGATCCGCGGCGGCCGGTGGGGAGCTTCCTGTTTCTGGGTCCGACGGGCGTGGGCAAGACGGAGCTCGCGAAGGCGCTGGCCGAGACCCTGTTCGACACCGAGGCGGCGATCGTGCGCCTAGATATGTCGGAGTATATGGAGAAGCACAGCGTGGCGCGCCTGCTGGGGGCGCCTCCGGGCTACGTGGGCTTCGAGGAAGGGGGCCAGTTGACTGAGGCGGTGCGGCGGAAGCCGTACGCGGTGATCCTCCTCGACGAGGTGGAGAAGGCGCATCCGGACGTGTTCAATGTCCTCCTGCAGGTGCTCGATGACGGGCGCCTGACGGATGGCCAGGGGCGCACCGTGGACTTCAAGAACACCGTGGTGATTATGACCTCCAATCTCGGTTCGCGGCACCTGCTTGAGGGGGTGACGGGGGAGACCATTCCCGAGAGTGTGCGGGAGAGTGTGCTGGCGGATCTGCGCCGGGCGTTCCGGCCGGAGTTCCTGAACCGGGTGGATGAGACCCTGCTGTTCAAGCCGCTGACCTTGGCGGAGATCACGACCATCGTGGACCTGCTGCTGGCGGATCTGAACCGGCGGCTGGCAGACCGGCGCGTGACCGTGGCGCTGGATGCGACGGCGCGGGAGTGGGTGGCAGAGAAGGGCTACGATCCCGTGTTTGGCGCGCGGCCGCTGCGGCGGTTCCTGCAGCGGCACCTCGAGACGAGGCTGGCGCGGGCGCTGCTCGCGGGCGAGGTGGCCGAGGGCGCGGCGCTGGCCTTCACCGTGCGGGAGGGCGCGCTCGTACCGCCCCCGGCGTAGTCGCCGGTCGGATACAGAGGACGGAAAACCGGCGCCCGAACTTTTTTAAAAAAAGTCCTTGCCCAGGGCGCGGCGATTTGCACCGTCTCCCTTCCCGCCAGACGAAACCTTCAGTACCTCGGTACGGGAGGGGATGGTGGGAAGTTCGGTGAAGTTCTTTGGAGTCCGGGTGGGTAGTAAGTTTTCCGAAAAAATTTCGGGAAAAGGATTGACCGCCGGATTCGGAGGAGTTTTGCTGATCGTCTTTCCTCAAAAAGGAAGCTCTTTGAAAGTTACTTTGTGCGATTGATTGGGACCCCCAATCAAAAATTCAATACACGATACCGGCGCAAGTCGGTATCACCAGAAGTAGTTCAGAATCACTAGGTTCAGAACTCTCTTTTTCGGAGAGTTTGATCCTGGCTCAGAATGAACGCTGGCGGCGTGGTTAAGACATGCAAGTCGAACGGTTTTCATTGAAGGGCAACCGGATGTGAAAGCAGTGGCGAACGGGTGCGTAACACGTGAACAATCTACCTCCAAGTGGGGAATAGCTCGCCGAAAGGCGAATTAATACCGCATGTGGTCGGGACTCGCATGAGTCCTGAACTAAAGTCAGGGACCGCAAGGCCTGACGCTCGGAGAGGAGTTCGCGGCCTATCAGCTAGTTGGCGAGGTAACGGCTCACCAAGGCTAAGACGGGTAGCTGGTCTGAGAGGATGATCAGCCACACTGGAACTGAGACACGGTCCAGACACCTACGGGTGGCAGCAGTTTCGAATCATTCACAATGGGCGAAAGCCTGATGGTGCGACGCCGCGTGAGGGATGAAG
>Ga0172372_10001761_pt1 | contig 33264 bp, 22 predicted proteins | sample LakKiv5m_2_FD_114544 | JGI IMG/M metagenome (GOLD analysis project Ga0172372, IMG submission 114544) | Freshwater microbial communities from Kabuno Bay, South-Kivu, Congo - kab_092012_9.5m | ecosystem: Environmental > Aquatic > Freshwater > Lake | place: Democratic Republic of the Congo... | reverse complement strand
GATTATCCCGGGAAGCTCCACGGACCGATGTGCATCCAGGCCTACGGAACAATCCGCCATCAAGCGCCATTTCCCCACGGATCAGTTTGACCCGCTTCCCACGAAAAACCGCGAAGCGGCACACTAAGGACCGGCACTGCTTTTGCCTCAAGAATCGCAAAAGCGCGCAAAGCACCTGGAACGATGTCGATGCACCTGCCCGGCTCCGCGCCTGTTTCCTTCTTGCGTCCTCTTGTGATTCTTGCGGCTTCTCATGACCCACTTCGCGGCTCCGCAGGTTTCGAGGCCGGCAGTGACAACAACCTCGAGTCGTGGCCTGCTCAAGGCGCATGACATCCGAATCCCAGCGGATCCTCTGGCGCCTCCGTCTCTGGACCGCGTTCCTCATGGTTGGCCTCGTGGTGAGCGGGTTGACGGCCATCCCGATCCGCACGCAGTTCGATCTCGGCGCCCGCTGGTTCGGCGCTGACTTCACCGCGGGCGACAGGATGCCGGGCTTTGTCGCGCAATGGCTCGCCGAAGCCTACCGGGGGGTGGTGGCCGCCGATGGTGCCGCACCCTTCATCTGGTACGGCACCGACTGGCTGGCCTTCGGGCACGTCGTCATCGCGCTGGTCTTCATCGGGGCCTGGAAGGACCCCGTGCGCAACCGATGGCTCTACCAGTTCGCGATGATCGCCGGGGCGCTGGTCGTTCCATGGGCACTGGTGTTCGGCGCGCTGCGCGGCATCCCGGTCTGGTGGCGGTGCATCGACAGCCTGTTCGGCATCGGAGCCATCCTGCCCGCGTGGTTCTGCCACCGCTGGGCGTGCTCTCTGGAGAAAGCCTGATGCAACAGGTGAAGTGACGCTTGGACGCTTGCCGGGTCCCGGGCCTTTTCGAATGGTAGGCGGCATGTCGAAGCCCGCCACCCGCGCCGCCCGCCGGATCGCTGTCATCAAGGCGTTGGCGCACCCATCCCGCCTCGCGATCGCGGAGGCCCTTCAGGATGGGGAGCTCTGCGTCTGTGACCTGCGCGACATTGTGGGTGCGGACCTCTCCACCGTCTCGAAACACCTCACCCTGATGCGCAAGGCGGGGTTGCTGGACATGGAGAAGCGGGGCCTGAACGTCTTCTACCGGTTGCGGTGTCCCTGCCTGATGAGCTTCTTCGAGTGCGTGGATGGAATGGTCCCGCAGAAGGTGTCGAGGAAGTCGGGCAAGTGATCCATGCACAAACCCACCGTCCTCATCCTCTGCACCGGCAACTCGTGTCGCTCGCATCTGGCCGAAGGCCTCCTGCGTGCCGCCTCGAAGGACCGATTCGTCGTCGCCAGCGCCGGCTCCAAGCCCGCTGGCTACGTCCATCCCCTCGCCATCCAGGTCATGGCGGAGATCGGCATCGACATCGCCTCCCACACGTCGAAGCACATGAACGATTTCCTCAACCAACCGGTGGAAACCGTCATCACCGTCTGCGGCAATGCCGACCAGGCCTGCCCGCTCTTTCCCGGCCAGGTGAACCGCCATCACTGGCCCTTCGAGGATCCCGCCCACGCGACCGGCACCGACGCCGAGAAGCTCGCCGTCTTCCGTCGCGTCCGTGACGAGATCCGGCGCGTCTTCGAGGCCTACGCCGCGGGACGGCTGGACGCCTGAGGTCAGCGGTTCACAGCCACGGCTCCACCAAGGCCCGGACCTCACTGCGAACCCCCTCCAGCCGGATGCTTCGGGCCAGCGTACGCGCCCCCTCGCGTTGACCCGATGCTCCCATGATCTGGACCCGCACCATCTGGTGTCTGGGCCACCATCCCGGATCCTCCCCGCGGGCCACCTCGACATCCAGCTGTCGCTGGGCACCCACGAGGTCACCCGACCTCGCCAGCGCGAACGCATAGGCCATCCCGACATCCCGGCTCGGGGAGCCGGCACGAACCAGCTTTTCCAACTCGGCGACGCACCAGGCTGTTGAGTGACCGAGATACAGTTCGTGCCACGCGCGCTCGATGGTGACCGACGGTTCCTCCGGCAGCACCCGGGAGGCAATCCGCAGGGCCTGAAGGACCCGGCTCAGGTTCGGCACCCCTTGCAACACCGCCACCATCCGACGGATGACCAGCATGGGTTCCCGTGACAACGGAAGGCCTGCCTCGAGCCCATCCAGCGCCACCAGCGGCAACCCAAACCGCAGGCCCTCCCGCGTGACATAATCCATCGTCCGCAGCTCTCCCCCGGCCGTGGCCTTTTGGATCGCCGTCTGGAAGTGAGCCTCCGCGGCGTTCGTTTCACCCCGTCGAATGGCCAGCGAACCCAGCATGGACTCCCGGCATCCAGCCGGCAGAACAGGGGCGCACCGGTCCAGCGTCTCCATCAACTCGCTGGTCCGGCCAAGCCCGAGCAAGCAGTCCAATCGCACGGATGCCGAATCAAAGGAGTTCGTGCAGGAATCCAACGGCACCAGGTCGAGCGCCTCTTTCACCCCCCCTCGAGTCGCAAGCCAGAGCGCAATCTTCGGAAGTCCTGATGAGGTTGTTTCACGTCGTCCCAGGTCCGCCGCCTCCCGGAGAAGGACGGCCCCCCGTGTTGGATCGGCCTTTGCCTCCAGATCCCAGCCCAGCAGGCGCGCTTCCAGTGAGGACTCTGCCATGCTCCGTGCCGCCTCCAGGACCCGCGCAGACTCCGGGTGTTCCGGTGGCATCGTCGCTGACAGCAATCCAACGGCCCGCTGACGGGCTTCCACGGCCGCCTCTGCGTCACACGCCACCGCGTTCAGGACCTTCAAGGCTTCCTCGCGAGCCTTGGGATCCGGCGATTGAAGCAGCAGGCGACCCAGATCGAGTTGGGCGTCCAAATCGCCTGGGGCCACTTCCATGCGCCGCCGTGCCACCTTCTCCGCCCCGGCGCCGGTTCCGACCCTCAGTGCCAACTGAAACAAAGGACCCAGGATACGAGGATCGTCCGGCGTTCGACCCAGTAACTCTCCAAGCCATTGGCGCCCGAGATCGGGCCGCCCCCCTTCGATGGCCACACCGGCGGCCTCGATCCGCTCGGCATCCGTGGGCTGGGTCGCGCTCAGGTACCGGGTCCAGTGGTCCACCGCTTCCCGCAAGCGCAGCCGGCTCGAGAAGCGCGCGGCCACCCGCAGGACATCCGGATCTCCCGGGGCCGCCAGCAAGGCCAACCTCAACCGGGTCACGGCCTCGTTCACCGGCACCACCGATGCCGGATCGTCCAGCCCCTGCACCCGCGAGAGGGCGCGTACCCGCTTGAGGTGCGCATACGCCGGTCGCGCGCCCAGCCATGCCACGACCAGAAGGCTGCCCAGGACAAGCAGAACGACAAGGAAGCGCGCGGAACGTCCGGCAACCCTTCTCCTCGGTATTCGGTTCGTTCTCTCTGCGATGCGGACAGGATCGGGCTGGTTCATGGAGCATCCTTCGCTTGGGTTTCACGCCGGCGCTGGCGGTACAAACCCGGATCCACGACGGCCACCATGGCCCGCCGATCCAGGTCCTTGCCCAGCCAGGCACAGATTTCGTCCACCACCGCCCCGGGGCTTTCCATCAATTCGTGATGCTTCACCCGCATCCATCGCACACCCGGCATCCTCGCGAAGAGCGCCGGCATCTGGTCCAGCCACCGACGATACCCGGCCTCCACCGCTTCCCGATCGCCAGCCCCGATCGCCCTCCCCTGGCGGCGCAACATGGCTTCCTGGGAATCCCCGACTTCGTCGAGGTCGCGATCCACGACGAGCACGTCGTAGGCAAAGCCCTTGGGCAATTCAAAGACCCGGGGGATCACTACTTTCACTGCGGCACCGACGGCGTCCTCCATGGCCGAACCCAAACCCCGCGCTTCTGCCAGCCGGCTCCACTCCCGGTATCCCCGGGGGTTGTCCGCGTCCGGTGGTCGCGCCGCATCGCAACAGACCCGCATGCCACCCGCCTCCAGCATTTCCATCAGCAGGGACGTCCCCGATCTCGGGAGTCCGCTCACCACCACCACGCGACCCGAGCTGCCGACGTCCTTGCGACGGGCGGGCTGCGTGGCAACCAATGGGGGAACGGCGTCCTGTTCAAGCGCGACAGGCTCGCCGAGACCGAAAGCCTGCTGGTGATGATGCAATGCGCGGGCCATGTCCCCGACCTGACGGTACAAACCGCAAAGGTGGTAGTGGGCCTCCCCCAGTCGCGGCTGTTGCTCGACGGCCGTGCGCATCGAACCAATGGCACCCGCAACATCACCCAGTTGGGCAAGGGCACGCCCGCGCAGAAGATGGGCCTGAGGGTTCCAGAAGACCTGTCGGATCCCCTCCAATGCGGCCGCCGCGGCGGCCGCCGGTTGCCTTCTCGCCAACTCCAGCCGCGCCAATTCCTCGTGAACCGAAGCCAGCCCGGGCCGCAGGCCCAGCGCCCGACGCAATGATTCCGCCGCCTCCTCGAACGACCCGCGGGAGGCCAACAACTGTCCCAGCACCTGCCAGGCCGCAGCGCACCCGGGATGCTCGCCCGTCAACCGCCGGATCCGTTCCTCCGCTTCCCGGGCACGCCCCAGCCCCGCCAACGCGCCGCACAACATCAATTCCAGCTCCACACACCCGGCTCCCTGCCGGAACGCCCCTTCGATCCACTCCAATGCCTCGCGATGCCGCCCGGACCGCAACAACCCGTGGGTCCGTACCAGGCCGTAACGGAGGTTCCCCGGTTCCTCGACGCAAACCCGATCCAGGCACCCGACCGCTTCGGCCGGCTTTCCCGTGGACAGGAGGGACAACGCGAGATTCACCAACGATTCATTCCGCACCAGGCGCACCGAAGCCGCGCCCTCCAAAACTCCGGCTGGCAGATAGCCCATGGCCACCAACCGGCGCAGTTCCGCCTCTTCCACGGCCACCGGTGTGTTCTGCGAAACCGCCTCCCCATGAAGTCCAGACCAACTCGGAATCCATCGCACCTCTTCCCGAATTTCCAACGCGTCCAGAAGCACCCGGCCCGGCAGATCCCGGGCCACGGGTTGCCCGAAGAGGTGCAGGACCGTCGGGGCCACGTCCAGCAACGTCGCCCCATGCACACGCCCATCGTGTCGGATTCCCGGTCCCGACATCACCAGCACCCCATATTCCCGGTGCCACTCGGCGCCCGCGGCTTCGATCATGCCTACCGCCGGAACTCCCGCCGGCCGATCCACGCCGCTCCGGAAACCATGGTCCGAAACCACCAAGACCGTGGTTCCCTCGCCGGCCAGTTCGACCAATCGCCCCAGCATCAAGTCGAGGAACCCATACATCGCGTCCACCACCCCGCCATACCGCTGCACCTCTTCCGCATTGATCCCCGGTCGACAGGGCGGGCGGAAGGGCATGAATTCGTGTCCAGCGCGGTCCAGTCCGTCGAAATACACCCCGACAAAATCCCAACCGCCGGCCTCGCTCTCCAGCAGCGCCGTCGCCCACGACTGAGCGGTGGCCTGACGCGCCACGATCTCGGCCAGCACCGCCAGGCGCGGATGCTGTGCCGGATCGAGTGCCGAAACGCCCGGAATGAAGGCCTCCAACTCCGCGGCCCCCACTTCGCACGGATGCACCCGCAGATCCGAACAGAAACCCGCCAGTTCCCCCGGGGACACGCTTCCCTCCAGCACCGCCTTCAGCCCGTCAGCCCCCCATGCCAAGCCATCGGCTGCACGATCCGAGACGCTCCACACCGACAACGCTTCCGCGGGATGACTCACGGGCCACCCCACCAACCCGGTCCGGAATCCCGCCTGCTCCAGCAATCGCCAGAAGGGCGGCTCCCGGAGATCGCCCGATCCCGTCGGCTCCACGCGCAACCCATCCGCCGAAACCTTGGCGAACCCCAACACGCAATGCCGCTCGGCCAACATCCCCGTGGCGACCGAGGTCCACAACATGGGCGTCAGGCAGGGAGACAGGGTGGCCAGGTTCCCGCAGACGCCCGCTTCCACCAACCGCCGGAGGTTCGGCATCCGGCCGGCGTCGATCAGTGGATGGATCAACTGCCAGTCCGCAGCATCCCATCCCACCAGCAAAAGACGACGTGGTTCAGGCATAGGAACTGGTCCTTTGAAAAGCAAATGAGGCTCCTTATCGGAGCCTCAGTAGTACGGACGCTGAAAAGGGCTGGCCGGAAGTCTGGATCAGGCCTCCATAGAGCAGGCCTGCTGGGCCGTCGCCCGCCGGCGACGCTGCAGAACAAAGCGCGCGCCCACGGCCAGCCCAGCCAAGGCACCGGCGGCGATCGTGGACGTCTCAGGCACAGCTGCGGGCTGCCCGGTCACCAAGGACCCGGCAAAGATAGGGGTATTGGGAATCGTTTCCCAAGTCAGCGAAAGCAACGTGCGATCCAAAATCGTCGCACCCACTTGGGCAGATCCCCATCCATAATGGAGCTGGCCATCGTCGGCTATGAATCGATAGCCGAAGTAGTTGATGTCATTCAGGCGCCAGTTGCCGGGCGCCGACCCAACAACCACGGCACCTGAACCGAAACTTCCAGTAGGCCCGATCACCGTAGATCCATACACAAGGCTCCCGGCGGACCCCGTCGTCACTCCTGGATACCGCATCATGCCCGTTCCCGTCGCGTTGAACCAGATCAGCGCCGCGGCACCGTATGGATTGATGTCCCAACCCGGAAGACCAGACCCCAGCCCAACCAAGGTTTGTTGGGATCCACCTTGATGTAGAGGCCGTCAATGTTGGCTGGGATGACGATGTTCCCCTGCCACTCCACCACGGCCGCGTGGACATCCACGCCACCCGTGACGCTTCCAAGGAGACCCAAGGCAACCGGCGCTGTTTTCTGAAAGCGATTCATAAAAATTACGAGCCTCGCGTATTTACTATCCCATCCCCTTTCCACGTCAACAAAAAAGCATGCTTATTTCGGCACACCATCGGGCTGCGTGAATGCCAAGGACGCACCCCAGATCCCTCGCTTTCCATCCTGTCACACCGATCCTCCACCCAGACGCCGGATCTCCTCCAGAATACAGGATGTTGCCTCGGCCACGGAAATCTCTCCCGTCCGCACCACGCATTCCGCGGCCACCGGAGGTTCGTAGGGAGACGATAGCCCCGTGAACGTCGGGACCTCTCCGCGCCTTGCCCGTGCATACAGGCCTTTCGGATCCCGCCGTTCGCACACTTCCAACGGGGCATCCACGAAGACCTCCAGGAACCGGCCCGCAGGCACCTGCTTGCGCACCGCATCCCGGGAACGCCTGAAAGGTGAGATCAGGGCTGCGATGCAGATCACGCCGGATTCCGCCAGCAGTGCCGCCACCGAGCCCGCTCGGCGTACGTTCTCCATCCGGTCCAATTCCGAGAATCCCAGATCCCGGCACAATCCCGCGCGCAGGACATCGCCATCCAGCAGAACCACGGTTTGGCCCTCGGCCCTCAGGACCGCGGCGAGCGCGTTTGCGAGGGTCGACTTCCCGGAACCGCTGAAACCGGTCAACCAGACCACCAGGCCCATGGACCGGTTTGAACCCGTGGAGGACGTCATGGCTTCCTGATCGCCGCAGCATGAGTGGGCGATCAACCAAAACTTCCACGATGATTCGATCCACAGGTTTCACAGATGACACAGGTTCCCGGTTTGTTGGCTTTGGCGATTCACCCGTAGGGCCTCTATCCTATCCATCTGTGAAATCGGTGAAATCTGTGGATAACCCACTCCCTTTTGAGCACTGAAATCCGCACCATCTGTGGACCCCCCGCGTGAATCGGCGCACTCTCCCCCGCGGACATCATGGCGCTTCGCATCTTCCACACGGCGGACTGGCATCTGGGCCAGCAGTTCCATGGCTTCGACCGGGATGCCGAGCACGCCCGCTTCCTCGATTGGCTGCTCGCGCAACTGGTGGAACGTCGCCCCGACGCGTTGGTCGTGTCCGGTGACATCTTCGACAGCATCAGCCCACCCGCGTCGGCCCAGCGCCGTTACTACCAGTTCCTCGCCCGGGCCCGCACCGCCTGCCCCGCGTTGCAGATCCTCCTCACCGCCGGGAACCACGATTCCGCCACCCGCCTCGAAGCTCCTTCCGATCTCCTCGCGGACCTCGGCATCCACGTCGTCGGCACCATTCCGCGTCGACCCGATGGTTCCGTCGATCCCACCCGCCTGCTGATCCCGTTGCGGTCCGCCGCGGGCGCGGTCGAGGCGCTGGTACTCGCCGTTCCCTTCCTGCGTCCCTCGGATGTTCCCGCCCTCGAGGGTGCGCGTGACCCGTATCTGGAGGGCATCCGCGAGTTCCATCGGAATCTTGTTGCCGAAGCAGATGCACAGCGCGACGCGCAGTTCCCAGGGGCCGCCCTAATCGCGCTCGGACACTGCCATCTCACCGGAGCCGAGGAATCGCGGGAATCGGAGCGCTGCCTCGTCATCGGCGGCAGCGAGGCGCTGGGCACCGACGCCTACCCAGCGGAACTGGTCTATGTCGCGCTCGGACACCTGCACAAGCCGCAGTCGCTCGATGGCGGCCGCATCCGCTATTCCGGCAGTCCGATCCCGCTTTCATTCTCCGAGCGTCGGTACGTTCACCGCGTCCTGGAAGTCGTCCTGGCCGAAGGCCGGCTGGGCTCCGTGACGGATCTTCCCGTTCCGCGCACGATCTCCCTCCAACGGATTCCGGAAACAGGTGCCCTGCCCCTGCCGGAGGTGCTTCCCCTGCTGGCACAGCTACCCGCTGCATCCACCGCCCCGACGGCGGAGCATCCCTTCCTGGAGGTCCACATCCTCGACGATGGCCCGGATCCCACCCGACGTCGTCAGGTGGACGATGCCCTGCGCGACAAGGCGGTCCGCCTCACGCGCATCCAACTGATCCGGCCGGAGTCCGTTCCGGGAACCGAAGCCAACCAACCCATGGCGCGCATCGGCTCCATCGCGGACCTGCAATCGCTGGACCCGATCCAGCTGATGGCGTCGGCGCATCGGGAACGGCATGGGACGGACCCGTCGACGGCGTTGGAGCGTGCGTTGCGGGAGTTGGTGGCCAACGAGGCGCACGAGCCTGCCCGCGAATAGGGAAGCCGGATCGCATCCTGGGACTGGCCCCTTCGAGAGTGATTTCGGGGCGGCGATGTCCTCATCGCCTTTGGGATAAGCTTTGGAACGGCGACGGGGACGTCGCCACCCCGTTCCACGCGGGGGCGGCATCAAGATGCGCCCGGAGGCATACACAAACTTCTGGCATTTCATCAATACACTGCAATATTGCCAAACATGTGGTTCAAAAGAACCTACGAGAACATCCTGCAGCAACCGACCGAGGCCCTGCGGCTCTTCCCGGTCTGGTTGTTCCTCGGTCCACGGCAGGTTGGGAAAAGTTCTCTCCTGCTCCGGTGCGCCCGGCCCGACCGCTCGGTAATCAATCTCGACGACCTCATCACACGGGGCCGGGCGCACCGGGATCCCGCCCTGTTCGCCGCCGACCTACGGGCTCCGCTCCTGATCGACGAGATCCAGTACGCACCCGCCCTTCTCAGCGCCATCAAGCGTCTCGCGGATCAACCCGGCTTGCCGCCGGGCTCCATCTGGCTGACGGGCTCCCAAAGCTTCGAGGTCATGCGGGGCGTTCGGGAAACGTTGGCGGGAAGGGTTGCCATCCTGAACCTGCTGGGACTCTCAGATGAGGAGAAGGGTCCACCACCACCCACTCCGCGGGAGGCCTTCGCCAGGATCTGGTCGACGACCTTCCCGAAGCTGCAAGGGGTGTCCGGTCTCGATGCCATCGACCTGTACCTGTCGAGCTATCTCCAGACCTATATCGAGCGGGACGTCCGCGAACTGCTGGGCATCCAGAAACGTCGCGAGTTCGAGATCTTCGTCCGGATGTGCGCCCTGCGGACCGGCCAGGTGCTCAATGTCGTCGAGATCGCGCGGGACGCCGGCATCTCCCCCAACACGGCAAAGGAGTGGATCAGCCTGCTCGAGGACAGCTTCCTCATCCGGCTCATCCACCCGCATCACACGAACCGCACGCTGCGGATGATCAAGAGCCCGAAGCTCTACTTCCTGGACGCAGGCCTCGCTGCGTGGCTGGCAGGCTGGCGGGATCCGGAGTCCCTGCGACTTGGCCCCATGGCGGGTGCGATCTATGAGACCCACGTTCTGGGCGAGTTGATCCGCCACTTCCGGCATCGGGCCCGGGAAGTGGACATCACCTATTGGCGGACGCGGGACGGACAGGAGATCGACTTCCTCGTTGAAACCGCCGGCCGCGTGCATCCCATCGAGGTCAAGATGGGCACGCCGGATGGCCGGCTCCTGCCGAAGCTCGGACCGTTGTCAGAGTCAAACTGGGCGACCGGCCGGGTGGTGTCGCTCCTCCATCTTTCGCCCGGCAGCGTCCCAGCGACCCTTGCTCCAGACTGGTTGGCCGCCACGACGACGGACCTCTCCTTCCTCGATCAACGCCCATGAAGATCCTTCGCATCCGGCTTCGCAACCTGGCCTCGCTCGCGGGGACGCACTCGGTCGACTTCACGCATGAGCCCTTGGCTTCGGCGGGACTGTTCTCCATCAGCGGCCCTACGGGCTCCGGCAAGAGCACGCTGCTCGACGCGCTGTGCCTCGCACTGTACGAGCACACGCCGCGGCTTTCCTCGGCCCGCGGCGAGGTCCTTCCGGACGGCAAGGAGGGCGTCCAGCCCAAGGATCCCGCCAACCTGCTGCGCCGCGGGACGGCGGAAGGCTTCGCCGAGGTCGCGTTCGTCGGGATGGACCGAAAGACCTACACGGCACGCTGGAGTGTCCGACGTGCCCGGCAACGGGTCGAGGGTGCACTGCAGAAGGCCGAGATGGCGCTCTACCGTGGCAACGTCGTCGAGGGTGAGGGCGGCGAACTCGTTCAGGGTGGGCGGAAGACCGAGGTGCTGAAGGCGATCGAGGAAAAGGTCGGGCTGACCTTCGAGCAGTTCACGCGGGCGGTGCTCTTGGCCCAGAACGAGTTCGCCGGATTCCTGAAGGCAGATGACAAGGAACGTGCCCTGATCCTGCAGGCCCTGACCGGATCGCATCGCTTCGAGCGGCTGTCGATGGCGGCCTTCGAGCGCGAGCGGCAGGAGCAGCAGGCGATCCGCGACATCGAGGCGCGAATGGGAGGTCAGGTACCACTCGCGCCGGATCTCCGCACCGCGGCGGAGCAGGCCTGCGAACTCGCCGGCCAGACCGTTGCGGAAACCCGGCGCGCGGTGGACGTGCGCGCGGGGCACTTGGCTTGGTTTGACCGGCTGCGTGAATTGGAGAGCGCGGTCGTGGACGCCCGGACGCGCCACGAAGCCGCGCTCCACAACGTCGCCGCGTCCGCTCCCCGAAGGGCGGAACTGGAGCGTGCAACCGAGGTCCTCCAGTCGGCCCAATCCCTCCACCGCTCGGAACTGGAGTCCCTGCAGCAACAGGCCGAGGGCGTCCGGAATCAGGCGGTCGACCAGCAGCGCCAGGACCAGACCCGGATTGCCGCCGAGAGTGCCGCGCGGATGGCCACCGAAGCCCGGACCCAGCTCATCGAGGTCCGAGCCCAACGCGATGCCGCTGCACCAATCCTCGACCAGGCGCGCACCCTGGATGCGGAACTCCTGCCGGCGTTGGAGCGGTTGAAGTCCGCCCAACAGGAACGCGGTGTTGCCAACACCCGCCTGAAGGAATCGACGGAGCGCAGTCAAGTGCTCGCCGCTGAACTCACCGCCCACCGGCAGTCGATAGATTCCTTGGAAGGCCAACGCGCGGCCGACCGGCATCTGGACCCGTGCGTACCCGAGGCGGCCGGCTGGATCGAACGTCTCGGAACCGCGCTTCGTGCCCGCGCCCATCGCGCATCTGCCAGCGCCCGCTACGGACAATCCGCGCAATCCCTGCAACGGCTCACGGAACAGCTCGAAGCACTTCGACCAGGCGTGGCGGCAGCGCGCGATGGACTCGTTCGCGGCACGCAGGAGCACACGGGTCTGGTCGTTGCGGTTCAGGGTTTCGATGTCGGGGCGCTCGCCCGCGAGCGCCAGGAGCTCGACACCGTCCTGAACATCCTGGGCGAAGCACGCGCGCACCTGGGCACCGCGCAGTCCCTTGGAACCCAGATCGACACCCACGCCCGCGAACTGTCCCGCCTTGAGGCCCTGATCACCGAGGAGACGCGCACGCTGACGGACCTCCAGCAGCGGCAGCTTCCCATCGCCGAAGCCACCTGGATCACCGCCCGCGACCTCCTCACGAACGCCCAGGCAGCCGTCGAACACGCCGCCGAAACCCTCCGCGCCGGCCTGCGCCCGAGCCAACCCTGTCCCATCTGCGGTGCGCTGGATCATCCCTACGCCACCCACGCACCCGTGGCCGATGCCGCACTCGACACCCTCCGTGCCGCCGCCGAACAACACCGAAGGTCCTTCGAGGATCTCCGCACGGAATCGATCCGGCTTGGCACGCTCCTGAAGGAACACACAGCGGCGTTGGACGCCACGAACACGTCGCTGTCGCAACTTCAGCACCGTCGTTCCGCTGCGCGTACGCTGGCCTTCAACAACCCCATCACCGCCGTCTGGTCGAGCCTCACGGAAGCCGAGGCCACCCACGGCATCGAAGCCCGCTGCTTGGACCTGACCCAACGCCGGAGCGAACTTGCACAGCGGGAGGAACAGCATCGCAAGGCGGCAGCCGAGGCCGAAGCCGCGCGCGTCCACGTCGAGGCCGCCCGCAAACTTGCGGAAACCGAAGAACGAAAGCTGGCCGAGCTGGAGCGTTCCCGTGCGGCCGCCGCCGCCGCCCAGGACGCAGACCGCACCACCGCCGAGCAGGCCACTTCGGCCGACGACGCGGCGATCGCCGCGTTGGCGCCCTTGCTCGACCTTCTCCCAGATCCGGACAGATCCGGGCTTTCAGTCGATCCCGTTCCCGTCTTCACCGGACTCCAAAGCCGGCTCCGCCAGCTGGCCGAGATCGCGTCGACCCTCCAGCAAACCCGGCAACGCCAGGAATCAGCCCAGGCCCGGTTCGATGCCGAGGCCCGCGAACTCCAGGTGGCCCGGGTCGCCGCCTCGCAATCGCAGGCTGCCGAGCAATCCGCATCGGCCGCCCACACCGCCCTCCTCACGCGTCGCGAGGCCCTGCTCGGCGGACGGAGTGTCGACGAGGAATCCCGCCGTCTCGACACGCTGCTCACGACGGCGGAGAAGACGGTCACGGTTGCGGCGGAAGCAGAGGCTGAATCAGCGAAAGCCTTCGCCGACGCCACCGGCGCGGTGCGTGCGGCAGCGGAAGCGTTGGCGGTAGCCAACCAGCGTGTCGCTGCTGCGAAGGAGGCTTACGATTCCTGGCTTGCTGGTTTTGCGGTCCGCACCGGCCTCGATGTGGGGCGGGCTTATGTCGCCGAGGTGCTCGCCCGCGGCGAAGCGTGGTTCACCCGGGAAAGGGAGGCCCTTGCTGCGCTCACCCAAGCGGTGAACACCACACTCGGCGAATGCACCGCGCGCACCGCCGCGCGCGACGAACACCTTGGGCGCCGCCCCACCGCGGACCCCGAACCCACCGTGCTCGCCGATCTCGAGCAACGGCGGATCGCGCTCCAAAAGGCCGAGGATCACCTGGCCAAGGCGAAGGCCGACCTCCTCCACGACGACCAGCGGCGTGCCCAGTCCGCCGAACTTCTCGAACAGCTCAATCACCAGCGCGCCCAAGCCGCCCCCTGGGAACAGTTGAACGCCCTGATCGGTTCCGCCGACGGCGCACGCTTCCGCGCCATCGCCCAGCGGCACACGCTCGACCTGCTGCTGCTGGACGCCAACGCCCAGCTCGAACTCATCGCCGCGCGTTACCGTCTCGAACGTCTTCCGGAATCGCTGAACCTGATCGTCGTCGATCGCGACATGGGCGACGAACGGCGAGGCGTCCACTCGCTCTCTGGCGGCGAGTCCTTCCTCGTGTCGCTGGCGCTGGCGCTGGGACTCGCCTCGCTCACCTCAAGTCGGATCCGGATCGAATCGCTCTTCATCGACGAAGGCTTCGGAAGCCTTGATCCCGAGACGCTCAACACCGCCATGGGCGCCCTCATGCACCTCGAAGCTCAGGGCCGGAAGGTCGGCGTCATCTCGCACGTCACCGAGATGGCCGACGCCATCCCGGTGCAGATCCGAGTCGTCCGCGGCCGTAACGGCGCCTCCCGCCTGGTCGTTCCCGGACAGGAACCCGCCGCGCCCACGGCCAGCGAAGCCGATGCACGCGGCCCGGACGGCGAGGCCCCGCAACGCCCCACACGCCGCAAACGTTCCAATTGAAGGCCGGGTGCCCCCACCCGGCGGGGCTCATGGCACTCCGCGTGGGGTCACGCGGCCTTCAAACTTCCATCTCCCACTGTGGCTGCATTGAGGGCATCTTCCCATGACACATGTCCCCCCTGGAGAAACGTCGTGCGATCCCGACATGCCGTCCCTGGTCGCTGGCCCTTGCCCTCCTGACCTTCGTGGCGGGTGCAGGCCCGGCGATGGCCCAGCGCCCATCCGGCCCCGAAGCCCACCGCCGCGAAGCGTTGACCAAGGGCGGCGATCCCACACGGGGCGCGGCACTGTTCGCCGATGCCCAGCGCCTCGCCTGCGCCAACTGCCATTCCATCGACGGTACCGCCAGCAAGGCCGGACCCGACCTTCAGGCGATCGGCGACAAGTTCGGCCGGCGCGATCTCGTGGAGGCCGTGTTGAATCCGTCCGCCACCATCGCGCCCGGCTACGGCACCGTGATCGTGGAGACCAAGGCCGGCCTCCAGTACCAGGGGATCCTCAAGCAATCGGACGCCCGTCAGATCCAGATCATGGGCGGCGACGGAAAACTGGTGACGCTCCCAAAATCCGACATCGAATCGCAGTCCGGGACCACGGTCTCGCTGATGCCCGAGGCGTTGCAGGCCGGTTTGACCCCGCAGGAGTTCGCAGACCTCATCGAGTACCTGGCGACACTGAAGCAGCCGGAATCGGCACTCGCCGGAAACCGTGGGATGCCTCGGAACATCCCGATCCTCGCTCGGCCCGTGCGTGTGGAACCGTTCTTCACCGAGGATCTGCGAGTGGGCCCCGGAAAGGTCCAGACCGGCCTGACCGGCGTCTATCAGGTCCCGGGCCGCACCAACGATTTCCTCGTGCTCCACCAGAAGGGAATGATCTGGAAGATGGAGAAGTCCCCGACCGGGGAGACGAAGTCGGTGTTCGCCGATCTCACCGCCGAAGTCTTCAGCGAACGCGGACCGAACGGTCTCCTCGGAATGACGTTCCATCCGAAGTTCCGCCAGAACCGGAAGTACTACCTGAAGTACCAGATCTTCGAGGAGGGCACCGTGGCCACCATCCTCGTCGAGAAACAGTTCTCGCCGGATTTCCTCGGTGATTCCGGGGCACCCGGCCGTCGGCTCATCCTCATCAAGAGCGTTGCCGAGGATCACAGCGGCGGCTGCGTGGCGTTCGGGCCGGACGGTTTCCTCTACTTCGCCATGGGCGACACCGGTCCCCACAACGACCCCAACGGACACGCCCAGAACATGGGTCTGCTCCTCGGCAAGATGATGCGCCTCGACGTCGACCGCGCCGACCCCGGCAAGGCCTACGCCATCCCACGCGACAACCCGTTCGTCGGCCAACCAGGCATCCCTCCCGAGATCTGGGCCTCGGGCTTCCGCAACCCGTGGCGGTTCTGCTTTGATCCCGCCAATGGCGACCTCTGGGTCGCCGACGTCGGACAGGACCGGGTCGAGGAAGTGGCCCTCGTCCGTCGCGGCGAGAACCACGGTTGGAGCGTGCATGAAGGCTTCGAACCGTTCTCGAACCAGTACCGCAAGGAAGGCCGGACCTTCACCCCGCCGGTCTTCGCCTACGGCCGGAAGTACGGGAACTCCATCACCGGCGGATACGTCTACCGCGGCGACAAGCGCTCCTCGTTCAACGGCGTCTACCTCTGCGGCGACTACACCTCGAAACGCATCTTCGGCATACGCCAGGAGAACGGCGTGCTCCAATCCGTCCGGCAGATCGCCACCGTCCCACAGGGCCTCGTCTCCTTCGGCACCGACGAAGCCGGCCACATCTACGTCGTCGGCTTCGAAGGCAGGGTCTACCGCATGGACTTTTCGGAGGCGCAGTTTGATGGGGAGACGGAGCCCAGACCGGCAGCGGTTCCCGGCCGTTGACCGTTGGTGAGGCCCCTCGAAGGAAACCCATCTCGACATGGCTCGGAGAGCGATCATTCGGGGCGGCGATGTCCTCATCGCCATCACGAAAAGGCTTTGGCAGGGCGACGTGGACGTCGCCACCCCGTTTCAAGTTGGAGGACTGGCACTCGAACCGATTTCCGAGTTGCCAGCCAAGTACCGTTGCATCGGGATGTCGCGATGAAGGTCGACCCTTTGAATCCGTCTCCAACCGACCTCACCGGCATCCTCCACTTCCGTGCGATCTCGCCGCGCCTTGGAACCGCAGGCCAGCCCACTGCGGCTCAATTTGAGATGATCCGTGAGGCCGGTTACGACGTCGTGATCAACCTCGCGCTGCCGACCTCGGACAATGCCCTCGCCCATGAAGGCAGCCTCGTGACCAGGGTTGGGATGGCGTACGTCCACATTCCGGTGGACTTCACCCGGCCCAACGCGGCGGACTTCGAGGCCTTCGCCGGTGTCCTCGACGCATTCCGAAGACGCAGGATCTTCGTCCACTGCGCGATGAACATGCGGGTGTCGGCGTTTGTGTTCCTCTACCGCGTCCTGCGCGGCGAGGCGACGCAGGCGGAGGCGGAGCACGACCTGAAGGCCATCTGGGAACCCGACGAGGTCTGGGCCCGGTTCATTGAAGATCGGCTTCAGGAGCCTTGAACAAGGACCCCTGCAAGGCACGGGGCGGCGACGTCCACGTCGCCCTCTCCCAAAGCCCCTCCCACGGCGATGAGGACATCGCCTCTCCGTTCCAGGACCGGGGTGGTGACGTCCACGTCGCCCCGTACCGGTTCCGGATCGAACCCACGGTTGACGTAGGGCGGTGATCGGGAATGTTGGTGGCCCTGTATGAATTCATGAAGCCTCCCTCCCCCACTCCGGTCCGGAACGTCCTCGGCGAGCGTCTTGAACCCTGCTGTTTCGCGCCGCTCACCGGTTTCTTCCGTGATGGCTACTGCCGGACGGACGCCAACGACATGGGCCGCCACGTCGTGTGCGCCCAGGTGACGGCCGAGTTCCTCGCCTTCAGCCGCGACGCCGGAAACGACCTCACGACCCCGCGGCCGGAGTATCAGTTCCCAGGTCTCAAGCCGGGCGACCGGTGGTGTCTCTGCGCCCTGCGCTGGAAGGAGGCCTACGACGCGGGATGCGCCCCGCCCGTCATCCTCGAAGCCTGCCACGAACGCGTCCTCGACTACATCCCGCTCCCCGCCCTCCAAAGCCATGTCCTCCGCCCCGGCACCTGACGCCGCGCCCGACCTCGCCGGCGGCTGGCGATTCGACAATTCCTACGCCCGGCTTCCATCCGCGTTCTTCAGTCGGGTCCACCCGACCCCTGTTTCACGTCCGCACCTAGTCCTCTTCAACCGCGCCCTCGCCCTGGATCTGGGACTCGACGCCGCCACGCTCTCCCGTCCGGAGGCCGCCTCCATTTTCGCGGGCAACGAGATTCCGCCCGGGGCGGATCCCATCGCGCAGGCCTACGCCGGTCATCAGTTCGGCAACCTGACCCGACTGGGCGACGGCCGGGCCATCCTGTTGGGCGAACAGCTCACTCCTTCCGGCACACGTTTCGACATCCAGTTGAAGGGACCCGGGCCCACGCCCTACTCGCGTCGAGGGGACGGCCGTGCTGCCTTGGGTCCGATGCTTCGGGAATACCTCATCAGCGAGGCGATGCATGGCCTCGGGATCCCCACGACCCGAAGCCTTGCGGTGGCCACCACCGGCGAACCCGTCTTCCGCGAGGAACCCCTTCCCGGTGCCGTCCTCACACGCGTGGCCGCCAGCCACATCCGCGTGGGGACCTTTGTTCTGTTCTCGGCTCTTGGCGACGTCGACTCCCTCCGCCAGCTCGTGGACCACACCCTGGCGCGGCATTTCACTGTCACCTCCGTGGATCCGTCCGAGCGGGCGCTTGCCCTGTTGAAGGGCGTCGTGGAACGGCAGGCGTTCCTGATCGCCCAGTGGATGCGTGTCGGCCTCGTGCATGGCGTGATGAATACCGACAACATGACGCTCTCCGGCGAGACCATCGATTACGGTCCCTGCGCCTTCATCGATGCCTACGATCCGGACGCCGTGTTCAGTTCGATCGATCACCAGGGTCGGTACGCGTTTGGCAACCAGCCCAGCATCGCCGGCTGGAACCTCGCCCGTTTCGCGGAAGCGCTGATCCTCGTCCTCCACCCGGATCCCACCCAGGCTCTCGCGTTGGCCCAGGACGCCATCCGACAATTCCCAAACCAATTCCGGAACCACTGGCTCGCCGCCATGCGCGGAAAGCTTGGCCTGTTCAACGAGGAACCGGAGGACGAGGGGCTGATCAACGATTTGCTGGCCGCGTTGCTCGCCAACGAAGCGGACTACACGACCAGCTTCCGCGGGCTTCACCCGACCACTCTTTCGGAGCGGATCCCGTCCGAATGGCACTCCCGTTGGACCGCACGTCTGGAGCGCCAACCCCAGTCCGTCGAGGAAGTGCTCGAACGCATGCGCGCCCACAACCCGGCCGTCATTCCGCGAAACCACGCAGTCGAGGAAGCCCTCGAAGACGCCACACGACGGGCGGATCTCACACGCTTCCATCGCATCCTGCAGGCTGTGGCCCGTCCCTACGACGAAGCCGGTCAACCCGCGGAACTCCTCCAACCCCCTCCCGCCGGAACACCACGATGCACGACCTTTTGCGGAACGTGATGTTCCCCGGAGATCCGTAGCAAACGACGTCAGGAGGTTGATGCCGAAGAGCCCCGCCGCGTGAGGGCACGCGGCCTTCAACGAAACCGCCCGTTCGTTGATCCCGTGATCCCTTTCGTCCGCATTCGACGCATGAGTCAGGCATGAGCAACACCGCGACGGCCGAGTTCAAGTTCTACTGCAGCCACTGCGACCAACCCCTCAAGTGCGAGGTCCGCTTCGCCGGGCGCCAGATCCAGTGCCCGGGATGCAGTCACCTGATCCGCATCCCCAACCCGCCAGCCGGGTCGGGATTCACCCACATCTCTCCGGAATCCGGTCGGACATGGGACACCCACATTCCGAACCGTCGTCCGGAGTGACGGCACCTGAAACGGGGAGGCGACGTCCTCGTCGCCCTCTCCCTGAGCCCTCCCTACGGCGATGAGGACATCGCCTCCCCTTTTACCTTGCTCAAAGGGAGGAGGGCGCAGGGAAGCACCCCACGTCGTTACGCGCTCACTTCCGCGGCGGTTCCAGTTCCCGGACGGCGGCACCGTGGGTGTCGCTCAGCACGAGGACGGCGAGCTTCTCGACTCGGTTGAGTTCGTCGGGTCCGAGCATCGGGTAATCGAGACCGGATCCTTCGCCCGGGATACCGCCGCCGCGCCGTGAGGCGGGCGACGGCTGGACGTTGGCGGAGTCGTTCAGGCTGGCGTAATCGAACTTGCCGCGCAGGTCGGTGTATCCGTCCTTCAGGAAGCGCACGCCCCCGCCCTGCACCCGGGCGTAGACCTTCACATAGGCCTTCGAAACGGCCTTGTCGGAAGACTGATCGCGCACCTCCAGTCGCCCTTGGTTCTCGGCAACCGCGAGCTTGAAGGTGTTGGCGTGGTACGCATGCGTCCGGCGACGTCCCCCACCCAGCACTTCGACCAACACGTTCGCCTGGGCAAAGCGGCCGGGCACGGGGATCTCGATCGTATCCCGACCTTCGGGCAGGGCCTGTACCGCCGAGAGCGTCGGCTTGATGATGGAGAAGCGGTTCGGATCCGAGGTGACGAACGGGCTGCTGCTGAAGAGGAACTCCGGATCCATGAGGTAGTAGTTCACGGTGACCTCGCGCAGGTTGCGCCACGTCAGGGACACCGTGCGGTTCTCCACCTTGAAGTCGAAGGTCGACTCCGCCGCCGCCAGTTCCGCCGCCTGCTTCTCGCGATCCTGCGTGTCCCCCGGACGCGTGACCTTGCGGCCCTCGATCTCGTCGAGTTGGGCGGTCACCTCGGCGAAGAGGCCTCGCCAGCGATCCACCGGGTGATCCGCATGGCGCGCGGCAATGCCACGGGCTTCGGCGAGCTTCTCCTCGTACAAGGCCGCGTAGCAACGGAGGTAATCGACCTGAAGCCGCGTTGGCAGCGCGTCCAATCCAGCGATCCCACGGAGCCGCACCAGCGCCTCCTCGATGCGGTCCTGGAGGAACAGGTGGTACACCACGCTGAGCTGGTCCATCGGCTCCAACGTCGACCGATAGGCGAGGATCCGGAGCAGGTGCTGGTACTGGTCCCGGATGACGGGGTTTGCAATCCGATGTTCCGAGCCGACCCGATGGGCACGCTGGTTGACCAAGGGCGAATACTCGAGGTGCTCGTAGCTGCGTCGGTCGATGGGATCGATCGTGAGCAGCTTGCTGGAAAGGAAGTCCCCGCAGGCGGCGACCAGGTCATCCCGGTGCAGGATCCACTCACGCAGCGAAACGGTGTCGTTGTGCATGAGGGCGTACCGGTACAGAGGCTCGTTCCAGACGTGGTTCTTGCCGAGGAACTCGACGATCCGACGGAAGAAGTCCGCACTCTGGCGTGCACGCCACGCGATCTTCTCCAGATCAAGCCGCGCCACATTGTTGTTCTCCAGATAGGTGAAGACCTCGGCGTCCGTCGCCTGTTGCGAGACAAAGTCCCAGGACGTCGTATCGACCTTCGAGAGCTGTCTTACCACCCGGAAGTCGGTGGGCCGCGCCGCACCCGCGGCGGCACCCGCGATCGCGGCGTGCGCCGGGAAGTGCGGGAACACCGCGCCATTCGTGGGCGTCGCAGGGAAGTAGAAGTGATACTCGAACTGCTTCGTCGCGTAGGGATCCAGGCGGACGTGTTGTCCCTGCGTCACCTTGCTGCCCAGCACCGGGATCGCACCGCGGGGAATCTGCGTCAGGAGGTCCACCTTGATCGGCGCGGAGCCGGGATTTCCGACGACGAGATGGGCACCGTAGACAACGCCATTCAGGAACTCGTCGGAGACGAACTTGTCGAACTTCTCGTTGCCCTCGATCCGGTAACGGTCGCCCTGACGGAAGTACGACTCGCTCACGAGCAGAGAAGGAGTCCCGGCGGCCAGCGCAGCGGCCGGCTTGAACTGCTTCTGGAACACGATCACCGGTCCGGCGGTGACGAAGGTGAACGTTGTTCCATCGGACTTGAGCGTATGCGCCGGCGCATCAAAGGGCAGGTCGAGCACGGCCAACGCGAGCAGCATCTCGGTGAAGTGGGCATGCGCCTCGGCGAAGTGCACGGAGTAGAACGGACTGCGACCGTCCCACGCGGCAAAGTCCCGCCAGAAGGCATTGATGGGAATCAGGTCGCCATCCTGATCCAGCAGGGGAAGGCGGTAGTAGTTGTTCTCCGCCCATTCCCGGGTGGGCCCCAGGGGGCGGTAGTAGGCACGGGCGAGGGCCTCGGCACGCTGGGTTTGGGCATACCGCAGGGCGGGCATTTCGGGTCGGTCACTCAACTCGGCCAGTTGCTCCTCCTCGAGGCGGACGGCCCCACGGCCAGCGGAACGGGCTTCCGATCTCGGTGAGGCAGGAGCCCCCCCCGCTCCGCCAGCAACCAGGCCAAATCGACGCGACATCAACTCAGGCTTACCGGGGGCGGAAGTCGGAGCCGGAGGTGCAGCCATGACGGCCAGACCACCCGCCGCCACGGCGTCCATCTGGACCGCCTCGTCGGAGAGCTTCCGGAAGCGTTCGGAGGGCGCGTTGGTCGCGTCGCCATCGGCCGATTCCATGGCCCTTCCTCGCAGGGCCGTCTCGAAGATGCGGTCCGCGGCCTCGGGGTTCGGAGGAAGCAGTTCCCACAATTCGCGCAGATGGCGCGCCATGGTGGCCGCCTCGCCGGGCAGGCGCTGGCCGAGAAGCACGCGCTCGAAGACGTTCAAACGCTCGAAGGCCCAGGGCTGCAGATGACGCTTCAGATCCAGGCCCAGCAGGTACTCGTCGAGGAAGGTCTTGTCCTTCTTGTTCCGAAGATAGGGCTGCACGACATCGGTGAAGAACTTCGGATCCTTACGGCTCAGGAAGTAGTTCAACTCGTGGCAGGCGAACTCGGAGTAGCGCGCCCGTTTCTCCGCGTCGGGCAACTTCGGCCAATCCAGGATCCAGGCGAACTTCGCGAGGTTCGGATCAGGCCGCAGCGTGGTGAAGAGCGCGTGGACCGAGGCGAGCGTGTCATAGGTCTCCAGATCGCCCGCGAGAAGGTTGGTCACCGTCAACGTCGTGCCCTTCTGGAGAAGCGTGACTTCCTTCGCTTCGGTGAAGGGTTGGGTGGATTCGAGCGAGCGACTCAACCGAAGATCCCGGAAGCGGGTCGGCTGTTCCCCCAGCGCGTACAATCCCCACACGGCATCCTCCAGTGATTCCGCATGGATCTGGACGGTCTGCCGATCGCCCAGCGCCGAGGCCGGGATTCTGACGATACCGTTCGTGTCGGGAATCAGGTTGAAGACGACCGGGGCAGGTTCGGCCAGGAAGTCGAGATTCAGCCCCACAGCCGGAGCAGCTCCACCCTCGAACCCCAAGCCCATGTCAGCCGCCACCTTGGCCGCGGCACGATTGCCAGTCATCGCCGCCGGTGCCTGACCGCCACCCATGCCCAACGCCTGCGTGTCCGTCGTGCGCTTCTCCCACGGGTTCAGCAGCAGGCCGGGACGTCGGAGCATGTTGCCCGGATACTTGGTCGCGTAGCGACGTTCGAGGATGTAGCGATACTCATCCCCGATCGCTCGGCCGCCGGAATAGAGGTTCGGAAGCCGTTCCGGCGTTTCCCACGCCACACCGGCACGCTCGAATCCGCCAAGGCCCTCGAACAACGACCCATCCGAAAGGAACCGGGTGGCGGCAACATGCACGCGGGTGAACGCGTTCCAATGCCGCAACTGGATGGTGAGCTGGTTGGTATCGAGACTCACCTTCTCCACCTGGAGCAACGAGGTCGAACGGACCTCGAGCGATCGGTTTGTCCCGACCAGCCATCGTCCCACCGGCTCGGCCGCGGCAATGCGGATCTGGATCGTGTGCTCCACCTCGTCGCGCAATCGCAGCGAGTAGTCGCCGGGTTCCAGTCCGGCCATTTCAAGGAAGGCTCCCTGCGCCTTCACGCGGGAAGTTCGGTCCACGACAAATTCGCCACCGCGAAGCTCGAGCAGGGAGACCGCCCCACCATCCACCGGAAGTGTCCACGGAACCTGAAGGGTTTCCCCGCTTCGGGCATGAAGGACCGACGGCCATGTCCGACGCGTATCCCGCAGGACGAGCTGGGCCACGGCTTCGTTCGGAGCCTTTGCCGAGACACGCTCGATGTCGTCGAGGCGCCCAAGTTGCACACGCCCGCGGGCATCGGTGCCCAGCGCGACATTCTCCGGATTCTGGAAGCCGCGGCGATGGAAGCTGAACAGGACCTGTTGATCGGGCACCGGTTCCCCGTTGCGTCCGAGAAGTTCGAAGACGTGATCGACGCCAAACCGGGCAAAGTGCCCGCCATAAGTGGACTCGGTCTGGTCGATGCCGTTCAGGGCCCAGACTTCGGTCGCAGAGAGGTCCTGCTTTTCCCCGCCCTTGGTCAGGACAGGGATGCGGGCGAACAACTCCACACGCACCTGGCTCAGGCGGTCAGGCACACGAAAAGCGTGGGTGAAGAGCCGTTCGGCGCTGAATTTGGGCCCCTTCACTTCCGACGTCGTCGCGATGCCGTCGTGCGTCATCGAGGTAATCACGATCCGGACGTCCTCAAGGAGGGACGGTGTCAGCAGTTCGCCTCCAATGCGGAGCGCAGGCCGCAACGCGAGGGTGGCCTCCCGCCGGGCGAGCAGTTGTTCCCGTTCAATGTGGAACTGGGCGTCCAACGCATATGCTTCCGCTGGATGATCAAACTGCGCCGCACTGGCAAAGCTGCCGTCCGGATCCGCCAGAACGATGGTGCGACGGCCTGGGGATGCCGTGAACGGCACCAGGATCCGGCCCTCCTTGGGATCCGGGGTCATGCGGCGTCCGTCCAGCCAGGCCACCGCATTCGTCGCCGGTCGCCGGTTCTCGTCGAGGACCGTGAGCCACTCCCCCGCAGGTCCGGTGCGCTGGACCAACGTGTAGCGCCCCTTCCGCACCAACGCCCGGGAGGATTTCCCGCCTCCGATAAATTCGATGATCCACGCGCCACGGCGCCCCTTGAGCTCCGGAAACTTGAAGGATCGGGCCACGCGCTTGAACGGCGACGCATCGCCCTCGTGCGTCTGCTCGGAGTTCGCCACCAAACCGTCGAGATGCAGGTCGGTGTTGAGCGGACGGTTCTGCCCAAGATGGAACCCCAGCGTGTTGATCTCGTAGATCCGCACGATGAGCTTCGGCGTGTTCTTGAGCACGACATCCACCGCCACGTCGGAATCCACCGGCAGGAAGGCGGGATTGGTCGCGGGGAACTCGATGTCGACCCGCTCGCGCAAGGACTGATAGGCCGCCGGAGACAAGAGCGAGGCCCACTTCTCCGGCTCCGCGGCACCGGCCGTGATCTTCGCCTCCGCGAAGACCGGTTTCACCCAGGTGTCCCGCAACCACTCCGTCCAGGGTTCCCACGACGCCTCCTCGGCAGAGAGCCGCATCACATACTCGCGGACCAACGCCTCGTCCGATCCAACCGGTGGAAGACCCAGCCGCAGGTCTTCGAACCGGGCGTTCACATCCACCGCGTTCCGACCTCCACCCACCTGTTCGAGGAACCGGGGATTCATGTACGGCAACGGGCGGGGAAGCTTGAGGTATTCGAGGAAGCGTTCCCGATCGTACACACCGCGGGTCCGGTCAAACTGAAGCCGCGCATGCAGGATGTGCGCCTTCAGGGAGTTGAACGCGGGCGGCAGGGACTTCGCATGATCCCACAACCGGGTCAGCCAGGCTTCACGTTCCACCGGATCGTATTCCGCGTCCGCGTCCGCGCCGGCAGCCAACTTCCGGATGCGCGTATCGACATACGCCTTCTGGCTGGCGACCGCGGGCACCAGTTCCCGCAATCGGTCGAGTTGATCGACCAACAGGGCACCGTGGATGGGGAACTCGCCGAAACCGCGGCTCTCCTTGGTCTGCAGGTCCTCGGCAACCATCTCCACCAACCCGGGAACGTCCGGACGCGAAATCCGGGAGAGAAGCGCCCGGCGCTGCGGTGGACGCAGCGGGGTCTTGTCGCGGATCAACCGTTCCAGAACCTCGACGGAAAGCCCACCCAGCCCGTCGTGGGAAAGCACCGCCTGCAGGAAGACGGTCTGTTGGATCCGGGCGGGATCGAGAACGCTCGGAAGATCGGGTTTGCGATCACGGACTTCCTGCGTGTGATCGAACGTCACGGCCAGCCGCTCGCGCAGGAACTTCAATGTGGCTTGCGGATCCGCGTCGTACCCCAGCAGCGCCTCCCGATTCTCGATGATCCGGCGTCGGTCGGAGTCCGGATAGCGCCGGCCCCATTGCTCGAGGATCGCCGCCAACTTCGGCTTCTGCGCCGTGTTCTGATAATGCAGCGCGTGGAAGAAGTAGTAGTCCTCGGTACCGGGAATGAGCTGCCCCAGCACCGCCTCGCGATCCGGTGCCAGCGCGAAGGTCTCGATGAACCCAATTTCGTTGTCTGCGGCCATACGTGTAGCAACGAGACAGACAGTGAGGATCGAGGCAAGGACGTTACAGAGTTTCATGGCAGCACGCGGTTCCAGAATCATGACGTGTGATCCGGGTTCCTCTTAGGGGATTGTTCACAAATTGTCTCCGGACGAAAGGGTCTGCCACGCCCTTGGTGCTCCAAGGCCCGAAGGATCGCGTCCAGGACTTCCCCCAGCCGCAGGCCAACGTCCTCAGCGAGGAAGCGCAGGACCATCCAGCCGTGCTCCTGCAACAGGACGTCCTTCGTCCGATCCCGCCGGTAGGCCTCGCGATCGTTCAGGTGTTGGGATCCGTCCAGTTCCACCGCAATCCGCGCCTCGGCATCGGTGAGGTCCACCTCCATTTCTCCAAGTCCATTGAACGGAATGGCGAGCCGGACGTTCAGCCGGAACCGGCCCGCCAGCCCTGGGAGGGTCTCCAATCTTCGGAACAGGAAGACCTCGGTGGCACTCCGCGCACGCGCCACACCCTCGGCACCCGCTTCCGGCGGCTGCGTGACGTGCACGAACTGCCGCGCCAACGACACATCGACGCCATCCAGAACCAACCTTCGAACACTTGCTGCGTAATCCCGCTTCCACTCAGCCATCACCGGCAGCGGAACCTCCGCCGGCCAGCCCGGCAATGCGCTCGCCGGCATCAACAGCGTATAGCCAACCGCCTCATAACCGGCGCAACGCCGGTCGAACATCCGCGACAGCATCGGTACGTCGAGGTCGGCGTAGTCATACACACGCACCTCCTTCTTGCCATGGTGCAACCGATGCAGTCGGCCCACGTACTGCGCAATCGTCCCCTTCCATGAAACCGGGAAGGTCAGGATCAGCGTATCCAGTCGGGAATCGTCGAAGCCCTCCCCGATGAACTTCCCGGTCGCCACGAGGATCCGGGGCTGGTCCGCCGCGATCTCCTTAAGCGAAATCATCACCTTCCCAAGCGCCCGCTTTCCAAGACCACCCCTCAGTACGACGATCGCCGCATCGGGCAAGGCCGCCCGGAGCGCCACTTCCAACACATCCACGTGCTCCACCCGCTCCGTGAGGACCAACGGCGACCGACCGGCACGCACTTCCGCGACGACATCGGCCAGGACCATGTTGTTCCGTTCCTGATCCTCAATCAGCGCCTGCCCCAGGTTCTGAAACTCCATCCGGCGATCCAGTTCCGGCGCCCCGGATGCTCGAAATCCCGTCGGACGCACGAAGACGTGATGCCGGAATCCCCGCTCCTCCGCTTGCCGCTTCGCGTCCACACGGTGCCGGACCACCCCGCACTGCATCTGGACGATCGGGTGATGCCCGTCCCTGCGCGAGAGCGTCGCGGAGAGCCCCAGAACAAATTGCGCCCGCGCGTGCCGCACGACCGCCTCATAACTCGGTGCAGACAGGTGATGGCACTCGTCGACGATTACCTGGCCGTAGTCGCGAATCGGGGAGCTCGAACCCTCGAGGCGCGCGAGACTCTGGATGAGCGCCACGTCCACCTCGCCTCCGAGCCGCCGGCGCCCCGCACCCAGACATCCGATCCGGGATCGCGGAACATCCAGGAAGCAGGACAATCGTTCGATCCACTGGTCCATGAGCTGTTGCCGATGCACCAGCACGAGCGTGTTCACACGGCGGTGGGCAATCATCCAAGCGCCAAGCACGGTCTTTCCGAAGGCCGTCGTCGCCTCGAGGATTCCCGTGTCGTGCGGAACGAGAGCTTCTGCCGCCTTCATCTGTTCCGGTCGCAACTCACCAAGAAACCGCAAGTCCACCGACTGCCCCACGCATCGTTCATCGCGATACCGAACATCGATACCCAGCGATCGGAACAAGCCATCGAGTTCGGGCCGGCATCCCCGTGGCAGCGCCACGTGGTTTGCGAGATCTTCCCCGCAGGAAATGATCCTCGGGATTCCCCTCGTTGGCAGGCGCATCCCCTGCGCCTTGAAAAACTGCGGGTTCTGGAACGCCGCGAGACGAAGCAATCGGATGCGGAGCGCCGGAGGCATGGCCTCTCGCGGAATGTAGATCCGGTCGGCGAGTACCACCTCCAGCCCTGCAGGCAAGGAACCGGCTCGCATCCCCTTGGCATCCTCGGCCTTCGTCAATCGATTCCAGGGCTCTGCCTCCGTCGGATCGTCATCCATCGCCACCCGGACGATGGGAAGGATCCTGTGTCGTCGCTCTGCCGTCGAGACCACGCTCTCCGTGAGGGCACGTGAAATCCGCCGGATCTGCGCGAGGTGGCTCCAGGGGTCCGGATGCGGTCGAAGAGCGGCATCTACAAAAACGCTGTTCCCGTGTTCTCGCGCCGCCTTCTGCATGGGCATTGCAATCAGGTTCCCAAATCCTCCACCCGGAAGCGTGTCCTGATTGGGAAACATGCGGTCATACGACCCCAGCCCAATTTCAGGCCGGACTTCCATCGCTTCCGTCAACAACAACGTACCCAACCGTCGGGCCATCACCGCAGGAATGGGTTCTTCGAAGAACCACCAGACGTGGCCGCCCTCCCCTGAACGGGATCGCTCCAGATGTGCCATCAATCCCTTCGCCTCACTCGCCCGAAGGACCGCCTGCGCATCATCGACCCACCCAGTCCCATCAAAGTCGGCCGCAAGGAACCAGCAGGTTTCGTCCCTCAGCATAGGATAGATTCCCGCCACGAAGGCTTGGCCTCGGTCGTCGAATCCCTGCAGGTGCCATCGGACGATTTGGTCCGACAGTGGGATCCAGCGCTGGTGCAGGCACTCTGAACATCGGATCTTTGGCTTTTCGCAAATGCCGCGGACCCATTCATTCCCACAGGCCGGCTGATATCCCGCCTTCCCAGTCCGCCTGCTTTCAAACCGCCTCGGATACACATCATCCCGACCCCGGAAGAGACTTCGGAACAGGGCGATCTTGAGCTCCGGCGTCGAAGCGGCGGTCACACAGGCCAGCGCTTCCGAAGTTGGAGCGATTCGTCGTTGGGCTTCGTCCACACCCCATTCTCGCCAATGGTCAACCTTCCGCAATGCCCGCCGCCTGAATTCCGCTCCTCACCTGCAGTCGGTCCGATTGGAGCGAACCGATCCTTCGCAGTGCAGCACGCAGTTCTTTGCCAACCCGCCGTGCGGGAGGCGTTCCTGGGCCTGCCATCACGACCTTGTTCTCGAAGTCATCCAAATGAATCACAAGAGCGGGGCCCAGCAGTGCCAGTCGCTCGGCAAACACCACTGGAATCCGCCCATCCGGACCCGGCAGGCAATTGAAGATCGCCGCGCCATTCGCTTCCAACCGACGACGCACCAATGTTGGAATCACGTCCCAGGAGACATCCGGCTTGAAGATGTCACCGGACAACGGCACGGAGAGGTCGTCGACCAATACGGAATACTTCCCTCGGCGACGATTCAACCACGCCACTGCGTCCGCCTGCTCCCAGCAAAGATCCCCAGCCCAAGCCGAACAATGCTTCTGGAAGACGTCGTAACTCGCCGAGTCGAGGTCGACGGCTTCCACCCGAACGTCGCAGCCCAGCTTCCGTAACGGCGCCAACATGCCCCCAGCGGCAAATCCAAGGATGCCAACCAGGCCCTGCGGCCGCTGGATCGCAATCAACCCGGCAAGCACGTCGAACACACTGTGCGTCGGCCCTGGGTTCGAGCGCACTTCACTGATCACTACTCCGTGCTGGCTCAACCGGATCCCACCAAGAGTCGCTCGTATTTCCATGACAGGGAGGGACCGCAACAACCACGGGAAGCTTCCGGAAGTTCGCAATTGGCTGCTCTCGCGGACCACACCCACCGTCTTCCAGGGTCACTTGGCAGGCTCACTCCTCACGAAAACAGTTCATCAGGTCTGTCTTTGGCCGTAACAACACTGCCTCCTGAATAGGCCTCCTCGATCCGTCCGCCCACCCATCGTCGCAGTCGATAAACGGTTCCAAAGGGAAAGTCCGGTGGAGCCGCACCCTGGCCTCCTACGGTTTCCCCCCCGAGACGAACGCTGTTAGTCATCCAGGCAGGAAGTGTAAGATGATAGGGATTCCGGCGCACTTCTCCCACATGGAAGGTGAGGGCCGTGATCAGGTCGGTCAGAACCTCCTCCGAGATCTCAACAAGCAAGTTGGGATGATAATTCTGCCCCCAAAACTCGGTTTCAACCAATGTGGTGCTGAGCTCGCTTCCAATCACGGCCAGCGCATCCATCACCAGGTGATGCACGCCGATATGCGTCCCATTCCAGTCTTCCACGTGCGGAAACAGGATTGCCCGGGGCCGCCAACGCACCAACACGTCCACAACCGTCGCCACCTTCCCCTTCCACCCTTCGGGATCCGCCAACCGGGCCTGGGGAGTGACCTTCTCAAGCCCCCGCTCGCCGATCGTCTCCAGCTCGAATCCAAGGTAACCACAGGCACCCTTGAGCTCTTCCAACCGCTCCGCCTGACGCTCCCGCTTGCTCCCTTGCGTCACAGCCACATTGCAGACCCGCCATCCACATTCACGCTGCAATCGAATCGGGAGCCCACCCACGATGCACTCGTCATCAGGGTGCGGAGAGAAGATCATAACGACCGGCCCATCACCACCGATCGTCTGCGGACGCTCCGATACAAAGCCCCCCAATTGGGATAGTTTTCCTTCTCGGATCCATCGGGCATGGCCCGCGACCATTTCTCGGTACGGATTCATCTCACGCACGATCCAAACCGAAGCGTCGCCTGGAAGGAAGCCCGGGCATGGCGATACGAACGCAAAAACGCCCGGGAATCTCTACCAGACGTGCGACCCATCCGCTTCAATAACCCCAGAGTGAACGACGATTCGGAATACCTGTCCGCTCAGGCAGAGGCCCACCTCGCAGCCAAGGGTAGCCGTACACCCTCTCCTGTCCCATCACAGGGCACCCACTCCAACCTTCTTTCCACACTCAAGAGGTACTTCGGGTACTCCAGCTTTCGCCCCCTGCAGGAGGACATCATCCGGGACTCTCTGGCTGGACGAGACGTCTTTGCCCTGCTTCCCACCGGAGGGGGCAAATCACTGTGCTTTCAACTGCCCGCGCTCGTTCGCAACGGGCTCACAATCGTCATCTCACCGCTCATCGCCCTGATGAAGGACCAGGTCGATAGCCTGCGCGCCAACGGAATCGCCGCCGCCTGCTTGAATTCCTCCCTGGTGGGCGACGAACGCCGTGCTGCCTGGCGAGACCTTCACCAAGGCAGAATCCGCCTCCTCTATGTGGCGCCCGAGCGCCTGTTCGTCGGCACCCTCATCGAGGAATTGAAACGATGGAATCTGGGTGCCGTAGCCGTCGATGAGGCTCATTGCATCTCGGAATGGGGCCACGACTTCCGCCCGGAATACCGCAAACTGAGCGACCTACGCGCCCAATTCCCAGACGTCCCGTTTATGGCTTTGACGGCCACCGCCACCGAAAGGGTGAGGGCCGACATCCTCAACCAACTCCACCTTCGAGACCCGGCCACTTACGTCGCTTCCTTCAACCGCCCCAACCTGACGTATAGGATTCTCCCAAAAGCTCAGACCTACAGCCAAGTCCTCGCATTTCTCAAATCGCGACCGACCGACTCAGGAATCATTTACTGCGCCAGCCGCAACGGAACCGAATCACTCGCCGCAAGACTCAACTCGGACCGTGTGCCAACGCTGGCCTACCACGCAGGCCTCGATAATGCCACCCGCTCACGCAATCAGGAACGTTTCCTGAAGGACGAAGTCAGGGTCATCTGCGCAACGGTTGCCTTCGGCATGGGCATCAACAAGCCCAACGTCCGCTTCGTCATCCACCATGACCTCCCAAAGAATCTTGAAGGTTACTATCAGGAGACCGGAAGGGCTGGACGTGATGGGTTACCTGCCGAGTGCCTTCTCCTCTTCAGTCCCGGCGACGTCGCCAAGCAAATAGCCTTCATCGATGAGAAAGCCGACGAGCAGGAACGCCAGATCGCCCGCCGGCAGCTCCAACAGATGGTCCATTACGCCGAAAGCTCTGAATGCCGGAGAGTCGACCTCCTGAGGTACTTCGGTGAAACCTATTCGCCCCAGGGTTGTGGAGCATGCGACAATTGCCTTTCACCCAGAGCCACTTACGACGGTACGATCCATGCCCAGAAACTCCTCAGTTGCGTGTACCGTATCCGGGAAAAATCCGGTTTCGCAGTCGGACTCAATCATGTGGTCGCCGTGCTCACCGCTTCCGCGAGCGATCAAGTGCTCAAATGGGGCCACCAATCCCTCTCGACATATGGAATCGGTCGTGAAGTGAGCAGAAACGAATGGGGTGCCATTGGACGAGAACTCATTCGCCTCGGATTTCTCCAACAGGAATCGGGAAAATTCCCAACCGTCTCCCTGACGGATGCCGGCAGGGCCGCCCTGCGGGAACGGCGCCAGATTCCATTGACCAGACAACGGCAAGCCCCGAGCTCGAGAACCCAAACCGCGAGGCGTGGAGAAATCGAATGTGATGAACTTCTCTTCGAAAAGCTTCGAAGACTCCGCAAACGACTGGCCGATGAACAAGGAGTCCCCCCTTACATCGTCTTTGGAGATACATCCCTTCGACACATGGCCAATGCAAAGCCTGTCACGGATTCCCAATTCCTCGACGTGCCCGGAGTCGGCGAAACAAAGCTTCGGGTTTATGGCGAGCAATTCCTGACAGAAATCAGGGAACACGTCCGCCTACAGTCCGTTCGCTGAACTTTTGGCCTGAGGCAAGGCAAAGTACCCGCTGCTTCAGGAGAGATTTGACCCCGGCCAAATTATGAAAAAGCCGGGACAATTGTCTCGGCTCATTCGAAATCAAAAACGGCGGCAACCTACTCTCGCGCAAGCTATACAGGCACTACCATCGGCAATGCAGTGTTTGACGGCCGAGTTCGGGATGGGATCGGGTCGGACCACTGCTTCATGGCCACCGTAAAAAGTGTATAAAGGAACCGGCGAGGGAAGTCGCCGTTCGTTGAAGATTGCATACGTGCTTCGGGAAACAATGGTCACTGAGAATTGGGGCTTCCACGCTTCATAGAAGGGGAAGCAATCAAGCCGCACGACCGATTAGTACTGGTCCGCTGAATGCCTCGCGGCATGTACACGCCCAGCCTATCAACCTGGTAGTCTGCCAGGGGTCTTCAGGGGGCTAACGCCCCGGGAAACCATATCTTGGGATGAGCTTGGCACTTAGATGCTTTCAGCGCTTATCTCTTCCGCACATGGCTACGCAGCGCTGCCGTTGACACGACAACTGCCACACCAGAAGTGCGTCATTCCCGGTCCTCTCGTACTAAGGAATGAACCCCTCAAGTTTCCTGCGCCCACAGTGGATAAGGACCGAACTGTCTCACGACGTTCTGAACCCAGCTCGCGTACCGCTTTAACCGGCGAACAGCCGGACCCTTGGGACCTTCTCCAGCCCCAGGATGCGATG
>Ga0172372_10001760_pt1 | contig 33279 bp, 30 predicted proteins | sample LakKiv5m_2_FD_114544 | JGI IMG/M metagenome (GOLD analysis project Ga0172372, IMG submission 114544) | Freshwater microbial communities from Kabuno Bay, South-Kivu, Congo - kab_092012_9.5m | ecosystem: Environmental > Aquatic > Freshwater > Lake | place: Democratic Republic of the Congo... | reverse complement strand
TCCAACACAATTTGCGCAGGAGCTTGTACCGGATTGGGAATTGCTCCGAACCGTATCGGCAATGTGTTTGGAATTTTCAAAGCATATTGCACTCGTGTCGGAAGCGGTCCCTTCCCTACTGAGTTGTTCGATGAAATCGGACAAGGAATTCGCGATCGCGGTCACGAATATGGTTCTGTTACGAAACGTCCGCGCAGAACAGGTTGGCTCGATTTGCCTGCGTTGAAATATGCAGTGATGATCAACGGTGTAACTGAATTGCTGATGATGAAAGCTGACGTACTCAGCGGCGAGAAAACAATCAAGGTTTGCACTGCATACAATTATCAGGGCAAGCAGATTGATCACTTGCCTTTCGATTATTCGCCTGAATTGCTCACTCCTGTTTACACGGAACTCCCGGGTTGGAGTGAAGATCTTACAGGCGTGAAATCACCGGAAGAGTTGCCCGCTTCATTGCATTCGTATATCGAGTTCATCGAAAAATATATCGGTGTGCCGGTTTCCGTTGTGTCTGTTGGTCCTGATCGCACACAAACGCTAATGCGTAAGCAGGTTGCTGTTTAAACAGTTTAACATTTCCATGCAACGAAGTGGTTCTCATGGCGTGAATATTGTGTCTTCACAAACCGTGAAACGAATTCTCCTTCTCTTCTTTTTGCTGAACGGTTTCGCGGTATTCGCGCAGCAAGGCAAACTGATAAATCTGAAACATGCTGATAAACTCATTGGCGATAAAGTCAAAGGTTACCAGCGTTTGATCGGTAATGTTCAGTTTGAACATCAGGGAATGCTCATGAATTGCGATAGTGCGCATTTCTACATGGAGTTGAATAAACTTGATGCGTTCGGACATGTTTTCGTTCAGCAAGGAGATTCCCTTCGTTTGTGGAGCGATCTGTTAACTTACGACGGAAACACACGAATTGCAGTAGCGAGCAAGAATGTGCGATTAGTGGAAGCCGATATGACGCTGACCTGCGATGCAATTACATACGACACCAAATTGCGTTACGGTTACTACAACACCGGCGGAAGAATCGTTAACAAGGATAATGTGCTGACCAGTCAGAACGGCAGTTACTTTTCCGAAGGAAAAATTCTCGCATTCCGCTACAATGTTGTACTGAAGAATCCGCAGTACGAAATGAAATGCGATACACTGCGTTATCTGCCCGGTCCGAAGATCGCGTACTTCCTCGGACCAACAACAATCCGTTCAACCAAAAGCAAGAATTACATCTATTGTGAGAACGGATTCTACGACACGTACAAAGACATTGCGCAATTTGAAGAGAATGCATTTATCGTTTCTCAAACTCAAACGTTGCGTGGAGACAGCTTATGGTACGACAGAAAGAACGGCTTAGGCAAAGCATTCGGTAAGATTGAGATCAGAGATACAGCGCAGAACGTAACGATTTACGGAATGTACGCAGAGCATTATGAGAAAACGGAAACTTCTCTGATTACAGGCAATGCTATTCTCGTGCAGAAGTTTGAGAAAGATTCATTGTATCTGCATGCCGATACGTTGAAATCGATTACTATTCGCCCGAAAGATGAAAAAGGCAAACTCAATTATGCTGATAGTCTTGCCGAAAAAGTTGTGTACGGCTTTCATCATGTAGCTTTTTATAAAACCGATATGCAGGGACGTTGCGATTCTCTCGTGTGGACGTCTGCTGACTCCACAATGCAATTATTCGGTGCGCCGGTTTTGTGGTCGGAAGAAAGTCAATTGACAGCAGAAAAAATGGAAATCATTATTTCTGAAGGAGCGATTCACCGATTGGACATGCATGTGAATTGCTTCATTATTTCCAAAGAAGACAGTGCAAAGTTCAATCAGATAAAAGGCAAATCCATGACGGGATTTTTCGCCAATAATGAATTGCGAAAAATCAATGTTGACGGCAATGGCCAGACGTTGTACTATGCGCAATCAGAAAAGGAATTCATAGGAATTAACCGTGCAGACTGCAGCAGGCTGACCATTTATCTCAATCAGGAGAAAGTGGAATCCATTTCGTTTTACAGTCAGCCGGAAGCACAACTTTATCCGCCGGGCGAATTATCGTCCAATGAAGCTTTACTTAAAGATTTCAAGTGGAGAGGCAAAGAAAGGCCGATGCGTGTGAGAGATATACTGAAACATCAATAACTTTTCTTACGCAGGAATCATTCTTGCGTGCCAACTGTTCTTCACTGGCACTTCCCATTTCGAAAGGAATTCCGTTTTATCGCTTATCAGGTTATTGAAAATGATGTTCTCGCCTGTCAATTCACCGCGCTCCATCATTTGTTCAAAGTGATACAACTTCACGGTGTGAATTTTCGTTTCCGCATCACGATACGCAACAAGCATGCGATCGAACAGATTGATTTTATAATCCTGCTCCAACTGTTGCATAAATCGAACTGATTTATCAATTCCGCAGCCGCTTGCCTGAGCTGTGCGTTCGTCAACCAAAAGCACAATGAAACGGTTGTAAACTGCATCTATTGCAGCTTTCATCAGATTGCCGTGCGATGACCATTCCATTAGAAACATAGCCGCTTTGCGACGGATTTCATTCGCTTCGATATCTGTCAATTCGCGATCGGATTGATACACCCAAACACGACTATGATCCGGCATTTCTGAAAATGTAAGCATGGACAAAATTAGATGTAAAGATTACAATATGCAAAAAGCAAAAATGAGCTGCATTCGCGTGAATACAACTCATTTTCATTTTGTTTATGCGATTACGCGCGACCTAGTCGCCACAACATTTTTGTGTGTGACCACAATGCTCCAACAAAAGTGCTGTTGGAATGATACGGGAGATTGAACTCCTGCGCTGTTTGTTTTACAATGGGCGCCAATTTGCGGTAATGCACGTGACTGATTGCAGGGAACAAATGATGTTCAACCTGATAATTCAATCCGCCGACATACCATGAAAGTAACCAGTTCTTAGGGGCGAAATTTGCCGTAGTAAATAACTGGTGAACCGACCAATCTGTTTCCAGATGACCGGAAGGATCAGGCATTGGGTAGGTAGTGTCTGTAACGACATGCGCAGGTTGGAAAATGCACGCCAGAATGAATCCGGCAAGAAAATGCATAGAGGCAAATCCAATCAGTACCATCCACCAATCGGCCGGGAAGAAAATAAGAGGAACCGCGAGTGCGTAAGCGTAATACAAAAGTTTTGTAATTATAATTTCTGTTAATTCAACCCCGAAAGTAAGGCCCTTCATTTTCAGCAGACCCATTTTGTTGTAACGAATGAGTTGATTGAAATCTTTAGTAGTAGCCCACATCATCGTCATCATTCCGTAAAAGAACCACGCGTAGAGAAACTGAAAGCGATGGATTTTCTTCAAAGGAGCATGCGGAGAAAAGCGCATAATTCCAACAGGCGCAATATCTTCATCATGCCCTTCAATGTTGGTGTATGTGTGATGAAGGTGGTTGTGTTGCAATTGCCAGTTGGTGGTATGTCCTCCAACAATATTAAGGCTGTGAGCGAAAATTTTATTGAGCCATGGAAAACGTGACATGCTGCCATGGTTCGCATCATGCATCACACCCAATCCGATTCCTGCCATTCCTACTCCCATGCCGAGGAAGCCCAGAAACACTCCAAGGTTGCCACTAATAACACCAAACAGCATCAGAAAATACGGAGCGAAATAGAAGATGTGCATGAGCACGCCCTTCACAATCATAGGCATTTCCCCGAATCTTGTTTTCGAATTCGATTTAAAGTAGTTATCAACGCGCTGATTCAGGACTTTAAAAAACTCCCTTTGCTTGTTGTTGAACTTTATTGAATTTACTGCACTCATTTTTTGTTTTTATTCGTTACGCGGGGTTTGCAAATATCGGTTAGAATTTTCCTTATAGAGTCTGACATTCATCAGTAATATCAGGAAATATTCAATTAACGTGTTAATAAGTCAAAAACTGCGGCTAATTGGTTAAAATCGCACAGTTCTAAAGATCATTAGCCGTTGCAATCAACTCCGCAACGTCTAATACTTTGGTTTGAGATTCTTTATTGAAATGTTTAACTCCATCAGTCATCATCGTCATACAAAATGGACAACCCACTGCGATAACATCAGGATTTGTAGACAAAGCCTCTTCGGTACGTTCAACATTCACTTCCTTATTCCCCTTCTCCGCTTCCTTGAACATTTGCGCGCCGCCTGCACCACAACACAAACCGTTTTGCTTGCTGCGTTTCATTTCGTTCAATTCAACGTCAAGTTTCGCTATTACTTCACGCGGCGCTTCATAAACATCATTCCCTCTTCCGAGATAACAAGGATCGTGGAAAGTAATTTTCTTGCCTTTGAATTCACCGCCTTGAACTTTCAGTTTACCTGAATCAATCAACTGCTGCACCAATTGTGTGTGGTGGATTACTTCATAGTTTCCGCCCAATGCAGGGTATTCGTTCTTCAGCGTATTGAAACAATGCGGGCAACCGGTTACGATCTTTTTCACTTCGTAGCCATTCAAAACTGTAATGTTTGTCATCGCCTGCATCTGAAACAGAAATTCATTTCCGGCGCGTTTAGCAGGATCACCGGTGCAGGATTCTTCTGTACCCAGAACTGCGAATTTCATTCCTACATGATTCAGAATACGAACAATCGCTTTAGTAATTTTCTTCGAGCGATCATCGAAACTGCCGGAGCAACCCACCCAGAATAAAATTTCCGGTGATTCGCCACGGGCAAGCATTTCTGCCATTGTCGGAACCTGTATTGGCTGTGACATGTTGAATGTTATTTTTCGAATACCTGAATCTTCGCTTCACGTTCAACGAGGTCCGTAAACTTGCCTTTGAACTGCGTTGCGCGTACCATATGATTATCAATCCAATGATAATTTCCTCCGCGTGGTTTGCCCATCAATAAGCCATGCCAGCGAAAGCCGTTTTTCAAAAGCCATGCTTCAGTTACCTCACGATGCTCTTCTGTGCGAGAAGTAAAGAAAGTAATGATGTGGCCTTCGTCGTACCACGCGTTAATTGTTTCCAATGCATCCGGATACAAAGCCGCATCCATCATTCGCCACGGTTCTTCATTGGGAATATCGTCACAGATTGTTCCGTCGATATCAATCAGAAAGTTCTTGATATTCGCTGGCAAAACAGGACTGATCTTTTGTCCGTTTTCTTCTGCCGGTTGTAGTAATTGATCTTCTGCACTCATAATTATTCTTCGTTAGCCCAGTTTAAACGATCAGCCGGCGAAAACTGCCAAGGCGCACCGTTGTTCTCGATATTCGTCATCATCATGTTCAGTTCGGTCGGAGAAGCCGACTGTTCCATCACGAGATAACGACGCATATCCACTATTATTCCGAGCGGGTCAATATTTACAGGACATTCCTGTACACAAGCATTACAACTCGTGCATGCCCATAATTCTTCAGGTGTGATGTAATCTCCGAGCAATGACTTTCCATCATCCTGGAAAGTTCCACCGTTCGCATCCATGTTCTTGCCAATGTCGTCAGCGCGATCACGAACATTCATCATGATTTTACGAGGAGAAAGCAGTTTACCCGTAATATTCGCAGGACAAGAAGAAGTACAACGGCCACATTCTGTGCAGGAATATGAATCCATGATTTGCTTCCACGTCAGATCCTGAACGTCTTTTACACCGAAACGTTGCGGAGTTTCCGATGGCGGTGGCGGAGAGAAAGAAGGATCGAGCATTGCTTTCACTTCAGTTGTCACCGATTCCAGATTCGTGAATTGACCTTTGTTCTTCAGATTGGAATAATACGTATTCGGGAATGCAAGCAGAATGTGCAAGTGTTTGGAATACGGCAGATAATTCAGGAATGCGATGATGCCTACAATGTGAAACCACCAAGTGAATCGTTCCATCATCATAAGAGAAGATGGTTCCATTCCGGAAAGCATTGGTGTGAGCAAACCGCTGATGGGGAATGCAGAAGCGGAAATCTCGTGATAATGCGCGTGACCTGCGAGCTGCAGATTACGATCTGCTGCATTCATGAACAGGAATGCCGACATGAGCAACACTTCAGTGATGAGAATGTAATTCGCATCGGAACGCGGCCATCCGTCAAGATCCTTGCTGATGAAACGCTTCAGTTTTACAACATTTCTACGTGCGAGGAAAATCAGACAACCAACAAGTACGAGAAGTGCGAGCACTTCGAACGTTGCGATGAGGAAAGTGTAAAGTGGTCCGAGGAATGATAACACACGGTGCGTTCCAGCAACACCATCAATGAGGATTTCAATTACTTCAATATTGATGATGATGAATCCGACGTAAACGAAAAAGTGCAGGATTGCAGGTACCGGTCGCGTTACCATTTTCGATTGCCCGAGAGCAACGCGGATCATGGTTTTCCAACGAAGCGATATGTTGTCTGACAGATCAACATCACGCCCGAGGAGAATGTTGCGTCTGATTTTTCCGATGTTCTTTGCGAAGAGAAATCCTCCGGCGGCAAGCAGAACTGCGAAAAGGATATTATCGATGTATTCCATTAATCAGGAGAATCTGTGGTGAATTAACCGCGCCGCTTTCGTAAGCGTTCAATGCTATCGAGTTTACGCTGTCGTTCCTGTTCTTCTATCTTATTCGGTTTCTTTTTAAAAGGCAGATAGCGTCCGGGATAAAGCGTCATATCTTCAATCAGAAATTGCATTTGAGCATTCGAATGTCGTAAATCAGCGATCACGAGCGAATCAGATCCCATCAGCACAGAACTTGCGCCTTCAGAATTGATTCGTGCAAGAACAGCATTTGCGTTAGCAAGTGCTTCGGCTGCGCTGTTTATTGCCTGTTTCAGATTTGATTTTGCAATTGTATCTGTAATATTCTTGAAATTGGACATTGCCAAAGCCAAAGTGTCTTTATTCGCGTCCATCATCTTGGTAAATTCTTTCACATGGAATACAATCTCAGTAATACCGCGGTGCGAACTTTCCACCATCGTGTCGAGATTATATGCTGTATTTTTGAATGATTCGAGCGCCAATCGAATGTTTGTGAAGCTCGCTGTGATGGATTGTGCACTTTCCTCATTGATTACAGCAGAGAAAACCGTAACCATGGAATCAATTGAACCGACAAGACTTTCCACTTTATTCTTCAGCGGAAGCAATTGAACGTTTACCTGATCTTTAAGTGAAACTTCGTTAGAACCGCGAATGAACATACCATCAGTAACGGGCTTTCCTTTGGGAGATGGAATTAGCATGAGTTCCATGTTACCCAACAATCCGCCGCTATGAATCATAGCCGTTGCGGAATCCGTCAACTGAAGATTATCATCAGTAATGATAAAATGGACGATGAGTTCCCCTGTTTTCGGATCCATTTCAATGCCGCGAACCGTTCCGACTTTAAATCCGTTAACCTGAACCGTGTTGTTTTTGGTCAAGCCATCCACATGCGCATAACGCACGTACAGATCGAGACTTGTAGAGAAGATGTCTCTGCCTTTCAGGAAGTTAAAACCGTAAATAAACAGCGCAAACGCTACAATTACGATAATTCCTGTACGTATTTCCTTTGAGTATTTCACCTAATAATTATTCGGTTGCGAAAATACGAAAAAATCGCGGATTCGGGCTATCCGGGATGCACTCCTCGCTGCTGAAATTCAATCGATTGCGGAAATCCGAAAATAAAAAAACAGCCGGCGAGTAGTTTCCGCTATGCCGGCTGTCGTTTGAGTACCGGAAATTACTTCCCGCCATTCAGTTTTTTTGCTTCTTCTATCGTGATGCGTTTGTTCTCTTTATCGAAGGCAACAACAAAGGCTTCCGTAAATCCGGCGTCACGCAATTGTTTCTGTCGCTGAGCCGCTTCTGCCATTGTCGTGTATGATCCTACTGTGTATTTGAACTTGCCGTCCTGTTTGTACATCCACGTATCTGAAACACCTTTGAATCGTGGAGAATCTTTTGCCAATTCAGATTCAGAATTTACAATTTGAACGCGATAAACAACGCTCTGTGCAGTTTTAACTTGTGCTGTAGAATCTTTCACAACGGGTTTTTCCGGCTTTTCAACTTTAACAGTATCCTTTTTGATTTTCGGACCGTTCGGATTGGCAACATAATTATGCGGTTTACGCAATCCTGCAGTGTCTTCTTTGTCGGGAGAATACGGTTTCATATTCTCCACTTCATCATTGTATGTATGCGTTATCCCTTCCACTCTGTCTTTCCATTGGCGGAACGCTCTGAAAATAGATGCCGCCATGTGTGTTTGACCTTTATCGCCACCGAGGAATTTCTCCTCATGCGGATTGGTAAGAAATCCGGTTTCAATTAACACCGAAGGCATACTGGTTTTCCAAAGCACCAGAAATCCGGCTTGCTTTACGCCTTTTTCTTCTCTTCCTGCACGATCGCGAAACTGATCCTGACAATACTGAGCGAATAATTGGCTTTGCTCCATATACAGGTTCTGATAGGCAGCCAGAATAATTTCCGCTTCATCGCCGCTCAGTCCCATGTTGTAGTTGTTCTGATAATTCTCTTCCAACATCGCAGCTTCGTTCTCACGCTTTGCCACATCCAGATTGCCTTGGGTTTTATGCAAACCCATTACGTAAGTTTCGGAACCTTCAGCCGTTTCGTTGCACAATTCTTTGTACTTGCCGTTCGATTGTTTCTTTCTCACACATGCCGAATTGCAATGAATACAGATGAACAAATCCGCATTATTTCTGTTCGCAATAGCCGCACGTTCATTCAACTCAACAAACACGTCAGTTTTACGCGTGTAAACCACCTTTATCTCGGGATGATATTTCTCGATATACGCACCCAATTTTAATCCGATGGAAAGAGCCACATCCTTTTCCTTCGCATTATCGCCATGGCATCCGGGATCTTTCCCGCCGTGACCGGGGTCAATACAGACTACTTTAATCTTTTTCTGTTCTGGCTTACTATTTGCGGAGAATGACGCCATTACAACCAAAGCGACTATTGCTGCGGCCAGAATTGTTAAAGAATGTCGGAATCTCTTATGCATTGTTATCATTAAAACGAAAAGAGGCTCATTTTATTTAGTTTTGAACCCGATTATCGTACACAAGCAAAAATACCGCCAAAGAAAAGGCACCCTTGAAGGAAGAGTTCTACTTTTCCTCCGCTCGGTGTTGATAACCATGCTTCTACAGCAAGGTTTGAGCCTGTTTGCGCAGGATTCTCTCAAAGCGCAACCGATAAAGAACGGCGGACTCAGCAATATCGTTACTTACGGTGCAAGAGATTCCATGCGGTTCGATCTGATCAATGAAACCGTTTATCTGTATGACAGCGCTTACGTGTTGTATGATCAGATGGAAATTAAGGCGAAATACATTGTTATCGATTTTCGCAACAATGTGATTTCAGCGAAAGGCGATACGAACGCAGCGGGCGAATACATTTCAAAAGCTCATTTTGCAGATGCCGAGCAAACATTCGAAGCGAAGCAACTTGATTACAACTACGTGACGCAGAAAGGACGCATTGTTGAAGTTACAACGAAGCAAGGCGACGGATATATCATTACGGAAGTATTGAAGAAAGATTCTGCGAATACGATCTTCCTATCAAAAGGTCAATACACAACTTGCGATCTTGATCATCCGCACTACGCCATTCGTTCAAACAAAATGAAAGTTATTCCGGATGATAAAATCATCACCGGTCCTGCTTATCTGGAACTTGCAGGGATTCCAACTCCGCTTGCTGTTCCGTTCGGATTTTTCCCCAATAAGAAAGGTCGCAAATCGGGAATTCTCATTCCAACTTACGGAGAATCTCCGGCATGGGGATTCTTTTTACGTGACGGCGGCTATTATTGGGGCGTGAGCGACAAGTTGGATTTTGCTTTGCGTGGAGATATTTATTCGCGAGGCAGTTGGGGCGCGAAAATCACAACGAACTATAATGTCCGTTATAAATATTCCGGACAGATCTCTGCGAAATATGCGCGTAACTACAATGGCGATCGCGAGTTACCGACGAGTACCGTTGTAAATGGCTATTCGTTCCGATGGACACATCGCCAGGATGCAAAGTTTAATCCTTCCATTCGTTTCAATGCAAGCGTGAACGTTAATTCGAGCGAATACAATCAGTACAATTCCACCATTGCAAATGATTATTTGTCCAATACATTTCAATCCAATGTTTCGTGGACAAAGACATGGAAGTTCGGCTACCTGACAACAAATCTGAGTCACAGCCAGAACACGGTAACCAACAACGTGGATATCGGATTTCCATCCGCGTCGTTTAACGTAAATCGTTTTTATCCGTTCCGTAATCCGGATCGTGTTGGCAAGCCGAAATGGTGGGACAAAATAGGAATGAGTTATTCCAGTGAATTCAAGAATTCATTGAGCATTACGGATTCGCTGCTGAGTTATCAGAATTTCGGGAGAGAAACATTCATGAAAGACACTTTGCGACAAGGATTCCGCACAGGGTTCCGCCAGCAGATTCCGATTGCCACTTCTTTCAACGTGTTGAAATATTACACGCTTACTCCGGCGATAACGATGAATTCCGTAACGCAATTAAAGACCATTCGCAAAACCTGGGATTCCAATCTTGAAGAAGTAGTAACGGATACAGTAAGCGGTGCGCGTGCAAGTTTCGATTACAATGCAAGTCTTACGTTGAGCACCAAGTTCTACGGTTTCTACACGTTCAAGCACTCGAAATATTCGAAAATAAGACATGTAATGACGCCGTCCGTATCAATGATATATATGCCCGATTTCACTGATCCGAAATTCGGTTTCTACAAAACAGTACAAACAAACAGCGCGGGCGCTACAGCAGAATATTCGATTTTCGAAGGCGGTGTATACGGATCATCCGCACTTGGACGTGTTGGATCCATTGGTGTGAATCTGATGAACAGCTGGGAAGGTAAACTACGTCCGAAGAACGATACAGCAGGTACATCTGAACGCAGAATGCTCATCGACGCATTGAATCTAGGAATGAGTTATAATTTCATGGCTAAGCATTTCAATTGGGCAGTGATTTCAGCAGGACTGCGCATGAAACTTTTCAAGTTGTTTGATTTGAACACTTCTTTCACTGCAGATCCTTACAGAATAAACGAAGAAGGAACGCGCATTGAAAGATTTGAGTGGAGAACAGGTAAACGACTTGCGCGATTAACTTCAACGAATATTGCAATCGGAACCAGTTTACGTCCGGGAGGATTTACTTCAAGCAACAGCAGAACTTCAGATCGTGGAACACAGGCAGAAGTTGACATGATCAACGCGAATCCGGCAGCGTATGTGGATTTCAATATTCCTTGGTCGCTGAATGTACAATACAACCTTTCGTGGAGCAAATACGGTCTAACGCCAGTTGTAAATCAAACAATGCGTGTTGGCGGAGACGTAAACGTTACACCGAAATGGAAAGTTGGATTTGACAGTAACTACGATTTCACGCGTAAGGAATTTGCATATACATCTTTGAATATTTACCGTGATCTCCATTGCTGGGAAATGCAATTCAACTGGATTCCATTCGGATTCCGTCAGAGTTACAATTTAACTATCAGCGTAAAATCAGCAGTGCTTCAGGATTTGAAGTTAACACGCAAGCGCGATTGGTTCGATTTCAACAGTCTTTAGAGTTGAGTTTAGGGGTTACAGATAGCTTCAATTATGTAACTTTACACCACTCAACTTTTCCAATGAAAAAATACTTCTTATTCGCATTTCTGATTTCAGGAGTTGCACTTTTGTTTGCATTCGGCGGTAATGGAACCAAGCCGCGCAAAGTTTCTCCGAACGATCCGGATACTCTCGCATTGAAAATGATTTACAGCGAAGCGCTGGAAAACGGTGCTGCGTATGAAAATCTCAGAAAGTTGTGCAAAGAGATTCCTCCGCGCCTTTCAGGTTCACGCGGCGCTAAGATGGCTGTTGATTACATGTATCAGGTGATGAACGGGATGGGACTTGATTCCGTGTGGCTTCAGGAATGCATGGTGCCGCATTGGGAACGCGGTGTTGCGGAAACAGGCAACATGATCATTGACGAAAAGATTACGCGCATGAATATCTGCGCATTGGGCGGATCAGATGCAACACCATCCGATGTATTGGAAGCAGAAGTAATTGAGGTGCGTGACTTTGCTCATTTGGAAGAATTGGGAGAGAAGAAGATCAAAGGCAAAATTGTATTCTACAATTATCCGTTCAATGAAACTTTCATTTCCTGTTTTCATGCTTATGGAGATGCAGTGAAATACCGTTGGCAAGGACCGAGAATGGCGCAGAAGTATGGAGCTGTTGCGGTTCTTGTACGTTCCATGACGAACGCACGAGATACATTTCCGCATACAGGAGTAATGCGCATGGATTCGTTGCGCGCGACAATTCCAAGTGCTGCGATTTCAACAATTGATGCGGAGATGCTCAGTGCAGCTTTGAAAGGTAAATCGCCTGTGCGTTTCAGCATGACAATGAATTGTCACATGTATCCTGATGAAAAATCGCACAACGTAATCGGAGAAATCCGCGGCAGTGTAAATCCGGAGAAGGTGATTGTGTTCGGCGGACATTTGGATGCGTGGGATAACGGAGAAGGCGCGCATGATGACGGAGCGGGATGTGTTCAGGGAATTGAAGTGCTGCGTTTGTTTAAAGCACTAGGAATTAAACCGCGCTACACCATTCGCTGTGTATTATGGATGAATGAAGAGAACGGAGGAAAAGGAGGTGCAGCGTATTTCGATTACGCCAAGAAGAATAATGTTCAACATATAGCGGCGATTGAATCAGATGCCGGAGGATTTACTCCTCGCGGATTCGGTCTCGATATGAAGCCGGCCCAGAAACAGAAAATTCAAACGTGGCAACCGCTTTTCTTCCCATATGGTGTTTATGATTTCACGCAAGATGGTGGTGGCGCGGACATAGGTCCGTTGAAAGAACTCGGCACTCCGCTTTTGGGATTACATCCCGACAGTCAACGATACTTCGATCATCACCACACGGAGAATGATAAATTCGAACATGTAAACAGAAGAGAACTTCACATGGGCGCTGCGTCCATTGCAGGATTGGTTTACATGATTGACAAATACGGATTGTAAGAATATGAAATCATTCAACATACCGGAGTTTTACAGAAGTCCGATCATTTCTAAGATTAAAAATCTGAGAAAAGCAGATGATCCGAAGAAAGCCGACCACTCGCCTACGCTTCTGGATTTTGGCAATGTTCAGTTTCTGATTGCACGCCACTTCGGATTCTGTTACGGAGTTGAGAATGCAGTTGAGATTTCATTTCGTGCTATCGAAGAAAATCCGGGCAAGAGAATTTTCCTGCTCAGTCAGATGATTCACAATCCTGAAGTGAACAATGATCTTGTTTCACGCGGTGTTCGCTTTCTCATGGACACCGGCGGCAATCAGGTAATTCCATGGTCGGAACTGAAGTCGGATGACATAGTAATCATTCCTGCATTCGGCACCACATTGGAAATCGAACGTCAACTTCGTGATATCGGAATAGAACCGCAACATTACAACACAACGTGTCCGTTTGTAGAACGTGTTTGGAAGAAATCGGCGCAACTGGGAAACGGAGATTACACGATTATCATTCACGGGAAACCGAATCACGAAGAAACCCGTGCCACATTTTCTCATAGTGTCGGTGAAAGTCCTGTGCTTGTTGTGAAGGATATCCATGAGTCGCGTAAAGTCGGCGACTACATGCTCGGCAAGCTCAACAAAGAGGAATTCATGAGTTTGTTTTCCGCTCGTTTATCAGATGGTTTTGATGCTGAGAAACACTTGCAGAAAGTCGGTGTGATTAATCAAACCACTATGCTTGCGAGCGAAACGCAGGAAATCGCGGATCACTTCCGGGATGTGATGAAAGAGAAATTCGGAGAAGCTGAAATTAAAAATCACTTCGCAGATACGCGCGACACTTTGTGTTATGCTACGAATGAGAATCAGAATGCTACGTACGGATTACTGAAAGAAGATGCAGACATTGCAGTTGTGGTAGGCGGATACAACAGTTCCAACACATCACATCTCGTGGAGTTGTGTGAGAGAAAATTCGCGACGTATTTCATCAAAGATGAAACTGAAATAAATTCTGCAGAGAACATCAGGCACTATGACCTGCATTCGCACGCAATGAAAGAGAGTGACAGTTGGCTGCCTGCTTCTAAACCTGCGCGAATCATCCTTACGAGCGGCGCAAGTTGTCCGGACAGTGTTGTGGATCGTGTGCTTCAGAAATTGCTCACCTATTATCCGGGCAGTAAATCGACAGAAGAAGTACTTGCCCGATTGCAGAGTAATCTGTAAATTAGGGGAAACGCATTTCGCAATGACAACAAAGAAAATGAGGGAAGCTGTCCACAACTACATTGATATTGTGGATGAACAAGGGTTGCGCATGATTTATGCGATGCTGAAAGAATATTCGCTGCCTGCGGTTGAATCTGATAAGGAATTATTGGAATTACTGGATCATCGACGTTCTGAAATAGAAACGAAAGAAGAAAACTTGCTGACTGTTGAAGATGCATTTCGTAAACTAACTAAAAATAAAAAAAGTGCGAAGTGAAGTTCTGATTAGTAAAGGAGCCTATGCAGATATTGAATTAATTAATCATTGGTACTCGGAAGTCCGACCTGAACTTGCGGAGCTTTTCAGACAGGATTTACGTGTTTCTCTAGAATTGATCTCTTTTTTTCCCGAGTCAGGAATTAAGTTTCGAAAGAATTACAGAACTGCTTACTTGTCGGCTTTTCCATACGGGATCTACTATGTTGTAAAAGGAAAAGATGTAATTGTCTTATCGGTGACACATAACCGTAAGCATCCATCAAAGAAAATAAAGCGAAAACAATGACGAGAAATGATGCATACAAAAATACCGGTCTGCTTGCACTACGATTAGGCGGTACACTGATGCTTTTACACGGTTGGTCCAAGATGATGAACTACAGTGAGTATGCAGCAAAATTTCCGGATCCGATTGGTCTGGGGCCTGAATTCTCTCTTATACTCACAATTTTCGCGGAAGTTTTCTGCGTTGTATTTGTTGCACTTGGATTGTTCACGCGCTTTGCAACAATTCCGTTGATGATTACCATGTTAGTGGCTGCGTTGATCGTTCATAGCGGCGACGCATTCAGCGATCGGGAAGCATCGATTGGATATTTCCTTTTGTATGCAGCGATATTCTTGCTTGGTGCAGGAAAGTATTCATTGGACAATGCATTCAGAAAGGCGGCGAAATGGTAAAGTCCGTTTTGACTTCAATTGTTTTTCTGATTTCGTTCTGCGCGTGCAACACTGCACCTCCTTCGCAAACTTCACAAACGAAAGAGAAAACAGCAAGCAATACCACACAGCCTGTTGAATATGCCGGCAAAGACACAGTGTTCCATTCTAATTACACAATAAAACTACCGGAAGGTTATAAAATCGATCCGCAACCCGGCGCTGACAACAGTGTGTATTACTTTACTCCGATTGATACGACAATCAAGCGAGGTGAAGCAGGAATTTACTTTGGTGCAAGACCTGATGATTCCGCGCCTTCAACTCAATACACAAAGAATGAAATGCCCGGAATATTTTTGGGACAATCCGTTACGTGGATAGAATACAAAACTGATGCCTACACACAAAGAGAAACTTTCCTGCAAACAGGCCCGGAAATGCGCATCCATTGCTGGTGCTATTCCGATAATCCGAAAGATCTTGAAATGTTATTTGAAATGGTGAAATCTATTCACCAGTAACAATTACCACTTTTTCTTTCCGAACTTCTTCTTACGATCGCCTCCGCTGCTTTCGTTGCCCTCCAGCAATGTTTTCCAGCTTCCGCCTTTATCATCACCAAAAGAATCTTTCTTCTTTCTGTCAGAACCGAAATCGGCCTTACCGGATTTACCTCCGAAAGTTTTCGGACGATCATCAAAGGAACGTGATTTCTCACCGTAAGATTTTCCGAATGACTTCTTCTTCCCGAAAGATGGCTTATCTCCGAATGAACGTTTTTCGCCGAATGATTTGCCGCCACGATCTCCGCGACTGCCGCGATCTCCACGATCACTGCGCTCGCTGCTGAAATCTTTACGTGGACCACGACTGCGACCGCCGCCACCCGGATTGTCAGAAACGTTCACGCGTACTTCACGACCGTTAACAACCACATTCGAGAATGCAGATTCAACCATTTCTTTCGTAAGCGCAATAGTCTGCACGAAAGAGAAATTATTCTTGAGGTCAATTCTGCCTACATGTTCACGACCTACATTGAGTTCGTTGCAGAACATGCGAAGTAAATCTGCCGGTTCCAGTCCGTCGATACGACCAACAGAAACAAACCACATGATCTGTTCACCGTCGATTTCCTTACGTTCACGTTTCTCACCTTTCACGCCTGCATTCAGATCATGGTTGGCCAATTGCTCAATCGCTTTCTGCATTTGCATAGAAACAAGTCTGCGCAAAGCATCTCCCGGGGTCAAGCCTTCCATAGCTTCTTCCATCAATTCGAGATACTTTGTATCCAAAGTTTTCTCTTCAGGAAAATCCATGATGCGCTTAGCAAAAGCAAGTACCTGATTTTTCATTGCATCTTCACCTGTCGGTACAGGGAGAAAATTCAATTTCATCTTTGTACTGCGTTCGATATCGCGAAGCTTATGTTGCTCTTTTGAATGCAGAAGGAGAATTGAAATCCCGCTCTTTCCAGCACGACCGGTACGACCGCTTCTGTGCGTGTAACTTTCCGGTTCATCAGGTGCCTGATAATGGAAAACGTGCGTTACATCATCCACATCAATACCACGTGCAGCAACATCAGTTGCAACAAGCACAGTGATAATTCTATTACGGAAACGTTTCATTACGAAATCACGTTGTGCCTGAGAAAGATCTCCGTGCAATGCATCGGAAGGATAACCGTCGCGAACGAGATGATCCGCCACTTCCTGTGTCTCTGCTTTTGTGCGACAGAACACGATTCCGTACATACCCGGATGCGCATCGATGAAACGACGTAATGCAGGATAACGATCACGCGCCTGAACAACAGTGTAGAAGTGTGCAATTTCACCGGTCTTCTGAGCGCCTTTCACGCTCACTGTAACCGGATCATTCATATAGTTCTTCGCAATACGCGCAACGCCATCAGGCATTGTTGCAGAGAACAACCAAGTGAATTTTTCAGAAGGAGTTTCAGCAAGAATCGTGTCGATTGCTTCGCGGAAACCCATGTTCAGCATTTCATCAGCTTCATCGAGAACAACGGTGTTGATGTTTCCGAGTTTCATTGCACCACGCTCGATCATATCGTTCACACGACCCGGTGTTCCGACAATAACATGTACACCGCGTTTCAGTTCTTTGATTTGCATGCTGATGCTCGCACCGCCGTAAACAGGCAGAATGCTCACACCTTTCATTCGCGTCGAGAAGTTTTTCAAGTCACCTGCAATCTGAACACACAATTCGCGTGTTGGACAAAGAATGATTGCTTGCGGATATCGGTTATCAAGATCAAGCGAGTTTAATACAGGCAAGCCGAACGCTGCGGTTTTACCTGTTCCGGTTGCAGCTAATCCAACTAAGTCGGAGTTGCGTTGCAAACAAACAGGAATAGCTTGTTGTTGTATTGGAGTTGGGGTTTCAAAGCCCATTTCAGCTACGGCAGTAGCCAATTCCGGGCGTAAACCCAATTCAGAAAATGTACTCATAAGTTGTAGTAGACCCTTCGGCTTTTATTTAGCCCGTCCGGACAGACTATCCGGTAGGGCGGCGCAAAGATACACAAATAGACGATAGACCGTAGACTTTAGTCAGGAGATAGTTGAATAGCGGTAAGTAATCGATGAGTGGAGCGATTAACTGTCAATGAAAATCAGCTTTGACTCGCTGCAAGTTCCTTCACCAAACGCAACACAAATTCCAGTTGTTCTTCTCGTGACAACTCAGAATTATCAAGCACAACTGCATCTTTCGCCTGAATTAGCGGATTTTCTTTGCGATGCGTGTCTTCGTAATCACGTTCCATAAGATTACGTCTCACATCATCACGCGACACAACTGTACCTTTTGATTGTAATTCATCGAGACGACGTTGTGTACGAATATCAGGATCCGCAGTCATGAAAATTTTCAGTTCTGCATCAGGGAAGACATTTGTACCGATGTCGCGACCATCCATTACAACCGCTTTGTTCTTCCCCATCTCGCGCTGCAGCGCAACCATTCGCACGCGCACCTCGCGAATTTTGCTGACAGGACTCACAAGATTGGACACAGCCATCTGACGGATTTCCTTTTCCACATTCTCTCCGTTCAGTAAAGTTTCAGAAGTTCCGGTTGCTGCATTGAACTTAAATGTCAATGAAATATCATCCAACGATTTCACGATGTCTTCTTCGATGAAAGCGCCGTCTTTCACAATGCCGTGACGCAACGCATAAAGTGTAACAGTGCGATACATTGCACCGGTATCAACATAGCTATAGCCTAATTTTGCTGCTAAAGCTTTTGCCAAAGTGCTTTTCCCGCAGGAAGAATATCCGTCTATTGCAATTGTGATTGGGTTCACGCAGTAAAGATAACTATTCGTTTTCACTGCTGCGCAATACAAGTCGCACATGAAATACCAACAGGAATACTTAATTTCGTGTCATGCAAAACAAACCGGTTGTATCGCTGGAAGATATTAAATCGCAGGAACGCGAACTTTTGTCGGCTGTCACGAAGAAACATCTGATGAGCGGAATATTCACTAATCTGGTGCCATTTGTTTTGTGCGCGTTGGCCGCAGTGTACATCAACCAGAAATGGTATGAGTGGAAAATGGACAATGACAACTTGAGAGGATTCCTCAATTTTGCTCTTGTTATGGGATCGTTGTTGCCGGCAAGAATGTTCGTGAATAAAGTTCTGCAGCATAACAAAGCGATGAGCGCATGGAAGAAGAAAGTTTTCCGTGGACCAATCAGCGGTAAAGAAGGCAATACGGTTTTTATTTCAAATCAGAAGATCAAGTTGCCTGCTGAGATGGCCGCAACTTTCCAAACGGGAGATGTTGTTGAAATCGGGATGAGTACTGTGAACGATCTTGTGATTTACGCAACGAAACAGTAGTAATCAGGCCGGCGGAATAATTCCATCGGCACGCAGTTGCTCTGCAATCAATTTGAATTCATCGATGATTTCCTGACGTTGCTTTGTGATGTCAGACATCAAATCTTTTCTGGAGCGGAACACGGAAATATACTTCCAACGGTTGGAGATGTAGTACAGCGAACGCATGTAGTACCATGCCCACAAACCGGATGGAATCCAAGTGGCAATGATGCTCAAATCAATCCACCAAACGAATTCAAATCGGCGCAACAAAACGATAAGCAGAACATACCAAATCAGGAAGAACAACATTCCTGCGGCAACACCGATCGCACCGAAAAATTCTCTCTGCTTCACAAGCTTGCGCGAAAGGAAAGAAGCCGTGTAAAACGGAATGTAATTAACCAATGAACCATACACGAACAGCGGAAATCCGAGAAGAATCAATGCCAGTTCGCCTAACCAATAATAATAGCGACTTCCAGCTTTGCGTCCTGCGCGAACAAGCTTATCGGAGAATCCTAGCTCATCCAGTTTCCAGAAGTAACTCTTCATCTTGTTCACTACTTCTGTAACACGAGAACGATCATTATGCAGGAAATGTCGCACCGCTATTGAAATATTGCGGATCATCTCCAGTTCACGGACTTTTAATTCCGCAGAATGAACCTTCTCGCCTACGATCTCTGCGCGGTAAATACGTTCAATCATTCGTGTTATTCCATCAGCTTCTTCGTGTTCGATATGAATCACCTCGCTTTCGAGTCGTTCACGAATCACGTCTGTTACTTTCTGCGCCGCTTTGAATGCATCTGCTTCATGTTCGCTTTTGAAATCGAGCATGGAAATCGGTTCGCTGTAACTCAGCAACACATCTTGTCGGAAAATGTGCGGATCGTCATAATTAATTCCAAGGCATGCGATCTTCACATCCTGTGTGTATTGCGAAGCGGCACAAGCGCCCAAGGCAATTCGAGCTGCGCCTGTTTTTATTTCTTTCAATTTGCGTTCTGTGATGCTGATGCCTTCAGGAAAAATCAGAATAGCGTCGCCACGTAACAAATGCTCGTAACATTTCGCGAATGTTTCGTCGTTCTTGTGCATTTGTGTAGGATCATCCTGTTTCCGATAAACCGGAATCATGTTGAACTTCGGAAGCAACCATTTCGCGAATGCACCTTTAAATACAGCAGCTTTCGCCAGAAAATAAATGCGGCGTTTCGTACTTGCGGCGATTACAATCGGATCGAGAAATGCTCCCGGATGGTTGGCACAAATCACCAACGGTCCGGTTTCCGGCAGACGTTCCGCATGCAGACGGAAAGTTTTACGGAAGAAATATTTAAATGTAATCTGAAACAGCAGTTTCAGAATATTGTACAGCATTTTCAAATATACATTTAAGAGATCACATACGCCACGGAAGAGTACATTCTGCAACCAACTCCGAATAACGTGTAACTTTGCAGAATGTCAACCAATCGGGAACTCTTTTTCAAGCATGTCGGGCAAACGAGCCCCGCACCATTGGCACTTGAAATTGAACGTGCGGAAGGTTGTTTTCTATATGGTGCCAATGGAGAAAAATATGTTGACTTGATTTCCGGTATTTCCGTGAGCAATGTCGGACATCGTCATCCCAAAGTAGTAGAGGCCATCAAAAATCAAAGTGACAAGTATCTTCATCTGATGGTTTACGGAGAATACGTTCAATCTCCGCAAGTGAAATTAGCGGAACGTATAGCTTCTCTCCTGCCGGCTTCTTTAAATTCGGTTTATTTCACCAATAGCGGAGCAGAAGCCATTGAAGGTGCGTTGAAACTCGCCAAGCGAATCACGCATCGTGCAGAAGTGGTTTCGTTCCGTAATTCCTATCACGGAAGTACGCATGGTGCCTTGAGCATTATGGGAAGTGAAACATTCAAGAATGCATTCCGGCCTTTGATTCCGGGAAACCGATTGTTGAACTACGGAATTGAAACGGAGTTGGAACAAATCACGGATGAAACTGCTTGTGTTGTTGTTGAACCTGTGCAGGCAGAAGCGGGCGCAATTTTTCCGGATAACAATTTTCTGCAGAAGCTTCGCGAGAAATGCAACGACAAGGGAGTGATTCTCATCTATGATGAAGTTCAAACCGGTTTCGGTCGCACAGGAAAACTTTTCGGATTTGAGCATAGCGGAACCGTTCCCGATATCATTGTATTCGCGAAAGGAATGGGAGGCGGAATGCCGATAGGTGCATTTGTTTCGTCAGTGGAACGAATGACTTTACTTACGCACGATCCTGTCTTGGGTCATATCACAACTTTCGGGGGACATCCTGTTTCCTGTGCAGCAGCGTTGGCAACTATTGACACGATTGTTGCAGAAAAATTACATGAACAAGCTGCTGCAAAAGAGAACATATTGCGTGCGGAATTAAAACATCCACGAATTAAAGAAGTCCGCGGTAAAGGTTTGATGCTCGCAGTTGTTTTCGATTCATTCGACACCAACAAGAAAATCACTGACAAAGCAATTGAAGACGGTGTTATAACCGATTGGTTTCTGTTCTGCGATCATGCAATGCGGATTGCACCACCATTGAACATCAGCGAAGATGTACTGATTGAGTCGTGCAGAAAAATCGTAAAGGCGATTGATTCGATTCAGTAGGTTCCTACCGATAACATTACAAGCGTACAAGCTTCAACGGTTTCAATTCCCGCCTCTGTGCACAGCTTTTCCAATTCAGGATTCTCTGTTCCGGGATTGAATATAACACGCTTCGGTTTCAACAATAAAATATAATCATACCAGGAAGGTTGATTCTGCGGTCCGACGTAAAGTGTAACCGTTTCAACATCCTCAAGCTTAGGAAAGCCTGTAAGAATTTCAACTTCTCCGATTTTGCCTTGGCGTAAACCGACAGCGATAACCGGTTCGTTGTGATGCACTAATGATCGCACAGCGCGATTACTGTAACGATCTGTATTCTCAGATGCTCCGATTACAACTGTCTTTCCCATTACGGTTCCATTTCATTAATACCTTCAACGTAGTTGAGATCTTTGCCATACGTCTCTTCGAGTCGCTTTAATGCAATGAATGCAACTACGAACGTCACGATACCGACAATGATTGCTGCTTTGATATTTCCGAATCCGGCATTGCCGCTGAGCATTTGAAAACTCATAGTGAGCAGAATTGCACCGCCGCGCACAAAGTTCGGAGCTGTTGTAGTAACCGTAGCGCGGATATTTGTTCCGAAAAGTTCAGAAGCAGAAGACATGAACACGGCCCAATATCCTGTTGCGAATCCGATAATCACGACAATAGTGTAGAAAACGAAAAGCGATTTTCCTGCGAAGAGAAAATAAGCAATCGAACACAGTACAACCAGAATTAAGAAAATAAACAAAGCGCGTTTTCTGCTTTTCAGATACTGACTCAACCATCCACTGACAATATCGCCAATGGTAATGCCGCAATATGCTAATGTGATTGCCAGTTTTGCGTTCGGCGGATTCTGTTTCAATGCCGGACTCAGATCCGCTCCCACTTCCGGACACAACGTAATGAGAATTCCCATCACATACCAAACAGGCAAAGCGATCAGAATAATATTCAGATACTTTCCAAAAGTTTTCCAGGATGAAAGCAGCATGAGAAAATTTCCTCGCTTGACGTTACTCTCTTTGATTTTCGAAAACATTCCTGATTCGTAAACGCCGATTCGTAACACCAACAGTAACAATCCGAGTCCGCCACCAATGTAATACGACATTCTCCAATCGTTCAGCGACATATTCACTACACCGGCAATAACGGCTCCAAATAATCCGACAGAAGCAACGATCATTGCGCCCCATCCCCGATTTTCCTTTGACATAGATTCGCTCACGAGTGTGATTCCCGCACCAAGTTCGCCAGCCAGACCAAAACCTGAGACAAATCTTAAGATTGCATACTGAGATGTATCCACAACCATTCCGTTGAGAATATTTGCAATGGAATAAAGAATAATGGAACCAAATAGCACCGACAATCTTCCCTTCTTATCACCAATAACACCCCATGCGATTCCACCAACCAACATACCGAACATCTGCCAATTGAAGAGCATGATACCCGTATCCTTCACTAAACCTTTAAACTGTTTGGATTGCAAAACCGTTTCAGACATTCCGGCTCCCAGAATATCCGTAAGACTGGAAACACGCTCCATGCCGAATAAAACCAAATCGTAGATATCCACGAAGTACCCCAGCGCTGCAACCAGCACCAGCATTCCGACTCTTTTATCGCGGAGTTCGTTTTTCAGAGACATTTTGTAAAGATAGACATTAGACTTTAGACGTTAGACTTTAGACCTGAGTGCGCACTTCGTGCGGATCGGGATGCTTCGCGCTGATCGGCATTCCTTCGGAATGATCGAAAGATTTGTTGTAGTCCCATACAATGCGAATGCAAAACAGATCCCCGATTGTGCGAAGAACTCATAACTAAAGGAAGCGCAATGTGCATTAATTCGCCTGCGGCAGCAAGGAACTGTTTTGTTTAATGGACTGGATATTCTATTGGGATTTCGCCCCTGATGGGGCTTGTCAGCCCTTAGACGTTTGACTTTAGACCTGAGACGCCAAATTAAGAGAGTTGGCAGTCGGTTTGTAAATCGTTAGTTTTATACATGCGCTTTGCGGTACTGATTCTGTTGCTGTTTTCTTACGCCTTAGGCGCTCAGAATGTCAATTGTGCAAATCCGGATTCCTTAAACAAAAAAAGAGCAATAGCAGTTGGAGTTACCGAAGCAGTTTTGGTAACGGGTAGTTATGTCGGTCTTTATCAATTGTGGTACAAAGATTATTCAACCGGTAAATTTCATTTCTTCAACGACAACGATGAATGGTTGCAGATGGATAAAATCGGTCATATGCAATCGTGTTATTCCATTGGAAGAATCAGTACATCAATGTTGTATTGGTGCGGAGTGAAAAAGGAAAAAGCGTTGTGGATCGGAGGATTAACCGGAGTGACGTATATGACGGGCATTGAAATATTGGATGGTTACTCTGACGGATGGGGATTTTCCACCGGCGATATGATTGCCAATATCAGCGGCAGTGCGTTATTTATCTCACAGGAGTTCTTGTGGAACGAACAGCGCATCGTTCCTAAGTTCGGATTCAGTAGGAGCGGATTTGCTCAATACAGACCTGATTTGTTGGGCAGCGGCTATCAGGAAGAATTTCTGAAAGATTATAACGGGCAAACGTATTGGTTGAGCTTCAATGTTGCATCTTTTATGCCTGATGAATCGCGCTTTCCCCAATGGCTGAATGTTGCAATTGGTTACGGAGCCAACGGAATGACCGGAGGCAGCAGCAACCCTGTTCTGTACAATCAGCAGGGTAATGAAATTTCATTTGAGCGATATCGTCAATATTATTTTTCATTCGACATAGATCTCACAAAACTTCCGGTGAAGAATCGTTTCCTGAAAGCTGTTTTTGAAACTGTACACTTTATTAAAATTCCTGCTCCGGGAATTCAGGCTGATAAAAACGGGCTTCGTCCGCTGTTGTTTGCTTTCTGAAGACGGAGTTTACGATATTGAACGATTCGTATTACTTTGGTATCAGCAATGCTGAAGGAAGAACTCCATAGTGCTTTTGAAAAAGTTCTCGAATCCGGGGAAGAAATTCTTCGGGAGGATCCACGTCGCGCTTTTGCCAATGCACAGGAAATTGCAGAGCAAATGGAAGCAGGCGGAGATGAATTTCAGATCAACAAAGTACGTGAGTTCACAGCGCGATGTTATCAGAGCAACGGTAACTATCATCGCGCATTGCAGGTTTGTTTGGAAGCGCTGCAATATTTCGAAAGCGTTAATGATTACAGCAACGCAGCGATGTGTCTGAATACTTTGGGCGCAGTGTATAATTATCTCGGCGATTACGAAAAACGATTGCAGACGAATCTTACCTGTCTGTCATACCGTCGCAAAGGCGGTGACGAAGCCGGAGAAATTTCGACGCTGAGTAATATCGGTGATACTTACAACACGTTGGGTAATCACGAAAAAGCGCTGGAGTACTTTCAGCTCTGTTTGGAATTCGGCTCCATTTCTCCGAGAACAAAAGCAATTGTGGTTCACAACATCGGAGAAACCGAGTTCTTCAAAGGAAATTACGACGCTGCTATATTACAGTTTGAAGCATCCATTCAACTTGCAAAAAATACTTCGTATTATTTCATTGAAGAAGCCGGCAATGCGTTTCTCGCCGGAATATATTTCAGCAAGAAGAATATTCCGAAGACCATTTTTCATCTGGATGAAGCGGAGAACATCGTACGTGAGAAGAAGTACACGGAAGAACTTCCTTCCCTTCTGAAACTGCGTGCACAATGCGCGGAATTTGAAGGTGAAACTACTCGTGCTACGGAATTATACAAACAGTATATCGAAATCACCGAAGAAATCCGCAAAGAAAACGACACGCGCTCCATGCAGGATTTACAGTTTGCATACCATGTTGAAAAGCTTCAGGAAGAGAATCGGATACATAAAGAAAAGAATCAGGCTTTACGACAAGCGTATCTTAAAATTGCGCAGCAGAATCGTTTGATTGAAGAAAAGAATCGTGCGATTACTGACAGCATAAATTATGCTCTGAAAATTCAAACCGCTTTACTTCCTTCTCCGTGGCGCATTGCCCGGGCATTCAGTGAATACTTTATCATCAGCCAACCGCGTGATATTGTAAGTGGAGATTTTTATTGGCTGCACGAAGGCGATAAATACATCACACTCGCGTTGGCCGACTGCACAGGTCATGGAGTACCCGGAGCGCTCATGAGTATTGTTGGAATCGACTGCTTGAATATTGCCATAACAGATGAAAGTGCGAGTGACCCGGCTTCTTTGCTGAGTATTCTGAATGAGAAAATAGTATCGGCACTGAATTTCGATAATGAAACCATACAATCCACAGATGGTATGGACATCAGTGTATTGATGATTGACAAAATCAGCGGACACGCAACTATTGCATCAGCTAACCGACCTGTTTATATTCATTCATCAGGAGCGCTGAATGAAATCAAGCAGGACAAAATTTCCATTGGCGGATATTACATAGAGAAGAAGGAATTCACGAACCATTTTTTGGGTTCAGCGAAAGGAATGACCGTGTACATGTTCTCAGATGGAATTCCGGATCAGTTTGGCGGTGAACGCGGAAAGAAATTGAAATCGAAAGGTGTGCGCAATCTGATCGAATCAACCTGCGCAGAAAGTATGGATGCACAGGAAAAACGCATCACCGATTTCATCCGCAACTGGAAAGGTAATCAGGAGCAACTCGACGACATCAGTATGATTGCTGTGCGATTCTGATCAGAACTTTACTCTGTAATTTCTCCGGCACGTAAACGCTTGTTGTAAGAGGCAATCAAAACCACATACAACACAATTCCGAGAGCATAAAGCGCAGCGGTAATCAGAAATATACTCACGTATGGCCAGCCCGTTTCACGCAATACTCCGAAAATAAATCGTGTGCTGATGAACCAACTTCCCGACCAGATTGCAGAAATTAATGCGCTCGTGAGTTCCTGATTGTGCTTACCCACGTACTTCATTGAAATTTCAGAAGTCATTGGTCCTGCGAGATTCATCAACGGTTGCCGCAGCAAATAACATCCTATTGCGATCGCAACTGCAGCGTGCAGATGCGTGTACCATTCAGTTGTTGCCAAGAGCACGAGTGAAATAACGGCAAAAGACTGCGTAAGTGGAATTGCAAGTTTGTATCCGATATATTCTTTAATTCTGGGAACAAATAGCGCAGCAACCGCAACGAGTAAGGCCGCTGCGAAATTCCATAATGAAATCACATCCGTTGAAAGCTGATGTACCCGAGCAAAGAAGAGATTGATAAACGGAATTGTAAGTCCGGCGCCGGTTGCTATGATCAACGCAGGTAAAAGTGCTTTTGTAATGAGCTTCCAATCGTGATTCTGTTTTGTTGCTTCCTGCAAATTTGCCATCTGCTCATACAACGCCTCCTGTTTAACCTTTCTAAGCATCAACAATCCTGCGAATGCAATAAACGAGATTCCGATGAGCAGATTTCGTTCTGAAAATATTTCAGGATTGGTTCCATTCAAAACAGCAACCACTACCGCACTTGAAATACCTGCGATACTCCATGTTGAATAGCTTAGCGCTATTGTCGGAGTTTGATGCTCCGAAGGCGTATTTCTGAGAATGAAAGGTAAAATCGGAATCTGCATGAACGTAAATGATGCGCCCCACAAGAACTGAACGACAATCAAAGCATAATGCATTTTGAAATGCGTACAAGCTATGATCAGCAAGGCGAACAACGGTACTCCAATGGCAGATGCATAAAACAATTTCCGCACGGGTTTACCTTTGATGTAGCAACCCAAAGGAATTGCAAGCAACAACACACCTGCGAAACGCCATGAAATGATATCCGCGATTTCGGCATCGTGATACCCTTCACTCTTCATGTATAAAGGCTGCAGATTCATGAACGAAGCGTTTACCAACTGAATGAAAAATTCAGCTGCAATCACTTTCATTACAAGCGGAGGAACAGTTTTATAATCGCGAAGGAAGCCAAACATGCGGCGCAAAGTTCGCTATTTCTGCGAGCCGATCACAACACGAGAAGCAGAAAGCAATTCACCTTCACGATCGGATATGACCACTGAGTAAGCGCCTTCATGAGCGGAAATAAGATTGACAAACAATTTACCTTCCGACTTTTCAAATAGAAAAGCAGAAGAAACATCACGACCGTTCAAGTCATAGATTACAACACTGCATTGCGGAGTAATTTGTTTTCCTTCGATCGAAAATGAATTCACGCAAGGATTCGGATAAACATTCACCGCGTGTTCATCGCTCATCTCCTGCCCTGTTCCGGTGATTCCGTCGTATGCATAGAAATCGTCAAGCAAATTTCCATTATAACCGGTACCGACATAAGCGATATGACCGATCATGAAAGAGATTGCATGTTTCCTTCCGCTTGCAGGTAATGAAGTCCGTTGCGTCCATGCATTCGTGAAGTAATTGTATTGCCACACATCATTGCAATACGCGTTGTTGATGTCTTCTCCTGTTGCTATGAATCCGTCAGGAAAACTTCCCCAACCTGTTGCGCCTTCTCGTGCGGTTCCCGGGAAATTGGATTTCTGAATCCATGCATTCTGAAAAACCTGGTACTGCCAGAAATCATTGCGCATGGTTCCGTCGTTGCCGGTTCCTACGTAACCTTGATTTCCCAATGCGAAACCTACTGCGTACTTTCTCGCAGTGCCACCGAAATCCGCAATAACGCCCCAAAGATTTGTTGCAGGATCGTATTTGTAAAAGTCCTTACGCATTCCCGTCACATCCTGTCCGGTTCCGACATAAGCAATATCATTGATCACGAATGCAACAGCACCGCGACGTGCGCTGCCCGGGTAGTTTGCTTTCTGCGACCAAACATCCAGTGTCGGATCATATTCCCAAATATCATTCAGAAAGTTGGTGTTATCTCCCTGTCCAAGGCAGATGTAGCCCTTATTGCCAACGGAAAACGAACACGCAGAGCCGCGACTCAATCCGCCGCCATTCAATCCTCCAATGGAAGTTGTATCATCCCAATCGTCCTGATTGACATCGTAGGAATACATTGAACGTACAAAACCGTTTGATGTAAGACCTGCAACAATATAGCCTTGTCCGTTTGCAACAAATGCGCTCGCAACAGATTTACCGGGACCTTTTACGGAATCGCGCGGAATCCAAAAATCCTGTGCAAAAACAAAAGCCGATGAGCAGATCAGAGCAACTGTAAATAGATTCTTCATCGCACGGCAATTTTATCAGTGAACACTGTTTTGTTTTCACTCACCATCTGCACAAAATAAATTCCGGAAGCGAATTCACTGCAATCAATACTCAGCGTGTTCTGATTATTCACAGAAGATGAATACACTTCACGTCCGCTCAAATCCAGTAAACGAATCTGCTCTGCAGATTCACATCCTTGAATCGTTACAACATCTGTAACAGGATTCGGATACATTTTCACGCTCACCATCTTCTGATCATCCATACCAAGAACAAGAACCGGCGTGTATTCCCAAACAGATTCTTTCTTACCGGAATAACCATCACCTGTTCCAACGTACGCTTTACCATAACACACGAATCCTGCAGCAGAACAACGCGCACTTCCACCGTAACTTGCACGAGCTGTCCACGAATCAGCAAACGGATTGTATTCCCACAAATCAGATTTCAATCCGCCGTCCTTACCGGTACAGATAAAACCGCGTTCACCCAACGTGAATGATACTGCTTGTCCTCTGTCGCCACCAGCGAAATCAGTCTTCGCAGTCCACACACCATTGCCACCATTAAACTCCCACATTTCATCACGGTATGTATTCTGATCGGCGCCGCAGCCCACATACGCTTTACCAGCTACGGCAAAACTCGTCATTTGATAACGATTGCCACCGGGGAAATTCGCACGCTGCACCCAAGTGTTATTAAACGGTTTGTATTCCCATACATCATCCGACAAAACCTGTGAGCCAACTTTTCCTCCTACCACGTAACCTTTGTAGTCGAGAACAAAAGCTGTAGCATAGTATACACCTGCTCCGCCGTTACCGGGATAATCTGCTTTCTGCGTCCATGAGTTAGTTGCAGGATTGTATTCCCAGAAATCTTTCAACGTCAGTCCCGGTGAAGCTTCACTGCTGTCGACTCCTGTGCCAACGTAACCGAAAGCTCCGATTGCAAATCCAACAGCGTTTCTCCTTACAGATCCGGGCAATGTTGCACGTTGTGTCCATGTATCCGTAATTGCGTCGTATGACCACCAGTCTTTCTTGGTATGTTCGTTCGTGTCAATTCCCATTCCCATATAACCGACATCACCAATGGAAAAAGCCACACAACGTTCACGTTTCATTCCGCCGAAGTCGCTTTTCTTCGTCCAGAAGTTTTCTGTTTGCGCCATCATCACTGTCAATGAAAAAGTGAAGAACGCAATGCTCAATATCTTTTTCATATCAGTTAAAAATGAATTTACCGTTCGACACAAAACCATTTCCGTCGGAAACAGAATACAAATAGATTCCGGCGTCGAGATTATTCCTGTTCAATGTAATTCTGCCATTAGCGAATAATTCTTCGTGAATGATTTTGCCGGAAAGATCAGTAACACGAAGTGATAATTGATCGAACTGACCCGCACGTGTAATTTGGAAAGTGATAAAATCCTGAGCAGGATTCGGATATACACTCATGTCAAAAGAAGAAACGTTCTCTTCTACATCAACCGTTGTAACCATCTCCCAGAAATCATTGAGATTGATACCGTGCGTACCTGTCCCGAAGAATCCGCGGTTATTGATGGTGAATGCAACAGAGAAACGACGCGCGCTTCCCGGAAAGTCGGCCATACGTGTCCACACATTATTACCGGGATTGTATTCCCATACTTCATCAGTTACAAAACTCAAGGAACCAACATAACCTGAAACAACATAAGCTTTGTTGTTGTGAATCATTGCAGCTCCGCCGTTCGTGTTCGCACCCGGGAATCCCGCACGGATAACCCATTGATCATTCAAAGGTTTGTATTCATACAATCCTGCTGCGTTCTTTACATATCCGCTTGCACCAATAGAAAATGCTATACACCAATTTGAAAATACAGTAGGAGCATTTGCTTTTTGCGTCCACTGGTTGTTCGCAGGATTGTATTCGAATAGTTGGTTGCTGATAACCACATAACCTTTGTTATTGATTGACATCGCACCTTGATCACCAGGTGATCCCGGACAATTCGCAATGGCGGTCCATGAATTCGTTAACGGACTATAGGCAAAAAATTCAGTGTTGTAGAAAGCTCCACCACCAACATGTGCTTTCCCGTCTGCAACAAAACAAACAGCGCCATAATTCTGTGAAGGATAATTCGCTTTCTGCGTCCACGAATCAGAAGCCGGATCATATTCCCACCAATCGGCGTAGTTGATAGTTCCGCTGTTACCGTTAACGTGACCGAGTCCCATGTAGCCTTTGTTACCGATGGAACAACCCGTTGCTCTATGTCGACCGTTAGCTGGAAGACTTGTACGTTGAATCCAACCGTTCTGCGCTGCGAGAGCAGACACAATACAAAGCAGGAGTGTTGTGACTGAAGTTCTCATCGTGCGATAACAAGTTTCTGAACTGAATTAGAATTTCCCGACAAGCATTCAACAGTGTAAACGCCTTCCGCAAGAGAAACAGTATTGATATTCTCTCCGGAGTAGTCTGCTATTTGCAGCACGGCATTTCCTGTTAAATCATAAATGATCACGGTAGCGTTGGCTGCATTCTTGATATTAAAACTGCTATTCGCCGGATTCGGAAACAACGTCATTTGAGGAGCAGAATTTTCTTCAATCCCAACAAAACCCTGATTGATATTGAGCAAATAATTTCCCGCATTATTGCCCCAACCTTCAACGATGATATAAACTGAATCTTGTCCTGCAGTTGGAATCGTGATAGAGCTGTAAGGCGTACACGCCGGATCATCGTCGTTGTAAGCAAGTACATTTCCTTGCGGATCAACAGCGCTGATATATGTGTCATATGACGATCCGCACAGCGTTGCATAGATGAAAGCCGTTTGTGCGGAAGGCTGCACGAGATAATACACATCCGGTGAAGGATAAACGTAATTATGATTGCTGTAACAGTATGAAGAATTCCACGTGTGAGAGTAAGGCATTGTTGTAACCGGAATTGCATCAGTGCGTTCATCTCCGGGATAAGCCGAGCAATCAATACCACCGGAAACGTTAATGGAGAAATCCATTACAGACCCCCAACTAAACGAAGCACACGGATTCAGAGGCACAACTCCTTGCTCCTGTTGCGTAACGCGCATACGGGTGGTACCGTTTTGCGCTTGAGCAGGAACAGTGAACGTCCACACACTAAGAGGAGTTGGCGGCACACCGGACCATGTTCCCAACGATTCGTTCGGATCAAAATTTCCATTCTGATCGAAATCAATCCACGCTTCACCTGCTCCTGCGTAGTTGCCATTACATGTGCCGAATTGCACGCTCAGTTGATAGGTGTTACCCGCGACGAGCGATGTACTCAGATTCGTAAGATTCTGCACACCGATTAAACCCGGACACGGAAAATTATAACGGATAGAATCGTTTTGTCCGACAAGGCGAACAAATAAAACCTGAGAATCGGCAGTGCTTGTTGGTCCGCCGCTGGTGCAGTATTGAGCATTGCCAATAAGAGGAAGCGCCAATGCGAGTGTTAAGTAAATGTGTTTCATTAAGAAATGTTTGCTTCGGAAAATTAACAAATAAACAGCGTAAACTTTACAATATAAATCGGCAACTTCGCTGCATGAATCCGATTCGCCGCTACGATCTTCAACCTTTGGAAGACGAATACAGAAAATTGACTGCTCAAGGCGATCGAGATGCCGTTCAAAAATTGCGTGCGCTGATTGAAACGATTCGTTATGACCTGCGGATGGATTCGGAGGTGATAATGGAATACAGAGATGGATTTGATGAGCCGATGGTGATGCGTATTCTGCGCAGCGAGAAGGATTTGGATCGTTGGGTAGAACAGCGGTTTATCCGTTTGGCGGAATTTTAGCCGAAAAAGGCATAAAAATTTGTTTATTTATTAAAAAACGTTTCTTTGCGCCCACGTTTAAGGTTCCGTAGCTCAACTGGATAGAGCATCGCACTACGGATGCGAAGGTTTGGGGTTCGAATCCCTACGGGACCACCACTTGAAGGCTGCAGAAATGCAGCCTTTTTTTATTCGTAGGGATTCGAGGATCCGCTACCGCGGAATTATCGCCCGCTAAAATGTCCACAGGACATTTTCTTGACGCGGCACTACGTGCAGTTGCCTGTCGGCAAATATCGCCCGCTAAAAATGTCCACCGGACATTTTCTTGACGCGGCACTACGTGCAGTTGCCTGTCGGCAAATATCGCCCGCTAAAAATGTCCACCGGACATTTTCTTGACGCGGCACTACGTGCAGTTGC
>Ga0172372_10001758_pt1 | contig 33286 bp, 28 predicted proteins | sample LakKiv5m_2_FD_114544 | JGI IMG/M metagenome (GOLD analysis project Ga0172372, IMG submission 114544) | Freshwater microbial communities from Kabuno Bay, South-Kivu, Congo - kab_092012_9.5m | ecosystem: Environmental > Aquatic > Freshwater > Lake | place: Democratic Republic of the Congo... | reverse complement strand
TTTGATTGAATCGACCAGGTCACAACTGTAACATTTTGTGATCAAAATGGCAGATCATCAAACGTTTCAGGTAAATCGTCTGTGGTTTTTGATGTTTGCATATCAAAAGCGGGCGGAAAATCCCCTGATGTCACCTGACCGGATTCTGCTGATTTTGCGGCTTCCACTTTCCAGGCATTCAGATTTGTAAAATACTTACCTTGCCATTCCCTGCCTCTTAAATCAAATAATACTTTAATTCTTTCCCCCTCATTGCAGGTGTCAATAATCTGACATTTATCCTGGGTAAGCTGAAACTTTACAAATTGCGGGTAGGTGCCTTCTGTAGTGATAACAAATTCTCTAGTCTGAAAACTGGAAGTTTTATTTTCAGTTTCATATTTTTTAACAAGTACGCCTTCAATTTCAAATGACATATAAAAATTTTAATAAGCTTTTGCAAATATTACCCTTCTCGAGGAAGGAGCTCCGGTAACGATACATTTTCCTTTTTCCTCAGGAGCATCAACCGGAATACACCGCAGTGTAGCCTTGGTTTCTTCCTTTATTTTTAGTTCTGTTTCCGTGCTACCATCCCAGTGACATGAAATAAAACCTCCTTTTTCTTCTATCACCTTTTTAAAGGTTACATAATCATCTACTTCTGTAGTAAGGCCGCTTCTGAAATCTTTGGCAGTATTGAACAAATTGTCCTGAATATCATCCAAAAGTTTGGCAATATAATTTTCAATTCCTTCCAAGGAAACACTTGACTTTTCTTTTGTATCTCTACGGGCAACTTCCACAACGTTATTTTCAAGATCTCTTTTACCCAGACCAAGTCTGACAGGAATGCCTTTCATCTCATATTCGGCAAATTTATATCCAGGACGTTTTGTATCATCCATATCGATTTTCACACTTATACCTTTTGAAATCAACGCTTTTTCTATTTCTTTTGCCTTTGACAAAATTTCTGGTTCAGGTTTTGGTATTGGTACAATAACCACTTGTATAGGTGCAAGTTTTGGAGGTAATACAAGACCTTCATCATCAGAATGTGTCATAATAAGAGCCCCCACCAGTCTGGTAGATACTCCCCAGGAGGTAGCCCATACAAATTCCTCTTCATTCTTATCATTCATAAAAGTGACTTCAAAAGCTTTTGCAAAATTTTGCCCAAGGAAATGAGAAGTTCCTGCCTGCAAGGCTTTCCCGTCCTGCATCAATGCTTCAATGGTGTATGTTTCAACTGCTCCGGCAAACCTTTCATTGGCAGACTTCGCACCCTTGATGACCGGCATGGCCATATAATCTTCAGCAAATCTGGCATAAACATCATGCATTAGCCGAGCTTCTGTCATGGCTTCTGCCGAAGTTGCATGTGCCGTGTGGCCTTCCTGCCATAAAAATTCAGCTGTCCTTAAAAATGGCCTTGTTCTCATTTCCCACCTCACTACATTGGCCCACTGATTTATCAACAGGGGCAAATCCCGGTAAGATTGAATCCAATCCTTATACGTATGCCAGATGATGGTTTCTGACGTTGGTCTTACGATAAGCTCTTCTTCCAGTTTTGCCGCAGGATCCACTACGACGCCATTTCCATTTGGATCATTCATGAGTCTGTGATGGGTTACCACAGCGCATTCTTTTGCAAATCCTTCGACATGTTGTGCTTCCTTACTCAGAAAACTTTTAGGGATAAATAAAGGAAAATATGCGTTCACGTGGCCTGTCTCTTTGAACATGGCATCAAGCTGATCGCGCATTTTTTCCCAGATTGCAAAACCATAGGGTTTTATCACCATACACCCTCTTACAGCAGAATTATCCGCAAGACCTGCTTTTTTAACAATATCGTTGTACCATTGGGAGTAATTTTCCGATCGCTCTGTAATTTCTTTTGCCATAACGGACAGAATTTGATAAAATTTTGTAAAATACTGATTCTCATCATTAATGACAAGAAAACTAAAATGGCACAGGACCGATTATTAATATTTTAACAAGTGCCGGTTATAATTTAAATATAATTTAACATAAAATGCCCACAAAAGTAATACATTTGGATGAATAAAGATATTCAATTAAGTATTCTGATAAAGAAATAGTTATATGTTGTCACCAGGTAAAAAATAATTAATATACAATACAGAATGATAATTTTATCAACCATATCTTGTAGTAAAATAAAAATCATAAGGGACTTGATAACTCAAAAATAAACATATGAACAGCAGGTATTTTAATTCGGGAGTTTTTATTGTGGCAATGATTTTTTCTGCTAGTTTAAAGGCTCAGTTTGACGACCTTTATTTTGTAGCGGACAGGGACTTTTCATGGCAAAAAACATATCCTGAAAATCAATCTCAGCCTGGTACGATGGAAATTACTGATTTTTCAAATGAAAATGAATCCGCTGATGGTTATGAAGATTATGATTACAGGTATTCCAACAGAATCAGAAGGTTTCATAACAACGGAGGATTGGTTAGGTATAATTCGTTCGATACCTGGTTTGATACCTATGATTATGATCCTTTTTTTGATGCTGGTCCTGATATTAATATTTGGGTAAACTCTCCGGTTTACAATTACAATCCATGGTTGTTTACAAGAATCTGGAGACGTTCATATTTTCACAATCCCTGGTATCTAAGCACATGCTATAACAACTGGGGTTGGAATTCATGGCCATATCATCAGCCTTACTGGGGGTATGGAGGTTGGAACGCCCCTTATTGGCATACTCATACCTATTATTCTTACGGATGGAATAATCACCCATATTACTGGAACAGCTGGAACTACCACAACGGATGGTCGGGAGGCAACTGGAGCGGTGGAGGATCAGGAAATAACAATTCAGATGATAATTCCCGGTATTTTGGTTCTAGAAAGAGCGGATCATTAACATCATCAACCAAAGGGAGAGATGGTACTTCCAAGCGTGGAGGAACCATGGAACCTGCAGATTTAACTCCAAAACCATCGATCACCAATTTTCAAAAGGACGGAGCGACCGATCAGAATACTTTAAATCAAGGTTCCCCGGGATCCCGCACATTTACATGGCGCCAGCAAAAAGACGATTTTGGAAATAAAATCAGTAATCCATCAGTTAATTCGGATGAAATAAAAAGTGAAAACAAACCCATTTATGATCGGGGTGCTTCACGTGTACAGGAAAGACCAGCAAGAACGCAGCAAGGGTCCAATGAAGCTGAAAGCCGCAGTGATGCTTCATCCCGAAATTCAGGATTTAGAGATAGAAATGAAAGTCAACAGTCAAGACCTCAGAGAGAGTCAAGTGACAGATTTCAAAATCAGGACAGAGGGAGTAGAAGTGGTTATGACAGCAGGGATTATGGATCTCCCTCAGGAACCAATCAGCCTAGGTCTTCAGGAAGTATGAGGTCAGGTAGTGACGGAAATACAGGTTCTTCTGGTGGCAGCCAGCGTTCAGGCTCAAGACGGGGAGGCAGGTAAAATACCTAAATTTTTACTTTTGTACTTCATCATCTGATTTGGATGAGACTGGAACATAAAATGAAACTGGATTAATGTAATACTTAATACATCATTATTGCCTGGTTCGTGAGATTATCGTTTCAACACATTTAAACGGTGATTCAATTAATATAAAACAGATGAGAAAAATATTTTTTTGTGCTGTAGGCATAATACTTGGTGCAGCGGTTTCATATACTCAAAATATTTCAGATATTGTCAGATGGTCGGATACAAGATTGATCGGATCAGGGAGAACGGCAGGTGTTTCAAATTCCTTCGGTGCTATGGGGGGTGACTTCGCTTCAGCGCATCTAAATCCAGCGGGAATCGGGGACTATAAAAAAGGTGAATTTGTTTTTTCACCGCTTGTTCTGACTCAAAATACAAATTCCTACCTCAAAAAGGACAAGGCAAATGGTGAGGTCGATAAATTAAACAGATTTGCTGTAAGTAATGTCGGAATTGTAATTGGAAATTTCAGACCTGATAAAAAATTTACTTCCACAAATTTTGCTTTTGGCATCAGCAGGACTGCAGACCTCAATCAAAATTTTTATTTCAAGGGGAAAACAGAAGGAACTATTACGGAAATGTTTGCCGAGAGGGCAAACGGATTATCTCCCGATAATCTGGACGAATTTGTTGCTTATCCTGCTTATTATACCGGAGCTATTCTTGATGCTAACGGAGACAGGAATTACGAAACTGACTTTTCTCAAAATGACTTACTTGTTACTAAAGAGCAGACGGTAAGGCAAAGAGGTCATGTTCATACTATTTCCGCATCATGGGCAGGGGAGTTTAGACAGAAATTCAATTTTGGAATTTCAGTTGGTGTGCCATTGGCGACTTTTACAGAACTAAAAACATATCGAGAGTCAGATCCTGAAAATGAAATTGCTACGTTTAATCATCTAAATTACATAGAAAGGCTAAATACTTCCGGTTATGGTTTTGATACAAAGATTGGGATTTTGTACAAAGGCATCAGGTTTCTCAGAATTGGAGCTTCATTTCACACCCCTACATGGTATATTCTTACAGACGATTATTCAACATCATTGGAGTATTCATTTTTGAATGAAACTTACACTTATCCTGAAAATCCTGATGAAGCTGTTCAGGGAAATTTTAAATACAAGATAACAACTCCCTGGCGGGCATCAGGAAGTATTGGGCTTGTTTTTAATCAGGGAGATTTGCGTGGTTTTGTCAATGCTGATGTAATTTATTCTGACTTTTCTTCAGCACAGTACGATGGAACTGCATTTTCCGATAATCCGGATGAAATAAATTATACCAATGAGATTAACAGAGAGATTATAAATAAACTACAGGCAAACTCAACTATAAATGTGGGTGGAGAACTTGCCTACAAGAATGCCAGATGCAGAATTGGATATTCGAATTTTGGCTCTCCATTTTTAGTAGAGTCTTCTCGTAATGCAGGATTTGCCGGAGGAATGGGTTTTAGGGATGATGGGTTTTTTATGGATGCAGGTTTTCAATGGAGGACTTATAATCAGGGCTATAATGCTTATACAGTAACAGATGCACTTAGAGATCCACTTGTCATTGTGAAACAAAATATGCTGATTTTTGTACTTACGGCAGGATTTAAATTTTAGATTGCGCACATATCGTGTTTATTTCAGTACTTTTGTTTCGATAGTAATTCATTTCTGCTGGTTTTCTGTTTTTTTTTACCCTAAAAATAATAGGTAAAAGATAATCCTGAATTTAAAAAACCAAGTTGCTTATTTTTATCCGCAAGTCAATTAAAATTTAGAATAAGTTATGCAAGGCACAATAAACTCAGCATAAACACATGATTCTGTTTATTTACATTATTTACTGTTTCACCACATTATGGCTCCATCAGGATCCTTTATTTCCGGAAAATGCAGACCGTAACCATATGATTGCAGAGGTAAATAAAATACGTAGCAAGGGGTGTTATTGTGGCAGGCGATATATGCCACCTGTCGGGGAAGTAAAATGGAATGAAACATTGTATAAAAGTGCTTTTCATCACGCCAGGGAAATGGAGGAATTTCAATTTTTTAATCACTTTTCTAAAGAAGGGAAAAATATAGGGGACAGAATAGAAATGCATGGTTATGAATGGGACTTTGTAGGAGAGAATCTTGGAGAAGGACAAGAAAATTTTGATGAGGTTTTACGTGATTGGAGAAGAAGTTATACCCATTGTATCATGCTCATGAACCCGAAAGTTGACGAAATGGCAGTTGCCCGATTTGGCAAATACTGGGTTCAGCATTTTGGCAAGCAAACCGTCAGGCCACAGAAATAAGTTTCTAACTTTTTGCAGCTATGTATTTTGACCCAGTGAACTACAGGGAATTCATTATTTTTACTCTTCGAAGTGTTTTACGACAGTATGTAGAAATTTTTAAGAATGGGTAATCTTTTAGATAATCATATATCCCTGAGGGAGACATTAAACTTTTGTTATTCTGATATTGCATCGTTGGAAATATCATCGGAGGCAAGAAGGCGAATTATAGACAACAGAGCATATCTGGATAGTCAGTTGAAGAATCCTGATGCAGTCATTTATGGAATTAATACTGGATTTGGTTCGCTCTGCAATATGAGAATATCAGATGCAGATCTTGAACTTTTACAAGAAAATCTGGTGTTGTCTCATGCCTGTGGCATGGGCAAAAGAATTCCGGAAGAAATTTGCAGACTGATTTTACTTTTAAAAATAAAAAACTTTACTAGTGGAGTGTCAGGTGTTCGGATAGAATTAGTAGACTACCTGATAGAAATGCACAAACTTGGAATTACACCTGTTATTTATGAAATGGGGTCTCTTGGGGCATCCGGGGATTTAGCTCCATTGGCTCATTTGAGCCTTGTCCTTTTGGGTAAAGGTGAAGTTTATTACCATGGTATAATCAGACCCGCAAAAGAAGTACTTTCAGATTGCGGATTAATGCCGCTAAAGCTTAAAGCGAAAGAAGGTCTTGCTTTGCTCAATGGAACACAGTTTTCCCTTTCATTTGCTACTTTTTGTACAGGAACAGGTTTCAAAATATTTAATCTTTGGAACAAAATTGCAGCGCTTTCCCTGGAGGCTTTTTGTTGTGATACTGCTCCATTTAATGCCTTAATCCAGAATGTAAGGCCACATCCGGGACAAATTAAAACTGCAGCACAAATCAGAAACTTGCGTGAAGGCAGTTCCATGGAAAATAAATCATTCAGTGTTCAGGACCCGTATTCTTTCCGGTGCATCCCACAGGTTCATGGTGCGACATGGCAAGCCCTTAATCATTTGAAGCAGGTTGTTGAAATTGAAATAAATTCTGCTACGGACAATCCCAATGTTTTTGATGCCCAAGGTGAGATTTTATCAGGAGGCAACTTTCACGCCCAATGTCTGGCTGTTGCCCTGGATTACCTGGCTATAGCCATTTCAGAACTTGGTAATATATCTGAAAGAAGAGTATATCAGCTTATTAATGGTGACCGTGGGTTGCCCGCTTTTTTAACGGGAGAGGCTGGATTAAATTCTGGTTTCATGATTGCACAGTATACTGCAGCTTCAATAGTCAGTCAAAATAAGCAGTATTGTACACCGGCATCAGTAGATAGCATTACATCTTCAAAAGGGCAGGAAGATCATGTAAGCATGGCAGCAAATGCAGGAACAAAATGCCTTAAAGTAATTGATAATCTCAAAATGCTGATGGCAATTGAGATGTTGGCAGGTGCTCAGGCCCTAGATTTCAGGGGTCCTGAAAAGGCTAGCCCGGAGATTTTTGCACTTTATCAGCGGATAAGGACAAGAGTACCTTTTCTAAATGGAGACCGACTGATGCATAGTGATCTCTCCCAGGCTCAGGAACTCATCGATGATTTATTGCATGAAACAGTTTTTGATTTTTAGTTTTGTTCAGTTGTTTTTTTCATTCGTACTTTCCGGACAGTGGAATGCGCTGGAATTTTCTGCTCTGCCATCAACAGCTATCAGACATAGTAGTTATATAACTTCTCCGTATAAAAATATCAGCCAGCAATTTCAGTTGGGCGTGATGTACATTCCAAAAAATAATACAACTTGGTATCAATACTGGAATTCTCCGGAAATAAATTTTAGAATTGGATGGTTGAATTTTGGAGACCAGAAAAAACTGGGTGACGCTTTTTACATTTTACCAGAAATGGGATTCAGTCTTTACAGAGTCAAAAAATGGAATCTCCTCGCATCCGTAGCAACAGGCATAGCCTATCTCACAAAAAAGTACGACAGGACTGGCAATCCGGAACATAATGCTATTGGAACAAACTGGAACAATATTACACAATTTTCATTAGCAGGGAGATATAATCTCCATTCCAATATTCAATTCGGTGCTGGTATAGTGCTGTCCCACTTTTCAAACGGACGCACAGGTACACCAAATTATGGAATCAATTTACCGGGTGGTCAGATGAGTGTTCGGTATTATTTTAACCAACAGGATACACTGGTTAAACGTCACAATAAACAAGGCCCTGTTCAGACAAATCCCTCCTGGGGTGGTGATGTTCTGATTGGATCAGGTCTAAGCGCTTATCCGGTCCAGGGAGTGAGTGCTCTTCCTGTTTATTTTGTAAATGCAGGTGCCAGGTGGAAAAAATCATCATATTTTCATCTGATCATAGGAAGCGAATGGGAGTATAATGAGTCCGTATATCAATTTCACTATCACGACTTCGATTCTGACAAAACCGCACGAAAAAAGGCAACAAGGACAGCTTTGTACGGCGCTGGAGAATTATTTTTTGGAAATGTCAGTTTAAGATTACAGTCAGGATATTACCTTCCGTGGCCTGAAGAACGACAAAATGACTTTTTTCCTTATTATTTCAGGCTGGGCTTACAGATTTATCCTGTAAAAATGAGTAGCAGATTTAAGCCATTTATTGGCGTAATGATGAAATCTCATGCCGAAAAGGCTCAGTTTCTCGGGTTTGCGACGGGAATTTTGTTTTAAGTTATAACCTTTATAAACAATAAAAACTATTCTGGAGTTCCGGTTTCCCTGAAAATTTATTACTAGCGCTTTTTTGTAATGGTATCGGACTCGATATTACCATCTTTTAGTTTGATAACGCGATGGGCAAATTCTGCAATATCAGGCTCGTGGGTCACGAGAATTACTGTATTTCCTGCGGCGTGGATATGTTCAAAAATACCCATTATTTCAATAGAAGTTTTACTGTCAAGATTTCCTGTTGGCTCATCCGCCAGAATAATAGCAGGGTCATTGACCAAAGCTCTTGCAATAGCTACACGCTGCCTCTGACCACCGGATAATTCATTTGGTTTATGTGTCATTCTGTCTGCCAGGGAAACATTTTCAAGAACATGAGCTGCCTTTTCAAGTCGCTGTTTTTTAGAAAGACCAGCATAGACGAGGGGTAAAGCAACATTTTCGAGAGCACTCAACCGTGGCAATAAATTAAATGTCTGGAAAACAAATCCAATCTGTTTATTGCGCACATCTGCAAGTTCGCTGTCTGACATACTGCTTACATCAACTCCATTGAGGATGTAGCTACCGGAGGTAGGACTATCAAGGCAACCGAGTATATTCATCAATGTTGACTTACCTGAGCCTGAGGGTCCCATGAGAGCAACATACTCATTTTTTGAGACCTTCATTGAAACTGATTTAAGGGCGTGTATTGTTTCATGCCCCATTTTGTAAATTTTACTCAGCGCTTCGGTTTGTATTATTTCAGACATAAGGATAATTATAATGCAAATTAACGATTAATTTGATGGTTTTGCCATGGATTTTAGACAATCGGTACGACTCTATCGTCAAAAATGGAAAAAATAGATGCAATTAAAATCAAAATTGTATTTTTGGGCTTTTCACGTTAAAGAAACTATACTTTTATCTGGAACATATATTTGAATAACAAAAATGATATTCATCTGACATGTTCCGAAAAGTTTAAGCAAAGTACTAATTTATGCCGAGTATAAAACATCTGGCAGTAGCCGGAAATATTGGGGCCGGTAAAACAACATTATCTGAAATGCTCTCACGACATTATGGATGGGATGTGCATTTCGAAGATACGACCACAAATCCATATCTGGGTGATTTCTATAATGATATGAATCGCTGGTCATTTAACTTACAGATTTATTTTCTCAATAGCCGATACAAACAAATCCTTGAAATCAGGGGTGGAGAAAATACGGTTATTCAGGATAGAACAATTTATGAAGATGCCCACATTTTTGCTCCAAATTTGCATGATATGGGATTAATGGCGGAGAGGGATTTTAAAAATTATTTTGATTTATTTAGCGTCATGTCACTGCAAATTGAACCACCTGATCTTCTAATATATCTTCGATCAAGTATTCCAAAACTTGTAGAACATATACATATCAGAGGACGTGACTACGAAGGCAACATGAGTCTGGATTACCTGAAAAGACTTAATGAGCGATATGAGAAATGGATTGAAGGTTACAATCATGGTAATCTTTTGGTTATAGATAATGATCATCTCGATTTTAAAAATAACCCGGAGGATTTCGGTCTGATTATCGAGAAAGTGGATCGTGAAATACATGGTTTATTCAATACCTGATGACATATACGACACTTTGCAAACAGCTTACAGATAGAAATGTCGGTCTTATTGCAGTTTCGAAAACTAAGCCCGTGCAACAGATTGCCACACTTTACGGCCTGGGTCAGCGTGATTTTGGTGAAAATCGGGTTCAGGAATTGACTGAAAAATATGAAAAACTTCCTGATGATATCCGATGGCACATGATTGGTCACCTGCAGACGAATAAAGTAAAATATATACTTCCTTTTATCTACATGATTCACAGCGTGGACAGGATGGACTTGTATAAGACCATTGAACGGGAAGCAGTAAAAGCTCAAAAAAATATTAAGATTTTACTGCAATTTTATATCGCTAAGGAAGAAACAAAATTTGGTCTTTCAGAATCTGAGGGAGAAGACCTGATGACCTATCATTTTGACCATAAATGTCCCTATATAGAGATATGTGGTGTTATGGGTATGGCTAGTTTTACAGATAATCAAAATCAGATACGCGGAGAATTTCAAAAACTAAAGCAAATTTTTGAAACAATTAAATTTCGTTGGTTTTCTGAAGATGAACATTTTAAAGAGTTGTCTATGGGTATGAGTGGCGACTATATGATTGCCATTGAAGAAGGTTCTACCATAGTGAGAATAGGCAGCTTATTATTTGGAGATAGAAATCATTGATAATAATGGCAACAATAGAGAACAGAAGATTTGAACGAATAATTAATGCAAATACTCAGTTTTTATCAGGACCAGACAGCAGGGGACGAGAGTTGCTCTTTTTAGTAAAAGTTTTTTTTCAGTTTTTGAATGGATTCAGAAAGCTACATTTTGTAGGACCATGTATTACCGTGTTTGGTTCAGCCAGATTCAGGGAAGATCACCCCTATTATATTCAGGCTAGAGAACTTGGAGGAACACTTTCCGAACTTGGATTTGCTATTATGACCGGAGGAGGTCCAGGAATCATGGAAGCTGCCAACCGGGGAGCCTACGAAAAAGGCGCTTTGTCACTTGGTTGTACTATCAAGCTCCCGAAAGAACAAGAATCAAACCCATATCTAAACCGAACGGTTGATTTTGACTATTTTTTTATCAGAAAAGTTCTGTTGGTAAAGTATTCCTATGCTTTTATTGTTATGCCAGGCGGCTTTGGAACACTTGATGAACTTTTTGAAACACTGACACTGATCCAAACAGGCATACTACATCACTTTCCGGTAGTCATTATGGGAAAAGACTATTACAGGGACGTAGTCAGCCTGATTGATAGTATGATACTTGAAAAGACAATTCTCGAAAAAGACAGGGATCTCATCCTTTTTACAGACGATACAAATGAAGCTGTTGAGCACATTCAGAAATTTATAAAATCTACCTACACCATTAAATATAAACCCAAGTGGTTCCTCGGGGAGAAATTTTCGTTTTAGCCCTCTCTATCACCATTTAATTTTTTTACAAGGAAGAATAATGGATAACTGATTACGAGAAAACCGACAGCATAAATACTGCTGTTTCTATCTGCTAGAAAAGCTCCTATTAAAAACATTACAGACATCAACAAAAGACCTGCGGGAAGATAAGGGAAAAAAGGCGCCTTGAATGGGCGGTTTAAATCAGGTTCTATGTATCTTAAACGAATCAGGGCAGCAAAACCGGCAGCATAGCTGAGTACGAAAAAAAATGTGGCGATGTCTGAAAGAATTCCGCATGTTTCCTTACCCTGCAGGATGAGTAAAACAGCAAGGAATCCTGTTAATGGCATGGCGATGGAAGGAGTTCCGTTAGCATTGACTTTGCTACCGCCCTTAAAAAATAATCCATCTCTGCTCATGGAGAAAATTACTCGCGGTGCAAACATAATTTGCGCATTCACAATCCCCAAAATAGATATCATTAAAAATATAGTAATCCATTTTGAGGATTCTGGTCCGAAAATTATACTAATAGCATCAGCAGCAGCCAGTTTGGAATGAATAAGCTGTTCCATTGGAACCACGTATAAAATAGCGGCATTTACGGCCATATAAATTATGATGATTCCCAAAACCCCCAACATCATTGACTTAGGAAGTGTTTTCGCAGGATCTGTGTTTTCTTCACTAAAGTAAGTAGCAGTATGCCATCCATCATAGGTATAAAAGATGGATTGCAAAGCACCAATTATACCTAAAAAGGTAATGGATACAGTTGTTTTGGAAATGGTAGTTCCAATCTGGCCAGCTTCGGGCTGTCCCCCAAATATGAAGCATGCTATCACAAAGATCAATAAACCCGCGGCCTTAATAATGGCCAGTATTTCCTGAGATTTACCTGCAGATTTCGTTCCGGTCCAGTGAAAGCCAATCAAAAGTGTAAGTAGACCAATAGATATCCATCTGATAACGGCATCGAGGACAGGAAACAGTAAAGCCATATATTCACTCAATGTATATGCACCGAAGCCAAGAGCAGATACCGTCCCAAGCCAGCTCGTAATTCCTGTTACAAATCCAAAATAATTGCCAAAAGCTTTTCTGGCATATACGTACCAGGCACCTGCCTGTGGTATGGCAACAGCCAGTTCGATAGCACATAAAACACCTAAAAACGCATACAAACCTACTGCCAACCAGATGGCAAGTATCCAGTACGGATCACCAATCTGAGAGGCAATAACTCCTGGTTTTCTCAATATACCTGTACCAATTGTACCTCCCAACGTTACGGCAATTCCAAAGCCAACTCCCAGAAGCTTGAGCAGGTGGCCGGATGTATTTTTTGCAGACATAATTTGACTTTTTTTAAATTTTGCTTTCGGATTTCAAATCTGCTTTTCCAAGAACTTCATTTATCCTTTCAGATTCAAAACCTTTCTGTACCAGATAAGTGTATATCTGATTTTTTCTTGCTAATCCGGTTACATTTTGTAATTCCTTATTCTTTTTTTGTGCCCAGTATAGGATAGTATCTGCATATTCATTATCATTAATCTGTTTAAGAGATTCACGGATACAGTATTCGGATACATTTTTTTGTTTTAAGGCTGCTTTAATTTTATTTTTCCCCCATTTTTTTATTCTGAATTTTCCACCAGCATATTGAAAGGCAAATCGTTCTTCATTTAGGAAGTTGTTTTCAATCAGGCTTACAATAAGTTCTTCGAGAAAATCGCCATGAATACCATGCTGCAGCAACTTTTGCCTTACTTCTTCATGACACCTCTCCTGATAGGCACAAAATCTTTGTATTTGGGATAGTGCTGTGTCTTTGGTCCACTTTTTTTGACTAATCATCCCCATGACCAACCGTTTTTATGAAAAATGTTTATAATCTCATTTTTTGGGTTGTGTAAAAAAACATGGATACCCAGGCTTTCAGCCATTCGGATATTATCAGGGTGGTCATCAATAAACATAGTTTCTGAGGGATTCAGGCTCGCATCCTTAATGACGAATTCATAAATTTCAGCGTTTGGTTTTCTCATGCCGATTAAATGTGAATAATACGTTTTTTCAAAAAATTGAACATCAAAGTCCGTTATCTGATGATTATTTTTCAGATCCTGATATACCCAGTTCAGATGAATACTATTTGTATTACTCAATAAAAATGTTCTGTATTTATTTTTAAGATTTATCAGAAATTGAAATCTTTCAGGATTCCAGCCAATCAGCATAGCATTCCATGCCCTGATGATTTCAATACCCTCTCCAGGGTTTTTCATCTTCTGTTGTATATGCCAGATAAATGATTCCGCGCTGATTTTTCCGGTTTCTAAACTCTGAATAAGATTGCTTTCTTCTTCGGGAAGATGTTGGATATCCAGTGACTTACCCAATAATTGCCCAATAGCATCAAAACTCCGTTGCATGTCAATATCCAGTAAAACTCCGCCAAAGTCGAATATTATATTCTTTATCATAAGCGTCTCATAAATACACCTGCCAAAAATCATGATTCTTTTTGAAAACACCATCAAACATCACCGATTATATTTACTTTTGTCGCATAAAATTCCAGTCTCACCAAATACCATCAAAATGACGTTCAGTTTTTTAAAATATCTTGTAGTAACGTGCATAAGCCTTATATTTCTCAATTCCTGTGAGAAGCCAAGGCCAGTAATATATACCAACTACAGGGGAGAAACTATGGGGACGTTTTACAATATACAATTCGAGCAGGGATCAGTTCCTGTTTCGCAAACAGAAATTGATAGTCTGCTTGAGATATTTAATTTGTCCCTGAGTACTTATATCCCGGAATCTACAATTTCAAAATTCAATAAGGCTGATTCAGTTTATTGCTATGCCATAAAGGATACTTTTTTTGAAAAGGTATTTATGAAGTCAAAGGAAATTTATTCCCAATCCAAAGGCTACTTTAATCCGGCCATAATGCCTCTGGTAAATTATTACGGGTTTGGATATGAAAAAAGTAAAAAGGTTGAAACTCCTGACACCAGTTACATACGGGAGATCCTGGGATATATGCGGTTTGAAGAAATGAATTTATCAAAAGATACACTCGCAGGCGAAATTTGTATTTTTAAAAAGCACAAACCTGCTCAGCTTGATTTTAGTGCTATCGCTAAAGGATATGGTGTTGATGTAGTGGCAAATTATCTTGAAAATAAAGGGTCAAAACACTATATGGTGGAAATAGGCGGTGAAGTAAGGACTAAAGGCGAGAATGCTGAGAAAAAACCATGGGTAATCGGTATAAACCGACCTTCTGATGATGCATCCTTACAGGAAGTTGAATTGCTGCTTGCACTTTCCGGAGTTGGTATGGCTACAAGTGGAAATTATAGAAATTTTTATGAAAGTAAAGGGCAAAAATATGCTCATATTATCGATGCGCTTACTGGAATGAACAGACCTTCAGATATTCTGAGTACAACAGTTATTGCTGCTGATTGTATGACAGCAGATGGCTATGCTACTGCCTTTATGGCTATGGGGCTTGACAAATCACTTGAGCTCGCAAAAAATATCGAGGGACTTGAAGCCTGTTTCATATATGATGAAGAAGGTGATGGCCAGTTTGAATTCAGAATGACGGAAGGATTCAAAAAATATTTTTTAGTTAAGGAGAATCAATAAATAAAATCCGATTACATGATATTTACATCTGACAGAGATCTAGTTTTTTTTGATATTGAGTCTACAGGCCTCAATGTATTGAAAGACAGAATTATACAGTTAGCGATGATTAAATATTGCAAAGGAAGTGAAAGTCCGGAAGAGCGTATGTGGCTTATAAATCCTGGTATTCCAATATCAGAAGAAGCAATGGCGGTTCATGGTATTACACCTGAAATGCTCAAAAATAAACCATTATTTAGCCAACTTTCTGAGGAAATAAATGCTTTTATCGGGAATGCAGATCTGGCAGGTTATAACTCTGACAGATTTGATGTTCCTATGTTACTGGAGGAGTTTTACAGGTCAGGAATACAATTTTCTTTAGAAAACAGAAGGCTTCTTGACGTACAAAAAATATTCTATAAAATGGAACCCCGGACCTTAAAGGCAGCTTATAAATTTTATTGTGATCAGGAACTGGAAGATGCTCATGATGCTTTAAATGATGTAAGAGCTACTGTCGAGGTTTTGAAAGGCCAGATTGTCAGATATGAAAATACGGATTTTACAGACAATGAAGGTCAGATTATATCACGCCCTGTAAAAAATGACGTTGCAGCACTGGCAGAATTTACAAAAGAACAGAATATGCTTGATGCTACGCAAAGACTTAAATATAATACCAAAGGTGAAGTGATATTTAATTTTGGCAAGTATATAGGTCAGCCGGTGGCTGAAGTTTTCCGAATAGAGCGGTCTTATTATTCCTGGATTATGGAAAAGGATTTTTCCGCACAGGTAAAACAAATCGTTCATAAAATCTATCACGAAGAAGTTTGGAAAAAGTAATCATCTATATCAAGTGCAGATACTGTATGTATTTGCTCATTAGCGTGCTCATATTTCAGGGTTGCTATCAGAATAATATAGATTGTACAGACCCATTCGCTGTTAATTTTAATCCTCTGGCAGATGAAAATTGTACTGACTGCTGTGAAAATCCCAAAGTAAAATTAACTTTCAGACACTTGAGGGATTCTTTGCTATACAGGAGTTCGGATACCTTCGAGAATAAATTCAATCAGCTTTACAAACTGGCGGACATACAATACTACATTTCTGGGTTCAGGATGATTAATTCAAAAGGAATTGCCGTTAATCCGGAAGATGAAATAAGCTATACATCAAACCAAGGCCAAAATGTTTTCTATCCGGACGATCATATTATTATCAGAACCAATGCTGTTGATTACTCTATGTATGGAATAAGAACATCAGGGGAATTCAGTTCTGTTGGTTTCAGAATTGGCTGGGATCCAATACTGGTAGGCGCGGCAAAGTTGAATGTTGTTGAAAGCCATCCCCTTTCTGAAAAACTTCGGTTAAAAGACAATGAAGGTAAAACAGTTGGCATAAGTTTCAAATTAATTCATGGTGAACAATTTAAAGATACAACTTCGTTTTTTGTGCCGGCTTCGCAGAGTCCTGAACCAGTGTATTTTCAATTTCCCTTTGTCATCAGGAAGGGAGTATCCCCTGTTTTTACAGTTACAGCATCATATGAAAAATGGTTTTTTGATACGGATCTGTCTGAATCAGAACAAGCTATAAAATCAAGGTTTTTTGGGAACATTGGTAAGGCATTTTCTGTTAAATAATTTATGATACTTAATATTAAAAAGATATTATTTTTCTTATTGGGATTAGGGATATTTTCGTCCTGTACTGATGATGGAAATCTTGAGGATATTGCCTATCAGCCAGATTCTTATAATCTGGAATTGCCTGCACATTTTCCTGCAATGCCAATACCTGCCGATAATCCTTTAACAAAAAAGGGAGTTGAATTAGGACGATTTTTGTTTTATGATCCCATATTGTCAAAGGATAGTACAATGAGCTGTGCCAGTTGTCATGATCCAAAATTGTCATTTACAGATGGAAAAGTGGTGAGTTTTGGAATCGAGGGCAAGCCTGGAACCAGAAGTGCAATGAGCCTTATAAATATAGGCTTTTCTCAGGCAGGGTTGTTTTGGGATGGAAGAGTAAGAACACTGGAGCAACAAGCCTTACTTCCTATTGAAGATCCGCTGGAATTAAATAACAGCTGGGATAATGTCATAAAAAAACTTAAAGTACATCCAAAATACCCAAAAATGTTCAGAGAGGCTTTTGGTATTGCGGACAAATCTGAAATAACCAAAGAACTGGCAGTAAAGGCAATTGCGCAGTTTGAAAGGACACTGGTTTCTACCAATTCCAAATATGATAGGGTGTTGTCTGGAAAAGAGAGGTTTGACGATTTTGAACTTATCGGATTCAGCATATTTTTCGACACCGACCCGGATTTACCTGATGGAGAATGTGCCCATTGCCATAATGCACCTCTCGCAACTTCGGATGATTTTTTTAATAATGGACTGCAACGTGCACCTACATTACTTGATTTTAAAGATAAAGGCAGGGGTCTGGTGACCAAGACAATTGCTGATAATGGCTTGTTTAAAGCGACAACGCTCAGGAATTTAAGTTTTACCGCACCATATATGCATAATGGCAGTTTGTCGTCCATTGATGAAGTACTTGCGCATTATAATTCAGGAGGAAAAGAATCTCCCAATTCAAATTCATTAATTTTACCGCTCAAACTGGACAGCTTTCATTTAGAATGTCTTAAAGCTTTTTTAGCGACATTGGAAGATCCATCTTTTAATGAAAATCCTGCCTACCAGAATCCCTATAAATAGTTAGATTCCAGACTTAAAACAAGTTCTATTTATTAATGCTGTCTCTTCATTTATTGTAATTGATAATCATGGCTTTATTTTAGTTGAATTGGCTTTTTATATCAATTTATACTAAAATTCTTTGTATAACAATCTGATCTTAATATTTAAAATATGCTTTCAAGTTATATTCGGGTATTAATTTTTTAATGCAATTATATTAATTGGCCTAAAAATTTTGTTGGAATACATAAAATGATAAATTTGCTTTTAGGAAAATATACATTTTGAATATGCAGCCAACAAATTTTAACGATCCGGAATATTATCACAAAGTAGTCGATTGTCAGTATGCCTGTCCGGCGCATACACCGGTGCCTCAATATATCCGATTGATAGCTGCCGAAAAGTATACCGAAGCTTACATGATCAATTGGGAATCCAATGTTTTCCCCGGGGTACTGGGCAGAACATGTGACCGGCCATGTGAACCTGCATGCCGGAGGGGTAGAGTTGAAGAAGAACCAGTAGCCATCTGCAGATTAAAACGTGTTGCTGCAGATAACAAGGAGGACATTACCCATCTTTTACCTGAAATTCCAAAAGATAAAAATGGAAAAAAGATTGCATTAATTGGTGCCGGACCGGCTTCTTTAACTGTTGCGAGAGATCTTGCCCCGCTTGGTTATGAATTGCATATTTATGATAATCATCACAAGGGAGGTGGTATGATGCGAAGCCAGATACCTTCATTCAGACTTCCGGAACATGTTTTGGATCAGGAAGTTAATTATATTCTAAACATGGATATAGTTACTCATTTTAATACGTATGTAACCAGCCTGAAGGATATTCTTAATCGATCATACGATGCTGTTTTTATTGGTACCGGAGCCCCAAAGGGTAAAGATCTGGAGTTGCCTGGAAGAGAAGAAGGTGCGGCCAATATCCATATAGGTATCAACTGGCTTGCAAGTGTAGCTTTTGAACATCGTAATTCCATTGGAAAAAATGTTATAGTACTTGGAGGAGGAAATACGGCTATGGATTGTTGCAGGACGTCAAGGCGACTTGGTGGAGATGATGTAAAAGTATTAGTCAGAAGTCCTTTTTCCGAAATGAAAGCTTCACCATGGGAAATTGAGGATGCCATAAAAGAGGATATTCCTATTTTGGACAATCACGTTCCTTTGAGATATGCAGTTGAAAATGGAAAGCTTACAGGCATGTATTTCGATAAGGTTATGGCTGTATATGAAGGGGGGAAGCGAAAGCTGGTTTCTAAAGGTGAACCTGAAGTTTTTATACCTGCTGATGATGTAATCATTGCCATCGGACAGGAAAATAAATTTGAATGGATAGAAAGAGATTTGGGAATTGAATTTAATACCTGGGACATGCCTGTTCTGGACAGCAAAACTTTTTCATCTACCAGACAGGGCGTCTTCTTTGGCGGGGACGCTGCGCTCGGACCTAAAAATGTCATAACGGCGGTAGCTCAGGGACATCAGGCGGCAATATCAATAGATTTGTACTGCAATAGCCAGTCATTGCATGACAGACCAGCGCCTCATGTAACATTATTTAGCACAAAAATGGGAATTCATGAATGGTCTTACGATAATGATGTAGCAACTGATCTTAGATATGCTGTTCCTCATGCTGAAAAAAATGAGACACTAAAAGACAGAAAAAAGGAAGTAGAACTTGGATTTGATATTAAAACGGCCTTTAAAGAGGCTCAACGCTGTCTTAATTGTGATGTTCAGACTGAATTTACTACCAGTAAGTGTATAGAATGTGACGCTTGTATGGATATATGCCCTACAAACTGTATTACATTTACCTGGAATGAGGAGGAAGACAGCCTGCGTATGAAACTTCTTGTTCCTGCAATAAATAAGGATCAGGATTTGCTGGTGTCTGATACATTGAAGACTGGAAAGGTAATGGTCAAGGATGAGGATATGTGTCTTCATTGCGGACTTTGTGCAGAAAGGTGTCCGACATCTGCATGGGATATGAAACAATTTTTATACAATACTGCCAAGGCAGGCCATTTCAGTTATGTATGAGTAGAATAAACGACTTTGTGGTTCGGTTTGCAAATGTAAATGGCACAGGTTCTGCCAGTGCTAACTTTCTTTTTGCAAAATCAATTTTTCGAATGGGTATTCCGGTCTCAGCGAAAAATATTTTTCCATCCAATATACAAGGATTGCCTACATGGTATGAAGTAAGGATAAGTGAAAAGGGGTATCTCGGCAGAAAGGCAGGGATTGATCTGATGGTAAGTGTTAATCCTCAAAGTATGAAGAAGGATATTGCGAGTGTAAAATCTGGAGGCTATTTTTTGTATGACAGCACAAAAACACTTCATTCAGAGTTTTATCGGGAAGATATTCACTTTTTGGGTATTCCTCTTATGGACATTTGTAACAGAGAATTTTCAGACCCTCGTCAAAAACAGTTGTTTAAAAATATAGTCTATGTAGGAGCACTCGCAAGACTCCTGGATATCAGCCTGGATGAATTTCAAAAGCTTTTTGAGGAGCAATTCAAAGGGAAAGATAAACTTATTGCCCCAAATATGAAGGCTCTGCATCTTGGCAGCGATTATGTAAAGGATCATTTTTCTTTCCCGCTTGAATTTCGCGTAGAGCGACGTAATCTGGTCAGGGATGCGATTTTGATAGACGGTAATTCTGCAGCTGCCCTTGGAGCAGTATATGGAGGAGCAACAGTTGTGTCGTGGTATCCTATTACACCTTCTACATCTCTTGTGAGTTCATTCGAAAAATATGCATCCCAGATGCGTATAGATCCGCTGACAGGGAAAAATAATTTTGCTATTGTCCAGGCGGAAGATGAGCTGGCTGCCATTGGGATGGCTATAGGTGCCGGATGGAATGGTGCACGATCTTTTACTGCGACCAGTGGTCCTGGAATTTCGCTCATGAGTGAATTTCTGGGATTGGCATATTATGCTGAGCTTCCTGTGGTACTTGTTGATGTACAGCGTGCCGGACCATCTACAGGTATGCCTACACGTACTCAGCAATCTGATGTAATCCTTACAGCTTACGCATCACATGGGGACACAAAACATGTATTGTTGATACCGTCGACACCAAAAGAATGTTTTGATATGATGGCTGATTCTTTTGATTTTGCAGAACAATTACAAACACCGGTAATTCTGCTTACTGACCTGGATCTGGGCATGAATGACCATATGACAGAACCTCTGACCTGGGACGAAAGCAGAACATACAACCGCGGTAAAGTATTGAGTGCAGATGACCTGGAATCAATTGCAGGTTGGGGAAGGTATAAAGATGTAGATGGAGACGGAATTCCATACAGAACAATACCGGGTACGCATCCTACAAAAGGCTCATATTTTACAAGAGGGTCATCTCATGACGAAAATGCTGTCTATTCTGAAGATTCAGAAACTTATGTTAGAATAATGAATCGACTGGTTAAAAAAATGGAGACAGCTGCAAAAATATTACCTGCGCCACAGAAATATCAGGAACAAAATCAGTCTGATGTTGGAATTATATTTTATGGAACAACACGATATGCTGCGGAAGAGGCACTAGATTTGATTCGTGAAAATGGCATTTCTGCAGATGCTTTAAGAATCAAGGCTTTTCCATTCCATGAGGAAATTAAGTTATTTCTCGAAAGCCATGAGCAGGTATTTATTATTGAACAAAATCGTGATGCACAGATGAGAAGTTTGATTATAAACGAACTCGAAATCAATCCTAAAAAGCTGAAAAAAATATTGAATTTTGATGGGACGCCTATCACAGCGGACTTTATACTGCAGCATATATCTAAAGAATTATTAACCCCTGTGAATTAATAAACACATGACATACATAAAACCTAAATTTCACCATCCAAGGCTTCCCAAAAATGATCTGGGCTACAATAAAAAGGATTATGAAGGAAGTATTTCAACACTTTGTGCAGGATGTGGCCATGATTCCATTAGCGCAGCTATAGTAGATGCATGTTTTGAGCTAAATATTGAACCCCACAGGGTTGCCAAAATGTCCGGAATCGGATGCTCCTCCAAAACGCCGGCTTACTTTCTTAGCAATTCGCACGGCTTCAATTCTGTACATGGAAGAATGCCATCTGTAACTACTGGTGCAAACCTGGCAAACAGGAGTATGGTATATCTTGGCGTATCAGGAGATGGCGATACTGCTTCTATTGGTATGGGCCAGTTTGTACATGTGATGAGGAGAAACCTCAATATGACTTATATTGTGATGAATAATGGTTGTTATGGACTTACCAAGGGTCAGGACTCTGCAACTGCAGATTATGGCTCAATTTCAAAATCAGGACATGTCAATACTTTTGAGGGAATAGATTTGTGTGCTCTTGCAATTGAGCTTGGAGCCACGTACGTTGCACAGAGTTTTAGCGGTGACAAATCACAGCTTGTTCCTCTCATTAAAGCTGCACTTGCACACAATGGATTTTCACTTATAAATGTAATCTCTCCATGTGTAACATTCAACAATAATCAAGGATCAACAAAATCTTATGATTATGTCAGGGAACATAACCAGGCTATGAATATTCTGGACTTTATTCCGGTAAGGGATGAAATAAAGACTTCATATGCTGCTGATGAAGATAAAATGGTGGAACTTCACGATGGATCGACTATTAAATTACACAAGATATCACCTGACTGGAATCCGGAAGATAAATTGTCGATTGTCATGGCACTTCAAAAAGCCAGACAGCAGCACCAGATTCTTACAGGATTACTTTACTTGGACAGAGAAAGTGTCGAACTTAATGATCTGATTAATGCCACGCACACACCTTTAAATCAATTATCGGAAAAAGAGCTTGTACCTCCACTTAGTGTACTTGAAGCTATAAATCAAAACCTTAGGTAAAGCAAGAAAACGATTAGGTAAAACAAAAAGGACTATTTAATTTTGATAGTTTTTGTCCCAACAAGGTGCAAAAGACCTTTATCAATGCGTTTGAGTTCAATAGTATATTTACCCGGGGAGTCATAGACAAACATTAGATTTTTTTGAGTAACGATAAGCCTTACCCCATTACCCATATCCATGACATACCTGGAAGCTTTTTCATCTGCGAGAAATTCAATTAATATTTCTTCTCCGGCTACCCCTTTTGATGGCATTTTAACATAATCATTAAAGTCCTCTGCCATTTTATTGTTTTCATCTGTATCCGCACCAATTACTGCTGCTGCACCAGGAGACATCATATTTCCACCTGATAAATAATTAGATTTACTGGATATCAGAAATAACGATCCGGCAATGCCGATTACAGCCAATAAAGACAATAACAGCATTTCAAGATTTTTAAATGCATTGCCTACTAAAATAAATGTCTTGCGCTGAAATAAATCGGTCGGATAAAAAATGTTCATAAAATCGAATTTGGAATTATAAAATATCAATATGTAAATTTACAAATATTATATGTAACTAAAAAAATTTATAAGTAAAAAATATTATATATAATCTACTGATTTATAATATTTAATATTAAAAATATGTAAAATAGTTGACAACTAATATTTTATAAATTCCAGAATCACATATAATAAAAGTATCTATATCTTTATTTTGCAGTTTAGGTGATTTTTGTCGGATATAAGCCTTTAGGCATTTGTATCAAACAATTTGGTGAAGTATGCGTAAAACGAAAAATATAATTAATTTTTATTTAAATAAAAAAGGCGGTAAAATACCGCCCTTTTTATATCCTGCTATGATTATTGTCCGTGACAATTTTTATACTTCTTACCGCTACCGCAGGGGCAGGGATCATTTCTGCCAATCTTAATTTCTGTTTTACGGATGGTCTCAGGTTTTGATCTTTCACTTTGAGATACTCCGACAGCTGCTGCACGCCGGGCCTCTTCTTCCCGGCTCGTTTTTACTTTGGAGAGATCAGTTTTCTGTACTTTGGCCTCTTTAACATCCTGCTGAATCAAAAGCTTACCATGAAAAAGATAGGTACAGACCTCTTTATTGACTTTGTTAATTAGTTCTTCAAAAAGATTATAGGCCTCCATTTTATATATCACGAGGGGATCCTTTTGCTCAAAAGATGCCGCCTGTACGGAGTCTTTTAGTTCATCCATGGATCGAAGATGTTCTTTCCAGTTTTCATCAATGAGTGCCAGTGTAATGGTTTTTTCTATATCTCGCATGATTGTCTGACCATTAGAATCAACCGCTTCCCTGAGTTCTGCTGCAATAGGAAGAGGTTGTGACCTGCCATCTGTAAATGGTATGGCAATACGCTTATATTTATTCCCTTCCCGCTGATATACATCTTTGATTACAGGCAGTAAAACCTCTTTAATATGACCGCTTTTATAACTGTAAAAACTGACTACTTCGTCATAAAGCTGATCAATAAGATGATCTACCGAACTGTTTACAAACTTATCTTCTGAAATTTCAGGACTAATACTCAACGATGTAAAACAATCTTCCACAAATGCTGTGTAATCATTTTGTCGTTTGTTGGTAAGTACGATTTGTTCTACCAGACCAACAATCATATTATTGATATCTACGGACAATCTTTCACCATGTAGGGCATTGTTCCTTTTTTTATATATAGCTTCCCTTTGGATGTTCATTACATCATCATACTCCAAAAGTCTTTTTCTGATGCCAAAATTATTTTCTTCTACTTTTTTCTGTGCCCTTTCTATAGACTTGGTTACCATGGAATGCTGAATAACTTCACCTTCTTTATGGCCCATTTTATCCATTAATGAAGCAATTCTATCGGATTGAAACAATCTCATTAAATTATCCTCAAGCGAAACATAAAACTGACTGGTACCCGGATCACCCTGTCTTCCAGCTCGTCCCCTAAGCTGACGGTCTACTCTTCTTGAGTCATGCCTTTCAGTGGCGATGATGGCCAGGCCTCCTGCCTTCTTAACGTCTTCAGTCAATTTGATATCTGTACCTCTACCTGCCATATTGGTTGCAATTGTTACATTTCCGGGTTTACCGGCTTCTGCAACAATTTCTGCTTCCCGCTGGTGTTGCTTGGCATTAAGTACATTGTGTCGGATATTGCGAAGATTGAGCATTCTGCTCAGCAATTCAGAAATTTCGACAGAGGTTGTTCCCACCAGCACCGGCCTTCCTTTGCCCGTAAGTTGAACAATTTCGTCAATAACAGCATTAAATTTCTCTCTCGCAGTTTTGAATACAAGATCTTCTTTGTCTTCTCTGGTAATTGGCTTATTTGTAGGTATTACTACAACGTCAAGTTTATAGATCTCCCATAATTCTCCGGCTTCAGTTTCGGCTGTGCCCGTCATACCGGAAATTTTATGATACATTCTGAAGTAATTCTGAAGGGTAATGGTTGCATAAGTCTGCGTGATATCACCAACTTTTACACCTTCCTTTGCTTCAAGAGCCTGATGGAGTCCGTCCGAATATCTTCGGCCTTCCATCATTCTTCCAGTTTGTTCATCCACAATCTTAACCTGCCCTTCCATAACTACATACTCCTGATCCTTATCAAAAAGCGTGTATGCTTTTAATAACTGGCTTGTTGAGTGCAAACGACGTGATTTTACAGTGTAATTCTGAAGTAATTGTTCTCTTTCTTCATTCAGTCTAACGCTCTGGATTGATTCTCTGGCAGTTAGTTCCTGCATTTCCCGTGTAATATCGGGCAGGATAAAAAATGATGGATCATTTTCTCCCTTGGACAAGAAATCAATTCCTTTTTCTGTAAGTTCTACCTGCCTGTTTTTTTCATCAATGGTAAAGTATAAAGGAGCATCTGCCAGATGCATGTTTTTACTTTGCTCCTGCATGTAGAAATTTTCTGTTTTTTGAAGGATAACCTTTATGCCTTCTTCACTGAGAAATTTGATGAGCGGTCTGTATTTTGGTAAAGCTCTGTATACTCTAAAGAGTGCCAGACCACCTTCGCCCTCGTTTACACCAGTCTGACCATCTTTAATCAGTTTACGGGCCTCTGCCAGCAATTCAGTTGCAAGCTGTCTTTGTGCGGTAAATAATTTTTCAATTTTTGGTTTTAACTCTATATATTCCTGCTCTTCAAGGCCTTCAGGTACAGGTCCGGATATGATTAGTGGTGTCCGGGCATCATCAATCAAAACAGAATCTACCTCATCAACCATGGCATAATGATGCTTGCGCTGAACAAGTTCTTCCCTGTCTCTGACCATATTATCTCTTAGATAATCAAAACCAAATTCATTATTAGTACCATATGTAATATCACAGCGGTATGCCTGGATTCTTTCAAGTGAGTGAGGACGATATTTATCAATGCAGTCTATGGATAGCATTAAAAATTGAAAAATCGGACCAACCCATTCGCTGTCTCTTCTTGCCAGATAATCATTGACGGTAATCACATGTACCCCTTCTCCGGAAAGTCCATTCAGATATGCCGGCAACGTGGCAACAAGGGTTTTTCCTTCACCTGTAGCCATTTCTGCAATTTTTCCTTCATGCAGCACCATGCCACCTATAAGCTGAACGTCATAGTGAAGCATATCCCATTTTATGTGGCCTCCTGCCGCAGTCCACTCTGTCTTCCAGATGGCCTTGTCGCCATCAATCATTACATAGTCCCTGGAAGCCGCTATATTTCTGTCGTGTTCTGTTGCAGTGACAGTAAGTGTGGCCTCTTCCTTAAATCTTCTTGAGGTTTCTTTTACCACAGCAAAAGCTTCCGGAAGAAGTTCTTTTAATACTACCTCAAGTTCCTGGTTTCTTTGTTTTTTATAGGCGTCGATTTCATTATATAGTTCCTCTTTACGGGTTATATCCGATGATTCAGACGCTTCCTGGATAAGCTGATTAATTTCATGATCAATATCTTTCAGGTGGAGGCGAATTCTTTCTCTAAATTCAAGTGTTTTTTGTCTTAATTCGTCATTACTAAGGCTGCTGTAGGACTGAAAAAACGCATTAATACTGTCAACAACAACAGCATAAGCCTTTACTTCCCTTTCATGTTTTGGGACGAATATTTTTTTAATGAAATCAAACATATCATGTTTTTTATCTGACCCGAAAATCAGTTAATGATTTAAATCCAATCACAAAAGTAATAAGAAATAGTGTCACTTTTGCATTTGCTTACATCCACTCCAAATGTTAATAACAGTGAAAATGGAACTTTGAGTTGCGTGTATTTGTTTTCATAAATTATACCAACACATATTTCCTGTCAAATTGGCACAAAAATCAACATTTCAGTTACTAAGAGACTAAAAATTTAAATTCTTCTTTCAGAACTCCTGACCTGAGGAATTTTGATTCTACTTTAGTTCCCAGCCATTTATTTGTCAGCAGGATATTAAGTTTATAAGCTGCTACAGCAAATACTGGTGCAGCTACCACATCGATGGTATAATGAGCATGTTGTACCAGCAAAAGTATGGCAATCAGTATTGCTGAAACAAGCAGAGACCTTTTTAGCCACACAATATTTGTCAGCAACGCCATTAAAAAAATGTGAGCGGTATGACCTGAAAAAAATAAATCTTTGAGTAATACTTTCCCACTATAGAACGTTGACTCAAGGACAACATCTCTCAGTGGAATAATGTCTTCCGGAGGTTCCAGTGGCAGGAAATACATACCTGTCATTCTAAAAATCAGGATAATCGTAAATGCATTCAGTCCATAAATCAGCATTACTGGTTTTTGGATTATACTGATAAAACCTGCAAAAAGTGTCAGCAGGGTAATCAGGCTTATCATCAAACTTAAATCTCGAGCATCTACCAAATTTAGCACCCAATCATCTATTCTTGTTCCATTCCGGGTTTCATTCCAGACCAAAAATTTCATTTTCCACAGACCTGTTAAGGTAAATATACCTGTGGCAAATATTAATAACTGTATTTTATCTTTCGATGATGTAAAGGACTTCCAGTTCATGTTTCTATAATCCGGTATAATTACAAAATTAAGCCTAATAATGTCAGATTGACCGGTTTAACAAAAAATTAGTGTTTCTTTTTACAGGATTTCAAGATTGTTCAGATAGTATTCTGCCTGGTTTCTAATGTTGTTTTGCGTTCCTTTATCCATTTTATCCCAAACGTTGTACATCATGCCCATTCTTGGATTGGAATTTAATTTCTCCCTGTTTACTTCAAGAAAATTCCAGTATAAACTATTAAAAGGACATGATCCGGGTCCCGTTTTTAAGGACTTATTATACGCGCATGATTTGCAATATGAGCCCATTTTATCAATATAAGAAGCAGAACTAATATAAGGTTTTGTCGCTGTAAGCCCTCCATCCGCATACTGACTCATACCACGGGTATTTGTAATTTCTACCCATTCAAATGCATCTATGTATATGCCAAGATACCATAGATCAGCCTCATCGGGGTGAATACCTGTGAGTAGCATGAAATTTCCGGTAATCATAAGTCTTTGAATATGATGGGCGTAAGCAAACTCAAGAGATTGATTGATAGTGTGGCTGAGACATTTCATTTTGGTCTGACCTGTCCAGAACCACGAAGGTAATTTTCTTTCATGTCCAAAGAAATTTTTAGTTGCAAATTCCGGCATTTCATTCCAGTACAAACATCTCATATATTCCCTCCAGCCAATAATTTGACGAACAAACCCCTCTATCTGATTAAGTGTAATAGTTTCTGGATTTTCCTGCCAGTAATTAATAACTTTTTCTATGGTTTCAATTGGGGAAATCAGTTTGACATTTAAAGAAAATGAAATCCTGGCATGAAAAACAGACCATGATTTGTCTGTAAGGGCATCCTGATATGTTCCAAAATATTTGAGCCCGTGTTTACAGAAATAATTAAGAAGCTGAATTGATTGCTCTCTGTTGACAGGCCAAAGAAATTTTCTGACATCTACTTTGCCTATTGTCTCAATACCGGCTGACTGAACTTCATGATGTAATGATGTGAGATCTGAATCAAACTCAAGCGGTTTTGGTATTTCTATGTTAAGGGGTAATTTTTTTCTGTTTTCCAAATCCAGGTTCCAGACTCCTCCAATAGGTTTATCATGGTCCATGAGAATATTGAAATCTCTGCGCATATGCCTATAAAAGGTTTCCATCAGGAAACTTTTACGTTCTCCAAATATTTTTTTGAAGCCATCCCGTGATGTCATAAAATGTTCTGATGAAAAGGCAATTGAAGGAATTCCAATTTTATTGGTTAAAGTGCGGAGTTGAATATCAAGACGGTATTCGTCTGGTTCCATGTATTCAATTTTTGAACATTGATATTTATTTACCAGGTTTTTTAAATTTGAGTGAATCTCTTGTGTATTATGCGGATCTGATATTTTAAGATAAGCGACATGGTGTCCCATACTGATCAATGTCTCCGAAAATGATCTCATGGCAGCAAAAACCCCCAGTATTTTCTGTATATGGTGGCGGACATAATCAGTTTCCTGTCGTACCTCCATCATGACGTAAATATGGTCGTTATTTGTTTCCTTAAACCATGAATGTTGAATATTCAACTGATCGCCGAGGATTAATCTTAAAATTTTCATATGTTTATTTTAGCAATCCAGATTTTCTAATCCTGCTTTTTTAATTTTCTACATTTTTCACTGCAATAAAGGACCTCTTCCCATACTTTTTCCCATTTTTTTCTCCAATCAAAAGGTCTGCCGCATACCAGACAGATTTTTTCTGGTAGATTACTTTTTTTATATTTTGTTATTTTAATCTTTCTTGCATCGGGCATTTTAAGTAATTTATCATTAAATCAACAATTTCAGGGCATTACTTTTTGTATTTATTTTGTTCAGAACTTCTAACATGCTTTGAAATAATACGTTTATTTTCCTGAACTGAGGCAACAGTATGCTTGAAATGGTACATAGTATTTGCCGCCTCTTTTGCAGCAAGGTCAGGATTTACTACAGGTAACGGGTAATGCTTTCCGGGGATAAAATTATACATGTTTTGTTCCAGTGGTGTAATTTTCCAAGGCTCGAAAACTACGGGAACAGGTAGCTCCTTGAGTTCAGGTACCCACTTTTTAATAAATTCTGCTTCAGCATCATGCTCTAAGGCATTTTTAACAGGGTTATAAACTCTTATTGTATGAATACCTGTAACTCCTGCCTGCATTTGAAATTGAGGATAATGTATTCCCGGCTCATAATCAAGAAACTGACGTGCCAGAAAATGCACACCATCCTGCCAGTTTTGCCAGAGATGGAAATTAAAAAATGAAACGACCATAGCACGCATTCTGAAATTGAGGTAACCTGTTTTCACTACACAGCGCATGCACGCATCAATTAAAGGAAAACCTGTCTTTCCTTCTTCCCATGCCCTGATCAGATTTATTTTTTGTGGTTTCTTAAAATGTCTGAAGCTACTATGATAGGAATTGAATTCCATCGTATATTCAGATTCAAATTTTTGAATAAAATGGCAATGCCATCTAAGTCTGGTTTCAAAAGCTTTTAAAGATTTTTTGTGCTTGGTATTGGGATAAACTTTTTGAATCTCCTGAAAAACCTGTTTAATTGAAATATTTCCAAAGGCAAAATATGGTGATAATCTGCTACATGACTTTCTGGCTTTTTCAGGTTTTGAAATATGAGACATATAGTTTTGGTGCCTTTCCCATGTAAATGAATTAAGATATTGCCATGCTACAGACTCTCCTCCGGGTTGGGTAAATTCAGATTTTATCTGAAGGTGATTTAAAAAATCCTTAGGTAATGCAAATTGTAATTCATCCTGGAATCTTAAACACTTGAGTCGTAAAATATCTGGAACGACGACAGGTTTTTTCATAAATGAAAACCAGTGTCTGTCCCAATCATCCCTGTTCTTAAGACCTCTAACTACTGCATTCTGAGCAAATTCAGACCAGTGGACAGATTTACTTTTGAAGTATTTTTTAAGTTTTTTATCACGCTCAAAAGTGAGCGAATTACCAGTTTCCATATGGCTGTAGATACGGTTTACACCATATGTTGCTGTTATTTGATTGAATACATCCTCCGCTTCTCCATAAAAAACGCTCATAGCAGCTTCATATCCGGCTAGTTTTTTCTGCAAATCTTCAATTGACTGCCATATGAATTGCCAGTGTCTCAGGCCAGAGTCTGGTGCCTGAATTAATGATGGTTCAAAAATATACAGTAGCAGGATATTTTTACCATCTTCAATCGCACTTTGCAGCGGTGCATGATCTGAAAGGCGCAGATCTTTTTTAAACCAAACAATATTTATTTCATCCAAAGTCACGTCCATTGATATTATATGCCAAATAACCAATAGTATTCCATATGGTTTATGACAAGTTAAATAATATCACATAGATCCCGCTATCGGAACGTATTAGATGGAGTACGATCTGTTTACCAGAATAATATATATATGATAGTCACCAAAGCAATAACCAATGCACTTAAAATATTGAATACCGGCCCGGTCTTAAATAAATCGGGTCGGAAATAAATAGCTTTGGCATCATCGCGCTTATTCTCAAAAATGGAAATAGCCACCATCATCCCGGCAATAATCAGAAAGCAATATCCCATCCTGTCTATAAAAGGAATATCTGAAAATAAAAACTTGAATATGGCAGATAAGGGTATGGCCAGTACTACTGCAAACATTGCAGCTCGAGCTGAGGTTTTTTTCCAAAAAAGTCCTAGCAGGAATATGGCAACAATCCCTGGACTGATAAAACCTGTATACTCCTGTATGTATTGAAAAGCCTGATCAAGGGTTCCGAGACTTGGTGCAATAAAAATTCCTACCAATAAAGACATGCCGGCAAAAATCTTACCCACCCGAATAAGATGCAATTCCTCCTTTACAGTTAGCTGCTGTGCATCATGTTCTGAGGCATCCAGAAGTTTTTTTCGCTCCATATCACTTTTCATAAACAAAGGACGGTAAATGTCCAGCGTAAAAATGGTAGAAGCACTATTGACCATAGAGCTGATTGAAGAACCTACGGCAGCTACTAATGCAGCAAGGGCCAGGCCTTTGAACCCTGTACTTACATAATTTGACAGTACCCATGGATAAGCCTGATCTGGTTTAGCAAGATCAGCCCCCAGCACAAATGCTGCAATTCCAGGAATAACTACAATAACGGGAAGCAAAACCTTTAGTACCGCAGCAAAAGCTGTTCCGTTTTGTGCTTCTTCAAGGCTTTTGGAGGCCAGCGCTCTTTGTATAATGTATTGATTGTTTCCCCAGTAATATAAATTTGCAATCCACATACCACCAATCAAAACGCCTATCCCTGGAAGATTTATATATTCCGGATTGTCTTTGGATAATATCATATCGAACTTTTCAGGAGCTTTCTGATAGAGTAATGTTAACCCATCCATAAAGTTTCCACCCAAAGCTGTCAGCACCATGTAACTAGCTAAAAACCCTCCAATAATTAAAACTGTTACCTGTATTACATCGGTCCAAACGACCGCTTTGAGACCTCCCTGAATGGAGAATGTTGCCGAATACAGCGCTAAACCTATCACACCATAAATCATTGGAATACCCATGGTTGTTTCCATAGCAAGGGAACCCAAATAAAGAACAGATGTAATATTGACAAATACAAAGAGCACTACCCAAAATACAGCCAACCCGGTTCTAACCTTTTTATTATAACGCTGTTCCAGAAACTGCGGCATGGTATATATTCCTTTTTCCAAAAAAACAGGTAGGAAAAATTTAGCCACTACTATGAGCGTCACTGCAGCCATTAATTCATAAGCTGCAATGGCAAATCCTACAACATATCCGGAACCGGACATTCCAATAAACTGCTCGGCTGAAATATTTGAGGCTATGAGAGAACCTCCAACCGCCCACCAGGGCAATGCTTTTGAAGCGAGGAAAAAATCCTGTGCCGTTTCATTTTTATCTTTAAAAGAAATCCAGATTCCGAAGCCCATCATAAAAATGAGCCATCCAATAACGATGATGAGATCTGTAGTAGAAAGTAAATTTTGCATTTTTTAAGAATTAATGGCTGTTATAATATATTGGTAATCAAGTGATGTATCATCTGTAACTATTTTAGTGAACCCAGCAGATTCAAGTATTTCTTCGACTTTATCCAGGTATATCCGCTCCTTTTTTGGAGGGGCATTGATAGGAAGTTTTTTCATTTTATAATCAACAATCATGATTTCTCCATTTTTTTTCAAAGTTTTCCTGATATTTTTTAAGTAACCAGGGATATCATTAATATATGCTATTGTATTGATTATCAAAATGATGTCAACCTCTTCATGGTTGAGATTAGGGTCATCAACTTTTGCTTCCCTGGTTTCAAGTCTTT
>Ga0172372_10001752_pt1 | contig 33314 bp, 37 predicted proteins | sample LakKiv5m_2_FD_114544 | JGI IMG/M metagenome (GOLD analysis project Ga0172372, IMG submission 114544) | Freshwater microbial communities from Kabuno Bay, South-Kivu, Congo - kab_092012_9.5m | ecosystem: Environmental > Aquatic > Freshwater > Lake | place: Democratic Republic of the Congo... | reverse complement strand
TTCGGATTATCGCTAATGTCGTATTCTTTGAATTTCTTTTTCTTTGACTTCAGGTATTCACGTGCCATGTGACAGTATGCACAACCGGGAGATGAATAAAGCGTAATCATACTAGTATTGTACACCATAATAATAATGAAGATTACTGCATCAAAACAGTACTTTTGTTTTTATGCAAAAAGCTGTTGCAACAGAGTAGCGACACCTGTTATACTTTTTCAAAGATGAAGAAACATGCCGCCATTTCAATGACGACAACTACCCTATGCCTGGAGGTAGCATGTTAAGTGCCCTGAGACTGCTGGCAAGTGGCGGCGACGAGCCACATATTGCACTTGCACCTGAAACAGTTATGACAATTGGCGGCTTTAAGATTACCAACTCTGTTATCTATGGATTAATCTGCGTTGTTATTTTGCTTGTAGCAAGTATTTTTGCACGTCGAAAGATGCGACTAAAAGCTGCCGTTGGGCTGACACAGTTTTTTGAAATGATTATGGAATTCGTCATTGGTCTCATTGAGGGCCCACTGGGTAGTCGTAAGAAAGCAGCTCAATATGCACCTATTTTTGGAGTATTTTTCATATTCATTATCTTTATAAACATCATGGGAATCATGCCATGGGTCGGTCCGGGTATTACTGCCACAACCGCTGAAGGTACCTTCCCCTTGCTCCGTGCATTTACTGCTGACCTGAACGGTACAATTGCAATGAGCCTTATCGCGATTGTAACTATTCAGTACCTTTCAATTCGGGAATCTGGATTTCTAGGACACCTTAAAAACTATTTTACCGATAAGCCGTTCAACCCAATCAATATGTTTATTGGTTTGCTAGAAGTATTTGGTGAGTTTACCCGTTTGATTAGTTTAAGTTTACGTTTGTTTTTGAACACCGTTGTCGGTGAAATTTTGATCGCGGTCTTTGCCTTCATCGGTAAAGACTTTCAGTCGTTCACTATTTTACCAATTGCGATGTTCGAAATCTTGGTCGCCTGTATTCAGGCCTATGTATTTACAGTGCTCTGCGCGACATACCTAGGCTTGGCTATATCGCACGGCCACGATGATGAACATACTGCTCACGAGGTTGATCCAGTTGTGGCTCGCTTCGAGGGCGATGTTATACATTAAATAAACATCAAGTCGTATACAATACGCTTGAATATATAAATTAAGGGAGAAAGAAATGAATCCAACATTAACACGATTTGCTGCTGAAACAGTAGAAGTTGCAGTACGCGGTGGATGGAACCCAGTTGCAGCTAAAGCTTTCATGCTTGGTATTGCATTCTTAGGTGCAGCAATTGGTCTTGGTATGGTCGGATACGCATACATGAACGCTATCGGTCGTAACCCAGAAGCTGGTAAAGCTGCAGGTCAGATTGTTATTATCGCGGCTATGATCGAAGTTACCGCACTACTCGCATTCTTGGGCGCAATTATTATTAAATAAGTAATTACGAAAAGAAATCTGCAGTAGCCTGCTACTGCAGCGAGTAGTACATATGGTAGATCTAATACAAAATCAGGAGACGATATATGGGTAATCCCCTATTCTTGCTCTTCGCAAGTGAACAAAAAGAAGGTATTGCAGTCCTTGGCATAGACCCCAAGGCTATTTTGCTGCAAGCTGGAACGTTCATCATTCTCTTCTTGATCATCAAGAAATTCGCACTCAAAGGTATTGTCGACACGCTTGAAAAGCGCCGCGAGACTATTGATAAAGGTGTTGAACTTGGAATTGAGATGGAGGCTGAAAAAGCCAAGTTTGATGAGTCACTGCAGAAGATGCAACAGTCTGCCCGAGTTGAAGCTGAAAAGATTATTGCTGAAGCACATCAAGAAGCTGGTGAAATTATTAAAGCCGGCGAAGATAGTGCAACGCAAAAAGTCGATGGCATGCTCAAAGATGCTACAGCGCGTATTGAACGCGAAATGCAAACTGCACGAAATGAGTTGCAGGCTGAAATGCTATCTCTCGTGAGTGAAGCAACTGAAGCTATCATTGAAGAAAAACTCGATAAGACGAAAGATGCGAGCCTGATCCAACGCGCTCTCGCAAAGGTACGCGCATGAGCAAGCAGTCAAACAAGACTGTTGCTCGTGCCGTCGTTGCAGAGCTTCAGGCTGGCCGCTCAATTAAGCGCGTCAGTAAGTCTCTCGCTTCCTATCTTATTGAAGAACGACGAATGAATGACGTTGGCGCGATTATTCGTGATGTCGAAAAACAAATGCTCGTTTTGGATAAGACATTGTATGTCCATGTGACGACCGCTCATGAACTGAGCGCAGCTATGAAGAAAGAAATTGGTGCATTGTTTGCTGATAAAAGTGATGCCAAACATGTACATATTGAAGAAACAATAAATCCAGATGTAATTGGCGGTGTGCGCTGTGAAACAGCAGAACATCGTTTAGATTTGACCGTACGCCGGCAATTACAACGACTAAAAGGCAGTGCCGCGTAAGAGGAGATACAAGATGGCAGAAATAAGTATTAAAGAACTTTCCAATGATATTAGAAAAGCAATTGCCGATCTGAAATCAAGTCCAGATATTGAAAGTGTCGGTATTGTGACACGTATTGGTGATGGTATCGCATGGATCTATGGCCTACAGAAATGTGGCTATAACGAAATGCTTGAAATTGAAACCGAAGATGGTGCAGTTCCAGCATTCGCACTCAACCTTATGGAGGGTGAAATTGGTGCTGTACTCATGGGCGAAGATGTAAAAGTAAAAGCCGGTATGCGCGTGAAGCTCACTGGTCAGGTGCTGCAGATTCCTGTTGGTCCTGAACTTATTGGCCGTGTTGTTGATCCACTCGGTAACCCACTTGATGATAAGGGCCCAATCAAAGCAAGTCATAAAGGCTTGATTGAGCAAACTGCTCCCGGTGTGCTTGATCGTAAAAGTGTGAACGAACCATTGATGACTGGTCTGCTTGCAATTGATGCCATGGTGCCAATTGGTCGTGGTCAGCGTGAGTTAATCATTGGTGACCGCCAAACTGGTAAGACTGCCATTGCAATCGACACTATGATTAACCAGCATCGCCAGAAAACCGGTGTTATTAATATCTATGTGGCAATTGGTCAAAAGCTCAGTAAAGTGTCTCGTATTATTGAACGCTTGAAGCGTGAAGGTGTAATGGACCAGACAATTGTTGTAGCAACCAGTGCCTCTGATCCTGCTAGTTTGCAGTACCTTGCTCCGTACGCTGGTGCCGCAATTGGTGAATACTTCCGTGATAATGGACAACACGCGCTCATTACCTATGATGACCTTACAAAGCACGCGGTAGCCTACCGTCAAATGTCCCTACTCCTTCGCCGTCCACCAGGACGTGAAGCATATCCAGGTGATGTATTCTACTTGCACTCTCGACTTCTAGAACGCGCTGCAAAAATGAGCGATGAAAAAGGTGGCGGTAGCTTAACAGCGTTGCCGATTATTGAAACGCAGGCTGGTGATATTAGTGCCTACATTCCAACGAACGTCATTTCAATTACTGACGGTCAGATCTTTATGGAAACAAACTTGTTTTACCAAGGTATTCGACCTGCAGTCTCAGTTGGTCTATCAGTGTCACGTGTTGGTGGTGCTGCACAGACAAAAGCTGTAAAGAGTGTCGCCGGAAGTCTAAGACTCGATCTTGCACAGTTCCGTGAACTTGCAGCGTTTGCGCAGTTTAGTACTGACCTCGACCCTGAAACAAAGCAAAAGATTGAACGTGGTCAGCGATTGACTGAATTACTCAAGCAACCACAGTACAGTCCGCTTGGTGTTTGGGAACAGACTGCCCTACTATTCGCTGCAACTGAAGGTGCCTTTGATGGTATTCCTTTAACGAGCATTAAATCAGCACAAGATAGTCTCCTTCATGGACTTCACACTCATCATCGCAAGGCCATGGATGAACTCAACAAGGGCGATAAGCCATCTGATGAAGCGAAAAAAGTAATCTTAAAAGTCGCCAAAGACGCGGTTGCAGGACTTAAGGAAAAATAAATAGATGGCAAGCAGTCAGCAACTTAAAGCACGCATCGGAAGCGTCAAGAACACCAAGCAGATAACCAAAGCTATGGAACTTGTAAGTGCAAGTAAAATGCGCCGTGCTCAAGAGTTGGCTGTTCGCAGTCGCGACTACCGAAATCTTGCCCGAGAAATTCTTGCTCGACTCCGTGAATTAACTGATGTTGCAAAACATCCGTTATATACCGAGCGAGACATTGCAGTGCGGTTGCACATCGTGATTACAAGTAACCGTGGACTTGCTGGAGCGTATAACAGTAACGTACTACGTCAAATCACAAAAGAACTACTTGCCGACAAAGAACAAGGCATAAAGAGTTCAGTCATTGTAATTGGTAAACAAGGCGCTAAATTTATCGTCCGTTTTGAAGGTGTGGAAGTATTATCTGCATATGAAGATTTTCCAGAACAACCAACAGCACAAGCTATTCGCCCAATCTTAGATGAAATACTAAGCGCTTTTTCGACCAAGAAGGTAGACGCCGTAGATATTACCTACACTGACTACAAATCAAGCATTCTGCAAGAAGTAACAACGGACCGCGTATTACCTGCTGCAGTTGTTATGGACGATGTCAAAAAGAATCTAGCAGACGCTGTTTTTGAACCATCTCCAAAAAAGGTGCTTGAGTCGGTTACTGAACGCTTAATTGAATCACAGATTACACAGGCCTTCATGGAATCAAGTGCCAGTGAACAGTCAATGCGGATGATGGCTATGAAGAGTGCAACCGACAACGCCAGCGATCTCATTGATGATCTAACGCTTGCCTTTAACACGGCACGACAAGCAGCGATTACGCAGGAGTTAGCTGAAATTACTGGTGGTGCGGAGGCGATACAATGATAAGAAAACGAAGTTTCGTCGATACGGAACATATACATCAGAGAACCAACCCACCCACTAAACAAGCAATCAAGGAGAGAACATAATGGCAGTAGCAACAAAAAAAGGAAACGGAACAATATCCCAAGTCGTGGGTGTGGTTGTTGACGTTGATTTCGATCAAGGTCATCTCCCAGAAATTTATAACGCACTTGAAGCAAAAATTGATGGACGTACATTAGTTTTGGAAGTTGCACAGCACTTGAGTGAATCAAGCGTCCGTGCGATTGCCCTTTCAAGCACCGATGGACTTACTCGTGGGGCTGTGGTTGCAGACACCAGAGCTCCAATTAGTGTGCCAGTCGGTAAAGAGACTATGGGTCGTATGTTTAACGTTGTCGGTAAACCTATTGATGGCAAGAAAAATGATTTTAAAAAGCGAGCACCAATTCACCGTGCCCCACCAACACTTGCTGAGCAATCTGGTGTAACAGAGATTCTTGAAACTGGTATTAAAGTTATTGACCTTATCTGTCCAATTACGAAGGGTGGTAAAGTTGGACTCTTTGGTGGTGCGGGTGTTGGTAAGACTGTGCTTATTACTGAGCTTATTAACAACATCGCAAAAGAACATGGTGGTACATCGGTATTCGCTGGTGTTGGTGAACGTACTCGTGAAGGTAATGACCTGTACTACGAAATGGAAGAATCAGGCGTGCTTGATAAAACCAGTCTCGTGTTCGGTCAGATGAATGAACCGCCAGGTGCACGTCTTCGTGTTGGTCTTTCTGGGTTAACAATTGCAGAAGGTTTCCGTGACGAAGGCAAAGACGTTCTTCTGTTCGTCGATAACATCTTCCGTTTCACCCAAGCTGGTGCTGAAGTATCTGCCCTGCTTGGACGTATGCCATCTGCTGCTGGTTACCAGCCGAACTTGGCGCAAGAAATGGGTGGCCTGCAAGAACGTATTACCAGTACTAAGACTGGATCTATTACGTCAGTGCAAGCAGTCTATGTGCCAGCTGACGACCTTACTGACCCGGCACCAGCTACAACCTTTGCACACCTTGATAGTACGATCGTGTTGAACCGTGCACTGACTGAGCTTGGTCTCTACCCTGCAGTAGATCCACTCGATTCAAGCAGTACAATTCTTGATCCTGAAGTTGTTGGTGAAGAACACTATACTGTTGCTCGTGAAATTCAGCGAATTCTGCAGCGCTACAAGGACCTACAAGATATTATTGCGATTCTTGGCATGGAAGAACTCAGTGATGAAGATAAGCAAACCGTATCTCGTGCTCGACGCATCCAACGATTCTTAACTCAACCTTTCCACGTTGCCGAAGTCTTCAGTGGTATCCCGGGAACGTATGTATCTCTAAAAGATACGATTGCTGGATTCCGTGAAATCCTTGATGGTAAGCACGATGACAAGCCAGAAAGTGCCTTCTACATGAAGGGCAAAATCAGCGAGGTTAAATAATGATTCGATTTGATCTAGTGACACTGAGCGGTACAAAAGTGAGCGAAGACGTCTTTGAAGTCGTACTTCCGACTCCTGACGGCTCTATTGCGGTGTTCCAGCACCATATGCCACTGATCAGCCTTGCAAGCCCTGGTGTTATTTCTGTGCGACGTAAAGCTGGTGATCCAGATACTCGTATGGATCACTTTGCAACCAACGGCGGTGTTATTGAAATCTCTCATAATGTTGTCCGCGTGCTCGTGGATGAAGCGGATAGTGAGAGTGACATAAATGAGCAAGAAACAAAGAAAGCTCACGATGCCGCCAAGCATTTACGTAGCCAAGCCCGTGATGATGTCTCGCTAGAACATGCACAATCGCTTGTCGATAGACAGGCGACACGTCTCCGAGTAGCGGAATTACGCCGACGTAAACGCAGCTAGGATGTGTCTTACCTAGTTATTAATTATCAAGTAGTGATGCGCCAACCCATTCAACCGTGCTGGTGACACCTGCAATGACACCTGCATTAATACATGCGCGCAACTCATTCTTAGTGAGATGAAAGTTATGTCCAGACTCATCATGTTCGAGCTGGTTTGCTCGATCATTGAATATGAACCGACCTATACGTCTTTCACTTTCATGCACTTGAGGACGCAAATCCTTGAGCGTGGCGTCGATCATCATACGTGCACCTTCATCACGAATAATCAGTAACTTGTCAGCGGGTAAAATCTCAATTATTTTTTCAAATTTAGATTGTTCTGGCATAAGTTTGTATCTCCGTATAAATTATATCATAATCCTGTTGACCTGAAGAAGCACCAAGAGTATACTTTTTTAGTATTTTTAAAAAATTTAAAGTGAAGCATCTGCGGGAGCTGCATGGAAAAAAAAGAGTTTGAAATGAGTCATGATATTGAAAGAAGAGAGGATTTAGAAGTGTTACATATTGACGTTACATGTGTTGCTGAGAATGGTTTAGGGTACGGCGAGGGAACAATTTCATCTGCTGATGTAAGTTCTGATGTACTGGAAGATGTGCTAGATACTATTGGCTCTGATTCTATTCTTGTTGCAATCGATACAGATAAAGAAGGCAATTTAATCGACGATGATGGGTGTGGCGATGGCCGTGAAGTAGCAAACATCTATGAAGGCACAAAAGTCCGTGAACGTTCATTACACCGTGCAAAGATCTTTGGCGGAGGCGCAACAATGACAGTAGCCGCTCTTGTAGGTCAAGGAAAAAAGAAAGATCAAGATTTGCAAAAACTATTTTCAAGTGCAATTAGTGACCTTGCGAAACACGATTTACCTTTCGGTGCACATACTGACGACCACGCTCACGGTGATAACTGTGGTTGTGGTGCTATCGATAAGGCCCCACGTATAATCGAAAATGTTGGACGTTATGAAAAGCAAATATCAGGAGCAGCTGAACTAATCCTTGGCGACGACGACGGAGTGCAAGAGGTTATTGATAATTTTAAAACCTATAGAGAAGCGCACGATGGTCAAGTATATCGCGGCTCAGGAGTTATGGAAGAAATTATTGAAGACGGTAAAATTGTAAAAGAACTTGCTGGTGCTCATCAGGAAGTAGCTATCGTACTCAATATGGTCCCAGGCTATACTATTGACCAACAACAAATCCGTACAGTAACAGAAGATCGTGCACAAGTTTTTGGTGTTGATGTCCCTCGGCTCATGACAGTTGCAGAAAGGTTGTATCCGAAAGACGCGACTGCTCAGAAAAAGGCTTTAATCAGTATGGTTGTCTACACTCTGGCAACCGCCGGTACTCTAACAAAAGGTGATCTCCCTGTCTTTGTGGTAAATTTAGAAAAACAGAACCTACAGTAGTTGCTTATTTCTCTAACCAGTAGTATTGTTTTTACATATAAACAATATAAGGAGAATATAAATGGTAGATAAACAAAAAGTAGCAATTGCTGTTGCTGAAGCGTTTGGTGTAATGATTCTCGTTACAGCAGTGTACGCAATGGTTGCTCGTACTTCGTTCCCTCTATTTGCAGCAATTGCAGCAGGACTTGTTGTTGGCGGATTGGTTCTCTCCATTGGACCTAAAACTGGTGCTCACGTAAACCCGGCAATTACTATTGGTCTTTGGACAATCAAAAAAATTGATACTATGAAGGCAATCATGTACATCGTTGCACAGGTCCTTGGTGGTGTAGCTGCACTCTATCTGATTAAGTATCTCGTTGGTCAGCCACTAGAAAATATTTCAGGAAAGTTTGACTGGAAAGTATTACTATCTGAAGGTATTGGAGCACTTGTTTTCGGTTTTGGTGTTGCTAGTGCTGTATACCAAAAATTTGAAGGCGGGAAGCTTGCATTTGCAGTTGGTGGATCACTCACTGTAGGTATCCTCGTCGCTTCTCTTGCATCCAATGCAATCCTGAACCCAGCGGTTGCAATTGGCCTTAACTCTCTTAACTGGGCGTATGCAGCTGGACCAGTTCTTGGATCAATTGTTGGCATGAACTTATACATGCTACTTTTCACAGACGTAGCAACAGCAAAAGCAAAACCTGCAAAGAAAAAGAAATAAACATATGTTGCAATAGACTAAATACCCCTCAAGCGAGGGGTATTTTTATAGTGCGTACTGTACACTCAGCGATCGCTGCCTACTATTGAGAAGGTCGCTTTTCGCTTTAAAGGCTAACTGGAGCATTGCTGGGTTGTCTTTATATTGTTTTGCAAAGTCGATAATTAGCATTTTTCCTTTGAGGTATGCAAGATCTTTATTGAACGTTAGAATGCGATGTTCACCGTCTTGTGTTCTGCGCGAAAGGGCCGATGGAGTGCCACGAAATACACGTAGTGTAGCTAGATATGCCGACTTTTGTGCCTTAACTATTCCTGCTTGGTCAATATCTCCATCTTGCTTCATACCCATAAGAGTACGTGCACGCCACAACGTTTCATATACTTGGCGGAAGTCCCTGCCCTCGTATGCGAGCGATATAGCGAGATATTTATCGAGCATACCAAAATCCCATTCATGTTCACTGGAATGCACTGCTAGCTCACAGGCTGTCGCCAGGCCTTCTTCAAATGTTAAATAGTCACTTGATTCTCCCGGCTGCGCTTCAGTGAATAACCCACTACCGAGAACCGGAAGCTCTGTCTTTGACCCTTCTATTGCACGTCCGCCGTGCACGACGTATTCATGGAATATCTTTGCTAGCATTGTCTCTTTGTCTGTAATGTTTTTGCGTCTGCCAGCAATCTTAACTGCCATGAGAGGTGTTTCCCAGGATAGCGCGGTTGCGTGAGGATCCATGACAACTTGCACTCCTGATGTATTATGTGGGTCGCGTAAGGCATGAGTTTTGGTAAATAGTTCAAACATATCTTCAGGCGTAAATACCCGCTCGGACTCAGGCCGCTGCAGGATTACGGTTTCCCAGAATCCATCTACAAGGCTCACGATATCTGCATTGTCTCGGTATAGCTGTTCTCTCAAGTCTCCTAGAAATCCTGGTGGAATAGTATCAAGGCGAGGGGCTTCGGATCTTTTTAGTCCAGGAGTTTGGATTGTTTCGTAGGCAATAACAACTTGGCTGCCATGTTCAAGCTCATGTTTAATAGTCTCAGCAGTGCCATGTAGTGTTTTGCCATCTATCTGTGACCAGATTTCAGATAGGACAGACTGCGTAATATGTTTTTCAGGCACGCCATAAAGTTCTTCATTGAGTTCTTGGGTGTGTTTTGCAATTGCATCGAGGCTTGGATCTTGAGGATCTGTGGCCATGTTTTGGAGCCTAGCAACACTCATGAGCCAATACATTTCTGCCATTCTATACGATGCGCTATCCCATACGGCGTCACGTAGTGCTTTACTATCCTGTTCTTGAGATACATCTAAGATGTCGTTTAGCGCATCAATACCGTGTTGCAGCTCAGTTGTATTGAGTCGAGGATAATCTAGCTCTGGATTACGGATACTGTCTGACAAGAAGGCATGCATTTGTGCTGCACGTGATTCAGTGTTACCTTGTAACATCTCATATGATTGAAAGCCTAATTCGGGTGAATGTCTTGGATTGAGCAATTCCTGAATTGGTACTTGATTGTGCTCATGCGGATTCTTCATATAACTATTGTAAGCTGTAACGCTTATTGAAGTAAATCTTCTTGGAATGCAACGACGCCCGCGTAGTCTGAGGAGTACCCTGAGATTTCAGGCAGTGACAGATCCATTACATGCTTCCATATGACCGTGACCAGCTTTTCCATACGCGTAATATCTTCTTCAGTTGGAATATACTCACGAATGAGTTCTTTAGGGTTAGAGGCTTCGACGTACCACATCTGACCACGAATGTCTGAAGCTCTAAAGCGGGGGCTGTGTTTCATGAGCAAAGCATAAAAAATAAGCTGCGTCCTGTGGCGCCAAGCTTTGAGTTGTAGAGCTGCATTTTTTGTATCAAAGCTACTCAGAGGTTTTCCAGTTTTGTAATCTACAATAGTGACCTGTTCTTTTGTCTTATCGATACGGTCGATTGTTCCGTTTAGTCGGGCGTTTCCTATAGTGACGTCATTTATCTTCTGCTCAGGAATACCACCCTTCCCTATCCAAAATGTTTCACTGTCTAGTAGTTTCTCGATAAGCAGACGTCCATGATCCAAGAAACGCTGTTCGTCTGTTGGCGAGAGTTGCTGGTCGACTAACGCTTTTTCGTAGACTCCAAGTACCTTTGTCTTTGTTAGAGTATCAGTGTTGGTAGCAATTTGAGCATACTCTAGCGTAGCATGAATAGCCGTTCCAAAGGCCATACGGGTTGTTGTAACATTCGGCAAGCGTAAGATGTGTCGAGAAAAGAATGTTTCAGGACCACCATTACTGACGTCAAGGAAATCTAGTAAGCCCGTAGCGCTGAGCGCATAGTTTTCTAATATGGTACGTAGGATTCGTTTTTCGTCTGTGTCATTGAGATGCGGCCACGTTAAGTGTTCTTCTAGAATCACTACCGGGTTTTCAATATCTTTTCGTTCATGAATCTTCAGAGATAATGCATCTTGGATTAGAGGAGATGCAAGCACATCAGCGCCTTTTAGGTCTTCCCTGAAGCTTGCGGCATAGACATTACGTTTTGCGCGAGTAGCGGCAACATACATAAGGCGCACAAAGTCGTCTCCATTATCTCCCTCGGGTTTTAAAGGAACGTTTGCTAGTGCTTTTCGGCCGCGACTAGAAGGTTGCCATTGTTTTTCAATAGCGTCTACAATATAGACAGATTCAAATTCTAATCCTTTCGCCTTATGGACACTCATGAGCTGCACGGCATTTTCACCGCTAACGAAGCTTGATTCATCCGCAATCACTTCACCGATATCAAGAGACAGTTGCATGAAGGCAACGAAGTCCGTGAGCGTGCCACTGCTAGTACGTGAAAATTCATGCACCATACCAAGCAGAATACGAACTGCTGATAGCCCCTGCAGGTAATCACTGTCGCGTGAGCTTGATTCCATAAAGTAGGCACGCACTGGACTAGTGAACTCCTCACTTGATGCAAGTCCGAGGACATGCTCAATAGTGACGAGCAGTGATTCGTGCATCGATAGTGATGATAGCCAGAGGAGCCACCGTGCAATATCTTGCAGTGGTTTATGTGCAGACGTGAGCATACCATCAAGCCAGCTGGCGCCCCGCTGATTAGCGACCGCAAGATCCCACAGTGCTTTTGGATCGAGTCCCCACATTGGAGCACGCAGCGTTTCAGACAATAGTGCGGTCACTCTACGGCTGTCGCCATGTTGGATAGCTACCAATAATGAAGTTATGAGGTGAATTTGGATAATAGCAGGATACGTAAGGATGTTGCTTTGTCGTTCATAGGCAATAGGAATTTTGAGTGAAACTAATATGCGCGCAATGCGCTCGAGGCTGTCATGATGACTGGCAAGAATAGCAATGTCGTGGGTCCCGGCACGATACTCATTTGCAACCAGTCGCGCAACACCGCTCAGCTCATCTTCCTGCGTTGGATAGCTATGATGAACAAGCGTACCTTTCTTAAGCGGCGCGTTACGTGCAACAAGCTCTTTAGTCATAGTCTTATCACGTAGCACTAGACGGTCACCAGCGAGCTCAATAATAGTACGCGCGCTATCTAATACTGCCTGGCTCGAGCGGTAATTATCTTCCAGAACAATACGCTTTGTTGTTGGGTAGCTTGTTTCAAACGACAGCATATTATTAAGTTCCGCACCGTTGAACTTGTAGATAGATTGGTCGTCGTCTCCCACGGCCATGAGGTTTGGACTGCCTTCATTGGCGTAATGATCTGATATTAGGTGCGCTAATTGCAACTGAGCTGCATTGGAGTCTTGGAATTCATCAATTAAAACGTATTGGAAACGTTCTTGGACATCGGCACGCATTGCAGCGTGATTTTGTAGCTGAGTTATAACTTCAACAAGCATATCGGAGTAATCATAATGGCCACGAGTGTGTAGGGCTTCGCGGTACTTTTCGTACACAGTAACAAGCGCGAGCCACCACGCATTATATTTTCGCTGATCGTGCATTGCTCGAACACCTTCAATATTTTGTACGAAATCTTTCTTCCATTTGCCAACATGTTTCGTCTTGTTTGTGCCTTCGTCCTGCGCTATTGCAAAGTCGAGCTTTTCTTTTATAACCAATCCAAGATCTTTTAGGGGCATAAGTTTTCCACTGACTCCCTGGTTTGGTAGCGCATGGACCGCATCGCGCAGTTCATTCAGTTTCGAAGCGCGTAGTGGTTTACTTAATATTGCAACCAGGTCTTGCTCTATGACATCGATGTACCTAACGTTTGCTTCGATAATTGCTTGCAGTTTCTGCGGCGTGAGTCCTGCTTCTTTCACATTCTTGAGTGCATCTTTGACGTCATTGCCAGCCGTAAAGGTGCCCGCAAAGCGCAAGGCTAATGGGTTGTCGAGTGGTAGAGCACTAAGTATCTCCAAAATGATCTCAGTCTGTACGGCATCAGGTGCGGTAGATAGTCGGGCGCCGTTCCAAAAATAATCTGGATACATATTCATTAGTTCTGTTGCAAAGCTGTGAAAGGTCTTCACCATGACATCTCGTGCCTCACCGCCAGTGAGGCGAATGAGTCGCTCTTTCATGTTCACGGCAGCTTTATTGGTAAAAGTGAGACACAGAATACTACTTGGATCGGCATCAGTCTTACGGAGAATATTGGCGACGCGCATACTCAAGAGTTGCGTCTTTCCAGTACCAGGTCCTGCAATAACCAGCACAGGTCCATCAATAGTATCGACTGCTTCTTTTTGCCTTGCATTTAGGTCAGCGTAAAATTGTTCGTAGGTCCCCATAGTCTGTATAAGTGTAGCGAGTGCCGTCTATAGAGACAAATCATAATTGCATATTTTTCTACTAAAGACTATGCTTATGGTATATAAAAATCATAAGGAGAAGACCATGGGTCCACTACAATCATTAGAAGATAAGCTCGTACCAGTATTCACTAAGAATGCTCCAGTGCAATTACCTGAAAACGTAAAGAAGTTTATCGTTAAGTACTTGCCGATTATAAATTTAGTGTTAGGAGCGCTCGCACTTCTTGCTGCGCTTAGCTTATGGAGCTGGGCAAATACTACAACCAGAATTATTGATAACGTAAATACTCTTTCAGCAATCTATGGCGGTAAGGAAATTGTACCGAACCGACTTTCGCTACTCGTTTGGCTCAGTCTTATTGTATTAGCTGTAACTGCCGTGCTTTATATTGCTGCATACCCAGGAACCAAAGCGAAAAAGAAAAGCGGTTGGAATCTATTATTTTATGCTGCGTTACTAAACCTTGCCTACGGCATCGTTAATGCATTTACCGATTACGGTAGCGCTATGAATCTCATTGGAACACTGATCGGAACAATTATTGGTCTATTCTTCTTGTTTCAGATTCGTTCATACTACACAGGATCTACTGCAAAAGCTGCTACAAAAAAGAAAAAATAGCGATCACAGTAAAATAGTAAATTTACTGTCGAATAGCATTTAATAGCCGAGCTTCGCGTTCGACGAAGAACTCTTTCAACTCAGGATTTGTCCGCACAGTTTCATCGATGAGTAAGCGTGTCATATCGATTATTGCGTCTTGTTCATCATTGTCTAATGCACGAATGTTTTCAGCATATGCCGTAGGAAATGATACCAGTATGTTTAGAGTTGACGCTGCTAACTCATCGATACCTTCATATGGGTGTCCCATACGATCAAACTCTCCATCAAGATATGTTGATTCAGTCAGTGCTTTGTACAATGTGTCCTCTTTTAAAAATTCGATCATCTTATCTTCTATATTATAATACTGCTCTGCTGATGCGAGCGATAATAGTTGGGCAGTGTTTTCTGAACTTTGCAGAGAAAGACCCTGCTCTGTAGCTATTTGTAGTCCGATATGACCTAGCGACGGGAAGTAGCATTCATCCAAGTCATTATCTCCAGTCGTTACGTAGGGGTAATTTGGATTCACTGCTGTGCCCTCAGCCATAGCAAGGGCAACTTTTCCAAACCTTTCTTTCATTATTGGATCCAAATCAATTAATGCAAGAGTATGAACGGGTTCCGCAAATTGATAGCTGCTTTCATTGAAATTATTTGCCACAACAGTTCGAAGATTCGTACATGCAGAGACAAAATCTTGGAGTGTGTTTTTTGGAATCGCATTATTATTAAATGCTGAAATAGAGCTATTTTTAAATAGTGAGTGTATAACTTCATGGAGAATCAACTGGTCTGTGGTTGCACTGTCCAGAGTCTTAGGGTTATTGGGTGTAAAGTTTACGACAGCTGTGTTAGTCGCATCCTCAAAAAATCCATGAACAAGTGCTTGCTTATCTCCATCATCAGATTCATATTGATCTTTGTCGAAGTCTTTTTCGACACCAATATGAATCGCATCCAATGATCCTGATCGTAGTGCAGTATCAATGATCGGTCCATGAGACTCGACACTCTCTTGAAACCATTCTTTCAAATCATCAGACATTCCCGTAGGCGACTGATCAACAAACACGACGTCATCGCCTTGTAGCTCAATGGTCGCAAGAACGCCGTAAGAGTCTAGTGCGCGGGCATGATCGGACTGAGCTTCAACTTTTGCTGTGGGTTGTTCGCCGGACTGTGTATCGGCAAGTCCAATGTCGTCGAGGTCAAAATATAGAGCGTCAGAAGTACGCTTTTCGCCAGACTGATGACTCAAATCTAGCACTACTCCACCAGAAGGTAACTCTTCTCGATTAGGTGCTGAACAGCCAATAGTACTCAATAATAGAGCGGCTGCAACAGGCGCGACAATGAGTCGTAATTCCTGTCGAAACTGTTCTTGACGCATTTTTTCCATTAGTATATAATAGCAGGATTATGAGGCATTGTCAATAGCAATACTCCTGTTAGTATAAGCTTATCACGAAAGAATTATATGACATATAACCATTCACCTGTTCCACAAGAAGCATATCCATTTAGTTATCAAGAGCAGCACCTTGGTACACCGGCAAGTCTTGAGTCTAAATTAACCATACGATTGCATATTGATGCACTCCTTGGACGCCTTGAAGATGGTACCCTTGAGCTGGATGAGTTTGGATCAGACGGATTTGAATGCGGTATTCATGATATGGAAGTTGCTGTTGGTACTGAAGAGAATGTAGAAGGAGATGGACGTGACTACTGTATCTCAATTGGCGAGGTACTTCTTGGAGAGATGAATCGTAGTGATCCGCGTCAAGGTAAAGCATATGATATTTATCTTGACAAACAATACATTCTTGAGCCGTATGGTAGTTTTTATATGTCTGAACGAGCAGATATACTTTTCCAAAGTGAAAAAGAAGATGTAGAAGACGTGAGTACTGAAGAAATTGTTGAAGCACTAAAAACTGAAAGAGAACTAGACGAGGTAACAACAGAAGCTGTTGAAGGGCACTATCTTGTCACTGAAGGTGAAGCCCAGGGTCTCATAAAGTTGCTTTCTGAAATTGTCGAAGCACAGCGAAAATAAATACAGCGACTTGTTGTAATATCATCTATTTGTCAATTGCGCTACTGCTTCTTGTGATATAGTATAAGCACTATGGGTAACAGCAATAACTTTCGTCATCTACCAACCGTAGATACAACGAATGTGGGATATAGCGATCTTCGATTATGGCCGTGTTATCTTGCTCTAACCTCCCTGCTTTTAATCTTTGCACCAATAATTGGGTTACCGCTTTCGTTTCTTGCCATTGGTATCCCCGCTTTCCTGATTGCTCGGTTTGCTGCTAAGCGAGAGAAAAAAGATGTCACTGCATATTATGCGCAGTGGGAGGCTATTCAGGACCTATTCGATTCTATAGAACTGCGAGATCGGGCACTCGAAGAATACAATGCTATGCCGATGGTGGACCTACGAAGTGTCAATACTCCACCAAAAGAGACCTTAGAAAGAACGTCCCCTATTCCTAAAGAACGATCGCTCGCTGCTCACGCTTAGTTACTTATTACACCAACTGCAAAACCAAAGAGCAATGAAAAGATAATAAGGCCGATTACTATGTCGAGCCCTACTTGTTTAATCTCGCGCTCAACTTTTTCTAGTTTTGTTTCTTTCATATAATCCCCTTATTGTGTAATTGTAACTGCACTGTGTATATATGTATAGTCTGCAATATCACGCAATATAAAATCAGCAACGTCTGCTCTTGAAACATACGGGTTCATGCCAAAGGATACGTGTTTACCAGCTTTGTACGCTCCTGTTAGTGGACCATTGGTCAGTCGAATCGGTCGTATAATAGTCCAATCTAAATCAGATGCGCTCACAATATCTTCCATGCGATTCTTATCTTGAGCAACGGGGCCTAAAATCAATTTATGAATTATTTTATATAGAAATGGTAGTGACTTCCATGATTCCCTAGCTCCAAATGCTGACTGCGTTATTAGTCGTTTGATATTTAGTTCTTTCATGGCCTTCACTATTGTTTTGTTGCCTTCTGACACGATTGGTTTACTATTGCCTATCTTTACCCCTAGCACACTAATGACGGCATCACAGCCAGTTATGGCACGTTTAACGTATGCAAGATCTAGTGCATCTCCTGGTTTGAATTGTAGCTTTGGATCTGTATTTTTAATGTTGCTGTCATAAAGATCGCACGCAACTACAGTTATACCTTGCTGAAGGGCTTGTTCGACGACTTGTTTACCTGTTTTTCCATTAGCTCCAAAGACGCATATTTTCATAGCTTTATCATAGCATTGAATCTTAAAGCTATTATCTACCTCCTTATTTGCTAGTTTCCAAAGCTCCGGCAGTGCGTAATGTTCTATGCCAGAGTTCCATTTATTCCAATTTCCTAGCAGTTATATTAATAATAGGATATGCAGTTTACATAAACACAAATAAGTGTTAATATAGTACACAAATAGTAGTGTTTTGAGTAAGGATCTATTTGTGCAAGAAATTAATTTATATCATCTGTTAAAGTTCTATGCTAAGCATTGGGCAGTAATTGTTATCGCTACAATTGTTGGACTACTTGGTGGAGTCGTGTATAGCAAGTTCATTCAAGTGCCAATGTATAAGAGTAGTGCTACTCTTTTAGTAATTAATACAGATGCTAAAGATGCCGCAAGTAATACAACCCTTATTAATAACTATAGTGAAATTATTAAGTCACGTAGGGTTCTAGAAAATGTTATTAGTGCAAATAACATTAACCTAAGTTACGAAGCACTTGCTGGTTCTGTAGATACAACCACAAGTAAAGATACACAAGTTATCAAGCTTAATGTCACCACTAAGAGCCCACAAGATAGTGAAAAAGTTACTAATGGAATCATTAGTACATTTAAGACTGAAATTAAGAATCTCTACAATAAAGAAAACATTAAGATTGTAGATACAGCGAGCTATAGCTCTACTCCATATAACGTACGTACTGGCTTACAGCTTATTCTTGCAAGCATGGTTGGATTCATGGGTGCTATCATAGGGTTATTCTTTCTCTACGACTACCGCTTAAACAACCCGAAGCCTAAGAAAGCTGCAAAGAAAAAAGCTGCCAAGGTTGCTAAGAAAAAAACGGATGAAAAAAAGCCTGCTAAAGAAGCTAAAAAGAAAACTGTAAAGACAGATGCACCTCAGGTTGTTGCGACAACTCGTACTGCTCACAATATTGCTGATAAGAAATGGGTTACTGGACGTACGTTTGTATACAATAAGCCTAAGAAGACTAATGCCCTTAGTAGCTATATTATGAAACGAACTAAATCTATTCTACCTACCCAAGGTAAAGAGAAAAAGAAGACAAAGTAGGCCCTTATGTATAGGCGTTATGTCAAAAGACCACTTGATATAACGCTCGCAGTAGCAGTCATAGTGCTTACGCTACCGCTTTCGCTCTTCACTGCCCTTTTGATAAGAGTATCAAGCAAAGGTCCAGTACTCTTTCGGCAAGAACGCACTGGCATTGGTGGTGCAAACTTTAAGATCTATAAGTTTCGCACCATGACACATAATAACGATGTACGCGATATTACTAAAGGTAATCAGCTAACTCTAGTTGGTAAATATGTACGTGCTTTGTCAGTGGATGAGATTCCGCAGCTCATCAATATCGTTAAAGGTGAAATGTCATTTATAGGACCACGTCCTTGGATACCTGAATACTACGAGTTCATGACAGCAGAACAACGACACCGCGTTGATGTGCTTCCTGGTATGACTGGCCTAGCTCAGGTTCATGGCAGAAACAGTCTTACAATTTATGAAAAAATTGATTATGACCTTGGATATGTAAAACGTATTTCACCGCGTGAGGATGCAAAAATAGTATTCTTAACATTCAAAGCTATTGTTGCTAAAGGTAGTCGTGAGATTGAAAAGCATGGTATCCATACTGAACTAAGTCTTCTGAAGGATCAACGAGGATAAAAGGATGGTAAAAGAAAGCAAGCATCCTCTCGTTAGTATTGTCGTGCCAGTTTATAACGCAGCTCGCTTTATGGATGACACTATTCAGTCAGTTCTAAACCAGACATACCAAAACTGGGAACTCCTTCTAGTAGATGATTGTTCGTCTGACGATAGTGTACAAATCATTAAGAAATATCAGAAAAAAGACGAAAGAATCAAGCTATTCGAATTGTCTAAAAATTCAGGTGCCGCGATTGCACGCAATACTGGAATTGATAATTCAAAAGGTCGCTACCTAGCATTCCTAGACGCAGATGACCTATGGATTAAGAACAAGTTAGAGCTTCAGGTTACATTCATGCAAGAAAAAAATGCAGCCTTCTCTTTCACTGGATATGAATTTGCAGATGAAAACGGTAAGCCCAATGGCAAGAAAGTGCATGTTCCCCAAACAATTACATATAAGCAAGCACTAAAGAATACCACAATTTATACTTCAACAGTTATGCAAGATATGTTTCAGCTATCAAAAAAATTAATCTATATGCCAAATCTCAAGCGTGGGCAGGATACTGCAACCTGGTGGAAAATATTGAAAACCTTAGACTTTGCATGGGGGATTGATAAAAATCTTGCATATTATAGACGTACAACTAGCTCATTGTCAGCAAATAAATTAACTGCGTTAAAGAGAACCTGGAATATTTATAGAAATATCGAAAGGCTAAGTTTGATTTATAGCTTCTATTGTTTTTCAGTCTATACAGTGAACGCTATAAAAAGAAGAATATAATGGACGTTCAAGTACTTCTATCTACAATGAATGCTACGAATTACCATAGCTTAATTAAGTCTGCAAAAATAAAAAAATTCGTTATCATTAATCAAATCACAAGAAAAATAAAGACCCCCAATGAAATCCGCGATGGCATCAACGTCTGCCTATCCGTAAGAGAGCGCGGATTGAGTAGAAGCAGAAATAAGGCAATACTTGAATCTCAAGGAGACATTTGTATGCTCGCAGACGATGATATGTTTTATGTCGAAAAGTATGAAACTATAGTAAGTAAATCATATCTTAAATATAAGAATGCCGATCTTATAGCTTTTTACGTCGATAATGAGGATAAGAAACTTAAAAAGCCTAATCTGAAAGAAGGCCCTATTGGATTTTTAAAATCAATGAAACTTTCTTCTGTACAAATCACTTTTAAGAAAAAAAGTATAATTGACCGAAATATAATGTTTGACACTAGATTCGGGGCAGGAACAGACAATTTGATGGGTGAAGAAAATATCTTTCTATACGAATGTCTAAAAAAAGGCTTAAAGATTTACTATGTTCCCATCAAGATAGCAACATTAAAAAAAGATACACAATCCAGCTGGTTTAATGGGTATGACCGGAACTACTTTTATGCTAAAGGTAGAGTTTTCGATTGTATGACAACAATATTTGCACCTATTTTGATCATCCAATTCGCAATTAGAAAATATAAACTTTTTAAAGAAAAAATGAATCTTTTTGCAGCTATTAAATATATGTACATTGGTTCAAGACTGAAAGTAAACAATGAAGATTAGGCTAAAAATCGTAAATCTGAATAATATAAATCAATTTCTATTGGCCTTTTATTTGGGTTATCTTTCATTATCTAGGTTTATTTTTTTTATTCTGCCAATTAAGCCCTTCTATATTCTGTTTGTACCAGCTGCAATTACTATTGCTACCTCAATGGCCTTGAACTATAAAAAAGGTGTAGTGCAAAAGTCTCCCATTATAACCTTAGTACTGGCTATCGTGCTGTTTATCGTGAGTATGTTATTTAACTGGAATAATGAGGTTTTATCATATGCCTATGACTTTATTATTTTTGGAGCCATCCCATTACTTTTACTTTTACCTATATATAGTTTAAATAACTTCTTTCAATATTTTGCATATTTTGGCCTTGCCACATTGTTATTATTGGGCTTAGACCCTTTTCAAGGCTATAGATTAAGTAGTGACTACATGGTTTACGGCTACACCGTAATGCTACCTGCATATACAGGTATGTATATTGCTAGAAAATATTACAAAATGAAATGGCTTTTGCCTTTTGAGATTATTTCTATTTTGCTGATTATAATTTTTGCAAATCAAGGCGCTTTCGTAAGTGCTGTCACGCTGATTTTACTTACAAATATATTTGTTGATAAAGTAAATATAAAAAAAATTTTTATATTTATACTCGCCTTGATTGTAATTATTTTAGGCGCCATTAATTTAAGGCCCATACTAGAGTGGGGTATTGCAGCCTCTAACGATAGCAGCTCTACAAGCTATAGTTTATCAAAGACCTATAATTCATTATATGAAGGCTCTGATAGCTTATCGGGTAGAACGTATTACTGGAACGAGGCAATAGATTTATATAAAAACAAGCCATTTTTGGGAAGTGGCATAGGTTTCTTTCAAAGTAGGTTTAATATATATACCCATAATATCATCCTCGAAACTGCTGTTAGCTTCGGTCTCCTGGGAATTTTTTGTCTTATTATGTATGCATTGTATTACTATAAATCGATGATCGAAACGAGTCGAGATCTGCGCCTGCCTTTCGTACTAGGTATTTCTATCGGGCTAGTGCCACTTCTCTTTAGTTTACAGCCATTTATATGGTGTTACTTTTGGGTTTTTACTCTTAACCCTTGGGTAAAATTACGACCAATTAAATTAAGGGATAAAGAAAATGCGTGATTTCAGTAAATATATCGCTGGTATAAATTACAAGATTGCTAATTATATTTTATATAAAGTTCGTCTGGTTAAATTAGTGGAGTTCCAGAATGATTAGAAGTTATAATTCAATGTCGCTTGTTAGCGTAATAATACCGAGTTATAAAAGTACAGATACACTAAAAAGGGCCATTGATTCTTGCCTAATTCAGACCTATAAGAGTATTGAAGTTATAGTAGTTGACGACAATAACCCTGGCTCTAGACATAGATTGGCTACTGAAAAAATCATGTCAAAGTATATCAGTGATGAACGAGTTGCGTATGTAAGGCACGAACGCAACATGAATGGCTCAGCAGCAAGAAATACAGGGTTCCATTACTCGTCGGGAGAGTTTATTTGCCTTTTAGACGATGATGACTATTTTTTACCCAATAAAATAATGAAACAAGTTAAACTACTGCTCTCAAACGAAAAGTATAATGCTGCCAGTTGCTATTGGTATTCGAAAAATAAAGTTAATAAATTACACAGGAAGAATGATTTCACTACTGAAATATTGACGGGACAAAAGACGCCGCACACTTGTAGCCTAATGATTAGAAGGCACGTTTACCAACAACTGAATGGATTTAACCCGGAATATAAAAGGCATCAAGATTATGAATTTTTACTTAGGTTCTTCAAAACTAGTCAGATCGGAATGGTGACAGAACCTTTACTGGTTCTTGGAACAAATGGAATAAATAATCGACTAAATGCACCTGATCTAGAAAAATTAAAAGATGTATTTCTTGAAGATTTTCAGGATTTGTACCTGTTTGACACTAAATTTCGTAAAAAAGTTTTTGCATCTAATTACGTTGAAGTCTTTGTTGAATACATACGAATAAAAGATCTTTATGAAATTAAGAGAGTCTTATTACTTTTACTTAAAAACTCACCAGTATATTTTTTAAAATATATGACCGTTACATTATATAAATATATCTCAGCTCACTTTACGAGTAATGACAAACTTTACGTAATAAACATTAAGTCGTTGTTACATAAAAACAGGTAGGATAATAACATGCATAGTCTAAGAATAAATTACCTATATAGTGCATTCTTTAACGTGTTTAAGTTAGTAGTCCCTTTGATCACGATTCCGTTTGTTGCAAAAGCTTTAGGTCCTGAACAGCTAGGTACTTACCTCTACGTGTACTCGATAGTTGCTATATTTAGCTTAGTGAGTAACTTGGGTATTATGAATTACGGTAATAAAATAATTGCTGCTCATCGGGATAATCCGGAAAAATTATCCAAGACTTTTATTTCACTGTATTTAGTAAGTTTGTGTATGACCATACCTGCACTGATTTTATACTTTTCATATTGTTTATTTTTTGTACGAGATAACCAAAGTATTTTTCTCATTCAGTCATTATTTTTACTTTCTACACTTTTCGATATTACCTGGTTCTACATGGGAATAGAGGAATTTGCTATACCAATTAAGAGAGATATTTTGGTTAAGGTCACTACTCTATTGGCCGTTCTTTTGTTGGTTAGAAATAAGAACGGACTAGTTACATATACCGTAATTATGTCAGTAAGCGCTCTAGTCAGTATGTTATGTGTATGGATATATATTCCACGGTATGTTACTTTATTGAAAATTCGCTTTTCTGATTGCTTGATGCACTTAAAACCCCTCTTAATCTTGTCTATTCCTGTAGCAGCAGTCAGTGTGTACACATCTTTGAGTGTTGTCTTATTGGGCATGCTCGCAAATACTGCAGATGTTGGGCAATTTGTAACTGCAACACGTATTATTGCTATTCCACTCGGTTTTATTACGGCCATGGGTGTTGTAATGTTGCCACGAATGTCAAATATTGCATCTAGCAATAACGTGAGTATGATTAATCGTTATATTAAAGATTCAATGGCTTTCGTTATGTTTATGACTATTCCAGTTACTTTAGGATTTATCTCTACTTCTCAAACTTTTATTCCATTATTTTTAGGCAACGAATTTTTTCAAGCAGGAGTATTACTGGCAATTATTGCTCCGGTAATAATATTTGCTGCATGGGCTAATGTTCTAAGGACTCAGTATCTTATTCCTCAAGGTAAAAACAGGCCATACATTATTTCTGTTATAATCGGAGCTTTCATTAGTTTAGGACTTAATCTGTTGTTGATTCCAAAGCTTAAGGCCTACGGAGCTGCAGTCTCTATGTTACTTGCCGAATTTTCAGTCATGCTATATCAGACCTGGGCTCTACGCAATAATCTAAACATGAAGCTATATTTTAAGAATGCATTCAGCATTCTAAGTAAATCATTAATTATGTTTATTGTTGTGCTTATCATAGGGTTAATCATCAAACCTGTTTTTATAAAACTAGGTCTACAGGTAATTATAGGAGGAGCTTTATACGCTTTTCTTAATATTGATTTTCTAGATAGCACCATTCTTAATGGAAAACTTAAGCATCCTGCATGGTCAAGACTTATCACACTAAAGAGTAGAATATTCATTGATAATAATGAGATTAGCGAATATCTTTAGTCTAGTATGAATAAAAAATATCTTGTATTTTTAAAATTTTTTCTTTGCATTGCTTGGCTAGTGGCTATTTATCTGTTTTCAAGTCAGGTTGCCCAGGACTCATCTTCTTTAAGTAGGATATTTGTTGAGCCTATTGAAGCGTATGTACCTGCGTCGCAAGGTATTGCAACGTTTCTTGTGCGTAAGTCCGCTCACATGTTTCTTTATTTCATATTAGGCATTATGGTATATAGCCTAAGTAGAGAGTTTAAGCTTAGTGATCGTAATAGAACATTCTATTCCCTGCTCTTTGTATTTCTGTATGCTATTTCGGATGAATTTCACCAGAAATTTGTGCCTGGCAGAAGTTCTGAACTAAGAGATGTTCTCATTGATACTCTAGCTGGTTTTACTGGAATACTCCTATGTTCTAGTTTGTATATCGTGCTAGAACGAAGATCTAATCAAGCTATTTAGTTATCTTCTCGTGAACTATCAATAAGATCTTCAATAGCTTCAAGGTATATTTCGCTCATTGTGGTGACAGCATTCCCGAGTGCACCGTTAAGTAATGTTTGCTGCATGTCTAGGTCTTCTTGTAATTGGAATGGGTCAATAGGGCTGTCTTCTTTGACTAGTTCAATATCGGTATTGTCTAGTATGTATTTACGCATTGCCCTTAAGGCAGCTACGTTCATAAGAAATCCTGTGATATTCTCGAGTGCTTCTTGCACGTCTGGTGTTGTCATGACACTAAGGTCAAGAGCTCTGTGTTCGTTTTCAGGATTTTGCATAGTGTTGTTAGTTTACGAATCCTTGAGCCATAGTGGTTGCAAAGGTTCGTGCAGTATCTATATCATTAACCGCAACTGGCAATTCGTACTGTGTTTCTCGTATTGGGTCGCCGTTCGCAAGCAGATCACTCGCTCGAATGCGTAGCTGATCTTCTTCAACGGTATGCATTGTGTGATCGAGATGTACAAAAGAAATTGCTGCGTCTGATTTGGTAAGAATAATACCAGCTGCTAATTGCATAACAGGCAGACGGTGGTCTGCTCGAAGCAGTAGTTTAGATTCAATAGCAGATCCAAATTCAGATGTATCTAGTTTGACTGTACTAATTTCACCTATTCGTCCTACAAGATCTTTATCATTTAGAGTGGGTTCGACTTGTATGCCTTTGTGAAATGTCAAAATTGCAAGACGTCCAAGCGTATGAAGTTTTTCAGGAGTCGCAGTTGCCTGAAACTCTCCCGAAAGCGTATCCATATAGAGAGGATTAATATAAAGATCACAGTTAAGAATATTTTTCATAATCATGTTATTATACAACAAGATTGCATAAATTACAATGAATCATTGTGACAGCACGGCACTAGTTTTCTGAATAGTCATGGTCACCGAGACCAGCTTTGATTAGTTTGGCTTTTGGTAATACTGCTGCAACTCGGTGAATGTAGCCTTCATTGTGAGCTTCTTCCTTATTCGTTGCGCCAATCACATTATCTATTTCGTCTACTTTGTCAGGCATTTCTACCATAGCAATAATTATATACAATTTAGGCTAAAATAAAAAAAGCTCATCTACTGAGATGAAATCGTGGCTAGGGCGGAGGGATTCGAACCCCCGAATGCCAGTACCAAAAACTGGTGCCTTACCACTTGGCGACGCCCTATTAATGCATGGTTACCTGTGGTTAATGTAACAGAACAATTTTAACGTAAAATCAAGTTTCTGACAATGCTCTTAAGGTGTTGAGTAAACAGTAGAATCTAATTTGGTATAGTAGTAGCGTAACGCATATGCATATCATTAATCACAAAAATTATTCAAGAGCTCCTAAACGAATTAAAAAACGTTCTGTAGGACGCTCTTTTTCTGTATTACTGACACTGCTATTACTGGCATATCTCGCACTCATTGTTGTTCGTCTCTTTATGCCCTTGCCTGCCGTTAAGGCGCTTCCTTCTGCTCCCTCTGCTGTGAATGGAACTATGAACATAACCTGGCCAGCATACGGTCAGTCTGCTGTAGGTTCATTGGATAGCGGACTATTAAGCGCGAGTTTAGACACAGCGCCTCGACCTATAGCGAGCACCGCTAAAACATTGACCGCCCTCGCCGTACTCCGTAAAAAACCGTTAGGCCCCAATGAACAAGGCCCAACTATTACACTTACCATTGCAGATGTCGACATTTATGATAAATACGTCTCCAAAGACGGATCTGTTGTTAAGGTTGCGATTGGGGAAACAATTACCGAGCGCCAAGCATTGGAAGCCTTGATGCTTCCATCCGCAAACAACATGGCCGAAACTATAGCAATATGGGCCTTTGGATCAGTCCGGCAATACAACGAGTATGCAAATACACTGGCACTCTCGCTTGGCATGAAAAATACGACCATTACGGATCCGAGCGGCTTTAATCCTACAACGAAAAGCACGGCGAGTGATTTAGTGCTTCTTGGGCGTGCAGCTATGGAAGACCCGGTATTATCTGAAATTGTTGGTCTGAAGCGTGCTACGATTCCAGTTCAGGGTGAAATCACATCCACAAACTATCTACTTGGTCGCAGCGGTATCAACGGCATTAAGACTGGTACGACAGACCAGGCAGGTGGCTGCTATCTGGTGTCTGCAACACGAGCAATGCCAGACGGTACAACTAAGACGCTCATTGCTGCTATCCTTGGCGCACCTGACAAGCCGAAAGCAATGGCTGATTCATCGCCACTACTACAGTCATTAGAACAAAACTATATACAAAGCACAGTTGTACAGTCGGGTCAGAAGATTGGGTTGTACGATGTGCCATGGCAAGGTAAAGTAAGCGTTCTGTCTCAAAATACTCTGAGCGCCTACGGATGGGCCGGCACGAAATATCAAGCTGAAGTACAGCTTTCCGAGGTTCAGCTACCTGCATCTAAAGGCCAAACCGTCGGTACCGTGAAGGTCGGTACAAAAACAACTGGCCAAGCAGTGCTAGCATCGAGTATCGAACAACCTAGTTTTAATTGGAAACTGAAGCGAGCTGCTCGATTCTGGTAAGTCTATTTCGCGTTAAAGAAATCTTCCATTGTGCGATTCGAATCATGTAGCTCAGTAGCAAGCTCAGTCCCAACGTAACGTAGATGCCATGGTTCATAGTCATATCCTGTTTCAGCTTCTTTACCGTTTAGATAGCGAATAATGAAGCCGTATCTGTGGGCATTTTGTTGTAGCCATATACCCGCTTTGGTGTCACCAAAAGATTTCTCCAGTGTGCAGTCTTTGTTCAGTTCGCACACATCAAAGGCATAGCCAGTCTGATGCTCGCTTGTTCCTGGTTTAGCACTGGTCTTGTCTGCAAATTCTTGACCGCCCTGCTCCACGTAGCTTTGGTAGAGTTGTCGCTGATATTCTTCTGATCGGTAGCCACTCGCAAATAACAATGGATTACCTGCTTTTTCAGCTGCTGCGAAAAGATCCTCAATATTTTTTGTAATGGTGCCGTTCACTTTCATTGATTCATTGTCGCGGTCAAGCCGTAGCGTAACATTTGGGATTGAAAGACTCGGTGGTATGTAGCCAGAAGGAAGCGGACGTTTCTTATTGACGATCCACCAGATACTGCCCGGCTCAGTTGTGCTATGAAGTTGCGTATTAATGCTCAAGATACTCTTTTTTTGATTTCGATCGTCGCGTATTCGTATGACTGCACCGCGTATCAAGTACATGCCTCCAATAAAGAGGGCGATGAGAATTAGTGGTATGCGAATATCGCGAGTTTTCATACTACCAGTATACCCGAACGTACTATATTTTTAGCTTGGCTTTTTCTCTGTTATGAAGTACATTTTAAGGAGTAATGTCGAAAAAAGTACTTGATCCAGCAAATTACATTTCACCGCTGACTATGAATGGTCTTCATGGGCGCATGTTACATTTGCCTGCACCAAAACATAAGAAACGAGAGATTCTGCTCATTTACGGCATGCACGCTAGTATTGAACGGATCTTTGGCATAGCAGAAACCTTAAACCGATACGGTGCCGTGACTGTCCCCGATCTTCCAGGGTGTGGTGGTATGGATGCCTTTTATAAGATTGGAGAAAAGCCATCCATAGACAATATGGCAGATTACCTCGCTTCATTCATTAAGCTCAAGTACCGACGCAAAAAAGTAACTATTCTGGGGATGTCACTTGGTTTTGCGATAGTTACTCGAATGCTACAGCGTTTTCCTGAGTTAGTGAACCGCGTTGAACTTGTAGTAAGCATTGTTGGATTTGTAAATCATGAAGAGTTTATATTCAAGAAAAAGAATTTTCTGTTTCTCCGATATGGATCAAGCTTCTTTTCCAATTACCTCCCTGCCTTGTTCGTGAAACATGTTGCACTACGCCCAGCCTTTATTCGTATGACATATAACCGTATGGCTGATACTCATGTCAAAATGAAGGATGCAGATGTCGAAGAACGTAATCGCCGCATCGACTTCGAAATTACCCTATGGCAGATCAATGACATTCGAACATATATGGACACAGCTGTCAGTATGTTTACACTTGATTTGTGTAACGAACAAATTGCAATGCCGGTTATTCATCTGCAAGTTGCAGAAGACCGATATTTCAATAACCATATGGTCGAGCAGCATCTAAACGTAATATATTCTAAAGTAAATGTTATCCATGCTCACATGAAACAGCATGCACCAACTGTCATTGCAAATACCAAAGAAGCGAGCTCACTAATTCCAGCCCAATTACGACGCATTCTAAATGCTCCGTCTCTCAACGACCCTAAAAAATAATCATCCAAGATAGGCTATAATAGTAGGAATATGCGTATTGCCTTAGTGTGTCCGTATAACTATTTTCGACCTGGTGGTGTACAAGCATGTATTCAGGCACTATCTACTGAACTAACCGACCGTGGTCATTATGTCCGGGTAATCATTGCGCGCCCTAAAAAAGTTCCGGCTCATATTGACGCCAACATTATTATGATTGGAGGCTCAACTGAGTTTCAAACTCCATTTGCAACAAAAGCCGATCTCAGTATGAGTAAGTCGGGAGATGCTATTGAAGATGTGCTGGAACGTGAAAAGTTTGACGTCATTCATTATCACGAGCCAGGAATCCCACTGCTGAGCATGCAGGTCATAGGAAAGTCTACTTGCGCCAATGTGGGAACCATGCATGCCACACTACCTGAAAGCATGGTAAGTAAATCATTTGAGAAGCTTATGATGCCGTTTGCAAAATTTATTGAACCGCGTCTGCATGTTGTAACTGCTGTGTCAGAAGTTGCTAAAGAAGCGGCCCTAACTTATGGACCGAATCGTGCAATCGACATTGTTCCAAATGGGATACGTATTAAAGACTATATGCCGAAAAAGAGGCATGTTTCCGGTAAAAAGAAATCAATCGTTGCTATTGGACGTCTTGAAAAACGCAAAGGCATGAAATACTTGCTCGACGCCTATGCACTACTTCGCCAAACATACCCGGACGTAACCTTAACTATTGCTGGAGATGGAGGCCTTCGTGAAAGTCTTGAAGCGCGTGTCGAAAAATACGCTATTCCAGGTGTGAAATTTGTGGGCTTTGTGTCTGACGAAGAAAAGATCCGTCTCATGCAGCAAGCAGATGTATACTGTAGTCCTGCAATATATGGTGAAAGCTTTGGTATCGTGCTGCTAGAAGCAATGGCTGCTGGTGCTGTCATCGTCGCTGGAAATAATCCAGGCTATAGCGGTGTTTTGACAGGTAAAGGTAAATTAAGTCTTGTAAATCCTAAAAATGTGGACGATTTTGCACAGCGACTTGAACTGCTCCTGTACGATGAAGATATGCGAGACCTTATGCTTGAGTGGTCCCGAGAATATGTAAAGCAATTTGATTTCCCTAAGATTGTTGACCAGTATGAACGGATGTATAAAAAAGCAATTGCGATCAAGAAAAAGACGAAGTCATGAAAATCTGTTTTGTATTGGATGATGGCCTTGATCGTCCAGATGGCGTACAACAATACATTCTCACACTTGGTGACTGGTATAAATCAAAGGGGCACGAGGTGCACTATATAGTTGGTGAAACCGCCCGCCAGGATATTTCTCATGTGCACGTGCTGTCACGAAACATGCAGGTGCGATTTAATAAGAATCGTCTGGCAATGCCGCTGTTTGCATCTCGAAAAAAAATCAGGTCAGTGCTACAAAAAGAACAGTTTGACGTACTTCATGTACAGATGCCCTATAGTCCACAGTTCGTGGCACAGGTGATTCGATCTGCGCCTGCACGTACTGCAATTATTGGCACGTTTCACATTCTGCCATCAGGAGGACTGCAACGAATTGGGTCGCAAATCTTAAGTCAACTACTCTCCGGTTCTTTGATACGAATTGATGCAGTGTACGCAGTGTCTCCTGCTGCTCAAGCGTTTGCAAAGCATTATATGAATATTGATTCACGTGTGCTACCGAACGCTGTAGATCTTTCAAGTTGTCAGTCTGGTCAGGAATTGAAAAAATATGCCAAGACCAAGAACGTTGTTTTCTTGGGTCGATTGGTTGAACGTAAAGGCGCTCTTGAGCTCGTCAAAGCCATTCATACACTTGTGAAGACAGAGAGGTTTTCAGGTAGGCAATTAATTCTCTGTGGCACCGGGCCAATGGAGTCCAAGATTAATCGCTATATTACATCTCACAATCTAGAGAGATATGTCACATGTCCAGGATTCATTGCGGAAAAAGATAAGAAAAACTATTTCGCTACAGCTGATGTAACGGTGCTCCCAAGTAAATATGGTGAAAGCTTTGGTATCGTTGTTGTTGAAGCGATTGCATCAGGGTCCCGCGTGGTTCTTGGGGGTGATAACCCAGGATACCGGTATGTACTCAATGATATAGAAGATACGTTAGTGAATCCCTCTGATACTGATACGTTTGCTGACAAAATCGATACATTGCTCAGTAATGAGACACGTTCTACAGAATTAGGTTCTGCGCAAAGAAAGTATATTGCTCAATTTAATGTGTCAGCTGTTGGAGCTACACTTCTCAAAGACTACAAGGCAATACTTGCAAAGAAGCACATAAAGTTTGATAATTATACTCATGAGTAAGCCGTCAAAGGTAGAGTTAACTATATCTAATCGTACTATCATCCGTTTCATCCTTATGATTCTTGGCACATTTCTGGCAATTCGTGTTTTCGTTGAGGTATCTAATGCTCTCGTTCTTGTCGCTATTTCTGTATTTCTTGCAATTGCTTTAAATCCAGTAATTGAAACGATTAGCAAACATCTTCGCATTAAAAGTCGTGCTGCTGCTACAGGCATCGCATACATGAGTGTCCTTACAGTACTAGTTGGCATGTTCCTTGTAATTATCCCCCCACTTGTCAGTGAGACCGGAACGTTTGTAAGCACCTTGCCTGAAACGGTATCACAGATCAAAAAGCCAGATACTTCTGTTGGCCGTTTGATAAATCGCTACAAACTTGAGGACAACGTCGATACACTGTCAAACACTCTGCGTGATAAGGTACGAAATCTGCCGCAACCGGTGCTCTCTAATGCTGGCCGGATAGGGTCAACTGTTGTATCACTCATTGCCGTGCTTGTGATGACGTTCATGATGATCGTTGAAGGACCAAAATGGCTGGATCGTTTTTGGAAGCTACAACCAAAATCGAAGCGTGAACATAATCAAAGAATAGCTCGTCAGATGTATTTAGTTATTACTGGCTTTGTAAATGGGCAACTCGTTGTGGCTTCAATCGCAGCATTTTTTGCACTTATTGCAATGCTAATTGCTTCGAACATACTAAATGTTTCGGTGAATGCTGTTGGCTTAGCTGGGGTGGTATGTCTCACAGGACTCATTCCAATGTTTGGTAATGCTGCCGGTTCCCTGATTGTAGTTGCAGTGTGTGCGCTGACGTCACTGCCGTTGGCTATTGTTATGGCTTTGTTCTTCTTGGTATATCAACAAATTGAAAACATGACAATTCAGCCAGTCATTCAATCACGTAAGAGCGAGCTAACTCCACTTATTGTCTTTATAGCTGCACTTATTGGATTAAGCTTCGGGGGCCTTTTAGGAGCGATTGTAGCTATCCCGGCAGCAGGGTGTCTCAAGGTACTTCTTAATGATTACTATCGATCACAAATAGCGAAACACGCTTAGGCGCGGCTCCAGACGTATCCATACGGACTGTCTCGAACTTCGATTCCCTGCTCTATGAGTTCATCTCGAATGCGATCTGATTCTTTCCAATCCTGATTTTTACGGGCTGCTTCACGTTGTTCGAGTAATGCGCGCTGTGAACCAGTAATATCTTCTGAACTTGCAAGATCAAGTCCAAGCACGCTATCCAGCCAGTCAATAAAGTCAATAAAATTGGTACTGTAAGCAATAAGATTCGTCATCGCTTTTGTTTCGAGCTGACTTAAGACAGCAAGTGCTTCAGGACTATTAAGATCATCCTGTAGCGCTGCACGCATTGCTTCTAGCGTATCATCTACTTCAGCTTGCGAGACACCGTTATCTTGAAGCTGGAAGCGTAAATCTGCGAATGCTTGCAGACTTTTGCGACGTTGTTTTGCTGCCTCAATGTTGTCCCAACTAAAATTACTTTCGTTATGGTACGTGCTTTGGAGCATGAGTAATCTAAAATCGAGTGGTGCATAGCCTTTGTCTTGTAGCGTTGCAAGCGTATATATGTTGCCAAGACTCTTACTCATTTTGTGGCCATCTACTTTTATGAA
>Ga0172372_10001751_pt1 | contig 33340 bp, 38 predicted proteins | sample LakKiv5m_2_FD_114544 | JGI IMG/M metagenome (GOLD analysis project Ga0172372, IMG submission 114544) | Freshwater microbial communities from Kabuno Bay, South-Kivu, Congo - kab_092012_9.5m | ecosystem: Environmental > Aquatic > Freshwater > Lake | place: Democratic Republic of the Congo... | reverse complement strand
TCATATAATTGTATTTCTGGAACAAGCATAATAACAATAAAAGATAATTTAACTGGTGAAATTTATAATATTTCGATAGAAGATTTTTATTCTAATTCGTCTAGAAATACTGATTATTATAAAAATTTTAATAATCATTTTGGAAAACAAATGCAAGAAATGCTATATTTTTCTCATCAAAATTCAAAAATACTTAATAGATGGGAAGTTCTCACAGCAGACGGATTTAAAAGTTTTAGAGGAATCTCAAAAACACATAATAGAGCAACAATAAAATTAGTATTTGATAATAATTCCGAATTAATTTGTACAGAAGATCATAAAATAGCAACTAATGATGGCTTCATTGAAGCTAAAAAATTAAATAAAAATCATGAGGTCATTAGTAGCAATAATATATTACATTTAGTCGATATTATTAATGATGATGATTCTCATGTTTATGATTTACTTGAAGTAACAGATACTCATTCATTCTTTGCTAATAATATATTAGTACACAATTGCATTTTTCTTGATGAATTTGCATTCGTACCTACAACAGTTGCTGAAGAATTCTTTTCATCAGTATATCCAACAATTACAGCTGGTCAAAGTACACAGATGATAATAATTTCAACCCCAAAAGGTTTGAATATGTATTATCAATTGTGGAAAGCAGCTATTTCCAAACAAAGTGAATATGTTCCATTTGAAGTAAGTTGGAGAGATGTTCCTCAATATCCAGGTGGTCCATTACGCGATGATGTATGGAAAGAACAACAAATAAAAAATACATCTGAACGACAATTTGATGCTGAATATAACTGTTCATTCATTGGTTCTGCTAATACTCTAATTGATGCAAATAAATTAAATCAATTAAGTTACGGTAAACCAAGACATAGAAATGGTGAAGGTCTAGTTGTATACCAAGATCCAATTAAGGGTACAGATGAAAAAGAAAATCCAGATCATCAGTATTTTATCACCGTAGATGTCGCCAGAGGCCAAGGAAAAGATAACAGTGCTTTCGTGGTGTTTGATATAACAACCATGCCATATCGAATCGTAGCGCGTTTTAAAAGTAATGTGGTGTCTCCATTACTGTTACCGTCTTATATACGTGCTGTAGGAAAGAAATACAATAATGCTTATGTACTTGTTGAAGTCAATGACATTGGATCACAAGTTGCAGATATTTTACACAATGATCTTGAATATGAGAATTTAATTAAATCAAACTTCAAAGGAACCAAAGGACAGACTATAACTGAAATCGGTGGAGGTAATAGACTTTTACTTGGAGTAAGAACAACTAATCCAGTAAAAAAATTAGGATGTGCTATTCTTAAAAATCTAATAGAACAGGATAAAATGGTGGTTGATGATTCAGATACTATTGATGAATTAACCACATTCATTGCCGATGGAGTATCATTTAGAGCCGATGAAGGTCATACAGACGATCTTGTTATGTGCCTTGTATTATTTTCCTGGGCGACAAGACAAGACTTTTTTGAAACATTAACGAATAAAGATATTCGTGTTGAAATGTTTAATGAAGAAATAGATAAAATCGAAGCAGAAATTGTTCCATTTGGATTTATTGAAGATGGAAGAGGTCAAATAGGTGAAGTTGTAAGTAATGATGTGTGGTTTGATCGAAATGATCGTAAAAATAATATTTCTACCCAATTCTGGATATTTTAGTCAAAATAGCCAAAAAAATATATATTAAAAGAATAGGAGAAAATTATGAGCAGCTACCCCGGAGTAACTGTAAGAATACTTGATGAATCATTAACCAGAAGCGGATCTGAACTAAATTCACCAGCAGTAGGTGCATTTTTAGGTCAGGGTGGAAATTTTTCTATGAAATTATTCAGTTATGATGCATCTGAACTGTCACAAGGATATTACTACGTTGAAAATTTAAATGAATGGTTTAACAGATTAACAAATTATTACAATACATATTATCCAGGTTTTTCAGCAACGAATGGTGTGACTTTAGCCGCTATTGATTTAGGATCAAATGGAGCCACTGCATGGACGGATGAATGGTATCACATTCACAACTTCTTACAATATGGAGCACCATGTTATGTCTCATGGCAAGACTCTGGTGGATCTGGTGATTTTTATCAACAAGATTTTGATGTCGTGTTTCAAGGTGGTACTGGAGAAGCATATCAAGTTTATGTAAATAACACAGTAAATGCAAGAGCCGATAGTCCATTGCCAGTATTTGGTGTTTTAGGTGTTAATTCTAATTTACAACCGTCTTCAGTTACACCTCCATCGTCAACGTATGGAGAAAATACATGTGCTGTATATGGTGAAAAGAAACACTTTAATGTTGCTGGAGATCCAACCAATCTTATAATTTCTTCCCTTGCACCAGATGTTGCTGGATGTATCATGAGAACAGATAGAGATTCATTCCCATGGTTCTCACCCGCAGGAGCACGTAGAGGTAGAATTAATAATGTTGTTGGACTAACAAGAATTTTATCTGAGGCAGATAAAGCAAGTCTCTACAATAATAAAGTAAATCCAGTATTTAATGTTCCAGGAGAAGGAACACTTCTTTTCGGTGATAAAACACTTTATACTAGTTCTTCAACTTTAGGTTCAATTAACGTCGCAAGATTATTCATTTATCTTAAGAGATCACTAGGACCACTAGCAAGAGGTGTACTATTTGAACAAAATGATACAACCACACGTTCAGCTTTTGTTTCAGCCGCAGATAGTGTTCTAAGAGAAGTTCAGGCTGGAAGAGGAATTTCAGAATATAGAATTATTTGTGATGAAACAAATAACACTGCCGAAATTATAGAGGCTAAAAATTTCGTGGCAGATATATTAGTCAAGCCAATTCCATCAATAAATTTTGTAAGACTAACTCTTACAAATAAGGATTTAAGTTCACAACTTTTTTTTTGAATGATGTGATGAATAATAATAATAATGTATCATTAAATGTTCCTAAAGATAGATCACCCGCATCCGCGTTTAGGATATAGGAGAAAAAATGGGTAAAATAGATACTTTTAGACAATCATTTAAGGGTGTAAGAGCAAATAGATTTGAAATTTTTGGAAAATTACCAGGTCAGGTTGACATTCCAGATTTTAAAATTTATGCAAAAGCTGGATCTGTTCCTGGATCAAGTATTGGAATTATTCCAGTTGGATTCAAGGGAAGACCTGTCAAATTTTCAGGTGAACGTACATATACAGATTGGGCAGTACAAGTATATGACTCATCTAAAGCAGATATTCGTACTGTAATTGAAAATTGGATTGAAACGATGGACAATCGTTCAGATCATGAAGTAAATTACGATGTTACTGCTGATTGGGAAGTTCATTATCAAGATATGACAAATACTTCTTCTAATTCAGTATATAATCGTAAAATTAAATTGATACATTGTTTTCCAGTTGATATTTCTTCAATAGATCTAAGTTACGATGCACCAGACACTTTTGCTGAGTTTACATTAACTCTTACATATGATTATTGGCAATACATCTAATGGGAAAAATTGATGATTTCAGACAGAATTTTGCAGGAGTTAAGTCCAACAGATTTAGAATAACTGGTGGAATACCATCTTTATTATCATCAGAAATTAATTCAAGTGACTTTAACGAGGCACTTGAAATTTATTGTAAGGCTAGTCAATTTCCAGGTTCAAGCGTAGGTTTGATTAATTTAAATTATAGAGGAAGACCTGTTAAATTTCCAGCGGAAAGAGTCGCTGCTGATTGGGCTATACAGGTTTATTCGTCATCTTTAAATACTAAAGATTTAAGAACACTATTTCAAAAATGGATTAATTTTATTAATAGTGGCAGTCATGATAAAATGAATTGGAAAGCCTATGCTGGTGAGTGGAGTGTTTCTTATGATGATATGTTTGGAAGTCAATCCAATTCACAATATGAAAAAATTTGTAGTTTAATTAATGTATTTCCAATTGACATTTCACCAATAGAACTGACAAATGACGTAACTGACGTATTTGCAGAATTTACCGTGACTCTAGCATATGACTATGCTGACTTTTATCCATAAATAGTAATATGGTAAACAATTTCTTTGGTTTTTTATTCGGAAAAAATACTGATAATCAGTTATCTCCTGTAACACAAGAGATTACAAATCAGCCTTCCTTTGCTGCACCAGATGATTATGACGGTACGATTACTGCTGAATCTGGTGGATTTTTCTCGACAATTTATGACTTCGGTGGCTCTATTCGTGATGATAATACACAATTATCTCACTATAGATCAATGTCATTATATCCTGAAGTTGACATGGCAATTGAAGATATTATCAATGAAACTATAGTATATGATGAAGATAATAATGCTGTATTTTTAGATTTATCAAATGTTGAAAATTTATCACCGCAGATAAAAGAAAAAATTCACAAAGAATTTAAAAGTATATTAAAACTATTACGTTTTCATCATCAAGGATGCGATATCTTTAGAAAATGGTATATTGACGGAAGATTATATTATCATACGATTATTGATGTTACCAGACCAGAAAAAGGTATTCAAGAATTGCGTATGATCGATCCTTTGAAAATTAAAAAGGTTCGTAAAGTTGATAAAGAAATAAAATCAATTAACGGCATACAGACAACTGTAATCAAAAATATTGAAGAATATTTTATTTATACTGATCTTGATCCTGATGCCATAATGCAAACAAGTTCTGCTGGTCTTAAAATTGCTTTAGATTCAATCTCATATGTGCATTCTGGTTTGGTTGATTTAAATACAAAACGTGTTATGGGTTATCTTCATAAGGCAATAAGACCCTTAAATATGTTAAGACAAACTGAAGATGCAGTTGTTATTTATAGAATGACAAGAGCACCTGAAAGAAGAATTTTCTATATTGATGTTGGTAATTTACCAAAAAATAAGGCCGAACAATATATGCGAGATCTAATGAATCGCTATAGAAATCGCCTTGTTTATGATCAAAAAACAGGTGAAGTCAAGGATGATCGTGCTCATTTGACAATGCTTGAGGATTATTGGATTCCAAGACGCGAGGGTGGAAGAGGTACTGAAATTAGCACTATTGATGGAGGCCAAAATCTTGGTCAAATGGAAGATGTTGAATATCTTCAAAGAAAACTTTATCGTGCATTAAATGTTCCCATTTCTAGACTTGAAACTACTACTGGTTTTAATATGGGTAGATCAAGCGAAATTAGTAGAGATGAAGTTAAATTCTTTAAATTTATTGAAAGATTAAGAGCAAAATTTGCTATGCTTTTCCTTGATCTTCTTAAGAAACAATTACTACTTAAGGGAATATGCACGATGAATGATTGGGAAAGAATATATCAAGATATTAATTTCACATTTACCAAAGATTCATATTTTACAGAACTCAAAGAGAATGAAATATTAAGAGAAAAGGTTGATATGTTAAATATTTTAGCTTCATATGAAGGAAAATATTTCTCTTCTAAGTATATTCGTAAGCATATTTTACGACAATCTGATGATATAATGAAGCAAATAGATGCTGAAATCTCGGAAGAACAGGCTTTGGCGGCACAGGCTCAGGCTCAACAACAGATGCTGCAAGGACCACCACAGGAAGAAGAGACACCTAAGAAATGAGATATTATTATCATGAAAAAGAAAGATTGACCAAATTATTTAATTCGCCAAAAAAATTAAAGGTTCCGGTAACAATTTATCTTAGAGATAGAACTACAGTGAATTTGCACCCAACTCAAGTTCAAATGATTCAAACCTATATTAATAGCGATAATAAAAAGTTAAAAATGTTATTGAAAGACCAAAAAACCCTAAATAATTTTCTTGGATCTTTTACAGAAAATATGAAAAAAATAAATAATAAAAGAACTAGGAGCAAACAATGAACAATTTTTCTGATCTTATACCACTAATAATGGAAAATAAATTATCACAAGCTAAGGATGTTTTGAATGAAAGACTTTATTCAAAACTGGGAGTAATGTTAGAACAACGTCTTGAAGATTTTGCACCAACCGTATTCATGACAAAAGAAGAATTAGAAATTCATGAAGCCAAGAAAAAATTAGATGTAAATGATGAAGACAAAGATGGTGATATAGACGAAGATGGAGACTCAGATAAAAGCGATGAATATTTAAATAAACGTTCAAACGCAATTCGAAAAGCAATGGGCACACAAACAGAAGAAGTAGAATTAAACGATGATGATACTATTGAAGAAGATTTTTTAAATGAATTATCAGCGATAGTAGAAGAAATTGAGGCTGAACTGGGCGAAGAATTGACTGAAGAAGAAATTGCAGAAATCGCTGAAGAGATGCTTTCCGAAGAAAAAATGGAAGATGATGAAGAAGACGATGATGAAGAAGGCGATGATGAAGAAGACGATGATGAAAATGATTGCGAAGATTGTAAAAAGAAAAAATAAGGTTTTTCCATGAAATTAATCACAGAAACAATTGAAAATGTAAAGACTCTTGTTGAGGCTACCGACAATGGTAAAAATTATTACATTGAAGGTATCATGATGCAAGGTGAAACTGTGAATCGTAATGGAAGAAAATATAGCATCAATATTCTCGAAAATGAATGCCGAAGATATGTAAAAGAATGTGTATTGAAAAAACGTTCTTTAGGTGAATTAAATCACCCATCAGGTCCATCTGTAAATCTTGATCGTGTTTCTCACATGATTATAGAATTAAATCAAGATGGAAATAATTTTATGGGAAGAGCAAAAATTTTAGATACTCCGATGGGTAAGATTGTGAAATCGCTCATTGATGAAGGTGCTTTACTTGGTGTTTCATCAAGAGGTATGGGTACACTAAAAAGAGTAAATGAAATAAATGAAGTTCAACCAGATTTTACATTAAGCGCGATTGATATTGTCGCTGATCCATCTGCACCAGATGCATTTGTAAATGGTATTTTAGAAGGTAAAGAATGGATTTGGGACAATGGTTTATTGAAGGAAAAAGAACTCTCAGAAATGAAAAAAGAAATAAAGAAACCATGTAAACGAGATATGGAAAAAAAAGCCATTAAAATGTTTGAAAATTTCTTGAGAAAATTATGAATAAAGATTCAAATAATTTATCAAGCATATCTAGCAGAAATGCTAGATATGCTATTTATTGTAAAGTAAAAAATATTATTATGGAAGACATATATGACGTAAATTTGCCTTTCATGAAAAATGCAACACAAATAAGACCAACATTTCAACCTTCATTAAGAAGAACATTTCGTTTAGATAAGACAATGCCTTCTTTTTTTGGAAAAAAAAGTGGTTTGATGAAGCTTGGACGAAATATAAGATCTAGAATTACTGGTCCAAAAACAGCTGGCGATATTTTATCTAGAATGCAAAATCCAACAACTATGGATAAAATATCTGGATCTATTAAAAGAGGTATAATAGCCGGATATAAGCCAGTATTGGGTGCAATAGCAAAAATTGGTGTTAAGGCAATGTTAACACCTGGAGTTGGAATTCCAACAAAAAGAGGAAATATTCCAAGTTTAAATATATCTGGAGCCAATGTTTTAAAGGGTGGTATGGCATTACGAAAAATGGGTGGAGTCGTTCAAGGAAATTTAAATAATTTACCATCTGATCAATTTAAAACAACATCTCAATATAATCCAAAAGATGCATATTCTCAAAGTTATCAGGCAAAATTATTAGCAAAAGCTGCTGAAGAGGCTAATGCTGTAATTTCTGGATCTGGTGCTGATATTTCAAAATTATCTAGTACTGAACAAAGACACGCAGCAACAAAACTGTTAAATGCAAGAAATATTTTAAAAAATGTTCATGCTGAGGTTGATTCAGGTAGCAACCCATATTTGGGCAAATATTTACTTAAAAATCCTCTCACGGGAAATTTAGAGCCATTTCGTAGTAGATTATCTGATGTTAGATTTCCAACATAAATGTTACATATCGTTTTGTAAAAAATAAAATATATAAATAATATTAATTACGGAGAAAATTATGAATCAAGGTCAAGATGTACAAGATGCAACAGGAAAAGGAACTTTCGCCGCAAATGGCGTGACTCCTATGTTTGCTAAACCAATTGCAAAAGATGGTTTAGCAAAGGCAAATATGGCTTCACTTTCACCTCAAGGTGGTGCAGCCGTAAAGCAAAATACCACAGAAGAACCAGAAGGTGAAATGCAACAAAAAGAATCAGTTCAATTAGATATTACTGATTATGTTGATGCTCTTTTTGAAGGTCAAGAACTTTCAGATGAATTTAAAGCAAAAGCCGCAACAATTTTTGAGGCTGCTTTAAATGAGAAAGTATCAATAATTGAACAAGCAATTTTACAAGCCTCACAGGAAGTAATTGAGGAACAAGTTTCAGATGTAGCCACTGCTCTTACCGAGCAAGTTGATGGTTACTTGGGATATGTTCTCAATGAATGGATGGAAGAAAACAAACTTCAAGTCGAGCAAGGTTTCCGTACCGAGATTGCAGAAAATTTTATTCAGGGACTTAAAGAACTATTTCAAAATAGTTACGTTCAAGTTCCAGAGGAAAAAGTTGATCTCGTTGATGAATTATTTGCCGAGAATCGTCAGCTTGAAGAAAATCTCAATCAACTCATGAAACAACATATGGAGCTTCAAGAAAAGAATATTGTAAATGAATGCTCAAATGCTTTCATGGAACTTTCATCAGATCTTGCAGATACTGAAGTAGAAAAACTTGCTTCACTTTGCGAATCGATTGAATTTAGTTCAGTTGACCAATATAAGGAAAAAGTAAAAATACTAAAAGAGTCATACTTCAATGGTAAATTACCTGAAGCCGAAAGTCTTACCGAAGAAACTTCTGCTTCAGTAAAACCAATTATCAATGAAGATATGAATGTATATGTCAAGTCAATCAGTAAGCATCTTAAAGCCACAAAAGCTTAATTAAATAAATAAAAAATAGGAGAAATAAAATGGATTTTAATGGAATAACCCCATACGACCAACTTCTTGAGAAGTGGTCCCCCGTCATTGATCACCCCGAACTAGATAAGATCAACGATGTTCATCGTAGACGTAATACCGCAGTTCTTCTTGAGAATCAAAAGAAAGCTCTCAGAGAAAATGCTCAAGATTTCCTTACAGAAGCCCCAACAAATGCAATGGGTGGTAATTTTGGTACTGGTCAAGTTACTCAAGGTGGTGCTTCTACTTCAGCTCTTGCTGGTTATGATCCAATTCTAATTAGTCTTGTTCGTCGTGCAATGCCTAACGTCGTTGCTTATGACGTAGCAAGCGTTCAACCAATGACTGCTCCAACTGGTCTTATCTTTGCATTCCGATCAAGATACGATAATCAAACTGGTCTTGAGGCCATGTATGACGAACCAATCGCATCCTTCGCTGGTGCTTCAGGTTCGACTGGTGTAGATAATAGTTCAGAAGGTTCAACTTATACCAACCCATTCGCACTTGGTGCTTCTTCAGGTGCCTGGGATGAATCACCAGTTCGCAAAGATCTCTTCAGCAGATTCCGTGGTTTCCTCACTCAGAATGCTGAAAATCTTGGAGGTAATCCACCATCATTCAAGGAAATGTCATTCAGTATTGAACGTGTTGCAGTACAAGCTCGTACACGCGCACTCAAAGCAGAATATACTACTGAACTTGCACAAGATCTCAAGGCTGTTCATGGTCTTGATGCTGAAGCAGAACTCGCAAATATTCTTTCAACCGAAATATTGAATGAAATCAACCGCGAAATTCTTCGTGCAGTATATACCATTGCTAAGACTGGTTCACAACAATCAGATCTTTCTTACACTGGTTCATACGATATTATGACAGATTCTGATGGTCGTTGGTCAGCCGAGCGTTATCGTGGCCTTATGTTCCAAATTGAACGCGAAGCAAACGTAATTGCTAAGGAAACTCGTAGAGGTAAGGGTAATTTCATTCTTTGCAGCGCAGATGTCGCCTCTGCTCTCGCAATGGGTGGATTCCTAAATCTCTCACCAGCACTCAATGTTCAAATGAATGTTGATGATACTGGAAACGTATTTGCTGGTGTTCTCAATGGCAAATACAAAGTTTTCATCGATCCATTCGTTCCTGCTGGCGTAGATTTCTTCATGGTCGGTTATAAGGGTCAATCACCCTATGATGCTGGTATGTTCTACTGCCCATACGTTCCTCTACAAATGGTACGTGCAGTCGGTCAAGATACCTTCCAACCCAAGATTGGATTTAAGACTCGCTACGGCATGGTCGCAAATCCATTCGCCAAGGGTCGTAATACTTTCGATCAAAGCACAGATGGTCTTGAAAAAGATACTAACGTCTATTACAGACTCACCCGCGTAATTAATCTACACGGTATTGATTCTACAGCATAAAGCATATGATTAAATTATAATCACAAAAAGGGTGGCGAAAGCCACCCTTTTTGCTTACCTAAATACTAGTATGTTCAATCCTAAAAATATACCAGAAAATTTAAAATCAAAGCTTCCTGGTGATTTTTACTCATCAAATCCATCTATACCAGTAAATACAAATTTTTTATTACAGAATAGATTTGTCTTTAGATTAAATAGATGTCCTACAATGAGTTATTTTCTACAAAGAGTAAATTTACCATCTTTAAGTATTGGATTATCCACTCAATCAAATCCTTCTTCTATTGATATTCGTTTGGCTGGAAATAGATTTCAATTTGAAGATTTACAAGTAAGTTTTCCTGTTGATGAAAATATGTTGAACTATAAAGAATTATTTGATTGGATGAAAGGTCTTGCGCCATATACAGATGATGTCGAAGAATTAAAAGAAATTCATAAAACATCTGATGCATCTTTGACTATTCTCAATAGTCAATATAATCCAATCATAACATATAAATTTTATAATATATTTCCAAGTTTTCTTTCTGGGTTAGATTTTGACGTAACATTAAATGATACAGAGGTAGTAATTGCGTCAGCGGTATTTACATATACCCATTTTGATATTTTTGAAGATAAGACTTTATAATATGACACTAAATGACATCAAAAAGATGGTAGAGGATGATGTTCTCATTGATAATACTAGTTTAGATCATGAGGCATCAATAGTACCACAACAACATAACAAATATCTTTGTATATTATCTGATGAAAAATTAGTACTTGCTAAATTTGAATCAGATCTTAATATTTTAAAAAGAAATAAATGGTTATATTATTCTGGTAAATTAAGTGAAGAACAACTTAAAGAACTTGAATGGGAACCATTTGAACTTGCAATTATTCGTCAAGATTTAGATAGATTTATTGAAAGTGATAAGGATATTATTCAATTAGATCTAAAACTTACAATGCAAAAAGAAAAAGTAAATTATCTTGAAAGCATTGTTAAATTAATTTCAAATAAAATATGGTCTATTCGTGCATCAATTGAATGGATCAAATTCACTCAGGGTGTATAATGCTTAAGATTCATAAAGTCGATGAAGTTTATCTAAAAATCGACTGTGAACCTTCAATTGCAAAAGAACTTTCAGGATTCTTTACATTTAAGGTTCCAAATCATCAATTTACTCCAGCCTATAAAAAGAAAAGATGGGATGGAACTATTAAATTATTTAATTTAGCCGCACAGACAATTTATGTTGGCTTACTTGATTATATCATTAAATTTTGTGAAGAGCGTATGTATAAGTATGAAATTCATGGTATAGAACTTCAAAAAATATCAGAAGATGAAATACGAAGATGGATAATCTGTCAAAAGATTTATTCTGGGGGTAAGGAAATCGTCCCACACGCCCATCAGATAGATGCTGTTCTCCGCGCACTTACAAAAAACCGAAGCCTCCTGCTGTCTCCTACTGGCTCTGGTAAATCATTAATTATATACCTTATTTTACGCTATCTTTTAGAACACTATGAGAATACAAAATATCTGATAATTGTACCTACTACTGGCCTTGTAACACAAATGGCAGGAGATTTTTCAGACTATTGTAATCATGATAAGAACATTCTTAGACAAATTCACACAATATTTCAAGGTAAATCCAAAGAAATTAGTCGTAGAATAATAATATCAACCTGGCAAAGCATCTATAAAGAACCAGATGTATTCTTCAAGAATTTTTATGGTATATTTGGTGATGAGGTTCATCTTTATAAAGCAAAATCTTTATCAACAATGATGAAAAAATGCAAAAATTGTGTATTCAGAACAGGTACTACAGGAACTTTAGATAATACACAGGCACATAAATTAATGATTGAAGGTCTTTTTGGTAGGTGTTTTTCTGTGACCACCACAAAAGCCTTAATGGACGACAAGATTCTTTCCAATCTTAATATTCACTCTATATTATTTAATTATGATATCAAAGATTATCAAGATATAAAAAAGTGTAGCTATCAACATGAAATTGAATGGTTGGTAACAAATCAAAAAAGAAATGATTTTATTTGTAAATTGGCAAATAATATTCCAGGAAATGTTCTACTTTTATTTAATTATGTTGAAAAACACGGTATTCCATTGTTTAATCAATTAAAATTATCCAGTAAAAAAGATACCTTTATGATTTATGGAAAGACAGATATAGAACAACGTGAATTAATTCGAAACATCGTAGATAAACATACAAATAGTATTCTTGTTGCTTCATATGGAACCTGTAGTACTGGAATTAATATTAAAAATATAAATGCTATTATTTTTGCTTCTCCATCAAAATCTGTAGTGAGAATTTTACAATCTATCGGTAGAGGTCTAAGAAAATCAGAAAGAAAAGATAAAGCAGTTGTATTTGATCTCGGTGATAATCTTTCCTGGAAGTCTTATAGAAACCATACATTACGTCATATGGATGAGAGGTTGGAACTATATACTAAAGAGAAGTTTACTTTTGATGTCAAAAACATTCGCTTATAGGAGTAGCAATGAATTGTAAAATAATTAAACTGAGCAATGGTGAAGAATTAATTGCCGATGTTCAAGAAGACTCCGAAAAATATATAATAACCAATCCAATGGTATTTTTGACAACTACAATGTCAGATGACCAAGGACTTGGTATTGATGTTACATTTATGAAAGATTGGCTGAATAATAGTGATATCAAAACAATTGAATTAAATAAAGATAAAGTCGTGGCAATGATTGATGCAAGTAAAAAATGTATCAAGTATTATAATTATGAAGTTGAAAAAACTCAAAATGAAGAAAAAATGAAAAATAATCTTTCAGAAAAAGAATTAGAACAATTTATGAAAGATATTGATTCTGTTATGGAAAAGATATTCAATCCAGATGGAATAGCTGATGATATTCCATATGATGATGAACTCCCATATGATGAGATTGAAAGACAAGAAAAACGACGCAAGAAGCGTCGTAAACGTAAGAAGAATATTGAAAATAATATGATACCTAAAGAATTACAAGAAAGACCAATGATTTATTTAAATATGGTAATTCCACCAGAAGCTATAATGAATCTTATGACGGCTGGTATACTTGATCCAGAAATACTTCAGACTATGATTGATGAAGTAAAGAAAAAAGCCAAGTTTTCCGGTGATGAGAAGAATCGTAAGGATTTTGGTAATAAATTTAGTGACTGGAATCCAGATCCAAAGTCAGATGATTACCTATAAGTTCTCTAAGAAACCTAGTCTTACTTATACCAGACAAAGTAATTATAATTATCTTTTGAAAACGTGTCAAGAGCAATCTTGACATTTTTTTAAATTAATATTGAAAGATGATAAGATATGATGTATAATGATGATATGGAAGAAACAAAAAAAGATAAAAAATTAAAACATTATGTAAATAATGAAGAATTTCTAAAAGAAATGAATTCTTGGAAAAAAGTGGTAAATAAGGCTTTAAAAAAGAAACAGTCTATTCCCCCAGTTACTAATTATATTGGTGATTGTTTTATGAAAATTGCAGAACATTTATCACAAAGACCTAATTTTATTAATTATCCTTTTAGAGAGGATATGATTAGTGATGGAGTAGAAAATTGTTTGCAATATGCTCATAATTTTGATGATACCAAGTCTAAAAATCCATTTTCGTATTTTACACAAATAATATATTTTGCATTCTTAAGACGAATAGAAAAAGAAAAAAAGCAAGCTTATATTAAATTTAAATGTCTTGAGATGCATAATATAGATGCTAAATTCTCACAATGGTTAAAAGAAAATAACGAATCAGCTACATTTGCTGAATTCTTACAAAAGAATTTTTATCTAACTGAGAATGATATAGAAAAAATGGAAAAAGAGACAGCACCAAAGAAAAAAAGAAAACGTAAAAAGTCGTGAAAATTGCAATAATCTCAGATACACATTTTGGTCATAAGAATGATTCGTTGTTCTTTTTAGAAGAATCTTTGAAATTCTTTGAAGAACAATTTTTTCCATATCTTCTAAAGAATAATATTGACCACGTTATTCATATGGGGGATCTGATGGATAGGCGTAAATATGTAAATTTTAATACTTTACATTTGGTAAGAGATAAATTTATAAAATTTTTCTCTGATAATAATATAAATTTGCATATTACATTAGGAAATCATGATACATTTTATAAAAATACAAATTTTATAAATTCAATCAATGAGTTATTTGGAGATTCAAAGAATATTATTCTTTATGACAAACCTATAGAAATAAATTTTGATACATTAAAAATTGGCATTGTGCCATGGATAACAAATGATAATGAAAATGATTGCCTGGATTTCATTCAAACTACATCTGCTTCTATTCTTATTGGGCATTTCGAAATCAACGGATTCGAAGTAGTAACTAATATTAGACATTCATCTGGAGCTGATTCAGAAATGTTCAGTAAGTTTGATAAAGTTTTGTCTGGTCATTTTCATCTTAGACAGTCTAAATCAAACATACACTATTTGGGTACTCAATATGAATTAAATTTTGGTGATGTAAATTCTAAAAAAGGTTTTACTATTTTAGATACAGATACCAGAGAAATGGAATTTATTGAAAATACAAGAAAAATATTTAACATTATAAAATATGATGATGTAAATGGTTTTGATAAACCAGATGCAAGTAAAATCAGAAATACTCATGTTAAAGTAATTGTCTTAAACAAGAAAAAACCAAAGATTTTTGATATGTTTATGAATGCATTAGCAACATGTGAACTTCAAGAATTAACAGTAATAGAAGACTTTGAGAATAATATTAATGAAGATTCAGAAGTTGATATAACCCAAGATACCATAAGTATAATTGCTTCTGAAGTAGACATGAATGAGAATATTATACATAAAGATCGAATAAAAATGCTTATTAAAGAATTGTATATGGAGAGTATGTCATTATGACAGAAAAATCAGCCGACGAATTTCTTTTCCAAAAGGAAGAAGAAAAAAAGATTATATTTCGTTCAATGATTGTTCCTGAAAAGGTATTAGATAATGATCATCTTCAAAAAGATAAAATTTAAGAATTTTGGATCTTTTGGTAATAAATTTACCGAAATAGATCTTCTAAAATCACCAACTACATTGGTGTGCGGAAAAAATGGAAGTGGTAAATCTTTTGCATTATTAGATTCTATTACATTTGCTCTATTTGGAAAACCATTTAGAAAAATTAATATACCACAACTACAAAATTCAATTAATACAAAAGATTGTTTAGTTGAATTATATTTTTCTATTAGTAATGATGAATATATTATTCGTCGTGGTCTGGGGCCAAAATTATTTGAAATCATTAAAAATGATACATTATTAAATCAGGATGCAAAAACTTCTGATTATCAAGATTTACTTGAGCAACAAATCCTAAAGATGAACTATAAGACTTTTACACAGGTCGTTATACTTGGTAGTTCATCATTTATTCCTTTTATGCAATTAACTGCGGCAGATCGTAGAGCCGTTATAGAAAATATTTTGGACATCAATGTATTCACAAATATGAATACGCTCTTAAAAGGAAAAATTCTTCAGAGTAAAGAAAATCTAAGAGATTTAACAAATAAGATCGATAACCAAAAACAAAAAATAGATTATCAAAAAATTATTATTAATAAAACGATTGGTCTTACTTCAGATGAAATTGAAGAGATCAATCAGACGATTTCATCAAATGAAATAAGTATCAAGAATCTAAATAATAGTATATCAAATTACATTAATACTAAAATTGAAATAAATGATGATGACTTAAGTGATTTGGAAAAAGATCTTGTTAAGTTTCAAAAATTTACTACTCAGATTTCCCTAAAGATGGCAAATGCTATAGAAGAAAGACAATTTTATGAAAAAGAAGAAAATTGTTCGAAATGTAAAGGTAAGATCACAGAGGAAACTAAAAAAACCAATCTCCAAGAAATCGAAAAAAATATTGGGCAGTTCGAAGAAGCGAACAAGACGTTTGAAGAACAAATTGAAAAAGTAACTGAAAATATTTCTTCAATTAAAAACAAAATAAAATTGAATAATGATATTGAAAGTAAGATAAACGATTTAAAGAATCAAATTGTCATAATCAATATGTCAATTGATCACACTAAATCCAAATTAAAGAAAACTGAGATTAATCAAACCGATATTATAAAAGAAAAAGACAAATTATCTGAATACAATATACAATTAAAATTATTGGAAGAAGAAAAGGAATCTAAAAAAGAAGAATATATTCAACTTGAACAAATTTCTGATATTTTAAAGGATAGCGGTGTAAAATCCAAAATTATTAAACACTATCTTCCTTCTATGAATAAAAATATAAACAAATATCTTAAAGCAATGGATTTCTTTGTTCAATTCTATTTGGATGAAAATTTTCAAGAAGTAATTAAAAGTAGAAATAGGGATGAGTTTTCTTATATGAATTTTAGTGAAGGCGAAAAGATGCGTATTGATCTTTCATTACTTTTGGCTTGGAGAGAAATCGCTAAACTTAAAAATAGTGTAAATTGTAATTTATTGATATTGGATGAAGTCTTTGATTCATCACTAGATTCAGTCGGTACGGATGAGGTAATGAAATTACTAAATACATTAGGTGTAAACTCAAACGTATTTGTAATCAGTCATAAGGCAGATCTAATAGTAGATAAATTCAATCATGTCATACACTTTGAAAAAAAGAACAATTTCAGTAAGATGATCTGATATGTTTTTTGAAGAAACACCACAAGAATTAAATTTTAGAGGAAAATACAGGAAGTATGATCCTGATGGTTATTATAATGTCTATAATACTGGCGATGTCGTAGAGTATCTTGGAAAAAGATACGTCGCAGTAAAAACTGTAAAAAATACAATTCCTCTAAATAATCCAATATCTTGGAAGGAATTGGAAGTAGCATCAAGATTTTTTAGATCGGAAGTCGAACCATCTGAAGCAAATGAAGGAGATAGATGGCTTGATCTGGTTTCTGGTATCGTATATACTAGAATACGAGATATAAACGGACTTCATTGGGTAGAGTTTTAGGAGTAAACATGTCAAAAAATAGAGATCGTAATGGTAAAGGCGAACATAAAAACACATTAAAAAACTATGATCGTCGTGTAAAAGATAAAGAACGTGCGTCTGAAAGAAATGATTATAAGAATAAATTGAAAAATTACGTCGATGGTGATTTTTCACATCTTAACGAAGATGATCTTGACGACTTTGAATAAATGTATTATAATGGAAACATATGACATCTACAGCAATTACAATCAGTAAAACTACACTTTCTATTCTCAAGAACTTTGCAAATATGAATTCAAATATTCTTGTAAAGCCTGGGAATGTTATTAAGACCATTACACCATCTAAGAGCGGAATGGGAGAAGCCGTTATTGAAGAGACATTTGATGTCGAATTCGGTATTTGGGATCTCAATAAGTTTCTTGGTGTTGTAAGTCTATTCAGTAATCCACAATTCCAATTTGGTGAGAAGAGCGTGAAGATCATTGGATCTAACAATTCAGTAGTAAATTATTTTTACTCAGAGCCACGCCTTCTTACATATCCAACAAAGTCTGTAAATATGCCTCCTGTTACGGTGAAGACACGTATTGATGAAGGAATGTTTAATGAACTTCAACGTATTTCTTCTGTTTTGCAACTACCGGATCTTTCATTCCAAAGTGATGGAACAATCATTTATGCAATTATTTGTGATCTCAAGGATCCAACAAGCAATAGTTATAAAGTTGAGCTTGAAGGTAATGCGGACGGTGCTGAGTTTGAACTCAACTTTAAGATGGAGAATATTCGTCTACTTGCTGGAGATTATGAAATTTCCTTTGCCAAGAATGTTGCGGTTCAATTCGATAATGAATCGTTAAATCTTACTTACTGGTTTGCAATGGAACCAAATTCTCGTTATACTGCCTAACATGAATACTAATGAATTTTTATGGGTCGAAAAATATCGACCCAAAACCATTGATCAGTGTATCCTTCCATTGTCCTTGAAGAAGACCTTCAAGGACATGGTTGCTAAAGGAGAACCACAAAATCTTCTGTTCTCAGGAACAGCAGGAACTGGAAAAACTACTGTAGCGAAAGCATTATGTAATGAACTTAATGCAGATTGGATTTTGATTAATTGCTCAGAAGACGGTAATATTGATACTTTACGTACAAAGATTCGTCAATTTGCAAGCACTGTTTCATTTACTGAAAATACCAAGAAAGTTGTAATTCTGGATGAGTTTGATTACTCAAACGCACAGAGTATCCAGCCAGCCCTTCGTGGAGCAATTGAAGAATTTTCAAGTAATTGTAGATTTATTCTGACTTGTAATTATAAGTCTAGAATTATTGAACCAATTCATTCTCGTTGTACTTGTATTGATTTTACCATATCAAATGATGAACGGCCTACTATTTGTGCTGGTATTCTTGATCGATGTGAATATATTCTAAAAAATGAAAATGTTATTTTTGATAAGAAGGCATTGGCCAAACTTATCATGAAGCATTATCCAGATTTTAGGAGAATTCTCAATGAATTACAGAGGTATTCGGTATCTGGTAAAATTGACGAAGGAATTCTGGTAAATATTGCTGATAATGAGATCAAGAATCTTATTACTGCAATGAAAAGCAAAGATTTTGGGACTGTTCGCAAATGGGTAGCCACTAATGTACATTTATCAGAAAATGATATTTTTAGGAAGATATATGATAATTTAAACGCATATCTAGCCCCTATGAGCATCCCTGGAGCAATCATCGTACTTGGGGAATACCAATACAAGGCTGCGTTTGTAAGCGATCAGGAAATTAATATGGTGGCCTGTCTTGTTGAACTTATGATGACTTGTGAGTTTATTTAATGGAAGTCTTTGATTTTCTTAATAGTATTAATGATAATAAACGAAACCTAATGAATATAGATCCGGGATGCGAACGGATCTATATTCCTTTTATCATCAATAAATCATTATCTTATTTTTCAGATACTCTATTTCATGCAAATATGATGAATTTTTATGGCCATATTGGCAAAAAACTTCAGTATGATTATTATCTATTAAGTATTGTAAAAAAGAAAAGATTTGGAAAATGGCATAAAGAAAAAACCACAGATTCTGATGATATTTCAATAATTAAGCAATATTATGGATATTCGGATAAAAAAGCGGTAGAATCCAGCAAAATCCTAACAAAAGATCAAATTCAGACTCTTAAACAACTATTAAATACTGGTGGAAATATTAAATAATATAAATATTTTATATTTTGGAGTATTTAATGAAAGAACATAATGATGATATTTTTGATGGATTGGGTGTTGAAGTGACACTAAAATCAAAAGAAGATTTTTTAAAAATTAAGGAAACTCTTACCCGCGTTGGAGTTTCATCAAAGAAAGAAAATAAACTTTTTCAATCTTGCCATATTTTACATAAAAGAGGCAGATATGCAATTATGCATTTCAAGGAAATGTTTATACTTGATGATTTAGAGAGTGATATATCAGAGGATGATATTGGTAGAAGAAATACCATTGTTAAATTGTTGGTAGAATGGGGTTTATGTGATGCAATAGATCCAGAAGAATACACAACGCCCCAATTAACATTGGCTAGAATAAAAATAGTGTCGCATAAAGACAAAAGTAACTGGCAACTCATTCCTAAATACCATATAGGAAAGTGAGTTGTTTTTGATATGGATATAATGCAAGCGATTGGAGCACCGTTTGATACGGATCAGTCTTCGTGTTCTGATAAAAAACCTAAACTATTTTCGTGGACTAAAGAAGATAGCAGTATAAAAGTTTTTATAGATGCAGCTATTTCGCATGGAATAAATTACGTAAAAAAGCCTGGTGAAAAAAAGATAGCATGGATTTGTGAATCAAGGGCAATATTTTATGAATTTTACTTTCCTAAAGATATCTTTGAACAACATCTTGAGCATATTTGTAATAATTATGATGCTGTTTATTTTTCTGATAGGTCGTTTTGTACTAAAAATAAAAAAATTCATTTCTCATTTGCTGGCAGTAACTTACCTTGGATAGAAGATAGGCAAATCTTTGAAAAGAATAAATTAGTCTCACTTATAGCATCTCCTAAAAAATCTACTATTGGACATCAGATTCGCCATACTTTAGCTGAAAATTGGAAAGACAAAGTAGATTTATATGGAGGTGTATTAGGTTCACCTAGATTTGGATACGAAAAACGTCCATGGGGTGATAAAAGTAAGGCATTAAATCCATATATGTTCTCAATTGTCATCGAAAATGATAAATATCCAACTTATTTTACAGAAAAATTAACTGATTGTTTTGCTACAGGAGTAATACCGATTTATTGGGGTACTCCTGACATTGGTAATTATTTTAATTCAGATGGAATAATTACGTTGAATTCTTCATTTGATCCATCACAATTGACTGAAGAATTATATTATAGTAAAATAGATGCAATCAAACATAACTTTGATCGTGTGAATAAATTAGAGAATGCTGATGATGTTCTCTACCACATGATAAAACAATTATAAATACTAGACCATGAAGACACCTGTGATTTCTTTTTATGCTGATGTGGATGGTCGTTCCTATTACAGCGATCATGCTTCAAGATTGAAGAAAAATCTTGATGATCTTGGCGTTCCTAATATTATACGCCATAAACCATCTAAAGGCTCATATCGTTCAAACTGCTTATCAAAGCCAAGATTCATTCTTGAAATGATGAATGAAATACGTACACCATTAGTTTGGTTGGATGTTGATTCATTGGTTCATAAGAAACTTGATGTATTTGATGAGTTTTCGGATAAGGTTGATTTGGCTATGGCCTTTCCTAAAGTACCAACACAAGAAGATCAGAGTATTGGTATGCCAAAGGCATCACCAATTTATCTGAATCAGACTCCGAAAGCATATGAATTTATCTATGCATGGATTGAAGCAAGTGAAACTTTAGAAAAACAAGCAAATGTAGCATTCGATCATGAAGTATTGTTAAAGATCTTTATGAAGATGATACAAGAAAATACAGGCGTTCGTATGGCATTCTTAGGAAATGCTTACTGTGTTTGGCCTGGTATTACTGTACATGGGGGAGAGCCTATGATTACTATGGGACTTGCTGATGGAGACTCAAAAGAGCAAGTGCTGAGAAACATGGGATTCGATGAACATAATATTAAATTCCAAAGTCCTGGAAATAAATTTTTGGTGAATCAGTGAAACCTATTATTTTAAATGCAGACTATATGTTTCCTGACAATGAAATTCCAGAAGTTGATCAGGAAACAGAAATACACTTTACAAGATTTGGTAAAAATCAATATCCTAGTGGTATTCCTAATTTTGTAAATAAAGATTCATATAAGATTTTTTGTCATGTAAATGAACCAACCACATCAAGATGGGTAGAGCCAGTAGATCATATAATTCTACACCATAAAGCATATGATAAAATCATAACATCAAATGAAAAAATATTAAATGAATGTTCTAATGCTAGATTTATGCTTTATGGAACTACATGGCTTAACAAATCAAATCATCACCCAGACTCATTTGGAAAATATACAGAAAGTCTTAGACAATTAGATAAAGATCTTAGTCTGTCTATGGTATGCGGATCATTATCAGGAAAACCTGGATATAATCTACGACATATTATATTCCAGAATCAAAATAGAATTAACGTTGCTAAGAAGTTCTATAGTTCTACCAGATTTATTATTCCAGGGTTTCCAACATTACCAAATGATGACAAAATAAATTTATTTAAGAGTATGTACTCAATTTCTATTGAAAGTACACAAGAAAAAAATTATATAACTGAAAAACTTATTGATTGTTTAATAACTAAGACAATACCAGTTTATTGGGGTTGTCCGAATGTATCTGATTTTTTTGATACTAGTTACTGGCTTACAGTAGAAGATTTAATAAATTTTAATTTTACTGAAGAATATTATAACAATAATATTGAAAAGATTAATAAAAACTTTGAGGAAGCAAAAAAATATTGTAAAAATATTTTTGAAAGAATATTGGAGATTAAATGATTGTACAAATTACTATTACACGAAATGAATTATTTCTTATCAAAGAAATGATGCCTCAGTGGCAAAAATATGCCGATGCTTTTGTTTTTATGTTAGATCGATGTGATGATGGGACGTTAGAATATTTAACTGAAAATAAAGATAAGTTTAATATTTTATCTATTTTAGATAGTGGTGTTAATGAGAGTAATCTAACAACACAAATTGAATCAAATATAAGACAAAAATTATTTGATGAAGCAAAAAAATATAGCAATAAAATAATATGTTTAGATACTGATGAATATTTAGATGGTACATTAAGTAAAAATGAACTTAATAATATTTTAGATAATAATAAAGATATTATGATTCATTTACAGTGGATTCAATATACATCAAAAAATAAAATCAGAGTTGATGGACCGTGGAAATATAATTTAAAAGATAGATTGGGTTCTTATAATAAACCAGTATTTTTTAAAAATATACAAAAACACTCAGAACATCTTCCAGTACCAGAAAAACAAGCAGTTATACCTGTTCCCTATTTATTCATAGCTCACCTTCAGTGGTTAGATAAAAAAACAGTAGCAATAAAACAATATTTTTGGAAAATACAAGACTATGTTTTAAACAAAAATTTTAGTATAGATGTACTACCTTCTACTGCATATGATGCTTCCGTGAATAATTTTGATTGGCAATATGAAAATTTTGAATTTCCACTAAAAATAGATGAAAAAATATATGAAAATCAAAATTTAAAAAATAATTATAAAATTAATTATATAAAAGATAATGTAAAAAAATACAATATACCAAATTTGAATGATTGGGGAATGAATATACATGAATAAACGAATTTTAATTGTTACTGGATATGGAAAACAATCTTTAGATGCATACTATTCATCCGGAGATTTGACAATAAAAGAAATTTCAGATATGACACTTCCATCAAAACAAAGATACGTTAATAAACATGGTTATGATTTATTAACTATACAAGATTTTGGTGAGGATAAAGAAAAAAATTTCAAAGAATCAAATATGGGTTTTTTGAGAGTATCCAGATCAGCTGATATGTTGAAATATTATGATATTGTTTTATGGGTTGATGCTGATTCAATAATAACTAATAATGATATAAAAATAGAAAATTTTCCTTTAGAAGAAAATATTACATTTTACGCATCATATGATTGGAATGGTAGATACAGCATCAGTGGTGGAAATTTTTTGTTTATTAAAAATCATAATACGAATAATTTTTTAAATGCACTTTATAGTTTAAATGGTAAATTGGAAAATGAACAAGTAGCCATGAATTATTTATATTTTAATACTCCATTAAAAAGTATGATGAAAATACTTGACCATGATTATTTAAATGCAGCACCATCAAAAGAGATGTATGCAGAACAATGGGCAACTAGAGCAGATATACCATATCACTGGAATACAAATTCTTTTATATGTCATTTAACTGGAGCATCAAATATTCATCGAAAACGAATTTTAAATACTTATTTTAAAAATTATTTATAAAAAAAAGGAAAATATATGGGATATCTAACAAAATTAAACATACCAATTTGCTGTGGATTTGCATCTCAAATGGCACAATATGCAGGACTATACTCAATAGCAAAATCGTGTGGTCTTGAATTAGTATTTGTGAAAGAATATTTATATGGAACTTTATATAATGGTGCTTACAATTATTGTTTAGATATTCCATTTGTAAATAAACCAAAGTTAATATCTGCTGAAGAATTAAAAGATAAACAATTTGTTTATGTAGAGCCAAAAAATAATAATAAATTAAGTCCTATAGATTTAAATTTATTTAAATTAGATAATAAAAAAAACTACATTATTGATGGAGATGTTGGACTTTATAAGTATTATCATCAAAATATAGATGATTTAAAAAAATTATTTACATTTAAACAAGAATATATAGAACACTCTTTAAATTTTTTAAATAAAAATGTTTATAATGACGAAATAACTGTATCTATTTCATTTAGAAGAGGAGATTATTTGCAGTTAGCATCTTTAAATCTTTCATTGGAATATTTTTATAAAGCAGTTGAAAAAATAAAAGAATTAATACCAGATAAAAAAATAAAATATTTAATTTTTTCTGGGGCTGCATTTGGGGATAGTGGTATGTCTTGGGTTAAAGAAAATTTCAAAATAGATAACGCAGTTTATGTTGAAGGATTAGATAAATTTCAACAATTATCTTTAATGAGTATTTGTAATCATAATATAATATCTAATAGTAGTTTTCCATGGATGGCAGCTTATTTGAACACAAATAAGGATAGAAAAGTTATTTGTCCATATAATTATGTAAATGATAAACGCCCAGATATTGAATATTTAAATGGTAATTATTTTCCAAGTGATTGGATAGCTATAAAACAAAATTAATAGAGTTTATAAAATGAAAAAAGTTGTATATATTACAGGATGCTTAGGTTTTATTGGGTCTTATATTACGCGAGCATGTTTACAAAAAGGGTGGTATGTAAAAGGCGTAGATAAAATAACATATGCTGCCAATAAAGAACTTTTAAATGAGTTTAATAATTATAATAATTTTTCATTTGTACATTGCGATATAAATGATTTAAAATTTTTATATGATTGTGATTATATTATTAATACCGCCGCAGAAACACATGTTGGAAATTCAATTGCGGATAGTGACGATTTTATAAAATCAAATATAGATGGCGTTCACAATTTACTAAAATTGATTAAGAATTATAGACAAGAAAGCTCAAAAACACCAGTGCTTCTACATTTTAGCACGGATGAAGTTTATGGAGATATTGTTGAAGGTTCCCACACCGAAACTGATTTACTTAAACCATCAAATCCATACTCTGCAACAAAAGCAGCAGCAGATATGTTGATACTTGCTTGGTCAAGAACATACAACATACCATATGTTATATTAAGACCTACAAATAATTATGGTGTAGGTCAATATATTGAAAAATTAATACCAAAAGCATGTAAATATATTAATCTAGGTAAAAAAATTCCACTCCATAATAATGGAACGCCTATAAGAAATTGGCTACATTCAGAAGACACAGCTGATGCTGTGATTACTATTATAGATTCTGGTGTAAAAAATGAAATTTATAATATATGTGGTGGATTTGAACAAAGTAATTTGGAAACAATTAAAAATATTTTATATCATTATAATATTTCAAATAATAATATTGAAGATTTTGTAGATTTTTCTTGCAATAGAGTAGGACAAGATGTAAGATATTCACTTGACGATACTAAGTTAAAAAAATTAGGTTGGTTTCCTAAAAAGAATTTTTCTATTGAAATTAAAAATATAGTACGATATTATCAAAATAAATTTATATGGTAAAGGAAATATAATATGAACAGCAGAGAATTTAAATGTGTAAAATTACTTACAGATATGATAGAAAATCATGGTTTGATAGGCATAAAAACATCCTTCGAAGATGAAGGTGCGTTATTCAATGAAACTGTACGTCTTAAAGAATTATGTAATCAATCTAATACAAAATTAACATTAAAAATTGGTGGACCCGAAGCTATAAGGGATATTAAAGATTCTCTAATTATTGGTGTTAAAGGCATTGTTGCACCAATGGTAGAATCTGAATTTGGATTAAAGAAATTTATTCAAGCATCCACATCATACATTCCAGAAGATGTTATTTCTGGTATTAATTTGAATATTAATGTAGAAACAATAACTGCCGTAAATAATATAGATAAAATGCTAAATACGCAGGAAATTAATAAATTATACGGAATTACTATCGGCAGAGTTGATTTAGTATCCTCTATGGGAAAAGATAGATCATATGTAAATAGTGATGAAGTATATAATATGACAAAAACAGTATTTTGTAAGATTAAAGAAAAAGGTCTTAAGTTGTGTTTAGGTGGAGCAATATCTATTGATTCTTTAGAATTTTTGAAAAAATTACATTCTGATGGCTTACTTGATAAGTTTGAGACAAGATATGCAATATACGATTCATCCATTGCTCTTAAAAATTTATCAAAAGCCTTAGCAAAAGGTCAATTGTTTGAATATGAATGGCTACAAACAAAACATGAATTTTATACAAAATTAGCAAATCAAGATATTAAAAGAATTAAAATGATTCAAGATAGAATCAATCAATCAATGGCTATATGATGACTTATAAAAATACAATTAAGGAAGACGAATCTAAAATAATAGCAGTAGATTTTGATGGAGTTGTTCATAGTTTTGAATATGGATATCATGATGGAACAATATATGGTAGTCCTATTGAGGGATCCATCGAATCGCTAAGATTATTATCCCAGAAATATAAGATAGTCATATTTACGGCAAAGGCAAAAGCAGATAGACCATTAGTTAATGGAAAAACTGGAACTCAATTAGTATGGGAATGGCTTGAAAAATATAATATTAAACAATATATTTCTGAAGTTACTGCTGAAAAACCAAGATGTATATGTTATATTGACGATAAGGCTATTCGATTTCATAATTGGAATCAAGCATTAATTGATATAAAGAATTTTACAAATGAAATTATCTGATATAGTAATACAATTTTTAGAAAATAAAAAAATAAAACATGTATTTACTGTATCTGGTGGTGGTTGTATACATCTTATTGATTCTTTAGGTAAATCTGATAAATTAAAATATATTTGCACACACCATGAACAAGCAGCAGCAATGGCTGTTGAGGGTTATTTTAGATTAAGTAATAACCTAAGTGCTGCAATAGTTACCACCGGACCTGGTGGAACCAATACATTGACTGGTGTATTAGGATGTTGGCTAGATAGTATTCCTGCTATTTTTATTTCAGGTCAAGTTTCTTCGAATCAACTTAGAGATGAAACGGGTTGTCGCCAGATTGGTGATCAAGAATTCAATATTATTGATTCAGTAAAACCTATGACCAAATATGCTGTAATGTTAAAAAATCCAAAAGATATTCTATATGAATTGGAAAAAGCATATAGAATAGCAATTACTGGTAGACCAGGACCAGTTTGGATTGATATACCTTTAGATTTTCAAGGTGCTGAAATTGATATTGATGATTTGAAAAAATATCAAAATTTAATTAAAATCGATACAATAGATGAAACTATATTAAATAATTTTAAATTATTATTGGAAAATTCTAAAAAACCATTAATTGTTGCTGGTAACGGAATTCGTATATCTAATAGTATAAAAATATTGGATAATTTTATAAAAAAATATAAAATTCCTGTAGTTACTGGTGTTCATAGTGGAATTGATTCAGTTGATAATGAATATGAATTATATTCTGGTAGAATAGGTATTTTAGGACAATTGACATCAAATAAAATTGTACAGGAAGCTGATCTACTAATTATTTTAGGCAGTAGATTAAATGTTAAAATGACTGGATACAATTTTAAAGGTTTTTCTCCAAATTCTAAAAAAATACAAGTAGATATAGATTCGTCCGAAATTTATAAACATAAATTTCCAATAGATCTGGCTATAAATTCTGATGTAAATACCTTTATTGAAACAGTTTGTAAAGAAGATTATAAGATCAATATTGATGAATGGAGATGTTTTGTAAAAGAAACTAGAAAACAACAAATATACTATTATCCAAAACACGAAAAAATGAAAGGATATGTTAGTGTTTATTATTTTATTAATAAATTAAAAAATTACGCCAATTTACATCCAATTATAACAAGTGATGGCACAGCACATGTTGTTACACTACAAACGTATAATCTAAAAAAAGATCAAATATGTTTTACTAATGTTGGTTGTGCTAGTATGGGATATGGTTTACCAGCTGCAATTGGTGCTTGTTTTGCGAATAATAAAAATCCTGTTATTTGTATGGAAGGTGACGGAAGTTTACAAATGAATATACAAGAATTACAAACAATAATTCATCACAATCTTCCTATTAAAATATTTGTTATAAATAATGAAGGATATTTGTCTATTAAAATAACTCAAGAAACTTTTTTTAATGGAAAAGAGATTGCTTCCGGTCCAGATAGCGGAATTAGCTTTCCAAATTTATCAAAAATAAGTGATGCGTATGGTATTAAATATTTTTCAATTATAGATAATAATCAAATAGATGACGTATTGAATGATGTATTTAATTATAATGGACCATTGATTTGTGAATTATTTTCATATCCATACGAAAAACATGAACCAAAAGTAGTTCACAAGGGTATAGATAAAAATGGAAAAATTATTCCTGGTGAATTGACTGATATGTATATTTCTGACGTTTTTAATTTATAAAGGATATTAATGAAATTTTTTAAAAAACAATCTAGTGTAAATAATTTTTATAATGCTGATAAAAATTTAAATGAAATTGCTAATCATTACGAAACAGATAAGGGAACAGCCGATAAAAAAACATTAACATGGGGTAATAATTATCCATCTCACTTTTGTATGCATTACACAAAAGTCTATGATAAATATATGTCATCATATAGAGACAGGCAATTTAATATGTTGGAAATTGGTGTTTGTGATAAACGATTTCCATATGCATCAGCTAAAATGTGGATGACTTATTTCAAAAATATAAATTTATATTGTGTTGATAATTTTTGGGGAAATAATTTATCAGATAAATTAGATGAAATAAAAGAGTTAAATAATAAATCTATAAATTTTATCTATGCAGATCAGGGTAATTTTAATGATTGGTCTGATATTAAAAAATTAAATGTGAAATATAAATTTATAATAGAAGATGGTAGTCATTGGCCGAATCATATGATGATTAGCTTATGGCAATCAATAGATCTATTGGAAAAAGACGGTTTATATTTTATGGAAGATATACAAAATTCTCTAAAATCAAGAGGTTGGTATAAATATGATAATTCGTTATTAGGTGAAGAATTACTATTAGCAGAAAAAACAAATATTATATATTCAAGTTTCTTGAATGATCAGCAAAATAAAGATATAAACGATAATTTTGAATTACTAGAAATAGTACTTGATCCAAATGAAATTAACTATATTGCAGTCTTCAGGAAAAAACAATGAATGTCTTGATAACTGGTGGTAATGGATATATCGCACAAAGTATAAAAAATAATTTAATTATTAAACATAATATTTCAAATGTTACAAGAAATGAATTCGATCTAAGCGATTCTTCATCAACTAAAGAATTTTTTGAAAATAAATTTTTTGATATTGTTATACATACCGCCGTGATTGGTGGTAGTAGATTAAAAAAAGACAATAAAGATACCGTTTATCAAAATCTTAAAATGATTTATAATTTATATGATAACAAAAATTCATTTAAAAAATTAATATCATTTGGTTCTGGTGCAGAAATATTTCAAAATAATACACCATATGGTATAAGTAAAAATGCTATTAATGAAATGATTAATAATGTTCATAATTGGTATAATTTAAGAATATTTGGTGTATTTGACCATAATGAATTATCAACAAGATTTATTAAATCAAATATAATTCGTTATATTAAAAAAGAACCAATTATTATTCATTCAAATAAAATAATGGATTTTTATTATATGAATGATTTAGTAACTTTAGTAGATCATTATATTCAAAATGATGGTCCTAAGAATATAAATTGTTCATATGAACAAAAATATACATTAAAATCAATAGCAGAAAAAATAAATTCTTTATCAGAATATAAAGTTCCAATTATTATAGAAAATAATAATGATTTGCAATTTTATTGTGGTAATTCACATGATATCAATATAGAAGAAATAGGACTTGATTTAGGGATTATAAATACTTATAATCAACTAAAAGATTTAAATTATGATAAAATTAACAAATAATGATTTAGTAAAAACTAAAATTCTTGAATTAATTCAATTAAAAAGAACAGAAAAAAAGACTTGGACATCTGGTAAAGATTATGTTCAATATTCTGGTGACTTTTTTGATGATGATGAATTTTTTGCTGCCATTGAATCCGTTTTAAATGGATGGTGGGTGCTCGGAGAAAATGGTCTTAGATTTGAAAGACAATTTAAATCATATTTGGGTAAGGAATATGGTGCTTTAACCAATAGTGGATCAAGTGCTAATCTTCTTATGATTAGTGCATTAAAGTCAAAACGACTTTATAATCTTCCGATTGGAACAAAAATAATAACACCAGCAGCAGGATTTCCAACAACAATTAATCCTATTTTACAAAATGGATTTATTCCAGTATTTGTTGATATTGAACTTGATACTCTTAATCTTAATCTTGATCAAGTAGAAGAGGCAGCAAAACAAGGTGCTAAAGTTCTTGTGTTTGCACATGTTTTGGGTAATCCACCAAATATGGATCGTTTAATGGAGATCGTAAATAAATATAATCTTATTTTATTAGAAGATTGTTGCGATGCTCTTGGAAGTAAATATGATGGAAAATATCTTGGTTCTTTTGGACAATTTTCGTCATGCTCATTTTATCCAGCACATCATATAACTATGGGTGAGGGTGGTTTTGTTGCTTGTAAAACTGATGAACAAGAAACAGTTATTAAAAGTTTACGAGAATGGGGCAGAGGATGCTATTGCTCAGGTAAAGGTGCATCTTGTTTAAAGGATGGAATGTGTAGAAAACGATTTAGTAATTGGCTTCCAGCATTTCCTGATGAAATTTTCGATCACAAGTATGTTTATGAAGAGATTGGATATAATCTAAAACCTATTGAAATGCAAGCAGCAATTGGATTAGTTCAACTAAAAAAGCTTGATACGATTATTGAAATTCGTAAAAAGAACTTTAATCGCCTTTATTCAATATTTTCTAAATACGATAAAATCTTTATTTTACCAAAGGCAACAGTAAAGTCAGATCCTTCCTGGTTTGCATTCCCCCTTACTATAAGAGATGATATTAGCATTAAGAGAAATCAATTCACAATGTATCTTGAAGATAATAAGATACAAACAAGAAATTATTTTGGTGGAAATGTTCTACTACAACCAGCATATGATGGAGTTTATTCTGGCGATGCAAAGAAAGATTTCCCAGTATCTACTAAAGTAACTACTGACACATTTTTCTTGGGAACCAGTCCAGTTATTACTGATGAACAATTAGATTATATTGAATCTGTTGTTGATGCTTATTTTATTAAAGCAGATAATTTTAGAGTATAAATAGTATAAAGGATTTATATAATGCATAGACTTTCGTTGGCAATGATTGTAAAAAATGAATCACATGTGATTCTTGAGTGTCTTAATTCAGTTTACAAAATGATTGATTATTGGGTAGTGGTGGATACTGGATCTACAGATGGAACTCAAGATATCATCAAGAACTTCTTTGCCGAAAAAGGTATTCCAGGAGAACTTCACCAACAAGAATGGAAAGGATTTGGTAAATCAAGAACAGAAGCATTAGATCTTTGTAAAGGTAAGGCAGAATATGCCTACATGATTGATGCTGATGATTATGTTCAGGGGGAATTTAAATTACCACCAGGAAATCAAATTGATTCCTTTGCACTTCGTCTTGGACGAGAGGAATTCTCTTGGTGGAGAAATCAAATATTCAAAGTAGACTCAGATTGGGAATATGTTGGCATATTGCATGAATATGCTCATTGTCGTGGAAAAGAACAACCATTGATAATGAAACTTGAAGGAAATTATCGTGTCGTGGCCCGTACAGTTGGTGCAAGAAATGTTGGAATTACGGCCATTGAGAAATATTCAAAAGATGCAGAGACACTTGAAAAAGCTTTAATAGACGAACCAGATAATATCAGGTATATATTTTATCTGGGACAATCATACTTTGATTCACAGCAATGGGAAAAGGCAGTTGAAGCCTATATGAGAAGGGCTGAGAAAGGTGGATGGGGTGAAGAGGTATATTATTCCCTTTACCGTATTGCTGTTGCCAAGGCCATGCTAAATCGCCCTTGGGGTGAAATTATGGAAGCATTCCTTCTGGCATATAACTCAAGACCTATTCGTGCCGAGCCATTATATCATATTGCTCAAATATATCGTACAAAATTCAATCTACCAGCAGTTGCTTATATGTTTGCTAAAGCAGCATCTGAAATTCCATTCCCAAAGGATGATATATTATTTGTTCCTGATATGATATATAATTATGCCATTTTAGATGAATTAGCCGCAACAGCACACGCAGTAGGACAGTTTGATTTGGGTTATGAGACATGTAAAAAACTATTAGTAGAAAATAAAGTACCAAAATCAGAAATTTCTAGAATTCAAAGCAATATGCAACAATATATGCATATATTGGAACAAATTCAACGTCAACAGACAGCCTTTCAAATAAAAATGAAAGAAAATAATATACCAATAAATGAAAATAATATAAAAAAGAAGAAATTTAAAGAGAGAAAATAAAAAAAGGGCGAAAGCCTTTTTTTTTATTTTTTTTATTTACATATATATTAATATGAAAAATAACCCAAATGTATCAATAAACAATGAATCCTCAGCTACATCATTTAATATTAATCCGCTTTTAAATCCATATCAAACGACTTTGGCTAATACAGCACCTACTTTGTATAATACTTCCAGAGTTCCAGTTACTTATAACGGATTTAAATGGTCATTTAATGCTGATGTGAATTGGGGTAGATTTATCAGTGGAGAGCCATTTATTATTTTACCACCAGCTGGTGTTATGGTTACTGGAATTTCTTATGAAAATGATACAGGC